>Ga0134128_10000333_pt1 | contig 66169 bp, 55 predicted proteins | sample KB31754_FD_96462 | JGI IMG/M metagenome (GOLD analysis project Ga0134128, IMG submission 96462) | Terrestrial soil microbial communities with excess Nitrogen fertilizer from Kellogg Biological Station, Michigan, USA - KB3-175-4 | ecosystem: Environmental > Terrestrial > Soil > Unclassified ... | reverse complement strand
TCTATGAAAGCAAACGCTCAGGGCGCAATCGCGTGACTGTCGCTTAGACGGCGGAAGCGGCTGTAGAGAAACTGTTGCTCGGCCTTCCACGGCGTGCGGTGCACCGCCAGGAATGATTCGACCGGCTGAAACTCGTTGCCGAGCTCTGCGGCGAGCGAGCGCGCATCGTACCGCATGACGGGAAGCCCGCTGCAGCGCTCCGGCCCGTCAGGACCGAAGGTCGCGAGGATCAAATGTCCTTGGGGCCGCAGGCCGGCGCGCACCGCATCGAGGTAACGCCGGCGGTCCTCGGCCGCGATGAGAAAATGAAAGACGGCCCGGTCGTGCCACAGGGAATAGCGGCGGGTCGGCCGGAACTGCGTAATGTCCTGCTGCAGGAAACTCGCCGCCGACGCACGGTTACCGAGTCGCTGCCGCAGCGAGTCGAGCACTGCGCCGGAGATGTCGAGCACGGTGACATCGCCGTAGCCTGCCTGCATGAGCTCATCGACGAGGTACGAGGCGCCTCCACCCACATCGATGACAGGATCGCTCCGGGCGATGCCCGTGGCATGGATCAGGGCCAGCGACCGCTCAGGTGCGGGCTCATACCAGCTCACCTCGCTGACGGCCTTGCTGCCGTAGACCTTGTCCCAGTGGGCCTGCGTCGACTCGCTCATGAGCGGCCCCTCGGCCGCGGGTCAGCGGTTGCCGCCGAACATGTCGCGCAACACGGCGCCGGCGATCCCGCCGGCGACACCGGTCTCCACGTTCTGCGATGCGCGACCGCCGAGATAGGGCGCGATCGCGTGCGCGAGATTGGGCACCGTCAGGCTCTGCAGCCAGACTCTGCCGGGTCCGGTCAGCCGGGCGACGAAGAGGCCATCCCCCCCGAAGAGTGCGTTGGCAAAGCCGCGCATAAAGGTGATATCGAAACCGATGCTGTCCTGGAACATACCGATGTGACCCGGATGCACCTGCAGCGTCTCGCCGGGAGCGAGGTCGTAGGTCACCACCTCCCCGCCGAGCTCGACCCATGCGGTGCATGGGCCCGTCAGGCGCTGCAGCAGAAAACCGTCGCCGCCGAAGACGCCTGCACCCAGAGAGCGTTGCAAGCCGGTCGTGAGCTGCAGACCCTCGGTGCCGCAGAGGAAGCCGTGGCGATGAATCATGTACGAATGTCCAGGCGGCACATCCACCTGCAGGATCGCGCCCGGGACCTTGGCTGCGAAGGCGATGACTCCGCGGCCCGCAGGCGCCGAGTACTCGGTCATGAACAACCCGCCGCCCGACAAAGCGCGGCCGATCGCGCCCCAGAGGCCGCGCGCTCCGGCCGTGTAGGCGGTCGTGCGCATCTGTACTCCCTGGGTCATCCAGGAGAACTCCCCCGGCTCGGCGACGATACGATCGTTGGGCTCGAGGCCGATCTCGAGCACGGGCATCGTGGTGCCTTTGATCTGAGATTTCATCGCTCGCCTCCCGCTGGCCGCTGCCGCGAGGATAGCGCAGATGGGCCGCTCAGTCGTGCGTCTCGCCGGAGAGCGGTGTTGCCCGCATGGAGGTACGACCCTGAAACTCATCGAGCCACTCCGCGAGCCTGGGACGCCGGGCGCGAAAGTCGGGCAGACCGCGGAATTCGAGCCAGCTCAGGCAAGTCGCCAGCGCGATGTGGCCCACATGAACCGGGGCAGCGACATCCAGCTCGCGCTCGAGCCAGTCATAACCCGCGATGAGCTTTTCGTGGTAACCGTCCCGAAGCTCGGCGTAGCGCAACGGTTCCGGCCGGCGAACGGTCTCCCAGCGGAATGCAATGCCGGCATCCGCAAGACCCTGAGCCAGGGCCTGCTCGCGCAATGCCTGCCACCGCGATTCGCCTTCGGCGGGAATCAGCTTGCGCCCCTCGTGCAGCGTATCGAGGTAGCCGCAAATCACATCGGAGTCGAAAAGCGCGCAGCGTTCCGGCCGGATCAGCACGGGGACTTTGCCCAGGGGATTCTCGGCGAATACGACCTCATTGCGGCGCGTGGGACTGGTCTCCTGATGGATGACTTCCATGCGGCCGGCGAGCCCGGCTTCGTGGGCGAAGACGAGCACTTTGCGCGCAAATGGCGAGTGTGTTTGATACAGCAGTTTCATGGCGTGGCGAGCCTCCCAACCGCCATGGTACGGGAGCCTGCCCGCGCATTTCGCGCGAGCCACGGGGTCGAGACGCCGGTTTTCGGCGCGCAGAGGCATCCGTGCGGTGAAACGGGGGCCGGCCCTCCCTGTATCACCGTTCCTGCGCCAACCTTGCGGAAGAGGCCGGTCGCGCCGTACGATGAGAGCAGTACCATAAGTACGGTACCGTTCCCATAGAACTCTGGAGTCGCCGCATGCGCCCCCGATTGCACACCATTCTGTCAATGGCTCTGCTCGCCGCCTCGTTTCAGTGCCTCGCCGCCTCCGGCACGGGCCTGACGATGAAGGTCACGGACAGCGGCTATCTCGACGCACCGGGCGTCAGCGTCATGTTGTACGACGACAACTACAGCCCGATCTTCTTCGACCAGAAGGATGCGGCCATGCAGATCATCCTGCACGGCCATCGCATCGCCACCAATGGCAGCGTGCGTCTCGTGCCCACGCCCGAGCAATGGGATCTCATTCCACACCTCATCAGGCATCAGGCCGACAAGGCGCATGACCGGCTCACCGCCTTCGTGTCATATCCGCAATACCACCTGTATTACCACGTAGTGGTGGCGGCCGAGCCCGGCGGAGTGCGGGTGAGCGTGAACCTCAACAAACCGTTGCCGCCGACGCTCGTCGGCCGGGCCGGATTCAATCTGGAGCTCCTGCCTTCCATATACATGGACAAGGCGTATGCCGTCGACGACAAGGTGTTCGGCATTTTCCCGCGCAGCCCCGAGGCTCGAATGACCGTTGCTCCCCCTCGGGCCGGGGACCCGAAGGCCCTTTGGTACGTGGAGCAGTGGCACCAGGCGAAAGGTTACACCCAGCCTCTCCCCTTCGCGACGGGCAAGAGCATTACGATGGCAGTGAACGATCCACTGAATCGCATCAGCGTGAGCTCGGAGACGGGCCCGCTCCTCCTCTTCGACGGACGCAACGAAGCGCAGAACGGCTGGTATGTGCTGCGCACGCTGATACCCGCGGGCAGGACGGCGGGTGCCGTCGTGTGGCACATCCGCCCGAGCTACATCCCCGACTGGACCCGGCCGCCCATGGTCGCGCACAGCCAGGCCGGATACGCCGCCGGCTTTCCGAAGGTGGCGGTCATTGAGCTCGACCCGAGGTTCAAGGCGCCGGCGACGGCGGCAGTGCTGCGGCTCACGGACGACGGCACTTACCGCAAGGTGTTCGAAGGAGCCGTGTCCAGCCCCAAGCCATGGCTGCGCTATGAGTATGCGAAATTCGATTTCTCATCTGTCAGAAAGCCCGGACTCTACGTGATCGAATACGCCGGCCAACGCTCCGATGTGTTTCCCATCGCGCGGGATGTCTACGACAGGACCTGGCAAACCACGCTGGATGGCTTCCTGGCCGTGCAAATGGATCATGTATCGGTACGCGACGCCTATAGGGTATGGCACGGCGTTGCCCACATGACCGACGCTCTACAGGCGCCCGCGAACACGACTCACTTCGACGGCTATTGGATGGGCCCCGACATCGAATCCCCCTACAAACCCGGACAGCACATCCCTGGCCTCAACGTCGGCGGGTGGTTCGATGCAGGAGATTTCGATAACGACGCCTTCGGCCAGTACGGGACCATCCAGAATCTCGCCCTGACGTACGAGACCTTCCACCCGAAGTGGGATGAGCTTTCGGTGAACGAGAAGGCGCGGTCGGTCGAAATGCATCGGCCGGACGGCATCCCGGATCTCGTCCAGCAGGTGGAGCACGGAGTCCTGCAAACGCTCGCGCAAATCCATGCCGTAGGACATCCCTTTACGGGCCTCCAATCTCCCGCCCTGCGTTGGTATACGTTCATTGGCGATGGCGCCTCCCAAACAGGCGTCTACTCCAACAACCCGGACCCGCGGTGGGCCTGGACCACGACATCGCCGAGCATGGAATACGCCGCCGCAGCCTCGCTGGCGAGCGCCTCCCGCACGTTGAAGGGCTGGAACGACCCGCTGGCCCGGCAGTGCCTCGATGCGGCCGTCAAGCTCTGGAAGGATGCCGAGGCTCACCCGGTTCAGGAGCACCTCCCGCGCTGGATGGAAGGCGGCAGATATCGCACCTTCGCCCTGGGTTCACCTGAGTGGACGGCGGCCCTGGAGCTGACGATAGCGACCCACGGCGCGGAGCCCTACAAGGCGCGCGTCGAGAAGCTGTTTCCCGCCACGGGGCAGCAGATCGCCTTCGGCGGCTGGTCGGCCGTACGAGCTCTCCCCTATCTCGATGCGGATTACAGGACCCGGCTCAAAGCCATGGTCAAGGCCTTCGTACCGCACGTGGATCAGTATCTGGCCGCGACGCCCTTCGGCGTTCCGCCCTCGTTGGGCTCCTGGGGCGGCTCGGCCCAAGTGGCGGAGTTCGGCGTGGCGATGTACTTCCTCCACGAGGCATTCCCCGACGTCGTCGGTCCCGAATACACGCTCACGGCCGCCAATTACCTGCTCGGCACGCATCCTGACTCCAGCGTGTCATATATCTCGGGCATCGGCACGGACTCGAAGCTGCAGGGATACGGGAACAATCGCGCAGATAACACCTTCGTCCCGGGCGGCATGGTTCCGGGCTATGTCGTCATCAAGCCGGACTTCCCGGAGTGCATCACCAACTTCGGTTTCCTCTGGTTCGAGGACGAATACACCGTCGATGCCGCAGCCACCTGGGTGATGGAAGCAAACGCGGCGCAGGCCATCGTGAAGGAAGGGCAGAAGGGTCCGAGTCCGCAGACCTGAGGCGGGCTCACTGGCGGGCGAGGCACCGCTGCACGAGAGAGACCCAAAGCCCGACCCCGGTGGGCAGCACGGCGTCATTGAAGTCATAGCGCGCCGAGTGCAGGCCGGGGTTGTCGCCGGCACGGGCGGCGCCGAGCCAAAGATAGCAGCCGGGTACCGCCCGCAGCATGTAGGCGAAGTCCTCTGCACCCATGGTCGGGGGGGAGTCGAGGACGTTCAGTCGAATCTCACCGGCGACCTCGCGCATGAGCTTTGCCGATGCGGGATCGTTGATGGTGGCCGGATAGCGCCGCTCGTAGCGAATGCGTGCCGTGCAGCCGAATCCCGCGGCGACCGAATTTGCGAGCCGGGAGACGCCCTCTTCGATGGCATCACCGACCTTGTCGTCGTACCAGCGCGTCGTACCGCGAATGATGCATTCGTCCGGAAGCACGTTCCAGGTATCGCCGCCGCGGATCTGTGTTACCGACACTACAGCGGACTGAAGCGGATCGACATTGCGGCTGACGATGCTCTGCAGAGCCGAAACGATCTGCGCCGCGGTCAGGATTGCATCCGTGCCCGCATGGGGCATGGCGCCATGCGCGCCGCGGCCGCGGACGCCGATCTCGAAGGTTCCGAAAGCGGCCATCATGGGACCGTCGCGCGCGACACAGGTGCCGACGGGAAGACCCGGCCAGTTGTGCAGCGCATAGACACTGTCGCAGGGGAAGGATTTGAACAGTCCCTCCTCGACCATGCGCCGGCCGCCGCCTTCGTTCTCTTCCGCCGGTTGGAAAATGAAATGCACCGTGCCGTCGAGCTCCGGCAGGGCCGCACAAACACGAGCCGCGGCGAGCGCGATGGCGGTATGCCCGTCATGTCCGCAGGCATGCATGACGCCCGGGACGCTCGAGATGTGTGCTGCGCCGCTTTCCTCCCGGATCGGCAGCGCATCCATGTCGGCCCTGATACCGATGCTGCGGCCGCTGGTGCCGCGCGTGAGCGTGCCGACCACACCGGTTCCGGCAAGGCCCCTGTGAACTTTCAATCCAAACCGCTCGAGCTGGGCGGCGACGAATTCCGAGGTCTGCCGCTCGCCGAAGGCGAGCTCGGGGTGCCGATGCAGATGATGTCTCCAGGAGACTGCTTCGCCCAACAGGTCCGCATGATCAGTGTCGCTGGTGTTCATCGCTCTGATGGTATTCCAGCCGGCGCACGGATTCCAACCGAACCGCAGCGCTTTACCTCAGCGTTTGAGCGCCTGGGCGCTCGGACCCCGCCGCGGGGCCTGCGGACGCCTGGCGACATAAATTACGCCGCCTGCAGCCAAGGCAACCGCCACCGCGAGCAGGCTGGCCTTCGTCGCGCTGCCGACCAGCGCCGTCGCCACGAGAAGCGCCGCGATCGGGATCGCCGGACCCAACGGCAGGCACACTGCGGCATGATCGTGGAGACGCCGGCGCAGTATCGGCACAGCGGCGGCGGTGCCGATATACGTGGCTACTCGGGCAACGACCGACAGGCTCGCGAGCTGGACGAACGAGCCGGACATCGCAAGCGCGAGCGCGATGATGGCCTGCAGGACGACAGCGACTGCCGGCGTACGATACCGTGGATGCACCCGCGCCAGCGCTCGGGGTCCGTACCCGTCAGATGCGAGTGCAAAGAGGTAACGTGGTCCCGTCAGCATCGTATTGCCCGCGATACCTGTGATCGACAGTATCGCCCCCAACGTCAGCAGCCACGCACCGGAAGGGCCGGCAAACCGCTCCGCAGCGTCGGCCAGCGGTGAGGCTGATTGCGCCAGGCCGGGCAAGGTGCCCAGCGCCACGACCTGCACCGCGCCGTACACCAACGTGACCACGAGGATCATCGCGAGGAGCGCGAAGGGGACGTCGCGGCGCGGGTTGCGATATTCACCTGCCGCCGCCGGCGTATTCTCGAACCCGGCATAGGCGAAGAGCAGCAGCAGCGCCGCCTGCCCCAGCCCGCCGCCGCGCGGTGCTGCGAAGATAGCGGGATGCGCGTGGTCCACGAACCACGCGCCGACCACGATGAAGAACGCGAGCGGCAACATCTTGGCGATGACGAGAACGACGGCTGCACGTGCGCCGGCCCGCACGGCCCGCGCATTGATGACGGCAAGCGGCACGATCAACCCGCAGATGACGGCAGCCCGCCCCCAACGGCCCGCGGCCGCCGGCCAGAAAAAGGTCATCGCCAGCACCAGCCCGTTCGCGTACGAAGCAAGAGCAGCCACGCGCGACAGCCAGGTCATCCATCCGACCTCGAAGCCGATGAAGCTTCCGAACGCCTCGCGCGTATAGAGGTAAGCCCCGCCCGGCTGATCGAAGTGGCTGGATGCCTCCGCAAAGCACAGCACCAGAAGCGCCGCCGCGAAACCCGCCAACACGATCGCCCAGACGCTCGCTCCGCCAAGCAGCGCCGCCGCCGCGGCCGGCAACAGATAGATGCCGCTGCCGACCACATCGTTGATCGCGAGCCCGACGAGCTGCCAGCGCGAGACGGCGCGCAAAAGCCCTACGGAGTTGCTGTCAGCATCGCTCACAGGAGCTCCATCCGCGCCGGTGCCCGCACGCCCCGCCCTTCACAGCAGCCGACGCAGCTCCGGCAGATATTTCTCCAGCGAGCCGGTGTTGACTACGACCACGCGCTCACCGCCGTGCAGCGCCCCCTGCCCGACGAGCGGCTCCAGTGCCGCGAGGCACGCGGCGCCTTCCGGCGAGATCCACCAGTGCTTCTCGCGCCAGACGGACGAGAGGGCCCGCTCCATCTGCTCCTCTGGCACCGCGACGGCGCAGCCGCCGCTCGCGCGGATGATCTCCAGCACCTTGAAGTGGCCGACGCCGCCGGGAACATTGAGGCCATAACACAGCGTCTTCCCGGCCGCGGCCGCCTTGGTGTCGGCATCGCCCCCGGCCCAGGCGTCGACGATCGGCGTGGTCGCGGCGGCCTGCACGCAGATCATGCGCGGGCGCTCCGCGCCGATGAGGCCCAGCGCCTGCAGCTCGGCGAAGGCCTTCCACATGCCGAGCACCCCCGTTCCGCCGCCGGTGGGATACACGATCGCATCGGGCACGCGCCAACGTGTCTCGCCCGGTGCGGGCTCCGCGAGCTCCAGGCCGAGAGTCTTCTTGCCTTCGATGCGCCAGCCCGGCTCCTGGAATGTGGCGACATTGAAGTACCCCTGGGGCAGATAGCGCTCGCGCATCCTGACGCCGGCCTCGCGGATGGTGCCCTCCACCAGCTCCAGGCCGATCTGCGGGCTGAGCCGTGCCAGCGCCGCCGCGCGGCCGAGAATCGGCATCGGCGTGTCGTTCGGCATGATCACGGCGGCCTCGATTCCGGCCGCCAACGCGTACTCCAGCAGCGAATCGCCGGCGTTGCCCTGGGTCGGCACCACGAGCTTGCCGAGGCCGAAGCGCCGCGCCATGGAGACCGCCATCACCATCCCGCGATCCTTGAACGACTGCGTAGGATTGGCGCCGTAGCCCGGCTCCGCCTTGCCCTCATCCTTGACCTGCAAGCGGAAGCCGACCTTGCGCGCGAGCGGATGATCCGGGTACTCGCGCAGCGGCGTGTGGCCCTCGCCCAGCGTGACGATATGGCGGCGGTCGTCGGGATTCCCGATATCGAGCGGCAGCAGCGCGCCGAACCGCCAGAGATCGCGGCGCTCCGGGTGGTACCAACCGAGCCGCGGCTGCTCGCGCGCGAGCCGCGCCAGATCGAGCACCATCTCCACCGGACGGTTGTCGCTGGGATCGAGATTCATCAGTTGGTTTGCCGGGTATTCACGTCCGGAGCCGAGACCCCGCAGGCAGCGTACATAACTCATCGGATTCCACCTAGCGGATCACCAGCTCCCTTCCTCATGATCAGCGCGCAGAGTACCAACGCAACACCCTCAGGGCACGCAGAGTATTCCAACGGCTGGGGCGGCTCTCCCCCTCATCGATCTCTATCGGCATCCTGCCGGGATACCGCGTATCGAGCGCCCAGCGGCCCTGGCCGTCGCGCTTCGCGGCGACGAGGTCGACCGCCTCGGCCACGCGGTCGTCGGGCTCCACGCCCGCGCGCCGCAGGTAGTCCAGCCCCCGCAGCACGTCGTAATGCCACCAGGTCGGAAAGGCGAAGCGCGTCCAGTCGGCGCCGCCCTTGCGATCGCGCCCGATGGCCTCACCGGTCGAGCGGCGGCGGAAGAGGCTGCGCTCGAGGAGGTACTCCTGCCCGCGCCGGCGTGCCGCGGTCAGCGCGGGGTCGCCACCCCCCGCCTGCTCATACTCGAGCAGCGCTTCGAGCACGCAAATGGTCGTATTGAATGACGAGCGGTTCGAGGTGCCGGGTGCATCGCAATTCCAGCCGCCGTCGGCAAGTTGCTCGCCCAGCAGCCGATCGATGAGGCCGCCGACATTCTGGCGGAAATACCCGCCGGCCGCCGCAACCTGGCCGTTGATGCACGGCTCTGTTTCACCGGCAAAGAAACTATTCCGATCGGCCTCGGCCGGCCCACACCCCTGCCAAGTCACACCATCATGCACGAGACTCACTGCGCGTCGTGTTGCGTCGCTGGTGGGATCGAGCCCCATCTCCCGCAAGAGCGTGAGTACATGCATCGTGGAGTCCCATCCGCGGTTCCACGCCGCCCCACCCCACCGGCCGTCGGGCGCCTGGAGCGCCAAGAGCCGCGCACACAGGCCGTCTGTAGCCAACCTCGCGCGTTCGGAGGCAACCTCGGCGGCCGATGCATCCGTCAGGTCGCGCATCACCTGCCAACGGATGGAGGGGTCAGAGTCGAGAAGCCATTGGATGACGGATCTATCTGGCTTCACGCTGACCTCACCTACGCTCGGGGCTCGAAGATTGCATAAAACTTGGCGCACTCCTCGTGCACGGTCCAGGTTCCCTCGAATCCCGCGGGAACTACGAAAGCATCGCCCGCCGCGAATGACTCTCGCTCCCCCGCGACGCTCTCGATGGTCACACGTCCCGCCGTGATGACACAGAGCTCGTTCTCGGTGTACCGCACGCGCCATTTGCCCGGACTGGAGGTCCAGCGTCCGCAGAAGAACTGGCCGCTTGCATCGCTGAATGCGTTCCATGCGCGGTGCGCAGGCTGGCCTTGCAGAATGCGATCCGGAGCCGGACCGCACTCTTCCCAAGCGACGGGTCCATCCAGGCGAACGATGGAAGCTGTCATGGTGCCGTGACCGGGGCCGGTGGCGACTCGTTCCGAATGCGATAGCGGAGCCATACGGCGCCCCCGTCCAGCACCTCGCAGCTCTCGAGCGACATCTGCGCGACGGGAGCCCGCAGCTCCGCGTCCCGTTGCGTCGAGTCGAAAATGCCCGGCGCTCCCTGCGAGCCATCGATCGCGGGGACGACGGCGAGGCTGATCTCATCGATGAGACCGGCGCGCAGGAACGAGCCGTTGTTGCTACCGCCGCCCTCGAGCAGCAGGCGCTTGACCCCGAGCTGGCGATTGAGAAACTCGAGTGCGGCAGCGAGGTCGAGCTCCCGCTTGCCGGCGAAGAAGTAGGAGACACCGTCCTTGCGCAGACCTGCAAGATGCGCATCGGAGACCTGCTCGGTCAGCACCACGACGATCGGGTCACCGCCGATGTCGGATCTACCCCAGGCTATCTTGCCCTGCGCATCCAACACGACCCCGTATGCCTGCGCGTCGCGGCGGGCGAGCCAGGGCTCGCGGCCGTAAGTCCGGTCCGCCTGAGCATCGTAGGTCTTTGCTTTCGCAAACTCCTGTCCGGTGACCCGGCCTACCAGCCAGGCCTCACCGCCGATCCTGCCGTGCAAACGCTCGAAGAGATCGCCCCCGTCGCCAGTGCGCGGCCGCCATCGGCTGTGCAGGATGCGGCCGTCGATGCTCGCCACCATGTGGCAGACTACGTATGGCTTCATGGCCGGCTATCTTACCCGCCGAGAACTTGCTATGAGTACCTGGTCCCGCCGCGATTTCATCGCATTGGCTGCGGCGGCTGCCGCAGCGAGCCGCGCACCTGCCACCGATGCTTCGCCGCTGCCTGCGGGTTCAAGAGGCGGTGAGGAATCGCTCGACGCCATCGCTCGACGCCGCGGCATGCGCTTCGGCTCGGCCATGGCCTTCTACCAGCTGTCCGATCCCGGCTACTGCCGGCTGATGCGTACCCAATGCGGCATCATGGTCACCGAGAACGAGCTCAAATGGCCGCAGATCGAGCCCGGTCCGGGCGCCTTCACTTTCGAGCATGGCGACGCGCTGGCGCGGTTCGCGGCCGACGATCGCCTGCTTCTGCGCGGGCACAACCTGCTCTGGCAGAAGAGCAAGTACCTGCCGGACTGGGTACGGAATTTCCCGCTCGGACCGAACCCGAAGGCGACACTCGAACGCCTGTTGCGCGATCGCGTTACCCGCGAGATCGCGCACTATCCGCAGGTTGTCTCCTGGGATGTCGTGAACGAGACCATCGACACCGACACCGGGGCGGTGCGCGACACTCTCTTTACCCGCCACCTCGGACCTCACGCAATCGACCTCTGCTATCACGCAGCGCGTGCAGCCGCGCCGCACGCACAGCTCGTCTACAACGATTACATGAGCTGGGACAGCACCTCGGAGGTGCATCGCAACGGTGTGCTGCGCTTTCTGGAGGCGCTCCGCAAACGCAAGGTGCCGGTCGATGCGCTCGGGCTGCAAAGCCATATCGGCGCCAAGAACGACCAGGCGCACGCCAAGCCGCAGGAAACCGCATGGCGACGATTCCTCGACGAAGTGACAGGCATGGGCTATGGCCTGCTGATCACGGAGCTCGATGTCAACGACGGCGGCCTGCCCACGGACCCGACACGGCGCGATCGCATGCTTGCCGACTACGCGCGGCATTACCTCGACATCACGCTGAGCTATCGGCAGCTCAAATGCGTGCTCACCTGGGGCCTCGTCGACAAGGATTCCTGGTTGCAGCGCCTCACGCCGCGTGCGGACGGCACGCCGAAGCGTCCCCTGCCGTTCGACTCCGATTATCGCCCCAAGGCGCTCTACTTCGCGATGGCCGAAGCGTTTCGCACCGCGCCGATCCGCTGACGATCTTCAGCGCGCGCCTACCACCTCCAGCAGGTCCTTCACAGGGCGCCGGAGAATTTTGCCGCTGCCGCCCGTGGTGAGACGGTGAGCCGCATTGTCCCAGTGAAGACGCGTCACACGGCCTCCGCCATGCTGATAGTCGTAGCTGACGCCATCGTCGTCGTAGAGATCGAACTCCGCGTCGCGCCCGGGATAGACCTTGATTCTCTCGACGGCCTGCGGTGTGGCCGTGCTCGGCACTACGGCCCCCAGCGGCAGGATGGATCCGGCACGCACGAACACCGGGATGCGATCGATCGGCGCATCCACGGTGACCGTCTGCCCGCCCGATTCGCGCGCATTGGTCCAGTAGTCGTACCAGTCCGTGCCCGCCGGCAGGTACACCCGCTTACGGGTTTGGCCCTGACGCGTCACCGGCGCGACGAGGAAGTCGGGCCCGAACATGTACTCATTGCCGATGTTCGCGACGTTCGGATCACGGGGGAAGTCCATCCAAAGCGCCCGCATGAAAGGCGCGCCGCTGTCGTAGGTATGTCGGGCAAGTGAGTAGATGTAGGGAATCAGCTGATATCGCAGTCGGTCGTAACGGGCGAGGATCGCCTCCGCCTGGGGCCCATACGCCCAGATCTCCGTGTGCTTGCGCTCGCCGTGGATGCGCAGGATCGGCAGGAAAGTGCCGTACTCGAACCAGCGGGTAAAGAGCTCCGGATAATCATAGTCCTGGCCGACGACATCGCGGGCGCCCGCGGGATCGATCAGCGGCGGATGAGTGGCGGAGGAAGTCTGGGGCAACGGTTGCCAGCCTCCGATGTCGTTGCCCCAGTAGGCGACGCCCGAGGCGGTCATGTTGAGACCCGTCGGGATCTGATGCTCGAGCGCCTCCCAGGACGGATCGATGTCGGACGACCAGAAGATCGCGCCGGTCCGCTGCGAGCCCAGGTAGGCCGCCCGCGCGAGGATGAGGACACGCCTGTCGGGACGGTAGCGGCGAAAGCGCTGCGACATGCCGTCGACATACAACAGCGGAAAGACGTTGTGATAGCGGTCGCCCGAGCCGATCTTGAAGAAGAATCCATCGGGAACGAGATCGGGCTCGGTCTCATCGAGCCACAAATAGTCGAAGCCGTGCGCGAGGATGTTGTCGCGGACGTGACTGAAGAACCAGTCGAGCGCCAGCGGATTGGTGGCATCGATCAGGGCGCCGGCCCGATCGGAGCGGAAGGGCAGCCCGTCCTGGGCCTTGCCGTCCTTGTCCTCGAGGAAATAGCCCCTGGCGTCGAGCTCGTTGAAATAGCGCGAATCACGCTCGAAGCGCGGCCATACCGAGATCAGCGACTCGATGCCGAGGGCGTGCAGGTCGCGGTTCATCGCATCCGGGTCAGGGAACTGAGCCGGATCGATGTCGAGCTGGCCCATGCGCGTCCAGTAGAACCAGTCGAGCACCATGATATCGAGCGGATAGCCCTTGCTGCGGTAGGTATGCGCGACGTCGAGAATTTCCTGTTGGCTGGCATAGCGCGCCTTCGACTGGATGAGTCCAAAGGCCGCCTTGGGTGGAATGGGCGTGCGGCCCGTGAGCTTTGCATACCCGCTGTAGAGCGCGTCGGCGTCGTCACCGACGATGACGAAGAACGATACGCGCTCACCCACCTCGGACTGCCAGACCGTCTGTCCGTTTACACCGGGATACACGTGCGTATCGGACGGGTTGTCCCACACGATCCCGTAGCCACGGCTCGAAACCATGAACGGCACGCAGACAGTCTCGCCATGCGGGTTGTCGTAGAAGTGCTTGCAGTCGATAGTGCGGCCGCGCAGGTCGAGGATTCCGTCCTGGTTTTGTCCGAGGCCGTAGAAGTGCTCGTCCATGGGCGCCACGAAGCTGGCACCGACTTGGAACGTATGCTCGCCGTTGACAGTGTGCGGTGCCATCTGCCAGCCAGTCATGGTAAGCACGGTCTCGCCGCGTGCGTTTCGTATCTCCAGCCCTACGGGCGGCAATGCCGGCGCGAAGTAACGCTCGCCTACCGAAGGAGCGCTGGGAGGGGGCGGTGCGTCGATGTGCAGCTGTAGCGCGCTCGAGTGGAAGTCATCGCCATTGGCGTCCTGCGTATGCGCAAATCCATGCGGGTCCTGGCCGGCAATGAACCCGTAGCCTGGAGGCGTTGCCGCGGTCGCATAATCGGTAGCAATGGTGATGCGCACGACATTGGGCGCATAGGATTCGACGGCAACATATGCGCCATTTCGGTCCAGTACCACCGGTGAGGCGAGGCAGGGACCGCAGAGCAGCAGCGCCGCCAGGCAGGCGATGCGGCTTGCAGGGCCGACGCCCCAGTGACGATTCTCGATCAAATGCCCCCCTTCCAGTGCTGCGAATGGCTACCGTAGAGACATGGACGTGCACGCCACCGCGCTGGGCGGAACAGGATGTCCCGATCCAGAGCGTTGAGCGAGTAGTATTCGTGCAGCGTGCCCCGCGGACAAATGGTTTTCTGGTCCGCTGGCATATGCCGTTTGATATACCTGCGGACAAAGCCCGTATATGCGGCCGAAGCCGCCGCTTCGGAGAAAGTTCAGCGCTTCAGAGCGCGCTCGAGCGCGTCGGCCATGACCCCGTTCCCTTGCGGCTCGCTGTCGCGCTTGAAATCCGGGCGGGATGACTTACGCGGCCCTGGACGGTTGCGATCCCGTTCGCCGGCAGGTTGACGCCCAGCGTCCGACCGACCACGCGCTGAGGTGTCATTCAATCTCATGGTGAGCGCGACGCGCCGGCGTTGCAGGTCGACCTCGAGCACCTTCACCTTCACGACATCGCCAGCCTTGACCAGCTCGCGCGGGTCCTTGACGAATCGTTCCGACATCATGGAGATGTGCACCAGCCCGTCCTGGTGTACGCCGATATCGACGAAGGCGCCGAAGTTGGTGACGTTCGTGACTACGCCTTCCAGTATCATGCCCGGAGCCAGGTCCTTCAGATCCTCGATGCCTTCCTGAAACACTGCGGACTTGAACTCCGGACGCGGGTCGCGCCCGGGCTTTTCCAACTCGCGCAGGATGTCCTGCACCGTCGGCAGGCCGAAGCGCTCGTCCGTATAGCGAGCACCATCGACCTGCCGCAGGATGCGCGCATCGCCCATCACCTCGGCAAGCGGCTTGCGCAGATCGGCGAGGATGCGCTCCACGACGGGATAAGCCTCCGGGTGCACCGCCGAGCGGTCGAGGGGGTTCTCGCTGTCGTTGATGCGCAGAAACCCCGCGGCCTGCTCGAATGTCTTGGCGCCGAGCCTCGGCACTTCACGCAGCGCTTCCCGACTGCGGAAAGCGCCCTTCTCGTCCCGGTGGCGCACGATGGCGCCGGCCAGTGCCTGCGACAGGCCCGAGATGCGGGCGAGCAATGCCGGCGAGGCGGTGTTCACATCGACGCCCACCGCATTGACGCAGTCCTCCACCACCGCATCGAGCGAGCGCGCGAGCTTCGTCTGATTGACGTCGTGCTGATACTGTCCCACGCCGATCGACTTGGGGTCGATCTTCACGAGCTCGGCCAGCGGATCCTGCAGCCGTCGTGCGATGGAAACCGCGCCCCGCAGAGTCACATCGAGATCCGGCAGCTCGCTGGAGGCGAGCTCCGAAGCGGAGTACACCGAGGCGCCCGCCTCCGAGACGACGATTTTGGTGAGCTCGAGATCCGCATGGCGCTTGCTGAGATCACCCGCCAGCTTGTCGGTCTCGCGCGAAGCGGTCCCGTTGCCGATGCTGACGAGATCGACTGCGTGCTTCTTCGCTATGGACGCGAGCACGCGCAGTGCACCGTCCCAATCGTTGCGGGGCGCATGCGGATAGATGGTTGCGGTCTCGAGCACCTTGCCGGTGCGATCCACGACCGCGACCTTGACGCCCGTGCGCAGACCCGGATCGAGCCCCATCGTGGCCCGGGGACCTGCGGGAGCGGCGAGCAGCAGATCGTGCAGATTGCGGGCGAAGACGCGGATGGCCTCTTCCTCCGCCCTCTCGCGCAGCTCCGCCAGCAGCTCGCCTTCGAGCTGCCAGGCAAGCTTCACCTGCCACGTCCAGCGAGCGGTCTGCAGCAGCCATGCATCGGCCGCCCGTCCGCGGTTTGCGATATCGAAGCGCGCGGCGATCCTGCGCTCGCAGGAATTGAGCGCCTCGGGAGCCGCGCTCGACTGCGCTCCCGCCTCGAGCTCATCGGGGAGCTTCAGGGCGAGTTGCAGGATCTCCTCCTTGCGGCCGCGGAAGAGCGCCAGCGCGCGATGCGACGGAATGGCCCCGAGCGGCTCCTGATAGTCGAAGTAATCGCGGAACTTCGCGCCGGACTCCTCCTTGTGCTCGGCAACCTTCGACACCAGCCGCGCGCCGCCGCGCAGGTGCCCGCGCAGCTCGCCGACCAGCGCCGCGTCCTCCGCGAACTGCTCCATCAGCACCTGGCGGGCACCCTCGAGCGCCGCCTTCGCATCGGCAACGCCCGGATTCTCGCCCTGCTCGGTGGTGAAAGGCGCTTTGAGATAGCGTGCCGCCTCGGTCTGCGGATCGAGTGTTGGATCGGCGAGGAGCGCCCGGGCCAGCGCGTCGAGACCGGCTTCGCGCGCGATCTGCGCCTTGGTGCGGCGCTTGGGTTTGAAGGGCAGGTAGAGATCCTCGAGCCGCTGCTTCGTATCCGCCGTCTCGAGGCTCTGCCTGAGCTCCGGCGTCAGCCTGCCCTGCTCCTCGATGCTCTTCAGCACTGCGGCGCGCCGCTCCTCGAGCTCGCGCAGGTATTCCAGCCGCTCCTGCAGCGTGCGCAGCTGCGCGTCGTCGAGGCCGCCCGTGGCCTCCTTTCGATAGCGCGCAATGAATGGCACCGTAGCGCCACCGTCGAGCAGTGCGACGGCGGCAACGACCTGCGGCGGTTTGACGGCAAGCTCGGCGGCGATGCGGGATTCGATGGCGACCATGCGGCGCACTATGCGCAAACCTCGGGCGCACAACAAGGCTTGCGCACCCGCCGCGATTTATATAGCGGGCGGTGACCAGCGCGCCTCATGCGACCAGGCCGGAAGCTGCACCTCGGATGCGAGCTCGGAGCTCGCGGCGGACTCTCCGACCCAGACGTGATAGGTGCCGGCGGGCCGCTGCCAGCGATCGTGAGCCTCGTCGAATGTCGCCAGCAGCCGCGGGTCGATCCGGATCGATACGGCCGCGGTGCCGCCCGGTGGCAGCATCACTTTCGACCAGCCGCCCAGCCTCCGCGGTGCCTCCCAGCCGCCCGACGCGGCTCCGACATATACCTCCGGCACAGCCGCGCCGTCCCGATTGCCGGTGTTGGTTACGGTAAGCGAGACGGTCAGCTGCCCGCCAACGACATGCGTGCGCAGGCCGCTGTAGCGAAAGCGTGTATAGGTCAGTCCGTAGCCGAAGGGGAACAGCGGCTTCAATGCGTGCTTTTGCAGCCACTTGTAACCGGCCGCCGCTCCTGCCGTGTAATCGACAGCGAAAGACTGTTTGTCGGGCACACCCGTGCCGGGCAGGACGGGGTGCGGCAGCTGATCGAGCGAGGCCGGGAAACTCACCGGCAGGCGGCCCGAGGGATCGACATCGCCGAAGAGCACTCTGGCAATCGCCGGACCGCCGCCGCTGCCCGGGTACCAGGCCTCGAGGACCGCGGCGACTTCGCCGAGCCACGGCATCAGCACCGCGCCGTTGCTCTCGAGGACCACGACGGTACGCGGATTGGCGGCAGCCACCGCTGCAATCAGCTTGTTCTGGTCGCCGTCCAGAGTCATCGGGACATCGATGCTCTCGGCCGCCCACTGTGTGGCAAAGACGACGACCCGATCGGCTTTGGCAGCCTCACGCGCTGCTGCGGCAATGTCATCTCCATCCAGATAGCGGATGTTGGCTTGCGGTGCCCGGCCCATGATGGCGCCGAGCGGCGCCGAGGGTAGAAAGAGCTCGGGTCCGTACCAGCCGGGGGAAGGCAACCCGGGCACGGCGTTACCGCCGACCGGAAACACCGTCGAAGAGCCGCCGCCCGCCAGCACGCCCCGATCCGCATGACCGCCGATGACCAGCAGCTTTTGCACCGTGCGGGGAAGCGGCAGGGCGCCACCGGCGTTCTTCAGCAGCACGATACCCTGCTCCTCGTCCGCCTGCGCCACAAGCCTGTCGGCCGCAAAATCGATCGCGGCGGACGCGCCGTCGATGGGATGATCCATTACACCCGCCGCGAACATCGCGCGTAGAATGCGCCGAGCCATGTCATCGAGGCGTGCGGCTGGCACGCGGCCGGCGGCCCGCGCCTCACTCAGTGCAGCGCCGAAGTAAGGCTGGCTGTCGAACACATATCCCGATTCCTGATCCAGCCCGGCCAGAGCCGCCCGCACGGTGCTGTGCACCGCGCCCCAGTCGGACATGACATACCCCTGGAAGCCCCAGTCTCCCTTCAGCACCCGATCGAGCAGCCACTGGCTCTCGCAGGCATGGACGCCGTTCACCAGGTTGTAAGAGCACATCACCGCCCCTGGCCGGCCCTGCTCGATTGCAAGCTCGAAGGCCAACAGGTCGGACTCGCGTGCTGCAGCTGCGGAAATGTTGGCGCTGAGCACGTTGCGGCCGGTTTCCTGGTCGTTCAGCGCATAGTGTTTCGCGACCGCGATGACATGCTGCGACTGAATCCCGCGGATCTCGGCGGCCGCGATCTCCCCGGCCAACAGAGGATCTTCCCCTGCGTACTCGAAGCTCCGCCCACCGCGCGGCTCGCGCACGAGATCCAGTCCGGGTCCCAGGAGCACGTTGAATCCTGAAGAGTGTGCCTCCGCTCCGATCATCGCTCCACCCTTTTGGGCCAACGCCGCATTCCAGGTCGCGGCCGTGGACAGACCGGAAGGCAGCGAGGTGCGCTCGCGATATGCATAGAGCGAGGATCTTTGCGTGGCCACCCCCAGGCCGGCGTCGGTTTCCCACTGCGGCGGCAGGCCCAGGCGCGCGATTCCGGGGACGAAGCCGGCCGAGCCCGGCCGCGCCTGTGGCGGCGGAACGTAATGCCTGTCAGGCATCGCGGTACCGAGATAACCGAAGGCCAGCGATAGCTTCTCGCCGCGCGTCATCGCCCGCAGCGCGAGATCCGCCCGGCTGTCGGGCGACAGGCTGGAATCGAGCCAGGGGCGCGGGGCGAGCGCCGGGCCCGCCGCGGTGGCGGGCCGGACCGGAAATGACAGGACAGTCAGAGTCAGGGCCAGAAGCAAGGCTCTCGAATGGAACATCGTGTTCTTATCCGCACTATGGAGGTCGCGGATATGGTAGCTTGAGCGTGCAGCTCAGAGCGAACTCCGTGGCGAATACACTGATTCACGAGAACCGGCGCCTGCAGTTCCCGCTCGATACCCTGGTCGACGCCCTGATCGAGCTGGAGGACAAGCAGGGACATTGGCCGTCCAAGGCCACCGTGGTCGGGGCCAGCATCGACAACTCGGGTGGTGACGACGCCTGCGTCGTCCTCTCGGTTCACCGGCCGGAGAGCGGTGAAGTCAGCGAGCGCCGCTACTCCCTGTCGATGCTCGCCGCTGCGATGGTCAATTACTGCGTGACGATGCGCGTCCCCATCCCGCGTAATTCCACCAAAACGATCCAGATTCTTGCCGACGGGGTCGCCCTGATGCTGGAGAACACCGTCATACTGCAAAGCCGGCACGAGGAGCTTTCCACCCTCCCCGCCGGCAGCGTGACGCCTGCGGCTAACCGTATCGAGGGCGAGGCGAGCGCTGCGGCGCCCGAGACAGATACAGAGCACCCAGAAGACCCGCCGCCACCAGCAGAGACGCCACCGGATACCGCCTGAGCAGGCGTCCGCCTGCCGGGATCAGCCGTGCCCCGAGCGCGACGAGGGATACTGCCGCGGTCACGCGCTCCAGGCCCGAGCTTTCGGGATGGACCACGTGCGCAGCCCACTGCAGCAGACGTCCGGTAGCGGCCAGATTGCGGCCGGAACGGCCGAGGTGATCGAGATCGAGGCGCATGGCTTATTAAACAGAGCGTGCCGCGCGCGGGTTCCGGCCGCAAGGCGCGGCGGCTAGCGGGTCTCGCGCCGGATGCGATCGATGGCGGCCACGAGGCGATGGCACGTTTCCAACAGGGGAAGGGAAAGGCCGAGCTCTCTGGCCTTGCGGACCGCGTAACCGAACGTCTCCTCGACTTCGAGCGGCCGGCCGGCCTCCAGGTCCTGAAGCGCCGACATGCGGTGATCGGGGGCCCGGGACCGCATCTGCTCTCCCGCTTTGCGAACTGCCTCGATCGCATCCCGCTCCGGCGCCTCGAGAACCGCCCGCAGCGATACTGCCGCAGCGCCCTCGACCAGGGTGATGCCCTGCGCGCGCGCGAGCGCGGCCACCTCACGCACGAGCTGCACCAGCACCTGCGCAGAGTCCGCATCCGTAAGATAACGCCAGCTGACGGACCGCATCGTCACGGCCATGCACATCAGCCCGAGCCAGACGGTGAACTTGCTCCACTCCATGGAGACGATGTCCGCGACGGCGGTCGAGCGCACACCCGCCTCATCGATCATGGCGGCGATGCGTGCGGCCCGCTCGCTGATGCCGCCGGCAAGCTCGCCGAGCGGCAGATTCACGTTGCGGGTGAACAGGACTTCGCCCGACGGCAACAGCTCACCGCTCGTGTCCGCGAGGGCACCCAGCACCCGATCCGCGCCGAACACCCGGCTCAGGAGCTCGTTCTTCTGGACTCCGTTCTGAATGGAGAGCGCCGTCCCGACCCGCACGTTCCTGAGCCGCTCGAGCGCGGCTTCGGTACCGGGAGTCTTCATCGCAACGATCAGCGTGTCCGCCGCCTCGAGTTGGGTCGGCTCGGTGACCACGCCGACCTTCACCGAGAAATCGGCCAGCCCTTTGATGCGCAGTCCATCCCGCTCCACAGCGCGTGCACGCTCGCCGCGCGCGATGACGATCACGGAGTGCCCGGCGCGCGCCAGATGCGCCGCGAGAATCGAGCCGATGGCCCCGGCCCCGAGAATGGCGAATCGAGCTCGAGTCATGTCCGTGCCTCCACCAGACGCGCGAGCACGGCACCCAGCCGGCCTATTTCCTCGACGGTGTTGTAGTGCGCCAGCGATGCACGCACGGCGCCGCTCTCCACGGACAGGCCGAGGCGGCGCATGAGGCGGGGCGAGTACATGTGTCCGTCCCGGATCGCGATGCCCGCTGCCGCGGCGGCCTGCGTCACGGCCGCGGGTGAGATACCGGGAAGGTTGAAGCAAAAAGTCGGTACGCGCTCGGCCACCTGCTCTTGCTCCCCAAGGCCATGGATTTCGGCGCCGCAGCCCCGTAACACCCGCAACAGCTCACGCGAGAGACCCTTCTCGTACTGCCGTATGGCGGCCATCGCCACGCGGCAGTCATCGCGCAGCGAAGTCTTCCCCGGGGCGCCGCCACGGCCCGGCACTGCACGCCCCGCCTCGGCGAGGTAGTCGATCGCGGCCGCCATTCCGGCCACGTTCTCATAGGTGAACGTTCCCGCCTCGAGCTTGCCCGGCGGCTCATCGGGTATGAAGTCCTCGCGAAAGGTCGGCAGCCGCAGGAGCGCCTCATGGCGTCCCCAGAGGAAGCCCATGTGCGGCGCAAAGATCTTGTAGCCCGAGCAGACGAGGTAATCGCAGTCGAATGCCTGGACGTCGATGATCCCGTGCGGACCATAGTGCACTGCATCGATGAAGATCTCCGCCCCCGCCGCGTGCGCCACGTCCGCCGCTGCGCGAACATCGACGATGGTGCCCACGGCGTTGGAAGTCAGCGTACAGGCGACCAAACGCGCCCGGCGGCCGAGCAGGCGGTGCAGATCCGCCGCATGCAGGCGGCCATCCTCCCGCATGTGCCACCAGCGCACCTTGGCGCCGATGTGCTCCAGGGCGAGCCATGTCGCGATGTTCGCTTCATGATCGAGGTCGGTCACGATGATCTCATCCCGCTCGTCGAGCATCTGACCTATCGCGAGACTCACCGTGCGGATGAAGGACGTTGCATTCATCCCGAATGCAATCTCCTCCGGCCGGCGAGCGTTGACGAGGGCAGCCACGTGCGAGCGCGCGCGCGAGATCATTGCGTCGACTGCCATACTGCGCGGATAGCGCCCGCCGCGCTGCACGTTGCGCTCGGTCAGATGATGCTGGACGGCCTCGATCACGCCATCGGGCACCTGCGCGCCCGCCGCGTTGTCGAAGAACACGCAGGAACCCGTCGACCGCAAGGCGGGGAAGTGCCGCCGCAATACATCGACGGGAAAGTCGCTCACGCTCATTACGGCCTCAGCTCTGCGGTCCGAACTGCCCGCGATGGCCGGCCATGGCAGCGACGAAACGGTCGATATCCCCCTCGGAGTTGTAGAAGTGGATGCTGGCGCGGAGATTGTTGTCCCTGAAGGAAGTGACGATGTCCTCTTCCAGAAGGCGCGCCTGAAGGCCCGCCGCATCCCGCGACGGCACTGCCACCATGGGGCCTCTGCGTGCGTCGTCCACGGGCGTCGCCGCCGGCCAGCCGATCGCACTCAACCCTTCCATGCAACGCCGCGTCAGCGCTCGGACGCGCCCCTCGATGGCGTCGGTCCCTGTCTCAAGAATGATCTTCAGTCCGGCTTCCGCGGCGTAGCAATTGGCGACCGGCGGCGTGCCGGCTTCGAAGCGGCGTGCGGTGTTGGAGGGACGGTTTGCCGTGATGTCCATGGCTGCAATGTCCTGCTGCGCGAACCAGCCGCTGTTGCGCGGCACGAGCTCCCGGATGAGCCCCGAGCGCACGTAGAGAAAGCCGATGCCCGCCGTGCCGAGCAGATATTTCAGCATTCCGCCCACCGCGAAATCGACGCCGAGCGATCTGGCATCGACCGTCATCGCGCCGATGGCCTGGTAGCAGTCGACCATCACGCGGGCGCCTCTCTCCTGCGCGAGCCTCGTGATGCCGGCGATGTCCAGCCGCGCGCCATTGCGGAAACACACCTGCGTCACTGCGACGAGCTGCGTCCGATCGTCGATCAGGCGCGCGAAATTCTCGAGGGGGATGTAGCCGTCGGCCGCACGCGGCACGTGCAGCACTTGGGCGCCGAAGCGCTCCTGGGCATGCCAGATCTGGGCGTTGGTGGGGAACTCGAAATCGCTGACGACGACCTTTTTACGCGGCCCGGTGAAATCCAGCGCGCTCGCCAGCGCATTGATGCCTGCCGAGGCGGATGCGGTCACGGCGATCTCATCCGGGGTCACGTTGAGCACACCGGCCATTGCCGCCCGCACGGCCTCGTTCTTGGTGACCCAGACATCCCAGTTGGCGCCGACCGAGAGGCGGTCGTCCATGTAGGAGTTGAAAGCGTCGCGTACCGTATCCGCCAGTGCGCAGTAGGAGCCGCTGTTGAGATAGGTCTTGCGCTCGAGCAGCGGAAATCTGCGCCGCAGCGCCTCGAAGTCGATCGTCATCTGCGATCCTCCGCGACGGTCCGCAGCCGCGCCCGCCGCACGAAGTAGGCCAGCGAGATGAGCGCAACCCAGGGCACGCCATAAAGCCACGACACATCCAGTGTGGGATCGAGGCCCATGGTCACGAGGATCCCCGCCAGCATGGCGAGCCCCGCATACTGCATCCAGGGAAAGAGCGGCATCCGTACCGGCAGCGCGGCCTTGCCGTGCCGGCGGCGAAAGCTCAAGTGGCTGGTGAGGATGAACATCCAGACGATGATCGCGGCGAAGAGCGCGACTCCGAACAGATCGGCGTAGGCGTCCGGCGTGAATACCGAGGCCGCGGCGGCGATCAGCACGAAGACTCCCGAGACGAGGATTGCCGCCACCGGGCTGCCGCGCCCGCTGAGCGTCCCGAGCAGCCGCGGCGCATACCCTCCGCGGGAGAGGGAGAACAGCATGCGCGAGCAGAGGTAGACATCGGTATTCATGCTCGACAGCGCGGCGCTGATCACCACGAAATTCATGATGCCCGCTGCGTCTCTGACACCCGAGTGCTGGAAGACGGTGACGAACGGACTTTGCGCGACCACCTTCACCCCCGTAGCCGTCCAGGGAATGACGCTGACGATGACCGTGATCGCGAGCACGTAGAAGAGGAACAGACGCAGCATCATCGTGCGCAGCGCCGCCGGAATTGCCACCTCAGGATTCCTTGTTTCTCCAGAAGTTACAGCGATTACCTCGATTCCATTAAAGGAGAAGATCCCGACCGTCACCGCCATCCACAGTCCCGCCAGGCCCTTCGGCAGAAAGCCGCCGGGAAGCCCTGCCAGATTGTGCAGACCGACCGCGGGCCGGCCGATACCGGTGATGGCGGCGAGCCCCAGAATGATGAAGAGAACGATTGCCACCACCTTGATCAGGGCGAGCCACGACTCGAGCGTGCCGAAATTGCCGACGGAGCGTGAGTTGAAGTAGAGCAGCACGAGGCAGAATCCCAGTGCCCAGATCCAGACCGGCACGTTCGGGAACCAGTACTGCATGTACAGGCCCGCCGCGACCGCTTCGCCACCGATAGCGATGGCCTGTGCGATCCAATACGTATAGCGAACGACGAATCCCGCCCAAGGATTGAGGTAGGTCTCGGCATACGTCCCGAACGACCCGGCGGTCGGGTGGACCACCGCCATTTCGGACAGACTGAAGACCATCACCAGGGCAATGAATCCTGCGAGCGCATAGCTCACGATGACCGCCGGGCCGGCATAGCCCACCGCCAGACCGCTGCCCATGAACAATCCCGTGCCGATGGCGCCCCCGAGGCCGATCATCACGAGCTGCGTCTTACCGAGGCTGCGTCGCAGCCCGCTTTCCCGGTCGCCCGGATGGTCGGTGCTGTCGCTTCGCATCCGTCCGCCGCGCACGCCCTAGTCGTAGTAGGCGATGCTCGGATTGTCGCCGGGGCAGATGACCCCGACGACGAACATGCCCTCGTGCGAGGTCGCCTCGAGGGAATGCAGCTGCTTGCGCGGCAGGAAGATCGCATCACCCGCCCGCACCGTCGCCTTGTGCTCCTCGGTCCAGATGCAACCCTCTCCCGACAACACGATGATCGCTTCCTCGTACAGATGCCGGTGCGGCGCAGCCTTCGAGCGCGGAATGTGCCCGATGAACTGGGTGATCGTGCGCGAGCCGATGTGCTTGTCCACGAGCAGCTGGAAGTAGCGCGGACCCATGGCCGTGCGCTGCCGGGTATCTACCGACACCACACGCTCGGGGAGCTCCGCATCGAAGTTGCCCGGCATGGTGGCCGGCCACTCGAGCACGCCCTGAGGCGAGGCGAGCGCGAACACGCTGAGCGTCTCCTCTCCGGCAGCAATGAGCTGCAGGGCCTCACCGGGCCGCAGATATAGACCGTCATGGGGTTTCACCTCGAATTCCCGGCCCGAAACGATCGCTCGGCCGCTGCCGCTCACGATGAAGAGGATGACTTCGCGGCCGCCCAGCGAGAGCACGGGTGAGGCGCCGCCCGCCACTTCGAGCAGGATCTGCGTCTGCTGGCGTGCGCCGAGCTCGCCGGTCACGAGATAGCAGTAGCGCAGACGATCGCGCGCGACCCGCGGCGCGAGCCGCGGGGAGACGACATAGCAGCCGCCATCGAGCCAGCGCCGGGGGCCGTCGTTTTCGGTGACGAGGGGAATCGATCGGTTGGCCGCAGTCTCGGGATCATCGAGCGGCGAGCCGCCCGGCAGGTTGGTATGGGCGCCATCGCAGAACGGCGCCCCGGAAGTATGCTTGCAGCCGCAGAGCAGTACTTCCTCCGTCCGCGGGGCAACGAACCTGCGCGGCGTGAAGCCCGTGCCCAGATGCGAGCCATCGCAGAACGGCTGCGTGGCCGAGCGGCCGCATGCGCACCAGAAATAGGTGCGGCCGCCCTCCAGGGTCACGAGGAAAGGTTTCGGGCGCGCGATGTCAGGAGCCACTAGGTCGGGCACAAGTCATTGACACCTAAAGCAAGTGGGACTCTAGCACGCCTTCAGCCAGGCCGGCGAGCTCCTTTGTGAGGGATTTTCCGTCTTCGTCCGCGAGTGCGGCCTCGTGCAACCGCGCGAATACCGCCGCACCGTCGGTGCGGGCGGCAAGCGGCTCGAGACGCGAGAGCAACGCGGTGAAGCTCTTCCAACCGCGCTCGTGCGTCTCACCGTATCCTTTGATGAGGCGTTGCGCGCGCGCCAGCTCGACGGCGAGCGCATAGTGGCTGCCCGCGTGCTTCTCGATGCGGCCGAGCCAATCTACGATCCGCACGTCCTCGGCGACATAACGATGCGTCGCGCGGCGCCAGCGCTTGAGCCCGGCCAACACACGCAGCAGCAGGAAACCGCCCACGGTATGGGTGCGCACCTGCTTTCCTCCGGTGAAGCGGGCGAGCCAGCCCGCGACTCGCGGTGAGGACAGCACCCAGGCGCCGATCCCCGCGGGCAGGGTCCCGGCGATTTCCGCGACCCGAGGCTTCATGAACTCAGTGATGCCGAAGAGCTGATCCGGCGCTGCCCGGATCTCGGCGCGGACGCGTGCGAATCGGGCCGCGCGGGTCTTGAGGTCCGCGACACGGATCGTGTCCTCGAACGTCATCCAGAGAGCAAGGCTTCTGGCTACGGCCGCCGTCAGCTCGCAGTCACCACTCCCATCGGCGCTCGCGCCAGCGGGCTGGGAACGCTCATCGAGCCTGGCGATGCGCTCCAGCCGGCTCAGATACAAAGCGGCATAGGCGGGATCCTGATAGTCGATCGTGCGGCGGACACCTTCGAGCGCCAACGCCTGCGCCGGCTCCGGGAGCTGGCGCACGCGATCGAGCAGCGGCTGCAGGCTCGGCGAACGCGCCCGGGCGGGTACACCCTCGGATCGCTCGCATGACGCTGTCGCCGCGTGCTCCGCCGTCGTAGCAGCGTCACCACGCTCAGCCCGCTCACAGGCATCTGCGAAAGCCGCGATGTTCGTTTCGACGGAGATGCCGCTCTTGGTGATCGCCGCCTCGAATGCGTTGCGGCCAAAGGGCAGGACTCTACTGCCGCAGAGAGCGCCTAGCAGGACGGAGCTAATGACGCTGTGATGCTGCTCCGCGAGGGCGTCCATGTCGAAGAGGATCAGCCGCTTCGCCTGGCTGCGTGCGAGCTCGATGAGGCCGGCGGCGTCCGCTGCGCCCTGCCCCATCGCGCTCTTCTCCGAGATCACGTAGGAGCGGTGGGTCGAGGCAATCAGCGTGGTCCTCTCCTGATCCACGAGGCCGCGCTGGATGGCCCGTCCGGCTTCGGCCAGCTCCGACGCCACCACGCAGTCGACATCACCCGGCACCGGCATCAGCGCCATGACCGGCTCGCGGCCGGCCCGCTCGGCCTCCGCCCGCGGGAAGAATTCCAGGTAGTAGATCGTCGCTCCCGTGCGCTGCGCCACCCCGGGCACCGACGTCGATTGCGCCAGATATCCTTCCGCCTCGGCTATCCCGATGAGCCAGTCGGTGAGCACGCCCCCGCCCTGGCCGCCCAGGGCGGCGATACACAGCTTGATCGGCCGCAATGTCATATCAGGTACCGCAGGCGCTTGCGGTCGCTGCGCCGCTGCAAGGCGCCGATCACAGCGGCGCGAATGCGCCCCAACACGCGATCCCGCCATGAGGGGTTGTAGAGCAGCTCGGCCCGATAGAATGACGGACAGAGGACGGCCGCGTGGGCGACCTCGCCGCACACGCCGCAGCCGACGCAGCTGTTGTCCACGTGCGCGACAGGATCGGTGCGCAGCGGATCGGGATTGGGCCTGACGGTGAGGGACGGACAACCGGAGAGGCGGATGCAGGAGTGATCGCCGGTGCAGGTGTCCGCGTCGACGCCGAAGCGCTCGCGGACCACACGCTTGCCTTCCTGGATGGCCTTCTTCATCAGCGGACGGACGCGCCGCTGGCGATTGAGCTGACACTCGCCCTCGGCAACGATCACCTTGGGGCCGCGAAACTGCGTCGTCAGCGCCTCACGCAGCACCTTCAAAGTGTGCGTCATATCGTAGGTCCGGGTATGCCGCACCCACTTCACGCCGACGCCGCGGACGGCATCGACGATCGAGTTGTTCCCCTGCCTGTGCTCATTGGGCCAGCGCGATGAGGGGATGTCCTGGCCACCTGTGGCCGCGGAATAATTGTTGTCGATGATCACGGTCAGGCCATCGTGCCGGTTGAACACGGCGTTGCCGATGCCGCTCGTGAGTCCGTTGTGCCAGAACCCGCCGTCGCCCATGATCGCGACCGGGCGGCGCGGCCCTTGGGTCTGGAGCGCCGACGCGCCGGCGGCGCCGAGGCCGTATCCCATGATGCTGTTGCCCATGTTGAAGGGCGGCAGCGTCGCGAACGAGTGGCAGCCGATGTCGGCGCTGACATGCAGCGGCCCGGCCTCGCGCTGCAGGAGCTTCATCGCGGCGAAGAACGGCCGCTCCGGACAGCCGGTGCAAAGTCCGGAGGGGCGCGGCGGAACGAGCTTCGCCAGTTGTGCCGCCGGCAGGAGCGGCGCCTCCCTGACCTCACGAGCGCCCGGCCCGGAGCGAAGTCCCGGCGCCCAGCGCTCGATGAACTCTTTGATGCCCTTGCGCAGCACGTCGACCGTGTATTCCCCATGCATGGGCAGCAGCCCCTTGCCGAGAAGCGCTGTCGCTACCTCGCGCTGGCGCAGGATCTGGCTCGCCGCCTGCTCGATGAACTCGGGCTGACCCTCCTCCACCATCAGCACCGCGCGCTTGCCGGCGCAGAAGCGCGCCCACTCCTCGGGCACGAGCGGATAGGTGACATTGAGGACATACAGGGGGATGCGGCTCGTACCGAAGGTATTGGCGCAGTCGAGCAGCTCCAGGGCGCGCAGCACGTTGTTGTAGAGGCCGCCCTGCAGCACGATACCGATGTCATCCGCCTCGCCGCCGCAGAAATCATTCAGTCCGTGCTCCGCCACGAAGCGGACGGCGGCCGGGAAGCGCAGCTCGATCTTCTCCCGCTCCTGCGCATACGTGGAGGGCGGCAGGATGATCCTGCCGTAGTCCCGCGAAGGCGACTGCAATGCATCGGCGGCCGAGAACGGCGGGCGCCTGTTGTCCTTCGCCGTGAAGCGGCCGTACACGTGGCAGGCGCGGATCCGCAGCATCAACATGACGGGCGTATGGCTGACCTCGGACAGCTCGAAGCCCTGCTCCACCGCGCGCACGATCTCCGGCAGGTGCGGCCGCGGATCGAGCAGCCACATCTGGGATTTCATGGCGAAGGCGTGGGTGCGCTCCTGCATGATGCTGGCGCCTTCGCCGTAGTCCTCGCCGACGATGATGAGCGCGCCGCCGTTGACGCCCGCGGATGCCAGATTGGCAAGCGCATCGGAAGCCACGTTGGTGCCGACCGTGGATTTCCAGGTGACGGCGCCGCGCAGCGGGTAATTGATGGACGCCGCGAGCATGGCGGCAGCCGTGGCTTCCGAGGCACTGGCCTCGAAGTGCACGCCGAGCCCGGACAGGATGTCCTCGGCATCGGAGAGGACGTCCATCAGGTGGGAGATCGGCGCGCCCTGGTAGCCGCCCACGTAGGCCACGCCTGATTGCAGCAGCGCCTTGGTGACGGCGAGTATGCCTTCGCCACGGAACTCCGCACCGGCACCGAGCCGCAGCGACTGGACTTCTTTGGCGAACGAGCGCTCGGCCATGGAGGCTCTGGATATTAGCCGTTTATGCCGGCACGAGCGCCAGCACCCGCAGCGGGCTTCCGGAGCCGTTCACGATCTTGAGCGGCGGCGCAACTACCACGGCACCCGTAGGCGGCAGCTGATCCAGGTTGGTGAGGCTCGCGAGCCCGAACCGATTGGAGCCGTGCATGAGGGTATGGCAGGGAAACATGGGCTCGAAGGTCGCTGCCTGGCCGGCATCGGTGCCGACCGTCTCCACCCCGACGCCGAGAATGTCACGCTCCCGCGCGAGGAAGGGGACGCACTGCGGATGGAAGCCCGGAGTATGCGGCCCGTCCTTGCCGATGTTGAGGAAGTCCCTGGCCGTGGTGCGCTTCGACCAGTCCGTACGGACCAGCACCCAGGCATGCTGCGGAATGCGCCCGTGCCTGCCCTCCCAGTCCTCGATGACGGCCTGAGTGAGCAGGAAATCCGCATTCCCGGCCACCTGCCGCGACACGTCGATCACGCAGGCGGGGCCGATGAAGCGGTCGACCGGAATGTCGTGGGTGGCGTTATTCGGATGATCCTTGCCGGTCACCCAGTGCACCGGAGCATCGAAGTGCGTGCCGGTGTGCTCCCCGCAGGCGATATTGTTCCAATACCACGCCGGTCCGCGCTCGTCGTAGCGGGAGATCTCCTCGAGGGAGAAGCTCTTGGAAGGGGCGAACTGCGGCGGCAGCTGGATCGTGGGCGTCGCGGGCTCCAGCGGCACGGTCAGATCCACGACGCGGATGCCGCCGCCGGTGATGCCCTGGATCAGCTGGGCCAAAGTATGGGCGGGAGTCTGCGACTGCGAGGCGCTGGCCGATGCGGTCATGGTCCGGATCTCCCCATTGCTGAAGCGGCACGATACTTGACATCTCAAGTATCTCGCAATATAACACACCCTCGATGCAAGCGATACAGGCATAGGCGGCCGAGCCGTGAAGCGAATCGTCTGCCTGGGCGGCGGCCCCGCGGGTCTGTACACCGCCATCCTGCTGCGCAAGGCGCTCCCGGAAGCCCGCGTCGAGGTGTACGAGCGCAACCGGCCGGACGACACCTTCGGCTGGGGCGTCGTCTTTTCCGACCAGACGATGGAGAACTTCCGCGCTGCCGACGCGCGCTCGCACGCCGCCATCGTCGGCGACTTCCACCACTGGGACGACATCGACATCCACTTTGCCGGCCGCCGCTTCGTCAGCGGCGGTCACGGATTCTGCGGTATCAGCCGCAAGCGCCTGCTCTGGCTCCTGCAGGAGCGCGCCACGGAGCTCGGAGTCCGGCAGTACTTCCAACGGGAGGTGGGCTCGGAAGCGGGGCTCGAGGATGCGGACCTCATCGTCGCCGCGGATGGCGCCAACAGCAAGACCCGGCAGCGCCACGAGGCCGTATTCGAGCCGGAGCTCGATCGGCGCAAGTGCCGCTACATCTGGCTCGGGACGACGCAGACGTTCGGGGCTTTCACGTTTGCATTCGAGCGCACCGAGCACGGCTGGTTCCAGATCCACGCCTATCAGTTCAGCCGCGATCTCTCCACCGTCATCGTCGAGACGCGGGAGGAGACCTGGAAAGCGCATGGGCTCGACCGGCTCGACACGAGCGGCTCCATCGCATTCTGCGAGAAGCTCTTCGCGCGCTATCTCGGCGGCCAGGCACTGCAGAGCAATGCCAACCATCTGCGCGGCTCGGCCTGGCTCAACTTCAGCCGCGTGCATTGCCGGCGCTGGCACGACGGCAGGGTGGTCCTGATCGGCGATGCGGCGCATACGGCGCACTTCTCGATCGGCTCCGGCACCAAGCTCGCCATGGAAGATGCGATATCGCTGGTGCGCCACGTCACCGGTGGCTCGGACCTGGTGCAGGCGTTGGCTCCGGCGCTGGAGGCCTACCGCGCGGAGCGCAGCCTCGAAGTGCTGAAGCTGCAGAGCGCGGCCCGCAACCGCATGGAATGGTTCGAGAACGTCGGGCGCTACGCCCGTCTGCCCCCGGAGCAGTTCGCCTACAGCCTCCTCACCGGCAGTCAGCGCATCGGCCATGAGAACCTCAAGCTGCGGGACGTGAAGTTCGTCGCGAGCTACGAGGGCTGGCTTGCGCGCCACCACGGCGTGAGCGATGGCTGCCCGCCGATGTTCCTGCCGTTCACGCTTCGCGGGCTCACACTTCCCAACCGTGTCGTGGTTTCTCCCATGGCGCAGTACTGCGCAACGGACGGGATGCCGGACGATTGGCACCTCGTGCACTACGGCCACCGGGCGCTCGGGGGCGCTGGGCTCGTCTACACGGAGATGACCTGCGTCTCTTCGGAGGGGCGGATCTCGCCCGGATGCACCGGCCTCTGGAACGAGGCGCAACGCGATGCCTGGCGCGGAATCGTCGATTTCGTCCACTCCCGCAGCCCCGCGAAGTTCTGTCTGCAGCTCGGACACTCCGGCCGCAAAGGCTCCACCCAACTCGGCTGGGAGGAGATGGACCACCCCCTGCCCGAGGGCAACTGGCCGCTCCTGGCGCCCTCGCCACTGCCATACCTGCCCGGCATCAGCCAGACGCCGGTCGAGATGACACCGGAGCAGATGAGCGAGGTGACCACACAATTCGTGCGCGCCGCGCGCTTCGGGCTGCAGGCCGGATTCGACATGCTCGAGCTGCACATGGCTCATGGATACCTCCTCGCCTCCTTCCTGTCGCCGCTCACCAACCGCCGCCAGGACGAATTCGGCGGCGACGTGCACGGACGCCTGCGCTTTCCCCTGCAGGTGCTGCGTGCGGTCCGGACGGAATGGCCACAGGACAAGCCGCTCTCCGTGCGCATCTCGGCGACGGACTGGGCCGACGGCGGCCTTACCGACGCGGACCTGCTCGTCATCGTGCGCGCCTTCCATGACGCGGGAACCGATCTGATCGACGTCTCCACCGGGCAGACCGTACCGTGGCAGAAGCCCGTGTATGGCCGCATGTGGCAGACTCCCTTCGCCGACAAGGTACGCAACGAGATCGGCATCGCCACCATGGCGGTCGGCAACATCTACGAGCCGGACCATGTCAACTCCATCATCGCCTCCGGCCGTGCCGACCTTTGCGCCCTCGCTCGGCCGCACCTCGCCAACCCCGCCTGGACACTCGAGGCCGCGGCGCGCCTCAGCTACGGCGCGCAGTGGTGGCCGAAGCAATATCTCTCCGGCCGCCAGCAGCTCGAGCGCAATCTGCAGCGCGCGGCGCAGATGCAGGCGGGCGCCGCGGCTCCTGTAAAACCCGTGAGCGAATCCCATGAATGAGAAAGTTGCGGCACTGTCCGGCCGGCACGTGTTGGTTACGGGCGCGAGCCGCGGCATCGGCGCCAGCATCGCCGTGGCGCTGGCTGCCGAAGGCGCGGAAGTCTCGCTGGTCGGCCGTGATGCGGCCCGGCTCGCGGAAGTGGCCGCCGAGGCCGGTGGGGCCGGCCGTGCGCTGCCGATCACGGCCGACGTCACCGACGGCGCCGCAGTCGAGGAAGCCTTTGCCGCGGCGCGCCGGCAGTTCGGCCCGGTGCACATCCTGATCAACAATGCCGGCCAGGCCGCCGCCGCAAAATTCACGGAAACGGACGAGGCGCTGTGGAACAGGATCATCGGCGTGAACCTGACCGGCACCTATCTCTGCACGCGGCAGGCCGTACCCGACATGCTGCAGGCCGGCTTCGGGCGGATCGTCAACATTGCCAGCATCGCCGGCCTGAGGAGCGCGCCTTACATATCGGCTTATGCGACCTCGAAGCACGCCGTGATCGGCTTTACGCGCTCCCTGGCTTTGGAGTACGCAACACGAAACATCACGGTGAATGCCGTGTGCCCCGGATATACCGACACCGACATGGTGACGCGGGCGGTCGACAACATCGTGAAGAAGACCGGCCGCAGCGAAAGCGAGGCGATGGCCACTCTCACCGCCACCAACCCACAGGGGCGCCTCATAGCCCCCGCGGAGGTGAGCAATGCCGTGCTCTGGCTCTGCCGGCCGGGGACCGAGAGTGTGACCGGCCAGAGCATCGTGCTTGCCGGCGGCGAGGTGACCACCTGATGCCGCGGGAGAAGAGCGCGTTGAAGGCGCTGCCGGCGGCGCTCGATGCGGAGACGCGGGTACACGATGACCATCACGTGTCGCTGCGCCTGTGGCTGCGGCTCCTCTCCTGCACCAACCAGATCGGGAGCCGGGTCCGCCAGAACCTGCAATCGAGCTTCGACACCACGCTGCCGCGCTTCGACCTCATGGCGCAGCTGGAGCGCGCCCCGCAGGGCCTGAAGATGAGCGAGCTCTCGCAGCGCATGATGGTGACCGGGGGCAATGTCACCGGGATCACGGACGGCCTGGAGAAGGAAGGCCTGGTCGTGCGCGAGATCGACTCCGCCGACCGTCGCGTCTTCCGCGTCAGACTCACTGCCGAGGGTCAGCGCCAGTTCCGCCGCATGGCCGCCGAGCACGAGAGATGGGTCATCGACCTCTTCGGCGCCCTGTCGCCGAGGCAGAAGAAGCAGCTGTTGGACCTCCTCGGTGAGCTGAAGGACCATTTGACCGCCGGCAGCGCCGCTTGAGCGGGAGCCAACCATGACCACAGAGCCGCGACTCGATCCCGCCGCCTACGCGCCGCTGCACTTCAAGTGGCGGCTGGAGGAACGGATCGGCGTGGTGACGCTCAACCGCCCGGAACGCAAGAACCCGCTGACCTTCGACTCGTATGCAGAATTGCGCGACCTCTTCCGCGGCTTGACCGCTGCGCCCGGGGTACGCGCGCTGGTCATTACGGGCGCCGGGGGCAACTTCTGCTCCGGCGGCGACGTGCACGAGATCATCGGTCCGCTGACACAACGGACTCCGGAAGGGCTCCTCGACTTCACTCGGATGACGGGCGACGTGGTGAAGGCCATGCGCGCCTGCCCGCAGCCCATCGTCGCTGCAGTTGATGGAGTGTGCGCGGGCGCCGGTGCGATTCTCGCCATGGCATCGGATTTCCGGCTGGGCACGCCAGGCGCCAAAACCGCATTCCTCTTCACGCGCGTGGGACTTGCCGGATGCGACATGGGCGCGTGCTCGATCCTGCCGCGGATCATCGGCCACGGGCGCGCCTCCGAGCTCCTCTACACCGGCCGCGCAATGTCGGCCGAGGAAGGGCTCGCCTGGGGCTTTTTCAATCGGCTCGCCGCCCCGGAGTCGGTGCTGGCGGAGGCGATGTCGCTGGCCGCGCAGATCGCCGAGGGCCCTGCGTTCGCGCACGCGATGACCAAGAAGATGCTGCACGCCGAATGGCACTTGCCGGTAGATGCCGCTATCGACGCCGAAGCCGAGGCGCAAGCCGCCTGCATGCAGACGGAGGACTTCCGCCGCGCCTACCGTGCCTTCGTGACGAAACAACAGCCGCGTTTCGAGGGGGACTGACCCTTGCCGTCATCGCACAGCTTCCTCGACTGGCCGTTCTTCGACGAGAGCCATCGCGAGCTCGCGGGCCGCTTGCGCGAATGGGCGACCGCGCGCTTCACAGGTTCCGCAACCGCAGAAGATCGCGAGTCCGTCGATAACGCCTGCCGGCAACTCGTGCGCGACCTCGGAAGCGCCGGCTGGACGCGATATTGCCTGCCGACTGAGGCCGGCTCGAGCGCAGCTCCCCGGGAGCGATCTGCAACGCCGGCCGCGACTGTGCCCGGCGGCCGCGAAGGGATGGCCGGCGGCACGGCCGGTATCGAGTCCGCCAGGTTTGACGTCCGTGCTTTGGCGTTGATTCGCGAGACCCTGGCCCGCCACGACGCACTGGCTGACTTCGTGTTCGCCATGCAAGGCCTGGGTAGCGGCGCGATCTCACTTGCCGGCTCGCCGGAGCTGCAGACGCGTTATCTACCACGCGTCGCCGGTGGACAGGCCATTGCGGCCTTCGCGCTCTCAGAGCCCGACGCCGGTTCGGATGTTGCTGCGATTCGGTGTCGTGCCACAACAACTTCCGACGGGTACAAGCTGGAGGGCGAGAAGACGTGGATTTCTAACGGAGGCATCGCGGATTTCTACTGCGTATTCGCGCGCACGAGCGCCCCGGACGTGCGCCCGGATGGGACCATATCGTCGGAAGGTATCTCAGCCTTCGTAGTCGATGCCGCAACACCAGGGCTGTCGATCTCGCGGCGTATCGATACGATCTCGCCCCATCCGTTGGCGACCCTCGCCTTCCGTGGCTGCCACGTGCCCGAAGCTCAGCGCCTCGGCGCCGAGGGCGAGGGATTCAAGATCGCGATGCGCACGCTCGATGTCTTCCGCACTTCGGTGGCGGGCGCGGCGGTGGGATTCGCCCAGCGCGCGCTCGATGAAGCGTTGGCGCACTCATCACGGCGGAGCCTGTTCGGCAGGACACTCGCTGACTTCCAACTCACCCGGGCGGCGCTCGCCGACATGGCCACCGGTATCGACGCCGCAAGGCTTCTGACCTATCGCGCCGCATGGCTGCGCGACAGCGGTGAGCGGGCCACGCGAGAAGTGGCCATGGCGAAGATGACGGCCACCGAGACGGCGCAGCAGGTCATCGATCGTGCGGTGCAGCTGTTCGGCGGCCGCGGGGTCGCGCGCGGCGAGACGGTCGAGCGTCTGTATCGTGACATCCGCGCGCTGCGCATCTACGAGGGGGCCACCGAAGTGCAGAAGCTGATCATCGGGCGCGATCTGATTCAAAGCGCGGCGGGAGCACGAAATTGACCCTGTCAGACATCCTGCAGCCCGAGGGCTGGCCGCGCCCTTCGGGTTACAGCAACGGCGTGCTGGCGCAGGGCCGGCAGGTCTTCATCGCCGGCCAGGTGGGCTGGAATCCGCGCACCGGCAAATTCGAAAGCGCGCAGCTCGCCGATCAGGTCGCTCAGGCGCTGAAAAACGTGCTCGCCGTGCTCGCCGCGGCGAACGGCCGCCCCGAGCACATCGTGCGGATGACCTGGTACCTCACGAGCCGTGCCCAGTACATCGCCCACCTCGAGGAGATTGGCGCGGCATATCGCGAGGTTATGGGCAAGCACTTCCCGGCTATGACCGCCGTGGAGGTGACCGCCCTCATCGAGGCGCAGGCCCAAGTCGAAATTGAGGCCACGGCGGTGATCCCGTAAGCTGCGCATATGCCACTCAATCCGGTCGATCTTTATGACGTCGCGAGCGCCCTCGGCGAGGAGGAGCGCATGGTGCAGGAGTCCGTCGGCCGGCTGGTCGACGACAGGGTACTGCCCATCATCCAGGAGTGCTTCGAGAAGCACCGCTTCCCGAAGGAGCTCATTCCGGAGCTCGCGGCCCTTGGCCTCCTCGGCTCTTCGCTCACGGGCTATGGTTGCGCGGGACTCAACGCCATCAGCTACGGCCTCATCTGTCAGGAGCTCGAGCGCGGGGACTCCGGCATCCGCAGTTTCGTCTCGGTGCAATCCTCCCTTTGCATGTATCCGATTCACGCCTATGGGTCGGAGGAGCAGAAACAGAGATACCTACCCGGCATGGCCCGGGGGGAGCTCATCGGTTGCTTCGGGCTCACCGAGCCGCACGGCGGCTCCGACCCTGCCAACATGAAGACCCATGCCAAGCGGCGCGGCAAGGACTGGGTGCTGAACGGCTCGAAGATGTGGATCACCAACGGCGCCATCGCCGACCTCGCGGTCGTTTGGGCGATGACGGAAGAAGGGATCCGCGGCTTCATCGTCGACAAGGGCACGCCCGGGTTCGCCGCGCCGGAGATCGAGCGCAAGTTTTCGCTGCGGGCCTCCGTCACCTCAGCCCTGTTCTTCGACAATGTGGTCGTACAGGAAAGCAACGTTCTGCCCGGCGTCGTGGGCCTCAAAGGCCCCCTCTCCTGTCTCACGCAGGCTCGTTACGGAATCGCCTGGGGTGTCATCGGTGCAGCGCAGGCGTGCCTGGCGCAGCTTTTGGATTACTCGAAGTCTCGCGTCCTCTTCGGACGGCCGCTCGCCCAGAACCAAACCATTCAGATCCGCCTGGCCGACATGGCCCGGCGCATCACGACCGCGCAGCTGCTCGCGTTGCAGCTCGGCCGGCTCAAGGATGAGGGCAGGATGCAGCCGCCCCAGGTCTCGCTCGCCAAGTGGAACAACTGCCGCATGGCTCTCGACATCGCGCGCGACTGCCGGGACATGCTGGGGGGCGCGGGCATCAGCGCCGAGTACGTGCCGGTCCGGCACATGCTGAACCTCGAGAGCGTCATCACCTACGAGGGCACGGAGACCATCCACCAGCTCACGCTCGGGCGCGAGCTGACGGGGCTCAACGCGTTCTAACGATTCTGAGGCGGATCTACGTCGTGAACCACATCGTACGGATCAGGCGTCAGGAATTCGCATTTCGGTCCCGGCGCCCTGGTCAGACGCCTGTCCAATGTGACGAGCGGCGATCCTGTCGCCTCCGCAACCGCGACATACCAAGCGTCATAGCTCTTCACCGTCGCACGTAATTCCCAGATTCGGTCCGCGAAAGGGGCAAAGGGAAGTAGCTCGATCTCGAGTAAGAGCAGATCTTCGTAGGCCGCATTGGCTTCGGGCGTCGTGATGGCCTTGCTCGACTCCAGGCGACGGAGTGTGTTCGTCACCTCGACGTGGACCAGCTCGGGCGCGTAGAGCACCCCACTCGCCAGGATACGCTCAGCCCATACTCCCTCGGGACCGGTATCGACGAGAGCCGAAACGAGCACGGATGAATCAAGGACGACGTTCACCGCCTGTCGGCATCGCGGCATGCGAGGATTTGATCGGCCGCAAGACGAGTCTGCGTCGCCCGTTTTCTCCTACGGACCTGTTCCATCCAGCTCTTCACTGACGGGCGGGAAGCAATCCGCTCCAGCTCTCCGCGAAGAAACTCCTGCATCGACCTGCCCTGCGAGGCCGCGCGAGCCGCGAGCTCGTCGCGCACCCGCTCTGGCACGTCACGGATTGTGATCTGAACGCTCATGCATGCATTTTGCAACAATTGCATGCAATCTGCAAGCAACAGCGATCGCTCGGCTGAGGAGCTTTCTCAGGATAGCTTGTGAGCCTGCCCGACCGATGCCGGCACACCCGTGACGGCCGCTTGCAGCGCAGCAATGAGATACGCTGCTTTCCCGGGCGTCTCCCAGTACTCGGCGCGCTCCAAGGTGACCCGCAGGATGGAGAGATGCTCGTCGTTCAATCCTTTCGGATACCAGGCCTTTTGCGTGGGCGTCCACAGCTCCGCCGCAAGAGCTTTGTCGCGCAGGATGCGCCCGTATCCTGCGACGGCGGCGTAGATCCTCTTTGCAGGGTCGGAATAACCGACGCTCACGCGCATATCGTGGGCCAACTCGTTGGCCTTCGGACTCTGATGATCCGTGAAGAACCACAACGTGCAATCGGAATCACAGCGCAGCGTCTCGATGGGCCTGGTATGGAGGGCGCCATCGAGGTCCACCGTCGTAAGCAGACCGACCCTTATGGCATCGATGAGCTCCTTCAGCTTCGCCAGGCCATGCCCGTCTCCGTCACTCATCGGGTCCACTCACCCCGCCACAATCGCCGCACGCAGCCTCAACAGGTCGCGATGCCGGGTCGCGATGTCGGGGCGGTCAGCCGCCACGCGCAGGTCCCGCAGCACTTCGAGTGAGCGCAGCAGGACGGGAAGCGGCGGTCCGCTCGCGGTGAGACCCTGCGATTTCTCCTCGCCGAGCGTCGCGGCCGGCTGCTCGATGAAGCGCTTCACCAGCTCATCGTGGTGCTGCGCCGCGCTCTGGCCGAAGAGGTCGCAGACTTCCAGAAAGGCGCGGGCGTTCCGCTGGAACCAGTTGGTATCGCGATAGCGGTCGAGCAGCTCCAGCAGCTCGTCCAACAGGCTCTTGCGCGCCATGCAGTCCTTGAGGCGCGCCTGATCGCCGGGCAGCATGAAAAGCATTTTGTCGACGAGGAGCGGCCCGTAATACGGGTCGCTCGCGCGGCAGAGCCCTAGCAGCAGATCGATCTCGTTGATGCCCGAGAAATCCCCGGCATTGGCGCCGCGATACTCGTGTCGGCCGACGCGATATGGTTTGTAGTAAGGGCGCACGCAGTAGAAGAATCGCGCGACGTCGAGCTGCTGCATCAGCCGGCGGTTGGCGTGGATCACTTCCCGCAGCGCCTGCTTCGCCGCCTCGAACATCACGTCCGCGGCGGGACTCGACACGCCGAGGGGCACGATGCTCGTGAGCGCATCCGCCGCGCGCTGCAGCGACAGGATGCCGCGGGTGTTCTCGTCGATGAAGAGAAATTCGTCCTTCAAGGACGTGAAGCTCTTGCGCAAGCCCGCGCGAGCCCTGTTGTGGATGGTAAGATGTGCGGTCGCGAATCTCGGCGCCATTCCCAGAGAAGCGCCGCAGTGGATGGCCAGAGACGAGGCTTCCGGAAAAGGCGAGCGTTCCTCACGCGCCGGATTCGTGAGCTCATGCCGTCTCAAGGCTCCGAGGTACATGCCTACGTTGCCGAGAACGCCGAACGCGCTGTCGAAACCTTCTCCGGTGTTGCCTTCGGCACGCAGAGAAGCGACGTGCGTGTGTCCCTCATCGCGCAAGGCGTGCTTGATGTTGTCACCGACGCCCATCGTGCGCGATCGGTCTTCCTGCGCGAAGTAGAGCTCCTCGAGCTCCGTGTTCATCTGCACGAACGATGTCCGGATCCAGTGCTCGAAGGCTTCCGCGTTGTTGCTCATGGGCGGGAGAGACCCCGTGGGGTTGTTCTCGGCTATCGACCCATGGTACCGGGGTTTCCGAGAACATTGTCCTCCCGGATGGCACCTCACCCGTCCTGCGCAGAACGTTGGCCTGCCCTCCCCCGGCTTTGCAAAACGCGTGGCTGTGCAAAACGCCGCGCCGCTATACGACCTTGACGAACGCGAGGATGAGCAGAATCACCCCGATCACCACCAGCAGGTGAATGGCGCCGAACGTGACCTTTATCGCCAGCCACAGCACCAGCCAGGCGATGATGAACACGATTCCAATGAGCGAGAGCACCGCTTTCATCCAGATACCCCTGATCCTGCAACACCTCTCCAGGAATGCGTCCGACACGGGAGGGGTTCCGGATCGGCGTCGGCTGGCGGATCGGAATCGGTTTCCAGACTGAGCCGGCGCCGCTCCCCGCGGCTCATCCAGTATCTGCGCAGCGCGGCAGCTGCATGGACAGGAGCCTCGGGCGCTTCTTACTCTTCGGACATGCGAGAGCTGCGCGACGTGAAGAAGCTGGACGACCGCTTCGGTCAGTTCCTGGTGCGTGTGAAATGTCCGGCCTGCGGCGCCTCACGCGACATCGCGGCAGAGGCGCTGGCGCGCCTCGTCGGCTGGTCGGTGACACTCGAGAGTCTTGCGCCGCGGCTGCGCTGCTCGAAGTGCGGCGCCAAGGGCGCGGCGGCGGTGACCCCCGTCGGCCTGCCGCGGCCGCGGGGGTTCACCAGCAATCCGCACTGAGCGAAGTCGTTGCGCAGATCAGCCCTCGGCGTGGCGCGTGGCCTCGAAGAGGAACCACAGCCGTCTTTCCGTCTCGTCGATCCAATTCTCCAGCAGGCTTGCGGTAGCCACGTCGCCATGCTCATCGCACACCCCGTGCAGCTCCCGCATGTATACGGCGAGCTGTTTGTTGTCTTCCCTCAGCTCGGCGAGCATGTCCCTCGGGGTGACGAAGCTCGCGTCGTTGTCCTTCAGGCGCTGCAGCTTCGATATCTGACCTATCGACTTGAGCGTGGGGCCGCCGATCTTCCTCGCCCGCTCGGCGATGTCATCGGTCATCTCATAGACCTGCGTTGCCTGCTCATCCAACAGCAGGTGCCAGTCGCGGAAGTGCGGCCCCGACATGTGCCAGTGGAAATTCTTCGTCTTGAGATAAAGAACGAAGGTGTCCGCGAGCAGCGTGGTGAGGCCGGGCGGAATATCGCGGATCGCTTCCTTTGAAAGACCCGACGGAGTATCGAGAGTGGCAGTTCTCTTGGCTTCATTGACCATCGCAGCGCTCCTTTCGGATTTGAGTGGCTGGCCGGGAAGCCGCAACCGGGTGCGGCCAGGGCGAGGAGTGAATCATCATATCGCCGCGAAGAGCCTCAGACGAGCTTCGCGTCAAGGGTGATCTCCGCCTTGAAAAGCTTCGACACCGGGCAGTTCTTCTCCGCATCGCCCGCCAACCGGGCGAAGGTCGCCGCATCGATATCGGGCACTTTGGCGCGCAGCGTGAGCGCGGATTTGCTGATCTTGAACCCCTGCCCCTCCGGCTCCAGCGTGACCGCGGCCTCGGTAGCCAGCTCGGCCGGTGTATGCCCCGCGCGCTCGAGCTGGAAGGCGAGCGCCATGGTGAAGCAGCCGGCGTGGGCGGCCGCGATCAGCTCCTCGGGATTCGTGCCCTTCTCGCTCTCGAAACGGGTCTTGAACGAATATGGCGTAGCCGACAGGACCCCGGAATCGCTCGACAGCTCGCCTTTACCCGCGCGGCCAGTGCCGCGCCAGACCGCTCTGGCTTTACGGATCATGGGAATCTCCTCTTCCGAGACCTATGGGACGGGAACGTAATCCCATATTACTACGAGCCCATTGCGCCGCGTCCGCGAAACCGTCCGATAGGCTCTTGGGAGAACACGTGTGTACAAAACGGAACGTCCGAACGCGCAATAGCCGTCGACGGAGAACGACCCCCATTTATCGCATTTGTGCCGAGTTATGACCGTCTCGTGCATTTCTATACAAACACGCAGCTTTCTGACATTCATTTCCATCCATTACCGGCTCAAGCTGGCCCCCACTTGACCGGATACCGCTGCGCCGACTTCGCGATACACTATCTCGCACGAGAAACCAGCATGAGCACAGTTCCGATGCCACGCTCACCGTCCCGGCACCGCATAACGGTCGAGGAGTACCACCGAATGGCGGAGGTCGGTCTGCTCGCGCCGGATGCGCGCGTCGAGCTGATCGAAGGAGAGATCATCGACATGGCACCGATAGGAAATCCGCACAACAGTGCGGTGGACAGGCTGAATCAGTGGCTTATGTCGGCGGTATCGGGGCGGGCCATCGTTCGCGTTCAGGGTTCGTTCCGATTGAGTGGCTTTACAGAGCCGCAACCGGACCTCATCCTCCTGAAACCGCGGGAGGATTTCTATTGGTCACGCTTTGCAACAGGTGACGATACCCTGCTGGTGATCGAAGTCAGCGATTCGACTTTCACCTACGACCGCAGGATCAAAGCACCTCTCTACGCGCGCTATGGGATTCCGGAATACTGGATCGTGGAGATCGAGCGCGCACGGCTGCATTTCTTTCGATCGCTTGTCGACGGTCGCTACACTGACGTGTCGGCAACGTCTACGCCGGGAGTGACGGAGCTGCCGGGCCTCGCCGGGAAATCCGTCGACCTGAGCAGACTGCTGACGCCCTGACAGGAAGATTACGCCGGCCCGCGCGCGCGACAGTATCGCTCGATGTACTGAAGGTGCGTCGGGAGCGCCAGCGCCGCCTGCTCCATGCCGCGGCGCATGTCCGCCAGGATCTTCGCGGCATCCGCGCGGCCGCGCATATCGGCCAGCGGATGGTAGGTCTCGGGCCAGACTTCCTGTCCGACCATCACGGCGAGCCAGTTGTATTTGCGGAAGAGCTCGTCAGGCTCGAAAAGGATGCGGCCGCCGTTGCGGAAGTGATCGATCTTGAAACGCAGGGTCTCGGGGATCTCCATCGAGCGCGCGTAGCGCCACAACGGTTCCTCCCGCTGCTGCGCGTAATAATGGAAGATCAGGAAATCGCGTATGCGCTCGTATTCGAAGCGGCTGGCGCGGTTGAATTCCTCGACCAGAATAGGATTGCAATCGCGGTCCGGAAGCATCGCCAGCAGGCGCGTGATCGCCGACTGGACCAGATGGATGGAGGTCGACTCCAGCGGCTCGAGGAAGCCCGCCGCCAGTCCCATGGCAATGCAGTTGCGCGACCAGAATTGCCGCCTGACGCCGGTGGTGAAGCGCAGCGGCCGCGGCTCGCCCGATGGCTCGCCGACCAGATTGGCGAGCAGGATGGCCGTAGCCTCGTCGTCGCTCATGTACTCGCTGCAGTAGACGTGTCCGTTGCCCATACGGTGCTGCAGCGGGATCCGCCACTGCCAGCCGGCCGGGCGCGCCGTCGCGCAGGTGTACGGCGGCAGGTCTTCGCCCAGTGCGCAGCCCACCGCCATTGCGCGGTCGCACGGCAGCCATTGCTGCCAGCTCTCGTACCCGACTTTCAGCGCGGATTCGATCAGCAGGCCGCGGAAGCCGGAGCAGTCGATGAACAGATCACCCGCTACACGCTCGCCGCCCTCGAGCTGCAGCGCCTCGATGAAGCCGTCCTCGCCGCGCAGCTTGACGTCCACCACTTTGCCGTCGATGCGGCGGACCCCTCGCTTCTCGGCGTAGTCGCGCAGACAACGTCCGTAGAGCGAGGCATCGAAGTGATATGCGTAGTCGAAGCTCGACAGCACCAACGCCGGATCGTTCAGCGGCCGGCTGAAGCGGCCGTTGCGCGCGAGCACCCAGGCCATCGCGTGGTCCTCGAGCGGCGCCGGGCTCCCGCGTGCACGCTCGCGCAGCCAGTATTGATGCAGCGATACGGAATCGAAGTCTTCACCGATCCGGCCGAACGGGTGGAAGTAACGATGCCCGGGCCGGATCCAGTCGACGAACGCAATGCCGAGCTTGAACGTGCCGCGGGCAGCGGCGATGAAGGCATTCTCGTCCAGGCCGAGTTGCCTGTTGAAGTGCCGGATCGGCGGAATGGTCGCCTCGCCGACGCCCACGGTACCGATCGCCGTGGACTCGATGAGATCGATCCGACAGCCGCCACGGATCGTGTTGGCGAGCGCCGCTGCCGCCATCCAGCCCGCCGACCCGCCCCCGAGAATCACTATGCGCCGGAGGCGGCGGTCCGTATCGTTCACTGCTGACGGCGGCGTCTGCACGGCGTCTCTGAAATTATGCGAGCAGCTCTCGCAACGAGGCACCCGCCGCTTCCGCGGCCGGTCCCACGATGACGTGCACGCAGTCCGCTGCCGCGATCGCCACACCGCGTATGCCGAGCTTGCGGATCGCCGCCCTGTCGATCGCGCTGGCGTTCGCCACACCGATCCGCAGGCGGGAGGATGCAGACTCGATACTGCGCACGTTCTGGCGGCCGCCGAGGGCGGCAAGCAATCCCTGCACGATTTCCCTGGCGGGTGCTGAGGTGGCCGGAGTCGCCGCCAGCTCGGACGCGGGCTGGGGCTGCGACGTCGCGGGCGCGGCGGCAGCCAAAGCCATCACACTCTCCCTCGGCATCGAGGCCATGGCCTCACGTATCTCGCTTGCGAGCAGATCCGCAGTCGGACCGACCACGACCTGCAAAGCAGTGGCTGACGGCTGCACCACGCCGCGCGCACCCAATCGCTTCAGCGCTTCGACATCTACCGTGTTTTGTGTGCGGACTGTCAGACGCAGCCGCGTAGTACAGGCGCTGACGGATTCCAGATTGCCGGCGCCGCCAAGGGCCGTGATGTATGACCGTGCGCGATCGGCCGAGGCGGCCGCCGACGCCGCGCCGGCCGGCATCGCAGCAGCGCTGTCGACTTCCTCCCGCCCGGGCGTCTTCAGGTCGAATCTGACGATAGCGTAGCGGAATATGCCGTAATACAGCCCGAAATAGGCGGCCCCTACCGGCAGGAGCAACAGCGGACGGGTGGCGAATTTGTAATTGAGGACATAGTCGAAGAGCCCGGCCGAAAAGCCGAACCCGAGCCGCACGTGGAGCGCGCGCATGATGATGAAGGCGAAGCCCGTCAACAGGGCGTGTACCGCGTAGAGAGCAGGCGCGAGGAACATGAAGGAGAATTCGACGGGCTCGGTGACCCCGGTGAGGAAAGCGGTCAGCGCGATGGAGGCGAGCAGGCCCGCTACGGCATGACGCCTGTCGGGCAGCGCCGTGTGGTACATCGCAAGACACGCCGCCGGCAGCCCGAACATCATGACCGGGAAGAACCCTGCCATGAACTGTCCGGCAGTCGGATCACCGGCGAAGAAGCGGTTGAGATCGCCCGTATGGCCGTGATAGTTGCCCAACACGAACCAGGCGATGCTGTTGATGACGTGGTGCAGCCCCGTGACGATCAGGATGCGGTTCAGCACCCCGTAGCCGAAGAGGCCCCACGGCCCCGCAGCAAGCACTGCGTGACTGAGCGAATCCATGCCGAGCTCGAGCCGCTGCCACTCGAGGCCGAAGGCGGCCGCAAGAGCGAGCGCCGCAACGCCGCTCAGAATCGGCACGAACCGCCTGCCGCCGAAGAAGGCGAGGTAAGCGGGCAGATTGATCCGGTGGAAGCGGTTGTAGAGCGCCCCGCCCAGCAGGCCGCACAGGATGCCGGCCGGGACGGTGAGCGTCTTGAGCTCGTTCTGCTTGAACGCCTCGATGGCGAGAGCCTGTGCCTGCCCGGTCAGCGCCAGGAGGGCCGCGGGCGGCGTGATGAACACCTGCGCCCCCTGGGTGGTGACGAGATATGCAACCACGGCCGCAAGTCCAGCGGCGCCATGATTCTCGCGCGCAAGCCCGATGGCGACGCCGACTGCGAACAGCAGGCCGAGGTTGTCGAAGATCGCCTGCCCCGCAGCGCCGAGGATGGGCAGGTTCAGCAGGTCCGGTTGGCCGAACCTGAGCAGCAGGGCCGCCACCGGCAGCACTGCGATCGGCAGCATCAGGGCGCCGCCGATTCTCTGCAGTTGCGCGAAGAATTGTTTGCGAAGCCCCGTCCATGCGCTTCGCCCTTCGGGCCGGCTGCCGCCGTCCAAATTTGTTCCAGACAATTTAGTCACGGAGTGTCTCCGACTACAGGCGCCGTCACCGGCACTCTCAGAGTTAGACCGACTCGGGCTCGCTCTCCCGCGCGGGCAGCCGCAGCGCGAGCGCCCGCACTCCCTCCGCGGAGCTCTGCTCGAGCGCCTGGCGTGCAACCTCGGTGCAGTCTGCCATCGTCAGCTTGCGGATGACTGCCTTCAATCGCGGAACGACCGACGGCACGGCCGAGAGCTCATGTACTCCGAGCCCTATGAGGATGGGTGCCGCCACCGGGTCGGAAGCGAGGCCGCCGCATACCGCCACCATGCGCTTGCGCGTCTGTGCGGCTGCCGCCGTGCCCGCGATCAGCCGCAGCACCGCGGGATGCAGCGCATCGAGACGCGCCGCAAGCTCCGGATGTCCGCGGTCCATGGCGAGAGTGTACTGGGTGAGATCGTTGGTGCCGATCGAGAAGAAATCCGCTTCCGCGGCAATGAACTGCGCCATCAGTGCCGAGGCCGGGGTTTCGATCATGACGCCGACCTCGATCGGCTCCCGGCGGCCGATCTCGCCACGCGCCTCCTCGATCATGGCGCGAATGAAGCGAATCTCGGCCACATCGGTGATCATGGGCAGCAGGATGCGGCACTGGCCGTAGGGACGGACGCCGAGAATGGCGCGCAGTTGCTGGCGCAGCAGGTCGGGCCGCCAAAGGCTCGTGCGCACGCCGCGCAGGCCGAGCGCCGGATTCTCCTCGGCGGGCATCGGCAGGTAGGGAATCGGCTTGTCGCCGCCGATGTCGAGCGTGCGGACGGTCAGCGGCTTGCCGGCCAGCGCCTCGGCGAGCTGTTGATACTCGGCGTGCTGCTCGGCCTCGCTGGGCGGCGTCTCACGCTCGAGGAACAGGAATTCCGTCCGCAACAGACCGCAGCCCTCGGCGCCATTGCGCGCGGCCGCCTGCGCCTCCGCGAGCGATCCAATGTTGGCGAACACCTCGATGCGCGCGCCGTCGGCCATGTAGCAGTCGTGCTGCGCAGCTTCGCGTTCCGCGGCGCGCAGGGCGGCCTGCATCTCGAGCTGACGGCGTGTCGCCGTGAGCCGCTCGGCACCAGGATCAACGTGCAGCAGACCGGCCTCGGCATTCAGCAGGAGCGGCGTCCCTTCGGGAATCCGCCGCACCGCGTGCCCGAGTGCGACCAGCGCAGGGATTCCCATGGCTGCCGCGAGAATCGACACGTGGGAAGTCGCCCCACCCGCTCCGAGACAGATGCCCGCCAGCCGTGTGGCATCGAGGGCGACGAGCTGCGATGGCAGCAGCTCTTCGGCGAGCACGATGGCATCCGGCGGCAGCTCCTGAGCCGCCGCCGCAGTGTGACCGCTCGCGGCAAGCAACACCTGCCTCTCCAGGTCGAGCAGGTCGTCCACGCGCTCCGCCATGCGCGGATCACCGAGGGCGCGCAGCGCTTCGATGCTGCCGCGGATCGCCTGCCGCCAGGCATATCCGGCGCTCGCACCACCGGCGATGAGCGTCAGCGCGTTGTCCGTGAGCTCGGGATCGTCGAGCAGCTCGAGGTGCGCTTCGACGATCTCACGCGCCGTATCGGAAGCGGACGCGCGCGCCCCTTGCAACCGCGTCCGGACCTGAGCTCTGGCCCGGTCCAGCTGCACAGTCTCGTGCGCCACCCCGGCCCCGGCCTGAGTCACCTCGATCTCCGCAACCGCGAGACGCACGGCCTGTCCCACGGCAAGCCCGCGGCTCGCAATGACGCCCGGCAGCGCGGCACCGGCGCGAGGCTCCACGGCAGCATGTGACCCGGCCGGCTGAGGCGCGCCTGCTGTTCCTGTTTGTGTTTGTGTTTGTGTTTTTGTTTGTGTTTGTGTTTGTGTTTGTGTTTGTGCCGGTGTCGGCGCCTTCGTCTGCGGCTCGGCGGATCGGACGACTGCGCATGGCACGACAGCAGTGCGCTGTTTCGGCCGCGGCGAACCGCCCTCGGCGTGCGCACCGGACAGAAGGGCCGTGACGGCATCGATCGCGCTTCCAGCGTCCCTGCCGACCGCACAGACTTCCACTTCATCCCCCTTGTGAACGCCGAGCTTCATGAGCGCGACGGTACTGCGTGCATTGGCGGTACGGCCCTGCGCAGCGAGACTGACCTCGGCCGCCAGCGCTTTGAGCGCGGCGACGATCTGGGCGGCCGGCCGGGCGTGGATGCCATGCTCCAAGGCGACCCGTACGCGCCGCGTTTCCCCTTTGCCCGCGTCATTGCGTGCCTCGCCGCCACGCAGCGCGCCCGTGCCGCTGCGCCCGCTCGCCTGCTCGACGGGGGCGATCTCCATGAGGACATCTCCTGCCTCGATCTCGCGATTCTCGATGCTGCGTACCACCGTGAATCCGCAGCCCTCCATCACCAGAATCGGCGTCAGCAGGCTCTTCGCGCGCCGCGCGATGAGATCCAGATCGAAGGTGATGAGCCGCTCGCCTGCCGCCACTTTGCGGCCCGGCTCCACGTGCGCCTCGAAGCCCTCCCCGCCCATGCCCACCGTATCGATGCCGATGTGCATGAGGATCTCGGCGCCACCGTCGCTGCGCAGCGTGATCGCGTGCTTGGATTCCGGGAGCGCGATGATCTCTCCATCGCAAGGCGCATGCAGCACGGTGCCCGTCGGATCCACCGCGAGCCCGTCGCCCAGCATTCGGCCGGCGAAGACCGGGTCCGGGATCTCATCGAGTGGCGTGCTCCAGCCGGAAAGCGGCGCGAGGAGGATGAGACTGCGCTGCGGCTCAGTTGGACGCATGTTGCGGCGGGCTTTCCGGCGCGAGGTGTGAGGTCAATGCATTCAACAGACCGTTTCCCGGGTCATCTTCGCCCAACACCCAGATCATCACCCCGCGCAGCTGCTCCCGGCGCGCGAAGTCGGCCTTGATGCCGAGCGACATGGGGTCATCGTAGGTAAAAAAGATGTGCTGCGTCGCGTTGTACAACCAGGGGGCCTGCGCCGTGGCGCTCCAATGGCGCACCCAGTCCGGGCTGGTGAGAAATTGCGAGCGGATGGTCTTCCAGGGTGTCTCTTCATATCCCTTGGTGTACTTCGAATACAGCCCCGCGTCCTGCGGCGAGACCCCGATGAAGCCGCGCCCGTAGAATGCGACACCCAACATGATCTTCGCCGCGGGGACTCCCCGGGACTCGTAAAAGCGCACCGCACTCGTCAGATTGTCGAGCGACCGCGCGGGCTGCGGCGTCGGATCGCGAGGGTCGGCGGCGAGCGGCGCGTTGAACGCGCTCAACGGGCTGAAGATGGTGTTCATGTCATAGGTCATGACGTTCAGCCAGTCGACGGAGCGCGCGAGCGCCGCGAGATCGTAGCTGTCGCCGACCGAGTACGGGCCGCCCTGCTGCCAGGTGCCGGCCGGGGTGGCCACCGTGAGAAAGTAATGGCGGTGCTTCTCGCGGCCGAGCACATCGAGCTGCCCGCGAAGCTCGCGCACCAGCGCGGTGGCATCGGCGCGGTCCACGGGGCGGGACCGGTTCATCCCGCCATGGACAGGGAATTCCCAGTCGATGTCGATCCCGTCGAACCCCTGTTTCAGCAGAAATGCCTGAATGCAGCTCGCCGCAAATCTGCTGCGCGACCGGCCGGTGAGCGCGATGTCGGAGTATTGCGGCGCCGCATCCCAACCGCCGATGGACACGATCAGTCGCATGCCGGGATGCTGCTGGCGCAACTTGCGCAGCGCCGCGAACGTCGCGGACTGGGCAGCTGTCACCGGAATACACACCCCGGCGTCGTTCGGCTCGCCGAATGCGTAAATCAGGTCGTTGATCTGTGCAGCGGGTATCTCTGATACCGGCATGCCGCCATCGTAGTACGCGGCGACCTGCGGCGTCGCCCGGGCCTGGACCGATAGCCCCAAAAGGCAAAGGAAGGTTGCCGACAGGATGCGTGACATCATGAGAAGTGTGCTACCCCTGAGTGCCGCCGCGGCTCGAGCTGCCGGGGCACCGGTACCACGGCAGGCCGGGGGAATGGCTTGCAGTGATCCGGTGCGCCGGCTAGAGACCACTTAAGGTCCACTATAGTACCAATCAATGCAGAATGCCAGTTCCCGCAAATTTGGTACTTGATTGGTGCTATCGCTGCAAACGCTTCAACTGAGCTCGGTCAGGCTGACGCCGCGGGCGCGAAGTGCCTCGGTCAGCGGCCGCAGTTGGGCTCCATAGTGACGCCAGCTGCCGGCGGAGGACTTGTAGATCGGCCTGCGGACCTGTGCTGCGCTCTGAGTGAGGCAGACAGTGCTGTTCTTCTCCACTTCCACCGCCGAGTCACGCCATTCGAGGCCGCAGGCGCGCGCGAGCGCTTCCACCGAGCGGACCGGATCGTCCACCAGCTCCTCGTAGTGAACTTCCTGGATCGACTCGCCCAGAGCGTCGCGCCAGTGCGCGATCAGCCTTGAATACGCCACGTAATAGCGGGCGAGATCCTCGAACCGATAGGTGAACGGGTAGGCGTCACCGAACAAGGTACGGTACATCGCGAAACACACGTCGACTGGCGCGCGATTGACGACTATGAGCCGCGCGTGCGGCAACGCACGATGGATTGCGCCGAGATAAAAGTAGTTCACCGGCAGCTTCTCGATGATGAGCTTGCAGGCGTCGGCGTCGGCGAGTCGTGCGTAGGCCGCGGCAACCGCATCCCAGTCGGCTGTGGCCGCGCGCGCGCAGACATCGAGCGCGCGCTGATCGACAGCGCCCTGCCCCGCGGATAAAGCCGACGCAAGAGCACGCTCGAAGTTTTCCGTCTCGCCACTGGAGCGCACTCCTGGCAACCCCGTCAGAATGCGCTCGACCAGCGTCGTACCCGACCTCGGCAGGCCGACGATGAACATGAAGCGGCTGGAATCGACCCGAGCGCCCGCAGCCGGGCCGCTTCGGCGCGGAAAGGCCTCGATGATGCGCGCGACCTTGCGCTCATCGCTCGCCACATCGTAGATCAGTTGCCGCCGGCGGGCGTCCGCTGCGAGCGCAAAGCATCTGAAAGCCTCCTCGTACTGTCCGAGGTCATCCAGCTCCTTGCCGAGCGCATAGCCGAGGAGCACGCGGGCGCGATCGTCCGTATCGGGCCGGGCAAGCTCCTGCCGCAACTGCTCGACGTGATTGGCCGCGGCCGTCTGCACGCGCACCTCGGAACGCAGCAGATAGGCGCGATGCTCCCGCGAATCGAGCGCGATCGCCCGGTTGCAGGCAGCTTCGGCCTGCTCGAGCCTGCCCAAGGAGCGCTCGCTCGAAGCGAGGTTGTACCAGTGCCGCGATACCTTCGGGCCGAGCTCGGCAGCGCGCCGGTAAAGGAGGTTGGCACGCTCGTGGCGCCCGAGGGCGAGCGACACGTGGGCCAGGGAGTTATACGCGTCACCGCCACCCGGCGCGCACTGGACTGCGCTCTCGATCACCGCGTCGGCCTCAGCGGCGCGGCCGAGCCGCACCAGGATCATGGCCAGGACACCGTGAGCCGGCGAGCAGGTGCTTTTGGCCGCAACCGCCTGCCGGGCGAACGTCAAAGCCTCCGCAAGGCGTCCGGCCCGCATCAGGCGGTAGGCCTCGGCATCGGCACTGGCGGAAGAATTGTTCATTCGGGATCGCGGGCTCCGGCAAAAACTATACCGCTTACCCTGCGACAAAAAGAAGAAGGGCGGCCACGGCGCCTGCAACGCGCCGTGACCGCCCCGATCGATCGCTCTACCTCAGAACTTGTAATTCGCGGTCAGGTAAAACTGCCTTCCGTTGTCATAGATCGCCACCGGCTGCGAAGTGTTCAGGCCGTACTCGTAGATGATCTTGTCCGTGAGATTGCGCCCGCTGAAGGCCAGCGAGAGGTTGCTCGTCACGTTGTAGCTCACCTGGGCATTCAGGTTGTACCAGTTCGCCATGGACTGGGGCGAGCTCTCGCTGACCGCCGCGTAGTAGTGCGAGCGATAGGTGTAGTCGAGATTCGCGCTGATCGGCCCCATCTGCCAGTAGCCGCCGACGTTGTAGGTGTACTTCGAATCGCCGAGCACCGGGTTGCCGTCACCGGAGGTACCGTTGGCCAGCGTGAAGTTCGCATTCACGCCGAAGCCCGCCGGCAGCGCCTGCTGCCAGGAAACGGTTCCTCCCCTGATCTCCGCCGTCGTATTGAAGGGCGAGGTGATCGTGAATACGGAGTAGACGTTGCTCGTCTTCGACAGGTTCATGTTCAGGTACGTGCCCGTGCTCGTGCCGAAATCGACATACGACGACAGATCCATGTCGAACAGCGCGAACTCGACCATCGACTCCGGCCCGTAGTAGTACTCCAGGTCGGTGCTGTAGACGGTGCCCTTGATGGGCTTGAGATTCGCGTTGCCGCCGTTGCCGGTCTCGTTCGTGTCGGTCAGCTGCACACCCGTGCCCAGGGCGCTGGGATCCGCGAGCGCCATGGTCTCCGCCGCGGAGAAGCGCGCCACGAGCCGCTTCGTCAGATCGAACCTCAGGTTCACGCTCGGCAGAACGTTGAAGTAGCGGTTGTCGATCTCCGTCGGGGTGAAGGGACCGAAGGCCGAGAAGGTCAGCGGATTGGGCCGGCCCGGCAGATTGGCGGTCACCTCTTCCAGGGTGTTCACGAGGCGCACGCCGAAATTGCCGCTCCAGTGATCGCCGCCGACTTCCTCCATGACGTAACCCGCGAGCTCGTTCTCCACCGTGCTGAAAGAGTCCAGCCAGTAGTAGCGGGAGCCGTTCAGGTTCGGCGTCAGCGCCGCCGCGTCATACGCCTCGATCGCGCCCTGCGAGTACGTGAAGATGTTGTTTCCCCACGGGCTGCTGCCGAGGTTGGACTGGAAGTTGCCCGGGTATTCCCCGCCGCTGTATTGCGGCAGATTGGACCAGCAGTAGGACGTGCAGCCCTGATCCGCACTGAAGTTTCCGTCGCGTGAATGGTGCGCAAAGCGCACGCCGACCTTCAGGGCCTCCAGCGCGCCGTCGTCCTGCTTCAAGGTGGCGTCGAGCTTGGCGTACGTCTCCTTGTCGACCGAATCGTCGATGTCGTTCCACGCCCAGCCCGTGCCCACGTTGTTGACGCCGTTCGCGCCCGGATTGTTCGTCGCGGTGCCCGGGAAGGTCACGGTCGCCAGTTTGGTGTAGCCGTTGAAAGTATACGAAGCTCCGTTGCCGCCCGACCATTCATATGCCGGCGCATATGTCGTACGGCCGGAGCCGAGGGTGTAACCCAACTGCCCGTCGATGGTCAGATTGTCCGTTGCGTCGAGCGTGGCATCCAGGTTGACGAAGGAGGCATCGGAGGTGGTGCCCGGGCGCGTGATCTGATCGTATACGATCGAGGCAGGCGCGCCGGCCTGTGTCGGCCACGTGCCGGAGACGATCGTCCCGTTCTGGACCGTAAGGGCCGTCGGCACGTAGCTGGGGCTGACGATATGACTGCCCCAGAACATGTAGTTGTCGTTGGTGTTGCCGGCGTCCATGTACGAATAGAATGCCGTGAGGTCGAGCGAGAGGGCATCGCTAGGCTTCGCCTGGATGTCGATCAGGCCGCCCTTCTTGGTCTGGGTCTGCTTGAAGAGTGTCTGGCCGAGGAGGGTCGGGTAGAGCGCGCCGGTGGCGTCCGGCAGGGAGGGATTCTGCAGCTTCCATCCCGGCGTGGTGGGGCAGCCCGGCAGGTCACCCACAGCCGTACAGCCGTCCACCTTCGCATAGCCCAGCTCTTCCTGGGCATCGCGCCGCAGGTCCTGCTTCTCATAAAAGGCCATGGCCAGGATACCGAAGCTGCCGTTGTTCCAGGTCACCATCAGCCCACCCTGCGGGTCGGTCTTGGACGGCAGATCGGAGTACTCGGCGCCCGCGTTCACGTAGCCTGAAAAACCCCGCTTGAAGTTGAGCGGGTGCTTCGTCTGAATGTCGACCGAGCCCGCGACGCCGCCCTCGACCATCTCGGCGGTCTGTGCCAGGTTGACGACCGTCTGCCCCACGATCTGCGACGGCAGCAGGTCATAGCTCACGCTGCGTCCGACGGTCTGGTACTGATCCTCGATGAACCAGTCGCCGGAGGACACGAAATGCCCATCGATGGTCGTCTGGGTCAGGCTGTTCGGTGTACCACGGAGGCTGATGCGATCGTTCTCCGCGAACGCGCCCTCCCCTGCTACGGACGACGAGGTGTCGACGCCCGGAAGCGTCTGCAGTACGTCGGCCACGTTCTTGGCCGGCAGCTTACCCACGTCCTCGGCGGTGGCCACTTCCGTCATATTGGTCGCCGCACGCTTGGAAGCGATCGACGCCTTCACTGAATACCGGATGCCGGTGACGACGACTTCCTGCAGAGTCGCCGCATTGTCCGCATCCGTCTTGTTCGCGCTGCTCTGCGATGCCGCAGTCTGCTGAGCGAATGCGTTACCGCCGAACAGCGCTACCGCGACGGCAGTACCGACCAACGTTGACCTTGAGATTCTCATGACTCTCTCTCACCCCGATGTTGTCGTTTGCTCGAGACCGCCCCACGTAACGGGAGGGACCATTTCAATGCCACTATAGTACCAATAGCGATAAAATACTATCCCAATGAAGACCATTCACATGTCTGAGATATTTCTTACGTATATACAGTGACTTATCGTTGACACTCTTGACGTTATGGCACAAACTGGTCTTGTATTGGTAATATCACAGTGGATCGAGTCCCACGTGGGAGAGAAGCTTTGAACCTGTCGCAGACCCTGGGCAGATTGGATGAATCCAGCTCTCTGCCCCTTTATCTGCAGCTGCAGCGGGTCCTGCGCCAGGCCATCGAGAGCCGGGTACTGGGTCCTGACGATGCCCTGCCCCCCGAGCGCGACCTGGCCCACGATTTCCATGTCTCACGCATCACCGTGCGCAAGGCGATCGACGGGCTGATCGGCGAAGGGATGCTGGTTCGGCGCCAGGGCTCGGGCACCTTCGTGTCGGCGCGCGTAGAGAAGAATTTCTCCAAGCTGACCTCGTTCTCCGAGGACATGCGCGCCCGCGGCCGCACGCCGCGCAGCGTGTTTCTGAAGAAATCCGCGGGCAGCGTGACACCAGAGGAAGCTCTGGCGCTGCGCGCCAGCCCCGGAACTCCGGTCTATCGCTTCCACCGCATCCGCTTCGCGGACGATGCACCGATGTGCGTCGAGTACGCGACAGTGCTCGCTTCCTGCCTACCCTCTCTCGAGGCCGTGGAATCGTCCCTTTACGAAGCTCTCGAGCGTACCGGCAACCGGCCGGCGCGCGCATTGCAGCGGCTGCGTGCGGTGCTCTTCACAGCGGAGCAGGCCGAACTCCTGCAGGCGAAGGAAAAGGATGCCGGGCTGCTCGTCGAGCGGCTGGGATTCCTCAAGGACGGCCGCGCGGTCGAGTTCACGCAGTCCTATTTTCGCGGCGACACGTACGACTTCGTCGCAGAGCTGAGCGTGTCGTCGTGAATGCGAGAGAGATGTCGACACGGATGCACATCGAGGCTGGCCAGGCCGCGCAGGCCGTGCGTGATCAGCTCTTTTCCAACGCGGTGGAAATGGAGCGGCTCGGCGAGCGCCTGCGGCTGCTTGCGCCGCGCGCCGTCGTGACCTGTGCGCGCGGCAGCTCCGATCACGCGGCGACTTTCGCCAAGTATCTGATCGAGACGCGCCTCGGCGTCCTCACCTCCTCCGCCGCACCGTCGGTCAGCTCCGTGTATGACACGCGCCCTGATCTCGGCAACACAGTGTGCCTCGCCATCTCACAGTCGGGCGCAAGCCCCGACCTCCTCGCGGCCGTCGGCAAGGCGCGCGAGGCCGGCGCGATGGTCGTCGCGCTCGTCAACGCGGAAAACTCACCGCTCGCCGCGCGGGCGGATCACGTGGTGCCGCTCTGCGCCGGGCCCGAAACCAGCGTCGCCGCCACCAAATCCTTCATCGCCTCGATCGCCGCCATCATCAATCTGGTGTCGTGTTGGGCCGAGGACCGGGAGCTCTCGGAGGAGGTCCGCAAAGCGCCGCGGCACCTCGAGCGCGCGTGGAATCTCGACTGGAGCCCGGCGGTCGAGCATTTGAAGGCGGCCAATGATCTTTACGTGGTCGGCCGTGGCATGGGCCTCGGCGTGGCGCAGGAGGCCGCCCTCAAGCTCAAAGAAACCTGCGGCCTGCATGCCGAGGCCGTGAGCGCCGCGGAGCTCCGTCATGGGCCCATGGCACTCGTTCGTCCGGGCTTTCCCCTGCTCGTCTTCTCCCAGAACGATGAAGCCCGAGCCGGAGTCGAGGTTCTTGCCGCCGAGCTCGTAGCCCGCAAGGCTGATGTCATGATCGCAGGCTCCCGGTGTCAGGGTGCCCTGCACCTTGCCACCGAGCCCGCCCATCCGGTGATCGAGCCCATGCTGATCGCACAGAGCTTCTACCGCATGGCGAATACGCTTTCGCTCGCCCGTGGGCTCGATCCCGATCGTCCCCCCAACCTGAGTAAAGTCACAGAGACGGTTTGATGCCCATTGCGCTTCATAACGGGCGGGTGCTGCGCGGAGAGGCGCTCGTCGCAGGACAATGCGTGCTGCTGGAAGGCGGCCGCATTCTCGACATCGTCCCCGAGAGCCACCCGAGTGTTCGCGGCGCTGGCCGTGTCGACCTCCGCGGCAACATGCTCCTTCCCGGATTCATCGATATACAGGTGAACGGCGGCGGCGGGGTGCTGTTCAACGACTCCCCGAGCGTCGATGCCATCCGGCAGATCGGGCGCGCTCACCGGCACTTCGGCACCACCGGGTTCATGCCGACGCTGATCAGCGCCGACCTCGATGTCGTCGCACGCGCCATCGCGGCGGCTCGAGGCGCCATGGAGGCAGCCGTTCCGGGTGTGCTCGGCATCCACATCGAAGGGCCCTTCCTCAACGTCGAGCGCAAGGGCGTCCACGATCCCGCGAAGCTCCGCGAGCTCGACACCAGCGCCGTAGGCTTGCTGACGTCGCTCGGCGCCGGCCGGACGATCGTGACGCTCGCTCCGGAGATGACCAAGCCCGAGATCATCCAGAAACTCGCGGCGGCAGGCATCATCGTCTCCGCAGGCCACACCAACGCGACCTACGCGCAGGTAGTCGCCGCGCTTCACCACGGCCTCACCGGCTTCACCCACCTCTTCAACGCCATGTCGCAGCTCACCGGCCGCGAGCCCGGCGTGGTCGGTGCAGCGCTCGAGAATCTCGACAGCTGGTGCGGCATCATCGTCGACGGCGAGCACACCGCCCCGGTCGTCCTGCGCCTTGCCCTACGTTGCAAACCCTCTAGCAGGTTCATGCTGGTGACAGACGCGATGCCCAGCCTCGGCACCGACGCCCGCTCCTTCAAGCTCCAAGGCCGCGATATCACCGTCTCCGGTAGCGTCTGCCTAGACGAAGACGGTCGGCTCGCCGGCTCCAACATCGACATGGCGAGCTGCGTGCGCAACGCCGTCTCCCTGCTCGGCGTCTCCCTGCCCGAGGCCGTGCGTATGGCCAGCCTCTATCCCGCCGAATTCCTCGGCCTCTCGAACGAGCTCGGCCGCATCGCGCCCGGCTATCGCGCCAATCTCGTACTGGCCGACGACAAGCTCAATGTGCTCGAGACATGGATCGACGGGAAAACCTCCGGCACCTGACACTCTGTGGCAGCGGTGCCGGCAGAGGGACCGATAGAGGTGTCGAGCGCCGGCATCAGGACTGCCACAGCCAGGCAAAACGCGCATGGCCGCGGCCGACCCGCAAATCCGGACGGCTCTGGGCGCAAAGCTTGCTTAAGGCTCTCGACAGCGCTCGAGCCGCCGATGCCCTGGGCTTGAGTGTAGCAGGAGGACGCAAATCGATGACCCATTCGCAGCAGATTCAGGCCCTTCGAGAGCGAGCTCGCCAGCACATCTCGCAGGGCGCAGTCACGCCGGATTACCAGCTCGATCGCGAGCAGTCGATCCGGATTCTCAATGAGGCACTCGCCACCGAGCTCGTCTGCACGCTGCGCTATCAGTTCCACTACTTCATGGCGACCGGCATACACTCGCAGGCCGTCAAAGAAGAGTTCAAGGAGCATGCGCGCGAGGAGCAGGAGCATGCCGAGCGCATTGCGGAGCGCATCAAGCAACTCGGCGGCAAGCCGGAGATGAATCCGGCGATGCTCACGGACCTGAGCCACAGCGAATACCGCGAAGGCAACACGCTGGCCGAGATGATCCGCGAGGATCTCATCGCCGAGCGCATCGCGGTCGAAAGCTACCGCGAGATGATCCGCTACTTCGGCGAGCGCGACCCGACGTCGCGTGTGATGATGGAAGAGATCCTGGCCAAGGAGGAGGAGCACGCGGACGAGCTGGCCGACCTGCTGTTTGCAGTCGAGCCCTCCACGGGCAAGGGCGCACGACCGCTCTACTTCGCGGACGAGCTCAACAGCACCAAGGAAACCGGCGACGGCCCCCGTGAGGGTTCATCGGGCCGCGGCGGAAGCGGGGCCGGCGGATCCAAAAAGCCGAGCTGAGCAGGTCAACTTGTCGTTGCGTGCGTGCTGCCGCGCCCGTGGCGGCGTGCCGCGGCGGCTCGCTTGGCGTGCGCGGACAACGCGCTGCGTGAGGCGGCGCCGCGGCCTTCGCGCTTCAATGCCTGCTCGGTCGCGCGGCTGCGCCGCGACGATGGAGCCCGCGGTTTCCGGGTGCCCTGGCCTACCTCATAGTCACGCTCGGCCGACCGGCGTGTGCTCGCCTTGACGCGCCCTTTCTTCGGCGGTGACAGCGGCACGCCGGCGCGGCGCGCCTTCGAGAGGCCGATGGCTATTGCCTGACGGGTCGAGCGCGCGCCATGTTTACCCTGGCGGACGTGCTCGATCTCCTCGCGCACGAATTCACCGGCGGCAGTGCTCGGGCGTTTCCCCTCCCGCAGATCGCGCTTGGCGCGCTGGGTGGTGCTTTTGGTTGGCATGACACCTCTCCTCTGGTGATGGAAAGCCATCCAGACTGCCGAGCAAGAAAGACTCCCGCGGCGCCGCCTGATTGCCGCTCATGTTGCCGGTTCAGCCGACCCGGCGCAGCCGCTCGCGCGGCGCGTAGCGCTCGGCCATCTTCTCGAGCGGCAGCGGGTGGATCCGCGATGCCCGGCCGGCGCAGCCAAACGCCTCGAAGCGCGCCTTGCAGATCTCGCGTGCGGCCGCGGTCGCCGCCTTCAGGAACTTGCGCGGATCGAAATCGGCGGGGTTCAGGTCGAGCGAGCGCCGCACTGCAGCGGTCATGGCGAGGCGGATGTCGGTGTCGATATTCACCTTGCGCACGCCGTGCCGGATGCCTTGCTGGATTTCCTCCACCGGAACGCCGTAGGTCTCCGGCATCTCGCCGCCGTACTGGCGCAGCAGCGCCAGCCACTCCTGGGGTACGGACGAGGAGCCGTGCATGACCAGGTGCGTATCGGGAATCGCACGATGGATTTCTTCGATGCGCGCAATCGCGAGCACCTCGCGCGTCGGCCTGCGGGAAAACTTGTAGGCCCCATGGGACGTACCGATCGCAATGGCAAGCGCATCGACCCCCGTGCGCTCGACGAAGTCGACGCACTGCGCGGGGTCAGTCAAAAGCTGATCGCGCGTGAGCGTTCCCTCGGCGCCGACGCCGTCCTCCTCGCCTGCCTGGCCCGACTCGAGCGATCCGAGGCAACCGAGCTCGCCCTCGACGGAGACGCCGACTGCGTGCGCCATATCAGCCACGCGTCCAGTGACTTCGACGTTGTACTCGTACGGGGCCGGGGTCTTCATGTCTTCCCGCAATGATCCGTCCATCATCACGCTCGTGAATCCGGAGCGGATGGACGCCTGGCACACTGCGGGGCTCGCGCCATGGTCCTGATGCATCACCAGTGGAACCTGGGGCCATGTCCCTACCGCCGCCTGCGCGATGTGGCGCAGGAACGGCTCTCCGGCGTAACCGCGGGCGCCGGCAGAGGCCTGCAGTATCGCCGGGCTGTCGGTCTCGGCCGCGGCCTGCATGATCGCCTGAACCTGCTCCATGTTGTTGATGTTGAATGCCGGAACCCCGTAGCCGAGCTCGGCCGCGTGATCGAGAAGCTGCCGGAGCGAAATGAGTGCCATGCGTGTCTCCCCTTAACCGAAAAGCGCCACCCGCGGCAGGGCCGCGGCATGAAAAATCGCAAGCTGCTCGAGCCCGAGATACGGCGCACCGATGCGCCAGGCATCCGCCGCCTCGAGCGGTGAGTCAGGATCGGCGAGCGAAGGCAGAACGAGGTCCGCTGCGGCGAGATCCTGGCCTCGCGTCCAGTCGCTCGGCGCCGCTACCGTGAAGACTCCAGCCGCCTTGGCCGCCGCCACGCCGATCGCCGAGTCCTCGATCGCAACCGCGCGATGGGGCGCTATCCCCAGGCGGCCGAGAGCGAGCAGGTAGACATCAGGCGCCGGCTTCTTGCGCGGCACCGCATCACCCGTCGCGACGACACTGAACTCCGTGAGCGCATCGTCGCCCAGCGCTCCCTCGAGGAGCGCGGACACATTTTCGGGGGACGTCGTCGAGGCGATGGCGAGTCGCACACCCGCGGCGCGCGCCTCGTCCATCAGCCTACGCACACCCGGACGCAGCGGGACCCGACCCACCTTTATGCTATCCAGATAGAACGCCGTCTTGGCCGCATGCAGCCGGGGTATCAAGCCGGACAGCCGCCCGCGCTCGCCTGGCGGGGGCCTGATGCGATCGAAAAAGGCCGCCAGGCGCTCCTTGCCGCCCGTCACCTGCAGGAGCTCGCGGTAAAGCTCGCGGCTCCAGCGGAACTCCAATCCGTGCGCGCGGAAGGCGTCATTGAACGCCTGGCGATGAGCCTCCTCCGTATCTGCCAGTGTGCCGTCGACATCGAAAATCAGTGCCTCGATACGAACACCCCTCATCTCGACTCCCTCCTAAGCGACTCGCCCGCGCTCGCGCGCCAGGCAGTCCTTACGCCGTTCCATCAGCCTCCAGATCATCGGTGTGAAGATGAGCTGCATGGCGAGGTCCATCTTGCCGCCCGGGCACACGATCGTGTTCGGCCGCGTCATGAAGGAGTCATGCAGCATCGAGAGCAGGTAGGGGAAATCGATCCCGCGCGGGTTTGCGAAGCGGATGACGAGAAACGACTCGTCCGGCCTCGGGATGAAGCGCGCGATGAATGGATTCGAGGTATCGACCATGGGAACCCGCTGGAAGTTGATGTGCGTGCGCGAGAACTGCGGACAGATGTAGCTGACGTAGTCCGGCATGCGGCGCAGGATCGTATCGGTGACTGCTTCCGCAGAGTATCCGCGCGTCGACTTGTCACGGTGCAGCTTCTGGATCCACTCCAGGTTGATGACAGGCGTAACGCCGATCAGCAGGTCGACATGCTGCGGGACGTCGACTTCGTCCGTCACCACCGCGCCATGAAGTCCCTCGTAGAACAGAAGATCCGTGTCGGCAGGCACGTCTTCCCACTCCGTGAAAGTGCCTGGCTTCTGACCATACTGCGCTGCTTCCGCATCGTCGTGCAGGTACTTGCGCATTCTCCCCGTGCCATCCACGGCGTACCCGCGGAACAGATCCTCCAGCTCCGCAAACAGATTCGCCTGCGGTCCGAAGTGGCTGAACCGCTGATCCCCACGTGCCAGCGCGTCTGCGAGCTTCTCCCTCATACCCGCTCGGTCATAGCGATGGAAGCTGTCGCCTTCGACGAATGCCGCCTTGAGATGCTCGCGGCGGAAAATCTGCTCGAAGGTCTTGCTGACCGACGTGGTGCCGGCGCCCGAGGAGCCGGTGACTGCGATGATAGGATGGCGGGCAGACATGGTATCGCCTCGGTCAGATGTGCTGAGTGAAGAGCCCGCGCGTAGCGAAGAGCGGCACGTCGAGCTCGAATTCGTTGTGGTCGCGGTGATAGCGCTCGATGCGCTCGACCTCGGCGCGCGCGCCGAAGACGAAGCTGATGCGCTGGTGCAGGCTCTCGGGGACGACATCGAGAATCGGCCCGTGGCCCGTGCTCGCCCGCCCTCCGGCCTGCTCGATGAGATACCCGATCGGATTGGCCTCGTAGAGCAGCCGCAGCCGCCCCGGCTTGGCCGGATCCTTGCGGTCGCGCGGATACATGAAGACCCCGCCGCGCATCAGGATGCGGTGCGTCTCCGCCACCAGCGAGGCGATCCAGCGCATGTTGAAATCTTTGGCTCGCGGCCCGCTCTGCCCCGCCAGGCACTCGTTGACGTACCGCCGCACCGCCGGCTCCCAATGGCGGGAGTTCGACGCGTTGATCGCGAATTCGGAGGTAGTCTCGGGCACGCGCAGATTCGGGTGCGTCAGCATGAACTCCCCGATCTCGCGATCGAGCGTGAACCCGTTGACACCCCGGCCGGTCGACAGCACCAGCATGGTCGCCGGCCCATAGATCGCATATCCCGCGCACACCTGCGCGCTCCCCGGCTGCAGGAAGTCCGCCTCCGTCGGCTCGCAGACACCCTCCGGACACCTGAGTACGGAGAAGATACTGCCGACCGAGACATTGACGTCAATGTTGGATGACCCGTCGAGCGGATCGAAAAGCAGCAGGTAAGGCCCCCGCGGATAGGTACCCGGTATGGAATACGGCCGGTCCTGCTCCTCGGAGAGCATACCTGCGAGCTGCCCGCCCCATTCGTTGGTGCGCACGAAGATCTCGTTCGCGAGCACATCCAGCTTCATCTGCGTCTCACCCTGGACGTTGACGGTGCCCGCATCCCCCAGCGCATTCGCCAACGCCCCCTTGCCAATCAGCATCGCAATGCGCTTGCACGCCAAACGCACGTCATTGACGAGCGCCGTGAAGCTCCCGACCGGCCCTCCGACTCCCGCCGCCGCATTGAGCCGCCGCTGCTCCTCGATGAGGAATCGCGTGATGGTCCCGGTGTTCAGGTTGTTGGTAGTCATAATCGCCGCCCCCTGCTCGAGCACGTGAGGGAGCGCATCACAAAATAATCCCGGCCAGAAGCTGATCGCCAGGGACGGCGATCCGCTAGCCTACATGGACGTACTTGCGGCGTTCTGGACGGGGTCATTTTGTGAGGCGCTCCCGGAAAACACTCGACTCGCCCGTATGTCGGGCTCTTCAATAGTCTCCAGCTCCTGCCGTGAAATAACTCCGCTCTTCCGCTCGAACAGACGACTGGCCTGCCGCAGCCGCGCCCGATCCAACGCATTCCTGATCGACCTGGCATTCGCAAAGTGCGGCTGCCCCCGCCGCTTCTCGATGTACTCCCGCAACGCCGCATCCGCCGGCGCACTCAACCGGTACTGCATCTGCTGCAGCATCAGCCGCGCAATCGCGACCAACTCCTCCTGCATGTAGTCCGGAAACTCGATGTGATGTGCGATTCGCGACGACATCCCTGGATTGCTGCGGAAGAAGGTCTCCATCCGGTCCTTGTATCCCGCCAGAATCACCACCAGGTCGTCGCGCTGGTTCTCCATCACCTGCAGCAGGATCTCGATCGCCTCCTGGCCATAGTCGCGCTCATTCTCCGGACGGTAGAGGTAGTACGCCTCGTCGATGAAGAGCACTCCGCCCATCGCCCGCTTCAGCACCTCACGGGTCTTCGGCGCCGTGTGCCCGATGTACTGCCCGACGAGGTCATCCCGCGTCACTGCCACGAGGTGCCCTTTGCGCACATAACCCAGGCGGTGGAGGATCTCCGCCATACGCATGGCCACCGTGGTCTTGCCGGTGCCCGGATTGCCGGTGAAGGACATGTGCAGCGCCGGCGGCCCGGAAGAAAGCCCGACGCCCCGCCGCAGCTTGTCGATGAGCAGCAGCGCCGCGATGTCGCGGATGCGGCTCTTCACCGGCGCCAGACCTACGAGCTCGCGATCGAGGCTGTCCAACACCTCCCCGACGTGTGAGTCGCGGTAGGCAGCCTCCAGATCGAGAGGCTCAGCGCCGGCCTGTGCGGTCTTCGGTCCATCCGGGGACGGTATGGGATTGGCTGTCGCGCTCATGGCAGATCAATACCGCTCTCCCTCCGGACGCTCCGTCGCATACGCGCGCGTCGTGTAGCGCACGCTGCGTCCCGGCCCCTCCTGGCGTATCAAGCCAAATCCCGGCTCGACCGGCGGCCTTCCGATGATGAAGGACAGGCGCAACGACTCCCGCCCGCGCGTGGAATCGAAGGCGTTGAGCTTGATGTAATGGTTGGGGAATGTCTTGCGGCAGGCGTTCACCTCCGTCATGACCCCCGCGGCATCCCGGATGTCGAACATCGGCGTACCGAACATCTCCCAATAGGTATTGCGCGGATGCGGGTCATCCGTGTACTCGACGGAGACCGCCCAGCCCCTGTCGAGGCAGTACTCGATCTGCTTCGCGATCTGCGCGTCGGAGAGATCGGGTAGGAAGGCGAAAGTACCTTGGGTGACTCTCATGATGGCTCCTCAGGCGACGGCTGGCGTCGGCACGAAATCGGGGGTGTCGGTGCTCGCGTAGTTGAAGGTCACCTCGCCCCAGACGTCGAGGGCCGCCTTGAGGGGCGCGCAGTCCTTCGCGGCCGCGGCGAGGATCTCCGGCCCTTCGTTCCAGATGTCCCTGCCCTCATTGCGCGCGAGCACCATCGCCTCGAGGGCCACGCGGTTGGCCGTCGCGCCGGCGGCGATGCCCATCGGATGACCGATCGTGCCGCCGCCGAACTGCAGGATCACGTCCTCCCCGAGGTAGTGCAGCAGCTGGTGCATCTGGCCGGCGTGAATGCCGCCCGAGGCAACCGGCATGACGCCATGCAGCCCTGCCCAGTCCTGCTCGAAGAAGATGCCGCGCTGGAGGTCCACGGGGTTGCGCGCTTCACGCAGCACGTTGTAGAAGCCCTGCACCGAGTTGGGATCGCCCTCGAGCTTGCCCACCACCGTGCCGGCATGGATGTGATCCACACCCGCGAGGCGCATCCACTTCGAGATCACTCTGAAGGAGATGCCGTGATTCTTCTGGCGCGTGTAGGTGGAGTGGCCCGCCCGGTGCAGGTGCAGGATCATGTCGTTGCGCCGCGCCCACCGCGACATCGACTGGATGGCGGTGTAGCCGATCACGAGGTCGATCATGACGACCACCGAGCCCAGCTCCTTGGCGAGCTCCGCCCGCTCGTACATGTCCTCCATGGTCCCGGCGGTCACGTTGAGATAGGTCCCCTTCACCTCGCCGGTGGCGGCCTGCGCGCGGTTGACGGCCTCCATGCAGTAGAGGAAGCGGTCGCGCCAGTGCATGAAGGGCTGCGAATTGATGTTCTCGTCGTCCTTGGTGAAATCGAGACCGCCCTTCAGCGCCTCGTAGACCACCCGGCCGTAGTTCTTGCCGGAGAGCCCGAGTTTGGGCTTGACGGTGGCGCCGAGGAGCGGCCGGCCGAACTTATCCAGGCGCTCGCGCTCCACCACGATTCCGGTCGCCGGACCGGTGAAGGTCTTGACGTAGGCGGGAGGGAAGCGCATGTCCTCGAGCCGCAGGGCCTTGAGCGGCTTGAAGCCGAAGACGTTGCCGATGACCGAGGCACTCAGGTTCGCAATGGACCCCGGCTCGAAGAGGTCCAGGTCGTAGGCGACATAGGCAAAGTATTGCCCCGGGGCGCCCGGCACTGGATCCACCCGGTAGGCCTTCGCCCGATACCGATCGCAGGCCGTGAGCCGGTCCGTCCATACCACGGTCCAGGTGGCCGTCGAGGACTCCCCCGCGACCGCCGCGGCCGCTTCTTCCGGCTCG
>Ga0134128_10000332_pt1 | contig 66181 bp, 50 predicted proteins | sample KB31754_FD_96462 | JGI IMG/M metagenome (GOLD analysis project Ga0134128, IMG submission 96462) | Terrestrial soil microbial communities with excess Nitrogen fertilizer from Kellogg Biological Station, Michigan, USA - KB3-175-4 | ecosystem: Environmental > Terrestrial > Soil > Unclassified ... | reverse complement strand
TGCCATTGCGTGACGTATCGCTGATACAACTCAAATTTCTCATCGGATGAATCCGGAGCGGATGCCGATATCCGCAAGTCTGCGTTTCGCCGGAGGCACCGCCGATGCGATTTGCTGGGGCGAGACGAGTCAACTGAAACTCGAATGGGCATGCAGGCCCGACAGCCCGTGCAGATCGGCTGATAAAGCAGCCGACCGCTGCGCCGGAACCCGGCATCCATGAATCCCTTGTAGGTTGCTCCGCTCATCCCGCCGCTCCAAAGCACGCGGATCTGCGCTTCACGACCGGGACGATAAACGCAGGGATGCGGGGGAAGAACAGTCAATGCTACATTGACGGGCGGTGGAATTGCCGGGAAGGGACAGGATGATCCGATACTTGTGCTGTCGGGAATTTGAGATTTCCCCGCGCTCATGATGCTCCGGCCGCACACGATTCGGATCGCACCGGCTCGCGCCGGCGCGTTTGGGCGATCAGTTGATTATAGCGTGTAATGATTCCGATTTTAGCCGCTCCGCCTGCGGAGCGCGTCCAGTGCACGTGGAGCGCGAAATGGGCAACAAAAAGAAAATCGCGATGCTCGGCGGTCCCTCACTTCGACGGCTTCGTGTATCGTCCGACGCGCCCCGCAGGCGGGGCGGCTAAAAAAATGCATGCGCTTCCAAATCGATCGCTCTTAATGCGGCATCGGGAATTTCGCGCAAAATGCGGCGACTTCTTCCTTGATTTTGGCCAGCCCAGACGGATTGGTTCGCACGGCGACTGCACGATCGATGAAATCGGCAACCGTCGCCATGTCCTTTTCCATCAGTCCGCGCGTTGTGACGGCTGGTGTTCCCAGTCGCAATCCGCTGGTGACCGCGGGCGGGCGGGGGTCATTTGGAATGCCGTTCTTGTTCGAAATGATTCCTGCCGCTTCCAACGCTTTCTCGACTTCGGCACCGGTCAGCTCCGCCGCCTTGGCGCGAAGATCGACCAGCATCAGGTGATTGTCGGTGCCGCCGCTGACCAGCCGGTAGCCCTTGGCGATCAGGGCATCGGCCAGCGCCTTGGCGTTCTTCACGATCTGTCGCGAGTAATTCTTGAATTCCGGCTTGAGATCTTCACCAAAGGCGACCGCCTTGGCGGCAACAACGTGCATCAATGGCCCGCCCTGACTTCCCGGAAATACGCTGCGATTGATCGCCTTCGAAAGGCTTTCGTCATTGGTCATGATCAAGCCGCCGCGCGGCCCACGAAGCGTCTTGTGCGTCGTGGTCGTGACGATATGCGCGTGCGGGAACGGCGATGGATGCACGCCCGCGGCAATGAGGCCTGCGATGTGCGCGATATCGGCCATTAAATAAGCCCCGACTTCGTCGCAGATTTCCCGGAACTTGGCAAAGTCGATCGTCCGCGCATAAGCACTGTAGCCGCAGAGGATCATCTTCGGCTTGAGCTCCTTGGCCTTAGCGCGAACGTTATTGAAGTCGATCGTTTCAGTCTTGGGGTCCAGCTCGTAATGCGCCGGCTTGTAGAAGATGGCCGACGTGTTGAGCTTCATGCCGTGGCTCAGATGTCCGCCGCTGGCGAGATTGAGCGACAGGTAATTATCGCCCGGCTGCATCATCGCCATGAAAGCCGCAAGATTTGCATTCGCGCCGCTGTGAGGCTGAACGTTTGCGTACTGGCAATTGAAAAGCTGCTTGGCGCGATCGATCGCGAGATTTTCGACCTGGTCGTAATACTCGCAGCCGCCATAATAGCGCTTGCCGGGATATCCCTCGGCATACTTGTTGGTCAGCACGGAGCCGGAGGCTTCCATCACCGCGCGGGAAACGTGATTCTCGCTGGCGATCAGCTCAAGCGTCGATTCCTGGCGCTGCTGCTCCTTGGCGATGATCTCTGCAACTTGCGAATCCACTTCTCTCAGCGACGGCATTTGAACTACCTCCAGGCTTCGGTGAAGGAAAAGATCGATTGTAGCGGCCAAGAGTGCGCTGGGCCAGCATGCGGCCGAGCCGTCGCGATTCCTGATCCTGTTCTGAAATGTTTGCCTTGACGGCCCGGAGGTAAAAGGGGCACAATACGTTTCATGATACAGCGCTACCACACGATCATCAGACCGGATACCAACGGCTGGTTCGTCGGATGGGTGGAGGAAATCCCCGGCGCAATCACCCAGGGGCGATCGCTCGAAGAATGCCGCGACAATCTCCGCGAATCACTTCGGGTCGTTCTCGAAACCCATCGAGACGAAGCGCGCCAGGCCCTGGACGATCGCTGCATCCAGGAATCCATCGAACTGGACGTGGATGAATTTCCGCTGCCGGAAATCAAAGCTCACATGGCGTGACCGACTGTCCGCTTACGCGCGAGTTGCGGGACGAGTCGTTGTTGCGCCAGGTTGCGTCGCTGGCGCCGCGCCTTGCGGTGGGGCGGGGAGGGGCATCCCATCGGCATCAATAATCCGCTGAATTCCGGTGTAGACCGGCTCTGGCATTTTCTTCTTCACATCAACGGCCTGAGAGCGCAACTGATTGATCTCACCTTGAATGTGCCCTTGTTGCTGGCGGATCGTTGCCAGTTGCTGCGAAAGCTGGAAAAAGGCTGGGGGTAGCGGCAGTTGGACCGTGCGTCCATCGGGCGTCGTCTGCACGCTCTGCAACTGCATCGTATCGATCGCCGCTTTCAGCCCCTCAGCCTGATGGTCGAGATCGCGGATTTGCTGCTGGTCGGCCGCAAACTGCGCGTCCATCTTCTGCATCTGATCCTTCACTTCTTTCTGCTTCTGCTCGATTTCCTTCGTCTGCTTGTCGTCGATCCAGCTCGAGCCCCAGCGATATTTGCCCTGCTGCGCCATCTTCTTTTCCAGTGTGTCGGACTGCTCCTTGTAATGGCGCATGAGCTTCTGGGCCTGCTGCGATTTGGCCTGTTCGGGCGTGAGCATATGTAGCACTTCGGTGACGTTGTCGAGAATCTCGTGGCTGTCCGGAGCGGCCATCAGCGCGCGATCGTAATCGGTCAGCGCGCCCAGAAATCCTTTCTGCCGCCAGAGGATCACCGCCAGGTTATTAAGCGTTGGAGCATGATCGGGCAGGGCGGCAGCAACCGGCTCAAAAGCCTTGCGTGCCAGCGGAATTTTCTCCTGGTCGTAAAGAAGTACTCCACGCAAATAGAGCAGTGAAATGTTCTGCGGGTCGGTGGCCAAAGCCTTATCTAATTCGGCACTGGCATCTTTCAGCCGGTTTTGCTTCATCAACGCATGGATTTGGATCGCAGCGCCGATCGTCTGCGCTTTCATCGCGTCGCGTTCTTTTGTTGTGACCCATTTATCGCCGACTCGAACCAGGCCCTTGGATTGCCGGTCGCGCCAAACGTCTAAATCTTTTTCTGCTTCGCGTGCCGCGTCGGTGTTGGGATTTTGCTTGATGAAGGCCTGATATCGGTCGATCGCCTGCTTGGGGTCAGCCAGCGTTTCGGTGCTTCGCCGAAGTGATTGCAGCCGGCTCTCCGCCCGATCAGGCGTATTGTTCGGCTTCACTTCGATGCTGGAAATCTTGTCGGAAGTGACATGTGTGATATGACCATCGGCGCCAGTGACAAAGAATCCATCGTTGACGCGCTTGATTTCGCCTTCGACGGAGGTGCCGTCCTTGAGGTGAACCACGTCTGCCCAAGCCGGCGACGCGATTAGCAGCATCAGCAAAATACAACACAGGGAAACGCAAAGGCGGCTCATGCGATCGCTCCCTTTGCAACGCCGCGAGAAGGCGTGCACTCTTAAATCTTATCTCCCCCCGGGAGACCGGACCACTTGCCAAAGCGCCCCCCGGAATGATTTATGCAATTTCATTGCGGACCGGGTTTTCGAGCTTTCCGATCCGTTCGATTTCCACAACGACAGTATCTCCATTTTTCATCCAGACCGGCGGATTGCGGGCAAAGCCGACGCCCTGGGGCGTCCCAGTCAGAATCACTGCGCCCGGCTTGAGGGTCATGGTGCTGCTGAGGCTTTCGATGAGTGCGGGCACATCAAAGATCATGTCGCCGGTGGTGTGGTCCTGCATCACCTTGCCGTTGATGGTCGTGCCGATGCGCAGGGCATTTGGATCAGGAATCTGATCGCGCGTCACAATGCAGGGCCCGAGCGGGCAAAAGCCATCGAAGCTCTTGCCGCGGGCGAATTGTCCGCCGCCCAATGCCTTGTCGCGCTGCCAGTCGCGCGCGGAGACATCATTGGCGCAGGTGTATCCGAAAACATATTCCAGCGCGTGCTCGCGCGAAACGTGACGCGCAGGCTTGCCGATCACGATGCACAGCTCGGCTTCGTAATCAATCTGGGTGCTGCGCTTGGGGATGAGAATCGGATCGAACGGATTGTTGAGCGTGTTGCTGGACTTAATAAAAAGCATCGGGTTGATCGGTATCGCGGAGCCGCTTTCGGCGGCGTGCTCGCGATAGTTCAACCCGATGCACAGAATATCAGTCGGCACCAGCGGAGCGAGGAGCTTGTCGATCTTCAGTTTTCGATCAGTCACGCGATGCGGGCCAAACAACTCGCCATCGATTTCATAGGCCGTCTGCTGGTCGATCTGCTGGCCCGTACAAACCTGCTCCGCCGAGAGAAACCGAACGATTCTCATGTCGCCTTCCGCCTTGAATGAAGTTCAATGGCGGTAGTAGAAGCGATCGTATCGTCCGTGGCCATAGTAAAATCGTGGACCGATTCCCACGCCAAATCTCACCGAAGGAACATAGACCGGCGGAACATAGGCAGGGGCCCTGTAAACGACCGGCGGCTCGTAAGCCGGAGCCGAGTAAACCGGCGCCTGATAGTAACTGGGCGCTTCATAATAAGTGGTCGGCGGCGGAGCGTAGACCGGCGCGGGCTGGACGTAATAAGTCGAGGGATAAGAGTCGTAACAGGCGGGGCCGTAATAACCACCATAGTATCCGCCGTAATACCCGCCATGGAAATGAATTCTCGGGCCCCAATGATCGTGGAATCCGATTCCGATGTGGGCCGGCCCAATGCCAAGGCCGAACGAAACATGCCCCGCAGGGGCCATCGCCGGCAAGAATCCCAGCAGCAACGCTCCAAGCCATGTATACCGCATATCTTGACTCCTTTTTTGGCCGCCGATACTCCGACCGGCCCACATAAAGAGACACAGCGATAATGTGCGGGGTTAGGCCGATTTCAAGGGCAGGTTGCACCTCAAGTTAGCTCGACGGTGTCTCCAGTATGCAAGTCGAATTGCCGCGAGGCGGAGCCTTCGCGGACGGCAATTTCCAATAATCCGCTGCTGCCGATCAGGGCCAAGGGCTCTCCTGGTTTAACATCGCTATATGAATGCCGACATGGCCCCAGCAAATGGCCGCGAACGCTGAACTTAACGCCCGGCAATTTTACCAACTCTTCGGCCGGCAGATTTGTCGTGGCATTGCCGAACTGGTCGATATGAATGATGGAGACTTTGCGATGGGCCGCAGTCGCAACATGAATATCCAGCAGAATCGGGTCGTCAATCGGCCGGGCCAATTCCGCGATGGCTGCTCCTGCTGCAAGCAGACCGGCAACCGGCGCCATGATGTCACGCCCATGAAACGTGGAGCTCGAAACCGCCGGCTTCCAAGTCAATTCATGAACATGCCCGGCCCCCAGCCGTCGCCAGGCCCAGGTAATCAAACCGTTGTCGGGACAAACAACAATCTGGCCGTGGATTTTGACAATCAAAATCCGCCGGGACGTCCCCACGCCCGGATCAATCACGGCAAGATGGATCGTGCCCGGATCAAAGCTGGCCAAGGCTCGCTCGAGCGTGATCGAACCGAAAAGAATGTCATGACGTGGCACCTCATGGGTGACGTCGATCAGGCGAACCTGCGGAGAATGTCGGATCAGAACGGCCTTCATGGCCGATACATAGAAGTCGCGGAGGCCAAAGTCGGTTGTCAGCGTGACGACCGGCAAGGATGAGCCTGGAATATGGCTCTGGAAGTGTGACATGGCTGATGGACGATACGCCGATTGGGCGATGAATCAAAGCCACTGGACCACCGGTAAAATGGTTCATCCGGCACCGTGAGGACGATGGGAAACACCCTGGCCTTTGCCTAGAATGGGTCAACAATGCCAGAACTCAATGTGAAAGAAACATCGTCGCTGGAGCGAATGATCCAGCAGCAGGTCGTAGAGCGGGGAATTCGCGACCCGCGCGTTCTGACTGCTCTTCGATCCGTACCCCGCGAACAGTTTTTTCGAAAAGAAATGCGCCGAGAAGCCTTCGCCGATCGCTCGGCGCCGATCGGCCATGGCCAGACCATCAGCCAGCCTTACATCGTCGCGCTCATGACCTCGCGGCTCGACATCGGTCCAGAGCATCGCGTCCTCGAGATCGGCACCGGCAGCGGCTATCACACCGCCGTTTTGGCGAAGTTGGCGCACGAAGTGTACAGCGTCGAGCGCGTGAAGCCGTTGCTCGATGAAGCGTTTGAGCGTCTTTATGGACTGGGCATTCACAACGTCCATTTCCGCTTTGGCGATGGGACGCTGGGCTGGCCCGATCAGGCGCCGTTCGACCGCATTCTCATTGCCGCCGGCGCACCCAAGATTCCTGAAGAGCTGCTGCGCCAGCAACTCAAAGAGGGCGGTATCGCGGTGTTGCCTTACGGCCCCGAAGACGAACAGATGATGGTCGAGATCCGCAAGCAGGGCGATGAGCTGATCACGACCGAAGTCTGCCCATGCCGATTCGTAAAGCTGATCGGCAAGGAAGGCTGGGAGCCGGAGACGACCGAGTGATGCGCGAGCCGCGCAATCCTCTTTTCGCTTCGCTGCGATGACTGCCGCCAATCCGACTGCGCCTGATGCATCATCCAAACGTTCCGCGTTGAGTGAGCCTGTTGAATCTCTGACGGGCGTGGGTCCAACCCGCGCCCGTCATCTTCGCGCGCTGGGTGTTTCGACGCTCGGCGATCTACTGGAATACTTCCCGCGCACCTATCAATTCGAAAGCGCGGAGAAACCTGTTTCGCAGCTTATCGCCGATCAGGTTCAAACCGTGCGCGGGCAGGTGATCGCGGTCGATTACATTCCATCCCGGCCCCGGCCGCGCTTTGAAGCGACGCTCGATGATGGCACCGAAAAACTCGCCGTCGCCTGGTTCAACAGCGCGTTTCTCCGCCGGCAGATTCATCCCGGGATGACGCTACGGGTGAAGGGAAAAGTCACGTTTTTCCGTCGCATCCCCAAGATGGTTCAGCCCAAATGGGAAGTGGTCGATGCCGATGCCCCGCGCGTTGAGCAGGCCAATTTTCGACCCATCTATCCGGCATCGCAGCGGCTGCCCTCGGAAACGATCGCGCGAATTGTTCAGGACAATCTCGACGCGGCACTGCCGGACGTGGAAGAATGGTTTGACCCGGACCTGCTCGAACGCCGTCGTCTCATGACGCGCCGGAAGGCTTACGAAACGATTCATCGGCCCATCGACATGCAGCAGGCGATGGCTGCCCGCCGGCGCATCGTCTATGACGAATTGATGTTGATGCAACTAGGTCTTGGCATCAGCCGGCGGATGCGCCAGCGCGGACTAGCCGCGCCGGTCATTCGGCTCGATAAGCTGCTGGACCAGCGCATTCGCGCCCGATTTCCATTTCAATTGACCGATGCGCAGCAGAATGCGATCTGGGAAATCGCCCGCGATATCGCACGCGGCCAGCCGATGAATCGCCTGTTGCAGGGCGACGTCGGCAGCGGAAAGACGGTCGTCGCGCTCTACGCAATGCTTGCGGGTGTCGCCAACAAGCTTCAATCGGCTTTGCTTGCGCCGACCGAAGTGCTTGCCGAGCAGCATTACCTGACGCTGTCCAATCTCCTTCGCGGCTCCAACGTGACGATCGGCCTGTTCACCGGTCGCACGAAACGCCAGAACAAACGCGCGCTGTTGGAAGATCTTTCCGAGGGGAAGATCCATCTCGCAGTTGGAACTCAGTCGCTGATTTCCGAGGACCTTGAATTTGCCAATCTCGGCTTGGTCGTCGTGGACGAGCAGCACAAGCTCGGCGTGCGACAGCGCGCTGTCCTAAAGAGCAAAGGCCTCGCGCCGCACTATCTGGTGATGACCGCGACACCGATTCCGCGCACGCTCGCCTTGTCCTTCTTTGCCGACTTCGATGTCTCGGTGATTCAGTCGCTCCCGCCCGGTCGGCTGCCGATCAAAACGCGCTGGCTTCGGTCGGCTCGCGCCGTCGAGGCTTATGAATTTATCCGCAATGAAGTGGGTGCGGGCAGACAGGCCTACATCGTTCTGCCTCGCGTCGAAGAGGATGCGCTGGATGAATCTAAATCGGTGATCAAGGAGCACGAGCGCCTCTCAAAGGGGCCGCTCTCGGGATTGAAGCTCGCCATTCTGCATGGCCAGATGAGCACCGAGGAAAAGCAGACGACCATGTCGGCCTTTCGCGATCGTCAGGTCGATGTGCTGGTCGCCACCACCGTCATCGAAGTCGGCATCGACATTCCCAATGCGACCGTGATGCTCATCGACAATGCCGAGCAGTTTGGCCTGTCGCAGCTTCATCAGCTTCGCGGCCGCGTCGGCAGGGGCGAGCAATCCAGCCATTGCATTCTCATCTCCGATGCCGTGAATGAATCGGCCGAGCAACGAATGCAGGCGATGGTCGACTCCACCGATGGGTTTGAGATTGCTGAGATGGACCTCAAGCTACGCGGCCCCGGCGAGTTCTTCGGCACCCGCCAGCATGGCCTGCCGGAGTTCAAGCTGGCTGATCTCACCAGCGAACTGGCCCTGCTTCAGCAAGCCAAAGAGGATGCGCTGGCGCTGCTGAACGACGACCCGACATTGAATAAGGCCGCCCATGTCGGCCTACGAAAGGCCCTGACCCATCAGCTTGGGACGACCTTGGACCTCGCCCAGATTGGATGATTCCCGACAGACTGTCGCACGACACAAAAAGACACAAAATGACGCGCGCGGCGAGATGGAGTAAAATCGCTTTCTTTTCGACATAACTCATTTGTGGGCAGAAAATTATGTCGATGTCGCGCGCAATTGGGCGCGCGTCATCCCCTGGCTGCACTGGACTGGCTTCCTGCTCATCACCAATCCAACCGCCAAGCCCCGGAGCACCGCAAAACAAATTTCCTTCCATCCATTTTCACCGCTGCACCGATAATGGGAATTACGATAATACGTGCTTCAGGCGGGTTGCCCGCTGGCCTGCGGGAGTGAAAACCCTTGCAATCCAGCACTGGCACCCTAGAGTGACCCGCCGGTTTAGTCGGTCCGATTGAAAGGAGCTGCTCTTGCGATCCTCGCGTCCTTCGACCCTTCTGGAACGAGCCAAAAGCCCACGCACTTTGAAGATTCTCGCCCGATGCGCAGTCTCGCTGGGAGCGCTGGCAGTATTCACCGGCTGCGAAACGAAGGATTTCCTTAATCCGACCGCAGTTGGCCGCTTTGATAAAAATGAGCCGCTGGTCGTTCCCATCCTTAAGACACTTGATCCTTCGATCGAGGAAAATGACAGGATCTTCGTCAACGCCACCGCGCCGACACCCGCTGACCGCCAGATCCAGGAAGTCGATTATCGCATCAGCCGAAATGACCTCCTGAGCGTCGGCATCAGCGATCTGGTCGCCCCAGGCCAGGAGCAGGTCCAGACACGCCGGGTCAGTGAGAACGGCATGATCAGCCTGCCTTACATTGGCGCGATCCGTGCCGAGGGCCTCACCGAAATCGAATTCGAGCAGGCGGTCGCGCAGGCGTATAAGGACATGCAGCTCATCCAGAACGCGAACGTCTCGGTGACGGTGGTCGAGGCGCGCGGCCGATCGTTTGAAGTGATGGGCGCGGTGGCCCGGCCCGCGGCTTACGCGATGCCCGAGGCCAATTTCCGTGTGCTCGACGCGCTGGTGGTGGGCGGCGACGTGCTGCCGAACGCTTCAATCGATTACATCTACATTCTTCGCCGAATCGAAAAAGAACGGCCCGCCACCCGGCCGTTTACGACGCGACCGCTTGGCGCTCCGACGACCACGCCAGTCCCCAATCCGGGCGATCTTGCTCCGCGCGGGCAACTCAGCCAGCCGCCTGCACCGCTGGCGTCGTCCACTCAAAACCAGGAGGGCGGCGAGCGCGCTCTGAATCTTCTGGCCGATACCGGCTCCGTCGAGCCGGCGATGAAAGCCAACACTGGCGGCAGCTTTGTCGAGCCCGCAGCTCATCCCGTGGAGCCGGCGGCTCCTCAAGTTGAGTCGTCGCATCCGATCCTCGCACAGGCGGGCAATAACGATCGCGGCTTTGAATTCAACGCGCCGACCGCGCCAAACGATGTGCGCGTCATCCGCATTCCTTACCAGGCGCTTCGCGATGGCGATCTCAATTACAACATTCCTATTCGCCCATACGACGTGATCTGGGCGCAGCCATTGCCGACCGGCGTCTATTACGTTTACGGACACGTCGCACGGCCGGGCGTCTTTACCCTTGCCGGGCAGAAGGTCACCATCAAGCAGGCCATTGGCGGCGCAGGCATGTTCGACGAGCTGGCGATTCCCGAGCGCACTGAAATTGTCCGGCGGATCCGCCCCGATCACGAAGTTTCCATGCGCATCGATCTGAAGCGCATCTTCAACATGGAAGAGCCGGACGTTTACCTCAAGCCCGACGACCAGATTTTAGTCGGCACCAACGCCATCGCGCCATTTATCGCCGCCGTCCGCGGCGCGTTCCGCATTACCTATGGATTCGGATTCCTCTACGACCGAAACTTCGCCTATAACAGCGTTGCTGGCGCGTTCTGATTCGCGCTTCAATTAGGTCTTACACCGGCGGCGGGCTTCAGCCCGCCGCTTTTTTTGTAATGTAATAAGATGCAATCAAACGGTGGAAGCTTCCCAGGTCTGCGCCTGCAGAGCGCCGTTTCCAAATCCTGTCGCAACGATGATTTGATTTCCGATCACACCGCCCACGGCGGCAAGACGCGCACTGGGAAGATCGGTTTGCGCAGACCATTCATTGGTTTTGGGATCGTAGACCAGCACGCTCGCGAGCGGGATATCGCTTCCAGTCGTGCCGCCGATCACGACAATTTCGTCGTCGGCCACGACCACGATCGCATGGGACCTGCGAACCGGCATGCTCGCTTCGGTTGTCCAGGAAGAGGGATTGGCCGGGTCCCACATCAGAACACTGTTGATCGTCGTCGAATCGTCGCTGGTCGATTGGCCGCCGACGACATAGATCTTTCCATCCAGCACGACAGCCGATGTATGGTTGGCTGATTCAGGGAGGGCCGTCGAAGTCGTCCACTGCGGACTGGCTGCCGACAAGTCCAGCGACCAGTGATCGACTTGTCCGACTCGGCTCGTGTTGACGCCGTCCATGAAGTGAAGCTGGCCATCGAGATAAACCAGCGCGCCGGCGCCGCGTGCCGCGGGAAGTGACACGAACGTGCTCCAGGTGTTGGTTTGCACGTTGTATTTGAAGACGTTGGTGGTCGCGAAAGTCTGATAGGTTGTCTTCGGATCGAAGGTGTATCCGCCGGCGACATAAATGTTCTGCCCGTCGGTTGTCACGCCCATGTGTGTCTCGGCGGCGGGCATCGATGCAATGGTGCTCCAGGTATCGACCGACGGATCGAACACTTCGGCGGCGGCAGTGGGCTGGTAATCGGGCTGCGTGATATTGTAGCCGCCCATCACGTACATCTTTCCGCCGACGACGACCGATTGCGCTTCAGCGAGGGCGATGGGTGCATTGGCCGCGGAGTTCCACACCAGCGTCGGCAGTGGGGTAGTCGTTCCACCGGGCGGAGGTGTGCCACCGGTCGGGGGCGGCGTACCGCCGACAGGAGGAGGGACGATGGGGAGCCCACTTCCGACATTGTTGTCAAGCAACTGGATATCGATAAAGGCCAGCTTGCTGCTGTTGGTCTTCGGCCCATTCGTGAGAGTAATCAGACCATTGCTGACGTTGATGGGCGTGTTGTTGTCGAGCCAGTGCTGCTTGGCGGTGGCTTTGCCGTTGATGATCTCAACGCCATCGAGCAGTACCTGGCTCTTCCAGCCGGTTGTCCCATCGCCGACGACCAGATGCACGAAGTAATGGCCATCAGGTACTTGGATCGACCAGGAATGAGCAACCTTTTTACCTTTGGACTGAAGCAGGGCATCGGTGTTGTAGCGAAGGTCCGGCGCGAGCTTGGTCTTGTGCAGGCGGACGTTCTTCGAATTGTCGATTTCCCATCCGTAGTTGAGTCCATCGCTTCGCGGGCCGAACACCGCGCCGGTGTCGGCGTCATATCCGCTGATCAGGGGCAGGCCCGCCGGTTGGAAGCTGATGTGCGCGGAAAACGCAGCGCTCAGCAACGTGCGACGTTCGAGAATCTCGATGCAGGGGACTTTGGACATACGACAAACAAGCTCCAAAGGGTGGTGCTGAGCGCCAACGATCATCATCTGCCTTGGTTAGCCGCGACGCGAAGCGGAGCGCTTCGAAAAAGCGCTCCGCTTCGCGTCGCGGCTAACCGGGACAGTCCGCTAGCGCTGCACTTTGAAGATTATCCCGCGTTTTCGATTCGGCCAACCCGCAATTCTGTCCGCAGCGGGATGCGATTTCCCCACCTTCACGCAATAAAAACGCTCCCCGGCGTGCTTAACACGTCAGGGAGCGAAGGGAGGAGGCGGTAACTTAATGGCTGATCGGGAGGTTTATTCCTCCGGTGCGTTCTTTGCCGTTTCGACCGTCACATATCGGCCGCCTCCGGTGGGCGTCTGAACGTACATCAGAACCGATTTGCCTTTGTTCTGGTCGATGGCTTCCGTCGCCTGACGGGCGCTCGTCACCGCTTTGCGATTGATCTCGGTGATAAGGTCGCCGGGACGCAAACCAGCTTTGAATGCCGGAGTGTTCGGCTGCACGCTCGTGACAACCACGCCCTTGGCATTGTCGCCCAAGCCAAAGCGCTGCGCGAGCTGGTCGTTCAGCGTGGACAGATGCATGCCCAGCGAATTGGCGGTGCCATTGGCCTGACCCTGGTGGTTATTTCCGCCGCGAGTGATGCTGGCCATGGAAAGATCTTCAGGCTGCTCAGCGATTTTCACCTTCACATGATCATCCTTGCCATCGCGGAAGACAGTCATGTCCACAGACTGGCCGGGATGAACGTCGGCAATGAGATTGCGAAGCTGAAGCGTGCCGTGCACGTCTTTGTCATCGACGGCAGTGATGATGTCGCCGTGTTTGAGCTTGCCGTAGGCGGGGGTGCCGGGGAGTGTCTCTTCAACAAGGACGCCTTCTTTACCGGTGAAGCCCAATGCCTTGGCGGTGTCCGGGTCCTTGGTGACATCGAGAATGCTCACGCCAAGCCAGCCGCGCGTGACTTTGCCGTGGCTCTTCAGTTCGTTGTAGACGTACTTGGCTTCATTGACCGGGATGGCAAAGCCGATTCCCTGCCAGGCTCCGCTGCGGGAAGCGATGGCGGTGTTGATGCCGACTACATCCCCATGCAGGTTGACCAGCGGGCCACCGCTGTTGCCGGGGTTGATCGGCGCATCAACCTGAATGAAGTCTTCATAACCGGTCTGACCGAGGATCCCCACATCGGTTCGATCCAGGGCGCTGATGATGCCATGGGTCATCGAACCGACGTAGCCAAATGGGCTGCCGAATGCCAGGACCCAGTCGCCTTTCTGAAGCGTCGAGCTGTCGCCCCAATGGGCGGGAATGACATGGTCGGCCTTGATCTTCACGACCGCCAGGTCGGTCTTCGGATCGGCGCCGACGAGCTTGGCATTGTCGATCCGCCGGCCGTCGGCCAGTGTCACGAGCATTTCCTGCGCGCCGCCGGCCACGTGGTTGTTGGTGAGGATGTAGGCGGTGTCGCCGTCCACTTCCATGATGACGCCGCTGCCGGTGCCGACCTGTTCAAAGCTTCCGCCGGGCACGTCGCTGTTGTCGTCGTTGTTATTGTTGTCGTCGCCCTGGGGCTGGTTGTCGCCGCCGCCGTTGGGGGCGTCGCGGAAGAATCGGCGGAGCATGTCATCAGGCAGCCCATGGCCGGCGCCCTTGATGGTCTTGCGCACATCGATTCGCACGACTGAAGGCTCCATCGACTTCCCGACATTTCGGAAAGCCGTCGCCATGTCTTCAACGGTCTTCAATTGTTCGTGAGTTGTTTTAACTTCCTGCTGCTGTTGGGCGAAGGCGGCGTCGCGCAGAATAGTCTGCCCGCCGAACCACGCTCCAACGGCTCCGCCGGCAATCAGCAGTCCGGCCACAGATTTACGCGTGCGGTTCATGGATGAACTCCTCGTGTCAGTCGATTGTCCTGGTGCAAGCGAGGGAAACGCTTTGTTTCCCATGCATTTCGCGTACCAGCGCGGCAGTTTAAACCACTTCGGGAGCGCGCGCGGACCGCAAAAACTTCTCCCGCTCGTCGGCGGGCATTTCATAGCAGTGCTCGGCCGCGGGGTACGATCCTTCGCTGACTTGCCGAACGTACTGCTGGAAGCTGGATGTCATCGCGCCAGCCACATCGCCAAGGCTCGGCACAAATCGCGGCACATGCTGCGACATGCCCAGCGCATCCTGCGTCACAAACACGTGGCCGTGGCAGGCCGGGCCGGCGCCGCATCCCAGGATCGGGATGCTCGTCGCCTCGACCACCGCCGCCGATACTTCCGGCGGCACTGCTTCTAACAACACCGCGGCGGCGCCGGATTGTTGCATTCGCACCGCAAGGGAGACGATCGATTGCGCCTCCGCCGCCGTGCGACCCTGGTAGCGATAGCCGGTCAATCCGACCGCCTGGGGCCGTAACCCCAGGTGCGCCACAATCGCCACCCCCGCATCATGCAGCGCTTCGATCAGCGGCAGTTGCCCTTCGGCAACCTCAAGCTTCACGCCATCACATCCAGTTCGTTTCACCATCTTACAGACGCTGGAGACGCCCCGATCTAACGAGCCGTGATACGATCCGAACGGCATATCCGCAAGAACCAGAGAATTCGGCGCACCGCGTACGACCGCCGCCGTCAGCTCGATCATGAAACTCAGGGAAACCGGAAGGGTAGTCGGGTAGCCGAGCACAACATTGCTGGCTGAATCTCCGACGAGCAACGCCGGCACGCCCGCCTCCTGCATGAGTCGGGCGGTGGTGAAGTCATAGCAGGTTAACATGGGCACCTTCGTGCCGCTTTTCCGTGCCGCGCGAAGGTCATTGAAGCTAAACTTCTTGGAGATGGGTGAGGCCATAGGTTTATCAGATTATAGCCCGTAAACGCTGTTATGAATCGGCAAAGACTACAACTTCTCTTTCAAGGACTGGCGGCCGGGGATGCCCTGGGCAGTACGGTCGAGTTTGTACCGCGCGAGGAAATGCCCCGGCGGATCGAATCCGTCCGCGATACCGGCTGGCCCTTCAAACAGGTCGGTGGTGGCCCTTTTCATTGGGCGGCCGGGGAAACGACTGACGACACCGCCATGGCGGCATGCATCGCCCGGTCTTTCATCCGACGGCGCGGATTTGACGGAGCAGACCTTGCCCAAGAGTTTGTCAAATGGCTTCGCTCGCGCCCGCGCGACGTCGGCAACACCATCCGCCGAACACTTGAAGCGATTGGCGAAGGCACGCTCTGGCAGGAAGCGGCGCTCAATGATTATCGCCTCAATCCCACCGGCTCCGCCAACGGAAGCCTGATGCGCAATGGCATCGTCCCCGCGCTAGCCGACTCTCTGGAAGAAGCCTTTTCGATTTCGTTTCAGCAGGGAATCATCACCCATTACGCGCCACTGCCGGTGCTTTGCTGTTGCGCCCAGACATTTCTAATTTGGGAGCTTTTGGACTCGCGCGACCCTTTCACCGGCGACTGGATCCAGGGATTTCTTGGACGGTTCGAAGATTTTCTCGCCCGCAGCAACGACCCAATCGTTTCCACCTGGCGACAAAACGCCGCCGATGATTTTCGCGAGTCGGCCAACACCTTTGCGCGCAGCGATTTCAACGCCATGCGCGTCGATCCCTACGCGATGTCCATCGCCGGCCACGATGGCTATTGCCTGACGACCCTGCAGATTGCTGTCTGGGCAGCGCAATGGTCGCAAAGCGGCGCGGCGTTTCCGACGCCCAAGGGTTTTCCGTCCGATCTTTTCGCCCAGGCAATAGGAGCAAGTTTTCTCCCAGCCGTCGTGATGATCGGGCATGATGCAGATACGTACGGCGCAGTCGCGGGACCCATGATCGCAGCGGTTCATGGACAGGTCCCAGCGGAATTCACGGATGGGTTGAAAGCGCCAGCCCTCCAGTGACGTGTTTTTCCTTCCGCATCGTCCTGATTACTTTAGCCGCCCCACCTGTGGGGCGCGTCCAGATGCGCGGATGCAGAACCACCTTAAACCAACGCGGATCACCGATGCACCTTCGTCAAACCGGTTCCTTCAGAAATCGCTCCACCTCTCCCACCAGCAAATCTGGACAAGAATAATTCATCCCATGCGCACAGCCCGGCAACACCACCAGACGCCCCCTGGGCAGCAGCGACGCAACCCGAGCCGCCCAACTCACCGGAACGATCGGATCGCGCTGTCCGGCAACGACAAGCGTAGGTATTTGGACTTTCGGAACTTTCTCCTCGATGTGATCCTCCAGCGCATGGCGCAACGTCGCCAGCACGCGCGGAATCCCGACCTCCAGGTAATCGCTCAGCGCCAGCAGATCAAGCGAAAACTTTTCTCGCGGCGAATCAGCGATCACCCGTGCGATTTGCCTGATCGAACTTCGCGCCCGCGCATCGATCGTTGGCGAAGAAAGAATGAGCCGATCGACATACTTCGGATACCGCACCGCCAGACCCACGATCACCTGACAGCCCAGCGAATTGCCCAGAAGGGTCGCGTGCTCCAATCCGTTCTGGTTCATCCAACCAGCGAGGGAATCCGCCATCTGCCCGATGTTCAATGCATGTCGAGGCTTCTGACTTCGACCAAAGCCGGGGAGATCCGGAGCGAAGACGCAATACTGCCGCGCCAACCGCACGAGCGTCGGCAGCATGTATCGGCTGGAAATTCCCAGGCCATGCACAAGGATGATCCGCCGCGCCGGCGGCGGTGCGTAAGCCGCGCGGGCATACATGCGAAGGCCGCCGACGGTCGTCCATAGATCGGTGAGCAAGCGGTCGGATCATAAAGGATGGCAATCGAACGCGCCGAGATGCAAAGTGTCATCAAAAGATTTCCCTTGACGACAATTGTCGTCTGGTCTAGTATGACGACAGTTGTCGTCAGAGAAAGGATGCCAGATGGCGCTTCGATCGCGAATTGGAAGGGCGGAGTTGGAGATCCTGCAGTACATTCAGGATCACCACCCGCTGACGGTTCGGCAGGTGGCCGACCATGTCGCAGCCACGAAGGGACATGGCCGGACGACAGTCCTGAATGTCATGACCCGGCTGGTGAAAAAAGGGTATTTATCCCGCCGGAAGGAGCAGGGGGTCTTCCATTACGCGCCCCGCGTGGCCAAGGGAACGCTGCTGCGAAATCTCGTGCAAGATTTTGTGGACAAGGCCCTGGGCGGCTCGACGTCACCTTTCGTCGCTTATCTCGCCGAAGATGCGAACCTTTCGCCGCCGGAGATTCAGCAGCTTCGGCAACTGGTCAAAGAGCTTGAGAGCCGGCCACGTAACGCGGAAAGGGGGGCGACATGATGCTCGCCTTCGCGATCGATCCCTTTGCACAAGCGTGGCTGACGGCCATCGAACGCGCCTGCTGGCAAGGCGGAGCCGCGCTGCTTGTCGCCTGGATCATCTGCCGATGTTGGCGCTCGATGCCCGGCCGCGCGCAATGCTGGGTGTGGCGGCTGGCCTATGCGAAGCTGCTGCTGGCGCTGGTCTGGTCGGCACCGCTGAATCTGCATTTGCTTCCCGCCATTCAGCAGCAACCGGTGGTGACGAAGCAAGTGACCGCAGCCGGACCCCAAACAATCTCATTTGCGAATCCCGATGTGCGACCTTCCGCACCGTCAGTCATCCCGCCGGCGGGGCATTCGATCGATTGGCCTACCGTCCTTCTAGCGACGTGGGCGTTCGGCGTCGCAATCGCCTTAGCTCTAAACATTGGTCGAATGGTTTCGACAATCCGAATGCGGCGCAAGTGCGAGCCGATCGATGATCCAGACATTCTTCGCATTTGTGAGAAAATTGCGGCCAAGCTGGGCATCAAAACAATCCCGCCACTTTTGCAATCTCACTCGGCTTCCAGCCCAATGCTCGTCGGCCCATTCCGTTCTGCGATTGTGCTGCCAGGGTCTGCGATGGAGCAAAGCCGCTCCCGTCTCGAGCTGATGCTCGCCCACGAACTGTCGCACCATCGTCGTCATGATCTGCTCTGGAATTGGCCCGTTGCTCTGGCGGATCTGCTGCTTTTCTTCCATCCACTGGTCTGGCTGGCCCGACGCGAATCGCGACTCGCGCAAGAGCTGGCCAGCGATCAGCTCGTGCTGGAGATGACCCAAAGCGCAGCGTCTGAATACGCCCAGACGCTCCTGTCGATCGCCCTTCGAAAACATATCGCGCGTCCGCCCGCCTATGCGGTGGGCGCACTGACTAGTCGAAAATCCCTTCATCGGAGGATTGTTGCCATGTCACGCATTTCCAATTGGTCGTCTGCGCGCTGGACAGTTGCCGGCGCGATCATGGTCGTGTCGGCGCTTCTGATCATTCCGCCCTGGCGCGTAGTTGCCGCCGACAAACAAGATTCACCGAGTGCGACGAGCAATCCCAGCCAGCCTCATCCCCCGCCGGAAACTCGCCTGGACGGCCGTCCCTATCGGCCGCACATGGGCGGCACTTCGAACCGCGGCCCGGAATTTACCGGATACATCAAGTCGGCAACCATCACGCTACGGCCGCCTGTGGCCGGGAATCTGGCAAGGGTTGATGTGCAGGATGGCCAGCGCGTGAAGCAGGGGCAGGTGCTCTTCGAAATGGATAATCGTCGGGAGCAGGCCGACCTGCGCGTCTCTGAAGCGCAAATACAACTCGCGCAATCTCAGCTTCGTCGAGCGCGGGCTTTGGTCGCTCAGAAGAGCATCAGTCAGGAGGAGTTGGAGACAATGACAGCGAACGTCGAGATTGCCGAGGCTAATCTTCAGGTTAAGAAGCTGTCGCTGGAGCAACTGAGGATCACCGCACCGTTCGATGGTGTGGTTCATACATCGGCCATTGCAGGCCAGCAGGTTGCCGGCACCGATTCACTGGGAGATTTGATTCAAGTCGATGTGATGGACGGAATCTTCGAGCTTCCACACTCAATGATCCGAAAAATCAAGGTAGGGCAGGAAGTCAGGATGTGGGCGCCCGGCAATGACCAGCCAATCAAGGCTCAGGTCAGCTCCATCGCATCGGTCGTTGCTCCGAGCACCGACACCATCCAGGTCCGCTGCCGGGTTGCAGAAAAAACGGACAGGCTGATGCCGGGAATGCGCGTTACGGTTTCCTTCGAACCTGCCGCGGCGGTTGATGAGAAACCCGATTCGCGGAAGCACTAGCGCGACTCAACGCTTCTATCTTCCCGCTGGTTGCGCGCAGCGCTTTATTCGCTGGGCGAAATCACGGAGATAATCGGCCCGCCAACGACTCACCGTTTTGGCGCCCTGCTGATTGCCTTCAGCCAGCGCGGGGTTTGGATCGTCCGTCCACCAGCTCGGGTAATCGGCGGCGGGGGGTTGTCCGTCGGATGGAAGCTCGGACGTAAAACGGCCCGTCTGGCCGTTGAGATTCGGGTCGCTGCTGTGGATTGTATAGTCCCACTTCCGCGGCTCTTTCGGGCAAAACACGAAATGCCAGGCCCCATCCCTGTCGGCGAACGCTGGGAACTCCTGTTTGTTGATGATCAACGATGCGGTTGTTCCTTCCGGCGATCGCGTCGGCGGCCGATAGACGATGTCGATGATCGAGTACGTCTCCACCACATCAGCTTGCGAAGGCGCGTGATCGAACACGTAGCGGTGACGATCCCAGGCGCGAACGAAGCGCCCACCCCAGGAGTCCCCGGTCGGGTCTTCGGGATTCTTGCCGAGCAGGTAGACAACGGACGGCGTGTCGCCCATTTTCATTTCCGCTCGATGCTTATTCCCCAGCGAAATATCACCGGCAAAATAATCACCGAGCGCGCCCTGGCCTTTCACATGCTGCATGACAAACGATGTGTCGCTTAAATCGTCCTGCTGATTCCCTCCCATGAACCAGCCAAAATAGCTGGAATTGCATTCGATCATCCACAAATCTTTGTGATGCTGCGCGATGTAGTCATACGCGCGAGCCGACCATTTTTTGTTTGGCCCGCCGATGAAGTACACACGCAATTTCGGCCGGATCGATGGATCATCGTGCAGCGCCTGGGAGAGATCTTCCAATCCACCCCATACTAAAACCCACAACGGGCGCGGGTCATCTTTCTTCGCACATTGAATGATCCACTTCGATCCTTCGGTCGGCTCGCCGAATCCTTCAAGCCCTTCGAACTCGGTCCGCCCCTGCCTGGTCATCGATCGCAGTTGCTCTGGCGTCGGATAATGATCCGAATACGTGCGAAGATTTTTGAAATCCCGCTCGTATACATTGATCACCTTGAGGATCGCTTCCTTGCGCGCGGTCCCGCCCATCGGCGTGGAGACGATCCTTTCGATGTCAAAGCGATCTGCGTACACAAACAAATGCACCAGCGACTGGAAGTCGTCAAAGTCGCTTCCCCCGGCATCCGTGCAAACGAGAATGCGCGGCCGCTCGCTCGCCGCCGGCGCTGGCTGGGCTTTCACGAAACAAGCCACCAGCAGCGCAAGACCAACCCATGCGAACGGATTTCCCTTCATAGAGGAATCAGTATCGTCTCAACTCACTGTTGCGACAAAGAGCGTGGCGTTAGACCTGAAGGTCGTCGAACATGAAGGGCATTGCGCCCAGCTAAGAGCATTAGATCAGTTGAGCAGTAGACCGCAGTGAAGCCAGACCGCTTGTGCCCGCTCACGCCGCGTCGATTTGATCTAATGGGGAATTGCCGCGCTTCAAACCTCGCGAAGCTAGCGCAGTTGACAATCCCGAGCCGCCGGACGAAAAATGAGCATCGCACGGGGCGTAGCTCAGCTTGGCTAGAGCGTCGGTTTTGGGAGCCGAAGGTCGCAGGTTCGAATCCTGTCGCCCCGATTTCACATCCTCAAAAGACATGGTTGGTCAGCATGAATTTTCCAAAGCCCTGGAAACGTGTCATTCGCAATGATGAGGAAACCCTCCAGAAAGACGTCCCCGTCGGCTGGGGATACAAGAGCTGTTGGATTTCAGTCCGGGCTAATGACAAAGACGCAGTTGCGCAATTCCTAAATTTGAAAGAGGTCAAGCCGTGTACTTGGCGCGATGGCTACAAGCTGACCGATAGCATGGCCGGACTCAATTCGCTGTTTATCACGCCCGTTATTGACGGATGGACATGCGCGATCGGCAGTCATCCCGAAGCGGGGCCAGGGGCGTTTTGTGATTATATGAAGAGACTGAGTGATCGTTTCGGCGAAGCTTACTACTTCGGTACTCACCGGATCGTGGAGTACCAGGCGTGGGCGATCGCCAAAATGGGGCAAATGATTCGAGGCTTCGCTTACGTCGGCGAAAGCGGTGAATTCCCATTGAATGTTGGCGAAAGAACTGCGGACGAAATTGAGCTTAATATCGGCACCGAGGACCTGGATCTATGTCCAGACGAAGAGCATGTGCTGGAGCTCGCGAGCCGCTGGGTCTTCGATCCGCGTCGCATTGAAAATTGCGCGGGCGCTGACGGGCCGGGGCTTGCCGGACGCATTTCACGACCCAACTCGGCGGTTTAAGTCGTACTCACTTCTTCGGTTTTTGCGAAGCAGGTGGATTAGTCGCTTCGCGGATGGAACGGCTAGAGCACGAAGAGTTTGATCCCGCGATAAAGAAGAGCCGCGCACGAAGTAAGCGGATTAACGCGAGACTGCGCCAATCCGCTTACTTCGTGCGCGGCTCCTTTATTCAGCCGACTGTCGCACGTTTTACTTTGTCAAATGGTTTCTCGTTTCCATCAAAACTGGTGATATTCGGTCGAACGTTTCAGCGTCTGCGCTTTCGGTCGCGGAATCCGAGTTGCGGCTTCAGCTCTTCCATTACTTCATACACGATCGGGCAGGTAAACGTGCGCTCGATCATGCCCCATAGGCGTGATGTAAACTCGGGCTGATCCACGTATGGATAGCCTCGGCAATCGCCTGGCCGATCTTCATAAACGCTGCAGCGGTTGTCTTTCAGGAACGGGCAGGGAGTGGAGCGTGTTTGCCATCGGTTGTCGTCGTCGGGATCGGTACGCTGCAGATAGGTTTCGATAAACTGCTGGCGCTCGATCGCCAGGCGGTCGATCTCTTCCTCATTGAAGCCTGGACGGACCGTCTTGCAGCAGTTGGCGCAAGCCGTGCAGTCGGTTCTTTCGGTGACTCTCCGGGCCAATTCCAAGACGCGTCGATCCACCTCATCTTCATCCGAGCGCATCTTGAGGAACTGCCGAAACCGGCAATTCTCGTCTTCTTTCTTCTCCGCCAGCACGCGCAAGTGGATCGGATCGATAGTCATGGCTCAGCATTATGCCATGCACTCAAAGACTTCCGCTAATACATTCCTACATTGTTGTTTGATCCGCCCGTCGATCCTGACGACGTATGGTGCGGCTTGGTGATCGTGAAAATTTCGAGGGTGTTGGTGATGTCGTTGACGGCATCGAGAGTGATGCTGTTCCCGGTACTCGAAAGCGCGAGTCCGAAGGCGCCGCCCTGGGATGAATTCAGCGAGACCTGGGCGACGAAGTTGCCGGTGGGGGTGAACTCGACGATTTCGCTGGGTTGATTTGGATCTCCGTTGATGGCATCGCCCTGGGCGGAGAGCAGATCGCCATTGGGGGCCTGCGCGAGGGCGAGGGGTCCGTGCAGATGGGTCGAGTCCTGATAGATCACTGTTCCGGTGCCGGCATCGGTCGTGGTGCGCAGAGGATTGGGCACGGAATAGACCTTGTTGTCGCCGGTGGAATCGACGAACAGGACGTTGCGCTTTGCGTCGAAGACCAGGCCAGTCGGTCCAACGACGACTGCGGCGGAATTGGGCTCGTGATCGTAGCCGGAGGCAATTTGCACTTTGTCGTTGACGACGACGCCGTGCTTGGAGGACACGGATAGATCCAGGCGGGTGACGGTTCCGCTGAGAACATTGGCGACAAAAACCTGCGCCTTGCCGCCCTGGTCGTGCACCGTCAGATCCCACGGCCCATTCAGCAATGTCGGATCAGAAATGGTGCCGACCTGTTGTCCGTGACTGTTGATCACCAGCAGAGAAGTCGCACCGATGTTGGCGGCGGTGCCATCCGGCGTCGGCACATTGCCCACCAAGACAAATCCGCCTTTCAACACGCCCAGTGCGGTGGTCAGGCCCAGCCCCTGCGGGCCCTGGAAGAAAAGCGATTGCTGGCCGGTGGGCGAAATGGAGACGATCGTCGTTCCGGTTCCCTGGGTATTGCCGCTGTTGTTGAAGTTTGAAACGAGGATGTCGCCAGGCGCGGTCGCGCCGCCTTTTGCAAAGCCATGAGGAACGATGGCCACGCCGTATGGATTCACATCGCCGTTGGAAGGCACGGTCGAAGCGTTGATCTGCGGCGTAGCGGGGAGGCGGGGAATCACGGCGCCGCTCAAAAACGATGAAGACAAAAGCGTTCGCGATTCCAATCCTTCGATCAGCGGATGATTGCGCAAGGGGCTTGCTGTCATGGCTTTCTCCAAACGCGAGCCAAGTCCGGTCATGATGCCATCTGCGTTTTGGATTTCGGTGAAATGCAAAATTTGCAGCAACACTGGACAAGGTCAACTGCTCGGCGTGTTGCGAAAATGGCGTTTCCTGCGGTGGGGTTGTATTGTCCGCCGCGAGAGTATGGCGCGGGATGAGATCGCCCGCGTCTGATTATTTCGCATATTGCAGGGATCCAGTCCGGTATGGTTCGCCACCGCGATTTGCAAGCTCGCTCCCTTCCGCAGCGCACCGATGCACGCAAAGCGCCCCAACCCCCCTCGGCTTTCGAACGATTCCTGCCGGCGTTGCTGATCCTCATCGTTCTCGGTGTCTACGCGCTGGCGATGAGCGCGGAATTCATTGGGTGGGATGACCCGACCAATGTGCCGGATAATCCGGTTTTGAAATTGCCCGGTGCAGAGGCGATCGCGCGGTTCTGGAGCGGGCCTTACGACAAGCTTTACATTCCGGTCACCTACAGCGTCTGGACGATCCTGGCGGCGGTGGGGACAGTGCCCACGCCTTCGGGTGGGGTCGAGTTCAACCCGTTCATCTTTCATGCCGCGAATGTGATTTTGCATGCGCTGGCGACGGTGCTGGTCTATCAGATTCTTCGGCGGCGCATCCAAAATGCCTGGGCCTGTGCGGCAGGGGCGCTACTCTTTGCCGTGCATCCGGTTCAGGTGGAGGCCGTGGCGTGGGTCACGGCAATGAAGGATGTGCTGAGCGGTGCATTGTCCCTGGTCGCCATCTGGCTGTTTTTATTAAGCGTTGAACCGGTGAATGCATCGAGCGACGAGCGAATTCTGGATCCGGATCGTGATTCGCACGGTCCCATTCGATTGGGGATGTACATCTTTTCGCTTTTACTATTTTCGCTCTCCTTGCTGGCCAAGCCTTCCGCCGTCGCGGCGATTCCGATCGTTTTGATTCTTTATTGGCTGGGCTCTGATCGTCGATGGAAGGCTGTGGGGGCGCTGCTTCTCCCCTGGCTCGTGCTGGCGTTGGCCGATGTGCTGGTGACGCATGCCGTGCAACCGATCGCGACACCCGCCGATGGCGGACGATGGTGGCTTCGACCGTTCATCGCGGGTGATGCGCTGGCCTTCTATTTGTACAAATTCTTCGATCCGATCCGGCTCGGGCTGTTCTATGGTCGCACACCATCGGCCATTATCGAAAGCGGTGCGATCCGGTTCACCTGGATCGTGCCGGTGCTGGCGCTTGGAGCGATCGCCTGGTTCGGAAGAAAATCCCGATGGCCGACCGCGGCAGCATTCCTATTTATTGCCGGGGTCCTGCCCGTACTTGGATTGGTACCATTTACCTTTCAGGCTTATTCGACCGTGGCCGATCATTATTTGTATCTGTCGATGCTCGGCCCGGCACTGGCGCTGGCGATGATTCTTTCACTTGCTGGAATGCTTCGAACCAAGGCAGTGATCCTGCGGTGGGGGGCCAGCGCCGCGCTCCTGATCCTTGCAGGTATTACCGTCGCGCAGACGCGATACTGGCACGACAGCATCGCTTTGTTTTCTCATGCCTACGCGGTGAATCCCCGCAGCGGAGAGGCAGCGATTCTGCTGGCGGGGCAGTACAACGCTGCCGGCGACGCAACCGATGCCCTGCTCTGGGTCGATCGCGCGGCTCCCAATGTCCCAAAATCCAGCGGCTCTCAATCGGTCCTTCACAGCACCCGCGCCAGCGCGCTGCTCACTGAGCATCGCTATAACCAAGCCGAGCGCGAACTGGAAACGGCGATTCAACTCGATCCATCCAATCAATTGGCGCGATATAACCTTGATGTGCTGCGAGAGAAAAGAGCGCGAGGCACGTTGGGGGCTGGTCGGTAGCTGCTGATCCACCCCATTCTATCCCCTCACTTCTTTCAATCGTCTTCGAAACTTCGCATACAGCGTCGGATTGAGGACCTGCTTGACATGTCCGAACGGACGAATGCCTGGCCAGATTCGGCGCATGGTGGCAAAATCCATCGGCTCAAATATGCGGATCGACTTCGCATCCAAATGCAATCGCCCCCTTCGGCCCGCACGTGGCTTCTTGAACTTCTCATCCCGCAACAACACGGCACTGGCGATGATCCGCGCCTGAAATTGAAAGAGCACCACCGTTCCCGCCGGCGCGTTGAGTCCTGCCGAGCGGTACGAAAAGACGCCGCCGGCTTTGGGCAAATCGCGCCCAAAGCAATCCGTCTGCACCTGCGCGATGCTCTTCCCGCGAAAGCCGGCAATCCTGTCGCTCATCGGCCAAATCCGCACCGCCGGGATTGAGTTCATCCTGTAAATTAGAAACGAGAGACTGAAAAGTGGAAAGATCATTAACCGCGGATGAACGCCGATCAACGCAGATCAGAGCCCGGATCACGCCTTAAGAGAGAACAGTGAAGCGGAGGTCTTTGAACTTGGCAAACCCCTTATCGAACGTGACCACTTCCAGCTCGGCCGTTCTTGCGAAAGCAGCCAGGTAAGCGTCGTTCCAAACATGAGTCGAAAAAGTCTGATCCTGTGTGAGCGCTCGCCATGCGAGTTCAATGCCTGCCGGTTCGTCGGTAAATACCACGCGCTGATCGCTCAGCATCAGCTCGTAGATTCGCCAGGCTTCGTTCATCGGCAGCGCATCGTTTGGAAATGCTTTCCGATTCGTGGCCAGTCGCAAAAAGCCCATCTGGGTCAAGCGACAGAAAGAGCAACTGCCCCCGCCGGCCGACTGCATCCAGGCCCTGGCCGAAGCATGATGAAAATGAGACTGGAAAGACAGCGCCAGCCAGAAATTGATGTCAGGAAGATGCATCTTCCGAATCGAGGATGTCGGCAATCATCTCGTTAGTCAGATGGACACTGCCAGGCGCGTCGGAAGGCACCAATGGAAATTCCACGCGCTTCTGGTTCTTGGAAACGTGGATGGTCGGCCTGGCAGGCACGACCACCGTGACCGCCGCCCCTTCGGGCAACGAAACCCCGCCCTCCAGCACAACGACGCCATTCTGTACTCGCCCCGGCACGTCCATGATGTAATTATTCAGCGCGGGCTCATGCCGATCAAGTCGTGTCGATCGCACGAACTGGCGCGCGAGGGAGAGGCGAATCCCTGCGACAATTTGCTCGTCATTCCTCCAATTGATCTACCGATAGCCAGCCGCAAAAATCGAGCAATCAGAGCTAATTTCGATTATTCACGGCGCGCGCAGAGATGCGACGAGGAAAAAGAAAAACTAGCCACCGATAAACACCGATTAGCACCGATCAGAGCGCATCGGTGTTCATCGGTGCCCCATCGGTGGCTGCTAATTCCTCTTCGGTGAGGATGAATTTCCGGGCTAAAAAATCCAACGCAGGAGATTTCGCATCGTGACCCCAGAGTCCGACCACCCATCCCCACCCCAATCCGCCTCCTCCTCATGCTGCATCGTCGGCGGGGGGCCCGCGGGCATCATGCTCGGCTTTCTGCTGGCCCGCGCAGGGGTCGATGTCCTCGTGCTCGAGAAGCACAAAGACTTCTTCCGCGATTTCCTCGGCGACACCATTCATCCCTCCACCCTCCAAATCATGCACGAGCTTGGCCTGCTCGATCAACTCCTCCAACTCCCGCATCAGAAAATGACCGAAGGCACCGCCCACTTCGGCCCCAGGGTCCTGCGCATGGGCGATTTCACGCGCCTGCGCAGCCGATGCAAATTCATCGCGTTCATGCCGCAGTGGGATTTTCTCTCGTTTCTTGCCGGCCATGCGCGAAAGTTCCCCAGCTTCAGACTGCGTATGGAAACACAAGTCACCGGTCTGCTCTTCGAGCGCGATCGCGTCGTCGGAGTCAAAGCAAGTACGCCGCAAGGTCCTCTTGAGGTGCGCGCCAACCTTGTCGTCGGCGCCGACGGGCGCGGCTCAACCTTGCGTGATCGCGCCGGCCTGGAGGTGATCGACTCCGGCTCGCCGATCGATGTGCTCTGGTTTCGCGTCACCCGCCACGCGGATGATCCGCCAACGGCCGGCGGCTCCTATTACATCGGCGCCCGGCAGTTCTTGGTGTTGATCAACCGCGACGCCTATTGGCAATGTGCCTACGTAATCCGCAAAGGCTCCTTCCCGCAACAGCAGCAGCAGGGCGTCGAAGCGTTCCGCCGGGATGTGGCCCGGTGTGTGCCGTTCCTCGCCGGCCGCACCGATCAGATCAAGGATTGGGATGATGTGAAACTGCTGAGCGTGAAGGTCGATCATCTGCGCACCTGGCATCGCGATGGCCTGCTGTGCATCGGCGACGCCGCCCACGCGATGTCGCCCATCGCCGGCGTCGGCATCAACCTGGCCATCCAGGATGCCGTCGCCACGGCCAACCTGCTCGCCCCGCAGCTCCTTAAAAATTCGCCGCGGTTGAGAAGTGAAACTCTCGCCTCCCTTCAAAAACGCCGCCAGCCCCCGGCCCGCATGATCCAGCGCATGCAGATCCTTCTGCACAAACATCTGCTCGAAAAAATCTTCAATTCCCCCGACCTGATCCGCCCTCCGATGTTCATACGATTGGCCGATTGGTTCCCCAAGCTGCAACATCTGACGGGAAGGGCGGTCGGAATTGGGTTGAAGCCGGAGCGTATTCTGGAAACTGGAGACTCGAAACTGGAGACTAGAAAGAATTAACCGCAGATGAATGCGTTTTTCCAGTTTCTAGTCTCTAGCCCCTAGAATTCACCGCCGATGAACGTTGATGAACGCGGATAAGAGATTGGCGAGCCCCTTCGAAGCTAATCAGCGAAGGCAATGTTCCCCGGATGAATATCGAGCAGTACAAAACCGGTCGCCCGACGGAAGGCCTCCGCCACGGCGAGTGCGTCGGTCCATCGATCGCCAAATAATTCTCGCAAGTGGCTCTCGTGCTCCTCAATCACGTGCGGCTCAAAGTCCGGAACCTCTTCCGGCCTCTTTGCGCCCGCAAAATCAAGAAGAAATGGCCGATCGACGATCTTCATTTCGATGGCACGCAGCTCTTCATCTGCTCCCATCAGTTCCGGCACTCTGTGTCCCACAATCTGAACGATTCTCCTGGCCTGAAGAATCTGGTAAACTTCATGCTCGCGCTCGAATCGGTCGAGCCTGTCGAAGAATTTTACGGCGGTGAGCCGATCTGATCGCAGGACAAATCCGTCCTGCCCCGGTGCCGCGCCCAGATATCCCAGTAGCCGGTAGCCGTGCCTTGCTTCATATTCGCGCACCCGAGGATCATTCATGCAGCCCTCACTCAAGACGCCAGAAGCCAAACAGCAGGGTTGGATCTACGCTTCGCTAACGGTCATCGACGGCCAACGCATTCTAAAGCCTGCGCAAGTCGGTTACGACAGCCTGATCTTCGACCAGCCGCCGCGGCTTGAATCAAAACAGATCGAAATCATCCTGCGTCATGGCGACGCAGAGCAACGCCACTTCGCAACCGTGCTGCCGCACGATCAAAACGCGGCGCGAATTCCAATTCAGCTCGGGCCGCCGATTTGAAGAGCGGAAAGATAATTAACCGCGGATGAACGCCGATGAACGCGGATTGCAAATGCCATTTTCTAGCTTCTAGTTTCTAGTCTCTAGTCTCTAGCCCCTAGAATTCACCGCCGATGAACGCCGACGGAATTCTCTAGTCTCAAGTTTCCAGTTTCTGACCCCTAGAACACTAGTTTCGAGTTTCTAGTCTCTAATCCCTGGAACGCGATGTCCTGACGCGCGTGCCGGGATGAGAGCCGAGGGTCCGGGAAGGTTCAATATCTGCTGATCCGCCCGCCGATGTTCATGCGATTGGCCGACTGGTTCCCCAAGTTGCAACATCTGACGGGAAGGGCGATCGGAATCGGGTTGAGGCCGGAACACGTGAAATAGCCGCCGGGGGCGAGCGGCGGCCCTTTTCCTCTTCGATCCTAGCGCGGCCGCGGCGGGAGCCGAAACGCGAGCGTCGGCCTGTTGTCGTTGCACGGCGTACCGCATTCGGGACAGCGGCCGATTGACGCCCGCAGATCGTAGTTGCATACACGACAAAACCGCCCGACGCGCTCGCGTCGCCTCTCCAGCGCTCTGCGGCTTTGGATAGCCACATATACAGCGACTGTCGGGGCGAAATAAGCGGTCCAACCGAGGATACATGTACCGACGCTTGAGTGCAGTGGTCCTATTGCGTCCTTTGTCCAGTTAAACAGCAGTATATAGGGGTAACAGAGAACCGGAGAAACCAGCACTATCGCAAGATTGAATCGATCCAGAAGGTCCCAGATGCCAAGCCCAGTTGCATGCCCCGATTGCAGAATCCAGAAAATTGCTACGGCCCAGCACCCCGCTATGTGGATACCCAGCCCCACCGCGACGGCTCGAGCGGCGCAAACGAGCGCTCGCCACCGGCCGAAGACTTTCGACATTATCAAACCGGTATAGGCGGCTGAGGCGGACGCCTCAGCGCCGAACTGGCGCAGGCGCAGCAACGCAAAGTCAATAATGCATCTCATCCTCTTGCCCGTGGTGGGACTCGGTAAGGAAGGAAAGGTCGGCGGAAATCGCTAATCGTCCCGCATTCTGGACACCGCTCCGGGGTGGCGCGAAGATCGTAACCGCATTTTCGGCATTTAAGGCCAGCAGGTTTCTTTTCAGCCCGACGATATCGGAGAAAACATCGCAGCCCAACCACGCAGGCAACCGGAATCACGTAGCTCGCGACCGCAACAATCACGGGTCCCGAATAAACCTTGGGCGCGTGCCACGCCCGCACCGTTTCGTAATACAAATCCGTGTACGGCCAATCAAAAATTGGCGCCGGGATGACGATCATCAGTGCTATCCAATCGAATGCTCCCTGATGAAGGCATCCGCTTACAAACCAAGTAATGGAGTATCCATAGATTCCAACGACATGGAGGCCAAGCAAGTACAGCAGGTTCAGGAAAAACTTCTTCACGATTCTCGCTTCTTCGGAGCGCGTTCAAAGTCCCGACGGCGGCTCCGTAGCGGCGACCGCCTCAAATCCCCGTTTCTTTGAACCCCGTGGAGTGTCACGCCGGTATAGCCGGAAGCCGACAAAACAGATTGCCACGACCGTTAACAGCCAAGCGACCCAGGTGCCGACAATGATCCCGCCAAACGGCTCCCTTAAACTAAACCCCTGTAAAAGTCTGCCCATCGCCAAATAATGAATTGGAAAAAAAGGTGCCGTTGCGACCTTCTCCAGCAAAGCGCCTTGTGTTGCGCCAGCGAATTTTTGCACCCACAGCGCCGCGCCTGCAGCAAGGATCCAACTCCCCACAACATGAATACTCGCCACGAGGCCAATCAGAAACAATATCTTACGTTTCATAGCAACTCCCATCAACAGATTGGTAGCGTCTCAAAGATCGCGAAAATGGCGTTTAAAGCTCCTTATTCTTGGTGAAGTCCCAGCCGAGGCCCGTCGAGTTGTTCAACTGAACCTGCACCTCAAATGCGTGACCAGGATCACCGGTTCTGTTGTACCGCGCCTGCAGCTCTACGGCTTGGCGAACGTAACCGAGAGTGGGTGGGCCCGTAACTATGTTGTGCGTGGGAAAGTCCCAATCAAAGTCCGCCACGTCCGAAACAGTGCCCTTGATCGAAATATTGTTAGCAACGATATCACCGTTCGCAGCCTTCGTGATATTCGCATAAAACGAGATGCCGGACAGGGCCGCGTCACCTATAGAAAAATAATCGTCCCACGACTGAAGAGTGATTGCTGAGTACCCTGGCGTCCAAGTCACCCAAGTACCTGCGACCGGTATCGGAGTTAGACTCGTGATCTTCGCCATATATCTGATCTCTCTGCTGAGGAACTCAGGGTCCTTTGCGACCTGAGCTGCAAGCGGTGTCGTACTTGGGTATGTCGCGAGGTCCATGTTAAGCTTACCCGATGTGTACAGGACGCCGACGTGGTGGTGCATCGCTCGCAACATTGTTGGGTCCGTGAAGGACGTAAAACTAACGGGCGTATTGATCGCACCAAGGCCGGGCGCGTAATCGTTCATGAATGCGAAGAGGAAGTTAGCAGCCGTCGGCAGTTTTGGAGGGGTGTCCCATTCGTTGTCAAGGCCTTGCAGGAACTTGTACGCTTCGGATGTATATTCTTGGTCGATAATCTTCAGCTGGCGAGGGTCGGTTGCGGAAACTTCGCCGTGCCCACTGGAATCGTCGCCGTTCAAGCTTGGACCAAAGCCCACAATATCCCAATCATCGCTGATCGAAACGTTTGATGCCGTGGGAACGATAATCAGTGCGGTGTCGCCGGAGATCAGAGTGGACGATCCAGGAATCGGGGTCGTCGAGCCCTCCGGACATAGTGCAAATCCCAGGTTGGGGGGCAACTCGCCTGTATGTGTGAATGTGACCTTGACGCGCGCCGCATCCGACGCGTCGGTGCCCATTAGAAGGTAATTTTTAGGAGTAGCTGGCACGCCAGCGTTTACTCCGGCATTGCCATTGAGCGAGTTTTGCTCAATTCCTGGGACTTGGTCGGAAATGATTTGATCAATGGCGATACTATAAACGTGGACAATAATCGTTCGCATAACTTCCGGCTGGTCGAGCATTCCATTGCCATTTCTGTCGATGCCGACGAATACCGAGAAGTCGTAATTCGAGCTCGTCGGCCTCAGGAAGACGTTTATTTCTAAAGGCGTAAAGTCGTTTAATTGATGCAAGGCAGATGTGGTCGGCCCCGCGACCTGCCAAAGCACATGTTCCCCCGTGGAACTGTCGACGTCAGCATCGATGCTAATCATCGCGGAGCCACGAGAGGGTTGCATAACGTACAGGTCCTTCGGAGTCTCGTCAGTCGCGACCGTAATATTCTTAGTAAGGTGCTTGTCTGTCACAGTTACGTCCTGCAGCGTCGGCAATTCGGCGATATTTAGAGTTGCAGTCCCGGTGCCGACTGTCGCGCTCGCTGGCGGCTCGATGGTGGCGGTAACATTCGTAGTTGCTGGATCGCTGAGGCCGTCAAGAAGCGGCTGAACGTCCAGCATAGCCGCCGTGGCACCCGGGGCGAATGTTACTTGCACCGGTGAAGCAGTGCCTCCGCTGATCGCGTACTGAGTGCCCAATACCGCTGTGCCGCTCAGGTCCACCGAGACCGTCAGGCTGTCGGTCGGCAATCCAGTGCGGGTCAGCTTGAACCAGCCATCCTGCGGATGGTTGTCTGGCCCCAACTCCGCTGCATCTTGCGCCGCGGCGATGCTGACGGACTCGATCGCCGGCGTAGAGAACCCACCCGTGGACCAAAGGGAATCAGGCGCGCCACTTTTCTGCTCGGCCAGACGAATCGAGTAATTCTTATTGGGCGTCAGGCCGGTCACGGTGAATGCCGTCGTGTCCGGCCCCACCGTTGTTGATCCTGCTAGCGTGGTGAAGCCATCGGTGGACCATTCGATCAGTTGGTCGGTTTCGCCTTCGCTGGCCTCCGGCCAAAGCAACTGCGCGGACGTCGGCGAAAGGACGGTGCTAGTTACCAAGGGCCAAGCTGGGGCGAAGGGAGCCACGCCCATGGAAACCACCGGCGACCAATCGCTGTTGCCCGCGATGGGAATCGTCGCTCGGTTGTATGTCTGGCGGATGCGATAGGTATAGCTGCCACCCTCCTCGACATCTGGACCACTGAGACTGGCGCTACCCTGCTGCCAACTCCCGCCGTTCGCCACAACCTGCGTCCAATCGCCGACGTTATTAAGCTTGTACTCCAATTGGACTGTCGCGCCACTGATAACGCCGCCCCACGTGAGGCTCCCGCCATAGTAGGAGTCTCCCATAGTGACGGTCGGTCCGGTGACCGCTGGTAGCGCTGGGCCGTCCACTTCGGTAAGGTCGCTGCCATCGCCAAAGTAGTTAGAAATCCAAATCTTGGCACCCGGGTTGATGGATAGCTGGCTGACGTCGATGTAACCCTGAAAATCCGTCCCGTCGTCGTCCGAATAGGCAACGGTGTTGACAGTGTTGCTTCCCGTTCCGGAGGTTGTGAGGTTGATGTGATTGCCGTTACTCACATCCACCGAAGCGCCGGTGATCCTGCCGGAGGTCGTCGGGTCGTTCTTCAACACAATGATGTTGTTGTCTGGTGAGAAAGGGTTGCTTTCGAGGGTTGTCTGATCGTCAATTCTATGGAAGGATGTAATGTAGAACTGGAACTGAGGATTGGCAGCCGAACCGGAGACCGTCAACTCGTGAGCGTCGGCTCCGCTGACCTGCGTGGCGGTAAAGCCCTGTCCCCAGTTCAGGTAGACGTTGTAGCCGTCGATGGGGTCATTCACGCCGGACGCGGGCGGCGTCCAGAAAATCGTCGCTTTGTAGCCGGAATTCCAAACGTAGACGCCCCAGCGATCAGTGGGGTTCGGCGCAGAGGGCGGGCCGAGTAGACGATGGGCCGACACTGAGGAGGACGGGTCAGACGCCATCAGTGCGTTCACGGCAACAATGCGATAACCATAATCAACGCCAATGAGGCCCGGCGTATCGGTTGCAGTGGTTCCAGCCGTTCTGGCGATGACACCCCAGTTGCCACCCGGCGCTTGACGCTCGACCCAATAGCTAGTCACCGATGTCGAGGGGCTGGCCGTCCAGGTAAGGCTGATGTTGGCCGCGCTTGGGGTGTAATTCAGGCCCGACGGTGCCGCAGGCTTGTCCAACAGTGCGTGAGGCTCGGCTGGAATGACAGCGCTGGCCTGGGAGTATGACAGCGAGTCCCCAGCCGAGTTGTGCGCAAACACCTGATACGAGCGCCCACTGGTCGATGAAACACTGTTGTCAATGTAATAGGTCGTTCCGGCAGGGACAGTGGTAGTGAGCGTGGTCCAGGGCTTAGTGATGATATTGTCGGTGTAGTCGATTTTGAAGCTCTGCTCATTGTCGGCGTTGTTCGTCCAAATCAGCTCGACTGAGGTCGGGGAGAGCGGAATGGCTTGCAGGCCCGATGGAGCCGCCGGAAGCGCGACAGGCGTGGCTGCCGACACAGCGGTTGGCGCGGACTGGCCAGCGTTGTTCTCCGCAATGATCTGGTACGAAAAGGTTGTATTTTCCTGCAGGGCGCTGTCAGTGAAGGTGGTCGTAGATCCACCGGTAACGTCGCCAACGTCTACCCAAGTGCCATCGACGTTTCGGTCGACCTCGTAGGCGGTTGCGCCCGGCGCGATTGACCATGTGAGGGTTGCGGAAGAGGAGTTTGCCGTCGCGGTTGCGCCGGTTGAGGAAGGCGGCGTGGTGATATCATCAGCCCTGTTCGAAGCAACGGAGGCCTGTTCACCGGCCAGCGAAATTACACGGTAGTAAAAATGCGAGCCGGCGGCCAAGCCTGTGTCTGAATATGTGCTGGTGTCGGCCGACAAATCCTTGGTCTGCGACGTGAAATTGACCCCATCTATCGAGCGATCCACTTCATAACCGGTGGCGGTGACCGAATCATCGCTCCAGGCCAGGTCGATCTCCGACGCTGACACGGCGGTCGCGGTCAGTTCCGATGGCGGAGCCAAAGCTGTGGTGGCCGAAACGGCGTCGGGGGAAGCCGACGGATCGCCATTGTCGTTCAGCGCTTCGACGCGATACCAGTAAGTTGAACCATCATCGGCAAAGTCATCGGAGTAGGTCGTGCCAGTCGTGGTATCGAGCGTGTAGAAGTTGGCGCCGTCATCGGAGCGCTCGATCTGGAACTCCGTCGCGGTGGCGGAGTTGTTGGTCCAGTTTAAATCGACCTCGTTAGGGCTGCTCGTCGAAGTACCCAACGCGGACGGCGCAATTGCCAAAGTCCAGGCGTCCGCGGAAAGAGTGTACGCAGACAAGCCCGCCGGCTGGACCGCGCTGACACGGTAATAATAGTGCGTTGCCTCTGGGAGGCCTGTGTCCGCAAAGCTGGTGGCAGTGCCGGGAAGGCTGTTGGTCACGATCGTCCAATTGATGCCATCAGTCGAACGGTCAACCTCAATGGCCGATGCGTTGGCGGCGCCAAGCGTCCAGGTCAGATCGATCTCGCTTGCTGACGCGGCGGTGGCGATCGGGTTGCTCACAGCCGGCGTCAAGTTGATCGGCTCGCTCACCGCCGCCGGGCGACCTTGATAGGTGGGCGACGGATCATTCAAGTCCGCGTACTGGATCGTCACCGTCATCACGGCATCCGGGTCGGCCAGCGCGGGTGAGAGAGCATTGATGCGGAAGTAGCCGGATGAAGCGCCGGCGGTGACTTGTGCCGTCGCAAAGCTGCCATCGCCCCAGTAGACTCGGGCTTGATAGATGGAGGGATCGGTATTGGACGGATGGAGCATGTCATAGAACGTTGCAAGATCTCCGGAGAAGGGGACGCCTTCAGTGGGATTGATAACGATGCCGGTCGGCAGGAACGCGGGGGCGAAGTTGGGGCCGTTGAGGGTGAGGCCGTAGTTGGCGGTCCAGAGGTTCAAGTCGGTGGTGTTGTCGGTCTGGCTGTCGTAGTTGAAGTCGCCGTAGACCCAGCCGGTGTATCCCAAGTTATTGTAGCCGTAGCGCCAGAGGTACAGGTCGGTATCGTCCACCTGACCGTCTAGGTTCGCGTCGCCGTAGTAGGCGAGGCGGACCAGCATCTGATTCTTGGATTGTAAATTGACGCCGGCGAAGGTGGCGTAGCTGGGGTCGATGCTGTGATCCACATAGTCATAGCCATTGTCCATCAAGCCCAGGCCCAAGGTATGGGTCGTATCGTCGGCCGCGACGGAGCTGACGATGCCATGGCCGGTCCATGCGCCGCCGTTGTATCCGGCTGACACCCAGCTTTGCATCTGCGATCGGGCCGCGGCTCCGCCTCCGATCGCGTACCAATCGATCAAGGCGTTATCCGCTAAATCCAGCGTTCCATTGGGATCAATGGAAAGCGACTGCACGTTGAGGCGATTGCCGTTGGTCCCGCCGCCGCCTCTGGAGAGGCTGACGATGGCGTTGCCTTGGATAGTCAGCGCGTTGAAATCTTCCGGTGAATTGAAGTAGGCGTGAGCGGAGCCGGAGACGGTGAAGTTGAGGTTCTGGAAATAATTGCTGTCGTCGCTGGCGTTGGTGTCGAAGGACAGGGAGCCGGCAGTCAGATTCAACTGAACATTGCCGGATGGCCCGCTGATGCTGTAGACGGCATTGGCGCTGGCGTTCACCCCCGGCGGAAGCTGCAGCACATCGATCGGCTCGGCCGCGATGGCTGACTCGCTCTGATACCCGCTGCCGTCGGCATATTGGAGCGTCATCAACATGATAGGATTTGCGGTCGTGAAGACCGGCGAGATCGCATTGATGCGGAATGAGCCGGGCGTGTCGGTGGCGGTGACCTGCGCGATCGAGAGGCTGCCGTCGCCCCAGTAGACATCGGCTACATAATCGCTGGCGGGCAGGTTGGTGTTGACGGTGTCGGTGAAGGTGGCGATGTCGCCATCGAAGGGGGTGTTCCAGTCGGGCTGGATCGGCAGCGGCGAGAGACGAAAGGCGGGAGTGTATTGGCCCGTATCGATCAACTGCTGCTGCCACTTTGCATGTTCATCGGTGAAGATCGTGGTGTCGGTGTCGTCGGTGTAGCCATCGTAGTTGAAATCGCCATATTCCCAGCCACCGCCCGGGACACTGCGGCCGGCGATGAGTTGGTTTACGTCGGTCGAGTCGAAGGAGCGGTTCAAGTCGACATCGCCGTAGTAGGTGTAGCCGACGATGATTTGATTGAACTGGGTGAAATTGATGCCGGCGTAGGGGCTCTGAAAGTCATTGTTGTCCATGTAGCCCAGTGAGGTGTCTTTCGATGGATCATTGGCCGCGGAGGAACTGTTAATGCCGGTGCCGTTCCAGGCTCCGCCGTTGTAGCCGCTCTTGAGCAGGGACTGAAGCGACGATAGATCGGACGATTCCTCGGAGGGCTGGTAATAGAGGATCATCGAGTTGTCGCCCAGGTCCAGCGTGGCGGTCGGGTTCACGACCAGGGTATTCAATTGGAGCAGATTGCTTGCGCCGCCATTGTTTCCCTGCGAGACCGTGACGGTGGCGTTGTCGAACAGCCCAAGCAATGACAGCGTCTGCGGGGAATTGAAGATCAGATGCGCCGAGCCGGATGCCTCGACGGTGAGATTCTGCCAGTCACTTCCATCGTCGGCGACGTTGGCGTTGAATGCGATCGTCCCGGCTGTGACGTCCAGCGTCATCGCGCCGGACGTGCCGCCCGTATAGTAGACCGCATCGGGGCTGGGTTGCGCGAAGCTGGGAAGCGTGCCCGAAAGCAGCAGCCTTCGCTCCAAGGCATCGACAAGTGGACGTATGGCAGCCCGAATTTTCGGAAAAGAACCATTAGGTGCAGACGTAGAGCGACGGCGAGAACCAAAGCGCATAGAAACCCCATCCAATGGAGCACAAGCCAAATTAAATCAGTGAGTAAGAACGAGCCCGAACTCGCCCCCGCGCGTCAGCAGCCCTTGATGACGCGTTATCGGACCATAATATAGGCAAGCTCTACCGAATATGTCAAGTGAAGTGTGCGGGGCGCGGCGGGGCGCGCGAAAGGACGCGAAATAGCATCTGAAACGCTTCAACGGCGTAAGTGGATGAGCGGCATCCCAGGGGTCAGAAATGAAACTTGAGACTGGAAAATCCGGTCCTCGGCGGTGAGATCCGAAACGGGGCGCGGCGGGGCGCGCGTGCAATCACGCGAAAGAGCATCCGAAACGCTCCAACGGCGTAAGTCGTTGCGCGGCGTTATCTTACGCGACAGAAATAGTAAAATCACTTGACATTCGAGCGGGGCGCGCGTCCATCATCTAGCAATAACTTGACATTCACATAAGCACTTATCAATTCAATGTTTATAATGTAAAGTGGGTGTTTTTGAGTCTCAAAAACGGTCAATGCGCGCCCCGTTTTGTCTCATTTTGTTCCATGTAAGGAGACTTACTATCGCATCCGGTTGATGAGGCGGGAGTTGCGATCAGGGACGATTTGGGGCGCGGCGGGGCGCGCAGCCCTTCGACGTAGCTCAGGACAGGCGGGGCGGCATCAAAGTTCCACATAGAACAATGACCGAACATTCAAGAGACCAGAAGCTAGAGCGGCTTCGCAGAAAGTTGAGCAGTAGAACAGTGGAGAGTAGAGCGACAGGCTCCATGTTCCCCTGCTCAACTGATCTCCTGTTCTACTTTCTCGCCGCGCGGATTGCGGCGGGGCGGGCTGATGTGAACATTTGCCCGCTGCCCGGCGTTGTATACCAACGGGACGATCAGTATCCTACCCCGCTTTCATTCCGGCGGTCGCCGTGGCTTACTTTGGGCGTTAAATTACGCTGACAATTGAGTTAACGGGCGATTGGCCGGAGCCGACGGCAGGCTTTACACGAGCATACAATGAATTCTGTGCGTAACGACATCCGTAATATTGCCATCATTGCCCACGTCGATCATGGGAAGACGACGCTGGTGGACGCCTTGCTGCGCCAGAGCGGCAACTTCCGCGACAGCCAGGTGCAGCAGGACACGATTCTGGATTCCAACCCGCTGGAGCGCGAGCGCGGCATCACCATTCTGGCCAAGAATTGCGCGATCAATTATGTCGATCCCAAGACCGGCCAGGCGACCAAGATCAACATGATCGACACGCCCGGCCACGCCGACTTCGGCGGGGAAGTGGAGCGCGTGCTGAGCATGGCCGATGGGGCATTCCTTCTGGTGGACGCGGCGGAAGGGCCGATGCCGCAGACGCGGTTTGTGCTGAAAAAGGCGTTTCAGCATGAGCTTCGGCCAATCGTGGTGATCAACAAGATCGATCGGCCCGATGCCCGGGCGGATCAGGTGCTGAACGAGGTGTTCGATCTGTTTGTGGAGCTGGGGGCGGATGATGAGGCGCTGGATTTCCCGGTGATTTATGCATCGGGCCGCGCGGGCACGGCTTCGTGGAAGCTGGATGTGCCGGGCAAGGATATTCTGCCGGTCTTCGAGGCGATTTTGAAATATGTTCCCGCGCCGCATGGGGACCCGGATCGATCGCTGCAGATCCGCATCAGCAGCATTCAATATAATGATTATGTCGGGCGCATCGGCGTCGGTCGTATCTACAACGGTCGCATTCGCACCGGCCAGCAAGTGACCGTCTGCCGGCGCGAAGGCGGGCAGGTGAAGAGCAAAGTTCAGCAGGTGCAGATGTTCGACGGCCTGGGGCGGAAGGATGCCGAGCTGGCCGAGGCGGGGGATATCGTCGCGCTGGTGGGGCTGGATACGGTGGACATCGGCGACACGATCGCCGATTTCCAGAATCCGCAGCCGCTGGAGGCGACCGAGATCGAGCCGCCGACGCTGACGATGATGTTCAAGGTGAACGATTCGCCCTTCGCGGGGCGCGAAGGCAAATACGTCACCAGCCGAAACATCCGCGAGCGGCTCTTCAAGGAATTGGAGAGCAACGTCGCGCTGAAGGTGGAAGAGACGGAAAACAAGGAAGCATTCAAAGTGGCGGGGCGCGGCTTATTGCACTTGGGCATTTTGATCGAGAACATGCGCCGCGAGGGGTATGAGCTCGCCATCGGCAAGCCGCACGTGATCATGCGGCGCGACAAGGAAACCGGCGAGCTGCAGGAGCCGATCGAATATCTGGTCGTCGATGTTCCCGAGAAGAACATGGGCGGCGTGATGGAACTCGTCGGCAACCGCAAGGGCGAACTGGTTCGCATGGACAATCGCGAAGGGCAGGTGCACCTCGAGTTCACCATCCCCGCGCGCGGATTGATCGGCCTGCGGACACGCATGCTCACCGCCACGCAGGGGCAGGCGATCATGCACCACAATTTCCATGAATATGCGATCAACCGCGGCGATGTGCCGGGCCGGTTGAATGGCGTGATGGTCAGCATGGCCACGGGAAATTCCAACGCCTACGCGCTCAACAACCTCCAGGAGCGCGGCGTGATGTTTATCGATCCCGGCGCGGCAGTCTATGAAGGGCAGATCATCGCCGAGAATTCGCGCGACAATGACATGGCGGTCAATCCCACCACCGCCAAGAAGCTGACCAACATGCGCACCACTTCGAGCGATGAGAACATCATCCTCAAGCCGCCGAGGCAGATGACCCTCGAGCAGGCATTGGAATACATCGAAGATGATGAGCTGGTCGAAGTGACGCCGGCCAACATCCGGCTCCGCAAGGTTTTCCTCACCGAAAGCCAGCGGAAAAAAGCCGGGAAAAAGGCGACGGAAACGGTGGAAGTGTGATGCTCGCTGCATGGCTCAGCTTTTCTTCCGATCCCAAAGACCGAATCGATTTGCTGTTGAAACTCGCCGGCGGCCTGTGGGCATTGATCCTGTTTACGCTGAAGGTCAAGGCGGATCGCGATAAGGCGCGCGCCGATCATGCGGCGTGGGTCACGCGGTTATATGAAAAATTCTTCGAACGTTCGGAGCTGAAGAAGGTTCGCGAGGAGATCGATTGCGGAACGCGCGAAGCGATTGCAGCGATCGTGCAAAAGTGCGATCCGGAGTTCACCGACTATTTGAACTTCTTCGAGTACGTCGCTTATTTGAACACGAACGACCAGCTCACCGATTCGGAAGTGGAGGGGTTGTTCGGCTATTACTTCAATTGTCTTGCGCAAAATCCGGATATAATGGGCTACATCGAGAATACGGCCACGCATGGATACGAGCAGTTGGCCAAACTGCTCCACGACCGCAAGAGATAGCGATGACGCCGTTTTTATTTGCCTATGGAACGCTGCAGCCCGCGCAAGCGCCGCAGCAAATCCGCGACGTGTTGAAGAAGATCCGTCCAGTCGGAAAGGCAGTCGCCCACGGAATCCTCTATGACCTGGGCGAATATCCCGGCGCCGTTTTCGGGGACCAATTCAGTGATTCGGTCAAAGGGCAGGTCTTTAGATTGCCGCACGGCGCCGCGGAGCGCGACACGCTTCTGCACAGCCTCGACGAATATGAGGGTGTGAATCTGCAAGATCCCGCAAGCGGTCTTTTTATACGTCGGCAACTTCCGGTCCTGCTGCGCAACGGGCGAAAGATCACATGCTGGGCATATGAATATGCCGGCGAACGTCCGAAAGAGCCGCCGATCTTCGATGGCTTATACGTCGGCCCGCGTAAAAATCGCCGAACCTCCTCACGTCGTTTCCGGTCAAACCCGAAAGTTACGCAATGAAGCCTCGCCCGATCATTGGGATCACAACCGATTACGATCTCGTCAAAGCCACCTATAATTCCTACGCGACCTACGCCTCCTCCGTCGAGAAGGCCGGCGGCCTGCCGCTGCTGATTCCATACCACATGCGTCAGTCGCTCATTCCTCAACTGCTCGACACCCTTGCCGGCATCCTCTTCTCCGGCGGCGATGATCTCGATCCCTCCTCCTTCGGCCAAACGTATCACAAGAACGCCATCCCCATCGATCCCGCCCGACAGCAGTTTGAAATGGCGCTATTGGCCGAAGTGGAGCGCCGGCGCATGCCGACGCTGGGCATTTGCCTGGGCTCCCAATTAATGAACGTCTATCGCGGCGGCAGCCTGCACCAGTTCCTGCCCGACCTTCCGCGCCAGCCGATGCTCGAACATCGCAAGCTGAACGATGTCGTGCCGCGACATGACGTTGCGCTCCAGCCCGGCTCGCATCTTGCGAAGCTATTGAATAAAACCGAAATCAACGCCAACAGCTATCACAAGCAATCGATCGACCAGGTTGGCCGCGGCCTGCGCATCATCGGCACCGCCCCCGACGGCGTCATCGAAGGCACCGAAGATCCCACCCTGCCCCTCTTCCTGGGCGTCCAGTGGCACCCCGAACGCCTCGCCGACGAACCCGATCACCTGGCCCTCTTCAAGCTCCTCGTCCAAAAAGCCGCCGAGCACGTGTAGCACAGCCGCCCCCGGCTGTGGATCCCGCCAACAGCCGAGGGCGGCTGTTCCACGTTAACCTAGTCTCGAGTTTCTAGTTTCGGTAACAATATACTTGGCGCACTCCCCGCAAGATGCGGTGGTCGGGGCGCGCGGCGATTATTTTTCATCATCGAACAATGGAAGTTGTCCGCCAAACACATACGCGACGTGCTTTTCGTATTCCACATCATCCTTAGAGATTTGCGCGATGCCGAGTAGTTGGCCCAAGTGCTGCCTCAGTGCCTTTACGCCTATTTCTGACAGAAATTGATGCAGCTTTTTCCAACGATCCGCGCTCGATCCTCTTTGGTCGCGGGTGAGCTTTAGGATCCTGCCATTGCTTTTCGCTAAGGGCCGATACACCTGATCTATCGTTAGATGCATGAATTTCCACGGCTTGTTGCGATCCGGCTTTGGAAGTCGGTAAAGCCGATACCATTCCCGGTACAGTTGGTCTGGGAATTCCTTCTCATACTCGCGGGCCTCTTCGCGGACATACATCTTGAACGCCGCGATTACATCCTCTTTCGTGGGGTCATATCCAGAGAGCGCGTACACCAACCCTGTGATGCCAGCTTTTGCGGAAGCATTGACAATGACCTGAGCTTGTTTCGCGACTCGCTTCTGGGATTCGCTAAGCTTCCCGTCCGATTCAGCACGGATAACCGCCTTGCAAACGTCGATAAGAATCGCCACGTCGTAGCCGTAGATTCGCTGTAATGGCGACCCCGGACTTTGGCCCGCGGAATCCCCCTGAAAAACAAGGGGATTTTGCAGTTTTTCACTCAATTCTGGCCCAATGTACGGAGCGATATTCGCGTATTTCAGGAACCTCGGCAATCGACTTCCGCCCTTGCCCAGCCCAAGCGCCCCAGCCATGCCGCGCTGGCTTATCACAGCCGTTTTCTTCTCATCGTTTATTACGTAGCAATCAACGTCGATTCCAAAATCTTTCTGGAAGTTACCCCTGTGCGTGGCCTTTGGAATTGGCTCTTTGCCAGCCTTCTCCCATCTTGCTTGAATCGCGGCCATTGCAATCTCTTTCCTTCGCTCAGGGGACAGAGCGGCAGCTCGGGCCTTTCCGCCTTTCGATGCTCCGAGCGTAGACAAAGCTTTTCCAATCTCACTCGGCGTCTGATTGGGCGCTTCCGGCGAATTAGGGGTTTGATCCATGACCACAGCGTATACTTGCCTAGAAAGAATTTCAAGCCCGAGCAAGTATTTTGTTGATTTTACGTTCTCGGGCAAGTAAGATGCCTGTATGAACGCCGAACACAGCAATCCGAAAACTTTGCAAGAAGCCATTAAGCACTTCGCCGACTACGCCAACTGCCACGCGTTCATGGTTGGCATCCGCTGGCCCGGTGGTGAGGTTTGCTGCCCCAACTGCGGCAGTCTTCGCGTCCGCTACATCCATACCCGCCGACAGTGGGAATGCCGAGAAAAGCATCCCAAGCGCCGCTTCAGCCTGAAAACCGGAACCATTATGGAAGATTCGCCCTTGCCGCTGGAAAAGTGGCTGGTGGCACTTTGGCTGGAAATCAATTGCAAGAATTCGATCAGCAGTTGGGAGGTTCATCGCGCGATGGGTGTCACCCAGAAAACCGCATGGTTTATGCTGCACCGCATCCGCCTTGCGCTGAAACAGGGGAGTCTTACGAAGATCGGTGCGAGCGGCGCTGCTGTGGAAGCGGACGAAACCTACGTCGGCGGCCTCGCTAAATTCATGCACGAGAAGCGCCGCAAAGAAATCATCAAGCGCACGGGTGTCCACGATAAAGCTACTGTGGTCGGATTGCTTGAACGCCATGATGGCAAGAAGCACAGCACCGTTCGCGCGGCTGTTATCAAAGATACTTCACACGCTTCACTCATCCGGTGATTCACAAGCACGTCGAAAAGGGCGCGACCATTTACACTGATGCACTGCAAAGCTATCGCAAGCTGTCCCCCGACTATGTGCATGAATTCATTGACCACGCCGAAGCCTATGTGCGCGGCGCGGTCCATACCAATGGCTTGGAAAACTTCTGGTGCCTGTTCAAACGCTGCATTAAGGGCACCCATGTGTCGGTTGAGCCGTTCCACCTTGAAGCATATGTGGACTCAGAGGCGTTCCGCTTCAATCATCGCGAATTGAAAGACGGCGGACGGTTTTTGGTTGCGGCCCCCGGCATGATCGGCAAGCGATTGACCTATAAGGCGCTGATCGGCGCATCGGAGGACCACACGTCTGGCATGGCCGGAATATGAAACGAGGAAAGAAAATCTAACTTAGTTCGACGCCTGCGGGCGCGGACACACACCGCTGCAATCGGTGCTGTCCAAGCTGTCTACAAGTGAGGAACGGACCCTGTGTCGAAATGGGCCGTTGTTCGCGCCCGTGGGTTTTGATTATACACTATGCTGATGGCCAAGGAAAACACGCCACCCAAGACGCCGTTCGATAAGTTCACGGAAGCGGCCAGCCGACTGTTCAATCTTCCCAAAGAGCAAAAAGAAAAAGTGATTAAGGCTGTTCCAAAGCCTGCCGCTAAAAAGCGGAAGCATTAGCCGGGGTCGCCCAAGGTTATGGAATCGCTAGACCAATCGCCAGCAACGACTCGATCATCTTTGATCGGATCGTGGCGTATACAGCGGACAGTTGAATCAGGCGTCACTCGCGATCAGGGCGAAGATTCTTTCCTGTGGTTCACTGAAACGACGATCTTCGTTGGTTCGCCCGATGCCGTCTGGGAAATGCCCTACACGGCAGTCAATGGTCTGTCACACTTACGGATTGACATCGTTCGAAAAGATCAGCGGGAGCCATGGATTGACGTTGGAATCGTTAGCGTGCAGGGCGACACGCTTCGAATTTGCACGATCAAATCGTCACGCGGGGTGCGGCCAACGACTTTTGAAAGCACGCCCGAAAACAGCTGCACATTTTACCTGGCGGTGAGGTGTGATGAGCCCTTGCCAGAGTGATGATGCCAAGCCAATCCCCCGCCGTTTTGTGGGGGAGTGCAACAGGTATATTGTTACCCTAGTTTCTGAACCCTAGAACACTAGTTTCCAGTTTCTGACCCCTGGAATGGGACAAATGAGACAGTGGGACACTTTTTGCATGTCCCATTTGTCTCATTTTCGCCGAGTTTTTACTCTAACTAATTCACCATTAACTACTTACAATTCTCAATTTACTGCTGAGCTCGGTGGGACAAGTGTCCCATTTGTCTCATATGTATCTGAATGAATATGAATTGACTGCAAATGAACGCCGGTGGAATTCTCTAGTCTCCAGTTTCTAGTTTCCAGCCCCTAGAATTCGCCCGACTTTCCAGTTTCTATAACCTGACGTCTGGAAAATGGAAGAATCCGTAACGGAGACAGATATGACCGTGCGCGGCCACATCAAGAATGGCACAGTGGTTCTCGACGAGCCGGTAAAATTGCCGGACGGGATGGATGTCGAGGTCGAATTGCGCCCCGCGTCCAAATCCGCGGAATCCGGACCGACTTGGGGGGAAGTGTTCCGCGACCTGGCCGGCTCGGTGGAGGGGCTGCCGACCGACATGGCTGAGAATCACGATCATTACATTCATGGCACGCCGAGGGGCATCGATAAACGCAATCCCGCCCACGCCATTCGATGCAGTGAATAGCACGAGCGGGCATATATTGATGATCGCCGCGGCGCAGGCGCGTCTGGTGCCGATTAGCCGCGCTCGCTTGCGACGCGCGTTGCCGGGTGATCATAAGCAGTCCGACGTCGATTCCAATTCCGATCAGGGGTCTTGCGACTGGCCTCTCTTGCACGCGCACCGCAAGCGGTAGCGGCTAAACGGCAAGCGAACTCGCTTCGCGACCACCGATCAAAGCCCTCACCGCCGACCACCACTTCGAACAGGCAGGGTTTGTCGCCCTGTTGAAGTAAGCCACTGCCGAATTGATTCACCGCCGATGAACGCTGATCAACGCCGATTGCAGATACCTTTCTCCGGTTTCGAGTTTCCAGCCCCTGGAATTCGTTGTCTCTAATATAGATGCACTTTAACAGAAACGCACTTGCCTCCGATTTGCGTTCAAAGCCTGCTGTCACTGTGCCGCTCCCCGCCGGGTCGCCAGCCAGCCAGCACAAGGTCTGCAAGCACCTCATAGGCAACATATCCACGCCCGTAGCGAAGGGTCGTCAAAAACTCGTATTCCTTCACTAATTGCAAGAATACAGGCCGCAATTCCTCCGGAAGCCTATGTGCGGCGGCGGTGCACTTTTGACTATCGGCGGGCACGTATCGCTCCGTTTCGGCCGTGGCAAGATTATCAGATGATAAACTGTCATTTACGGCTGATTGACCATTGAAATAATCGCTCGCCAGTTAAAGACGTAGCCTAAGCCAGTGTGAAAATAATTTGCACCGACCCCTTCTAACAGACCTAAGCGAGCCCAGTACTTCGGCTCGTCCCTGATAAATGTCGCTTTCGGACGACCCTGTGGTGCAGCGCGGATGAAGCCCGCGGCTTCCAGCCCCTCATCGAGCCGATGTTTGAATTGCTCGTGATCTCGCTTGTCTGCCTCTGGCAACTGCCGCTGAAACCGGTCGACCCACAGGATCAAATCGAGGTGCCTACCGACAGTTAAAAGCCGGTTACCGAATAATTGGACAAAGGACTGGCTGTCCGGGGTGTATACCTTCCCATGTCGTAGCAGCCGGTGCCCCGGCTCGGTAATTCGACCGTCGCCGTCGATAAGGCCGGTGTGGCGCATGAGCAAGTTAATATTCGTGCGCTCCGCCTTACCTCCGCGGTTCTGTTCTGAGAATTTGTGGTCCTTAGGTTTGCGTGCGGCCCCCTCCAGGGTTCTGGCGAGGCCACGTCGGCGCTTCATGTCCCAGAACTGCATATATGCGTCGTTGAACCGCAGCTGTCGTGCATCCATTACCACGAGGACATCGAATACGTCGAAGTAGGAGGCGTCCCGAACATACGCCCAAAAGGCTCGTCGCGTCGTTGCGGGTAATTGCGGGGCGGGACCCTCGCGATCGCGTAGGAAAACGAGAGGAGTCAATTGAGACGGCGTGATGGTGTAACTGAAAAGCGCGATCGGGAGGCGTGCAGCACACTCCTCGTTTAGAACCCCAGAGAGGTATTGAGCGATAGGATACCCATCCACCGCCTGTGTGGGAACAACAAGCGCCGCAAATCTAAAATGACGAAGGTACGTCATCGCCTGACCCAAGCCGGTCACATACTCGCGCTTCACATGTCCCGGCGGCTTGAATTCAACAGCAAGCGTGGCGCCCGCGCTGTCCTCAAACATTTTATCTGGGACTGGCCAATCGATAATACCGGGCCAATGATTTGTGCGGTCAGCGATCCGCCCCCCAACCCACGCGGCGCTCCCGGCGCGAAGCTGCGCCAAAACGAACTCGCCTGCCTCATAAGCCATCAGATTATGTTCGTAGCTCACGTCGGTCAGTCCTCGTTCTCTGCGGCGTCGGAGAAGTCTGTCTTGACGACTTGCGAATACAGCAGCTCAATATCTTGCATCACTGCCGACAATCCTAGCGCAGACGCAAACAAGGCATCTGCCGCATCTGTAACGCCCCTGCATCTCGCAAGATTGTAATTACCAACCCGTTTGCCAGCGTTGAGCTTAAACGTGAGATTAGATCGCATACATTCCTCTAGCTTTTGAGCGTGCGAGAGGATTCCATGCCGCTGTTTCTCAGTAAACACGTCGAGATCAAGTGGAAAGTCCGCAAACATCCAGCGTGTCAGGTCAAAGTCGTCGCCGACCATGCACCAGTACGCGAACATGATCTTGCCGTTGAGAAAGACATATGCAAGGTCGCGCGACTCGGCATCTGTAAACCACACGTCGCCGAATTTCGTATGTGATATTGGCTTTCCGTCGGCATCGTAGCACGGCGGCATGCTCCGACAGAAATTCAGCCAGTTGTACGCGCTCTTCTTAAAGTGGAGAACGTGTTTCGTTGGCTTATGAGCGAGTGCCGAGTCCAGGCGACTTCTAGATCGTGAGACGAGAGCGCTCATCGCGTCGCTAAGCGCCTGGCTGTTTATCTTGGGGACCAAACCCTTGAAGGCCGGTGGATCGAACTTGGCATAACGTATGTTCGACATTAAGAATGGCCGGTATGCCTCAAACCACCGATGAAGCACCGTAGTGTACTGCTTAGACTCTTTAGCCTCAACGTGCTTGGAGCCAAGATGAATCGTGTTGCGGACGCGCACGTCGGCACTGAACAGCGCCGCTGGTATGCGACCAAATGAGGAGAACCAGCTTCGGGAATACCTACGAAACAATAAATTGCGAAGTAGCTGGAAGTCGCTAGAAAACCCGATGCTGAGCGGTACAATCATGCCGCATCGCCCTCCATCAGCAAGGAGGGCAAGGCATCGCTCCTGTACGTTTGCGTAAATATCTGAGCACTTCGCCGTCTCGTATCCTTTCACTGTGTAGGATTTCCGGACCTCGGCTGCACTGATGTAGGGTGGGTTGCCGATGATCACGTTAAATCCGCCAGATTTGACGATCCCATAGAACTCGGAAAACCAATGGAAGGGTTGGTGGCTCTTGCGCCACGCTTCAAACTTACCCTTCCCGGCATGACCGTGCGCTACGGCAAGGAATTGGTCTAGCTCTTGTCGTAACTCAGCCATGGGCTTGAGCATAGCTTGTTTGATCGCGAGCGTCAGCTTGCTGCTCATTCGCCACTCGTCACCTGTTTGGCGTTGGCGGAAGTCCTGGTAACGGCGGTCAACTTCGGACGCTTTTTGAATGATTCGAGTGATGGAATCGCCGAAATTGAGATTATTTTCAGCATCCGCTTGGGCGGCGTACCCGACGAGGGTATTGCCCGGGCGAATGTTAAAATCGATGTCGGGCAGCGGCTCGATCTTGTCAGTCAATTCAAGCTGCGCGACGAGCTTGAGGAATAGGCGGAGCTTACAGATTTCGACAGCCTCCTCCATAATGTCCACGCCGTAAAGATTGCTTACGAGGATAGACTTGAGAACGAAATAGTCGTGGCTTGGGTGTAGCTTGATCCGCTCCAACGTCCTGCGGAAGTCGGCAAATCGCTCGGGCCGCATGCCGCCTTTGCCGGCATTAGCTTCGGAAAGGAACGCCCCCATGCGCTCCAAGCAAGCTTCGTAGAGTGGCTGCAACACGTTGAGCGCAGCGAACAGGAAAGCGCCCGATCCGCATGTCGGGTCCAGCACGGTAATGTTCTCGATAGCCTGATAAAATGCACGCACGAGCTCAGGCCCCTCGCTGTTCACAATCACGTCCTGCGCGAACTGGCGGATGTCGAGGTTGAGCGTGATGAAGTCGTTGATGTCGTGCACCTCGCCATCGCGCAACTTTCGCCGCAGCTCCAGGCAACGCTGTCGGCGCGCGACGTGCTCGCGCCACGTCTCTGTCGGCAGCGCGTAGATGTCGTCCGCGGGCTTGTTCCACCCACCGCGCCTGCCGATATCGTTGACGCCAGCCTCAATCTCGGGCGGCAGTGGCAGAACCGCGCCCTTCTTGTCTATGACGCCCTTACGCACGGCATCGTGGATGTACCGATTAGGATCTTCGCTGAGCAGTTTCCAGAGGAAGCTGTCGGGGGGAAATGCGATCGGGCACTCTTTCTTCGCCTCGTCAAACAGGAATGGAATGATCGTATTTTTTGCAATGTACTCGGTGATGTCCTCTTTCGTGTAGTAAGCCCCCATCTGCTTCTGGTTGACATACTTTTCGAAGATGTACCCCAACACATCGGGGTTGATTTCGTCGTCCTGACGCAGCGGGCGCTCGTCGAGATGCCACTGGTACGCGTCGAAAAAGTCAAAAATTCTGGCGAACGCGGCATCGGCGACCTGGATCTTCTCGCCGCAATGTTCCTCAATCTGGTGGCGCAGGAAGAGTCCTCCGTTTAGATACGGCACTTTGCCCAGCAGCTCGTTGGTTTCGGCCGAGCGCTCTTCCTCCTTGATCGCGAAGCCTTCGAAGAACAAGGGACACAGAAAGGCCCTGTAGAAGCGGTCCTTCCCCGCCTGCTTAGACGCATTCAGCTTTGTTCGCAAATAGGATCGGTCGCCGTCGAGGAACCCCTTCTTCTGGATGAAGTAGATGAACATGAGGCGGTTGAGCATCACAGAGACGTACCAGCGGTGCATTTCTTCTTCAGGAATCCCTTTTATGAACCGGAGGAATGCGTCGTGTTCGGTCTTAAAGCGGTCGTAGAAACGCTTTGTGACGCGCTCTAGGTCGAAGCCGGCGCGAACCCTGCTGGTCACGTCGCCGATGCCGCCGATCGACTCTTCCTCTTCTAGTGTAAAACGAATGTTATCGAGCTTCTGGAGCAATGCGTCGCCCGGCTGAGACTTATGCCAGGTATGCTCGCGGCTCGCGGCAGGTCTTCCATGCTCACGCTTCACCCACTGCCAAATCTGCGTCGTCTTTTCCGCATCGACGTAGACGATGAGGTGCTCAAAATGCGTCTTTGCAACAAGGCGATCAATGTGCCGGCGCTGCGCGTAGGTAGGCGTCTCCGCGCCGTCGGTTGGTTCGCAAACAAAGGCGACCATGCCGCGCTTCTCCGCCATAGCCCCGAGAGTGTATCGACCGCCGTTAATCGTGATTTCGAGCGTAGCGCTGTGGCGATCCCACCCCAACTCCTCGACGAATAGCCGCTGCAGATTAAACGCCTGAATACTCTTCCGAGCGCTCGACACGTTAATGCCCATCGCCCATCCTCCCTGAGTCTTCGGCGAGACCCATTGAGCAGATTATCTGCGGATCGGTTGCCGCGGCGCCCTCGTCAGTGATGTGGCAGAGGCGGCCCTCCTCTCGCAGTGCAAGCACGAACTCCGCTAACTTGTCTTCGCTAATGCCGCCGCGAAGCTGTCGGTTAAGTGTGTCGGTAGCAAAGCTGGTAAGCGGAAATCGATAAATTTCGTCGAGCGCCTTCATCAAAAGGGGGGGCGACTCGTAGAGCGTTCCCTTGAGGCTCTGGACGTAGTCCCTAAGCCGTTCGTAGGTCCGGAACCGAGCGCCAGATGGCCGGCCGAGTTGCCCACCAACAGAGCGCTCCTCCTGTGCAATCAATTCGACCGCCTTTTGCACGAGTTCATGATGTTTGGCGAGGCGCGGCTGGGCAGGCGTGTCCGGTTTACATTCCGCAGCTTTCAAAATCTCAAACTGGGACTCGGTGACAGTATTGCCGTCCACATCGATCCACGCCAGGGCATCGTTACCCTGGGCCGTGCGCATGTACACTAGCGATCCTGAACGCCTGCGGGCATCAGCGGCGAAAAACCGTGTTGCGTACGATACCGCTGGTAGAGCGGTGATGAGGTTTTCTAGCTTTGGGTCGCCTTCAATCGCATTCTTCCAAATCTGATATGCATAGGACGCCAAATCCACTTCGGCGTCGTCTTCGCCATCGAGTAAACCGGCCCGCTCAGTGAACAGGTCCCGGATTGCTTGGTCGCCCGACTCGTCTTCAAAAAAGCTCTCATCGCTTCCCACGACCTCCGCGTTTTGCGTTAGGCGCTGGCGGACACGGGCGCGAAGACGAATGACCCTCTCGACGCCGTCAGCGGGAAGGAACGAATAGCACAAAATCTTGTCTGCTTGCTGGCCAATTCGGTCCACGCGACCGGCGCGCTGGATGAGCCGGATGATCGCCCAGGGCAGGTCATAATTCACGATAATTGAGCAATCTTGAAGGTTCTGACCCTCGCTCAGCACATCCGTCGCTACCAAGACGCGCAGTTCGTCGTCAGGCGCAACACGGTCACGGCGGTTGTTGCTGATCGGAGAAAAACGCCAAGCGGCGGCGGTCGGGTCGGCACTATCGCCCGTAACGCCCAGTGAATGCCTGATCCCGCGGGCGACGAGCTGGCTCTGCAAATATTCAACTGTGTCGGCAAACTGCGAGAAGATTAAAACCTTCTCCGTGGGGTGCTTATTTGCCAGCAGGTCGACAAGGGCCGCGAGCTTAGCGTCCTCTGTGGGGTCCCATGCGCCGGATCTCTTCAAAAGGCCTATCAACGCGCCGGCGTCCTTCTTCAGGTCCTTGGTGAGGAGGTCGACAAATAGGTCGGGACGGAGCCATTTGAACCGTTTCGTGTATCGCCGCGCGTATACGGCATAGATTTGCTCGGCTTGCTGTCGGTATTCCGCATCGGTCATCAGGGCGGCGCGCGTGTCTAAGTCAGGTTCCAGATCATCTTCATCATCATCGTGGCCGAAGAATGTGTCAGCCTCGTCTTCGTCCGACAGGTCCAAGAGTCCCATGTCTTGCGTGCCGATTGGGATTGGTTTGTCGCTCTCTATAGCGTAGAGGAAAATGTAATTGCGCAGAACGTGCCGCTCTATCGACTGAATGAATGCATCTCCGCTGCTTTCCAGGCGCTTGAACAAATTAGTGCGGCAAAACCCCATCAGCCGCTTCCCCGCGCGCGACAGGTTGTCAAGCGTCTTCGCCTCTTCGGCCGATGGCGGCTTGCGGGGCGACGGAGCCACGTAGAGGCCCATACCATAGCGCGGTAGTTCGAGTCGGTTGATCTCGTCAACCACGTCTTGAGCGTACAGCCGCGCGTACTGGTCGGTTTTGCGCCTCTCGTCAATTTTGAACTTCACCGTTTTTGGCTGCCGGATTGGGAAATAGCAGCGGCTCTGGTCCTGGAACTCAAGATATTTTCGCCCCTTCGCTGGGTCATCTATGCCGTAATTGTCCCTGATGAAGCTGCGGGTGCGGCGGACCAGATATAGCCGCATCAGTTCGCGCCAATCATCGGGATGCTCGCTCTTTTCAAATGCGGCCAGCGACCGCACCGGGCACTGATGCCGCCGGATGAACTCCGTTTCACCAATCTCTTTGATGATGCGCTCGGGGCGAATGCCGATGTCTGCGTCCACCGGAACAAACAGACGTAGCTGGCTCGACAGATCGAGGTAAGTTTTGTTGTAGGGCGTGGCACTGAGCAAGATCACCTTGCTATTACTTTGGGCGATGTACTCACGAATCGCGTTGTATCGTTGACCGGCGCGATTTCGAAGGTTGTGGCTTTCGTCGATCAACACAAGCCTGAACCGCGCCGGTACATTCGAAAGTTCCCGCGCGACTGTGCTGATGGGGAGGATTTTGGCTTGCAGCCCATACTCGTCGACATACGCCTGCCACATCTTCGTCAAGTTCTTTGGGCAGATAATGAGTGTGCTTAGGTATTGGGTTTCTTGAACGAGCTTGGCGAGCGCCGCCGCCATTAGGGTTTTACCTAAGCCGACGACGTCGCCGATGATGACGCCGCCACGCTTGTTCAGGTGGTGTGCGGCAATCTGCACCGCAGCTTTCTGGAACTCCAGCAGCGTCGTTTGGAAATCGGCCGGGATGTAAAACTCGGTTAGTCCGGCCCGAGCCTCTTGTGACAAATGGTACGCCATCTTCACATAGATGTGGTAAGGGGGGACCAGATGCTCGCCCGCCCAACTCTCATCGATGATCTTTGCGAGCTCGTCCGAGATATCTATGCAAAAGTTGTCTTCCCATCGGTCATTGAACCAATTCGCCAGCTTCTTGGAGGCGTCGTGGTCCATTACGTCAACGTTAAGCTCACCTTGCTGCGAAAGGCCGGCGAACGTGAGATTGCTACTGCCTAGAAAACCTACGATGGGACTAATTAGATCGGGGCGGAACAGCAAGTATAGCTTTGCATGGAGTGGATGGCGCAGAAACAGCTTAACTACCACCTTCTTTGCGCGGATTTGGCTCGCAAGCCTGCGCAATCCGCGCTCATCCGCGTCACTGGGCGCGCCTATGGTCAGCTGCTGACGAAACTCATCGGCCAGTCGCTTGCGTAGCCGGGTCGCTGTCTGATTATCGATCGACTGCTCACCCTTGTTTGTCCCCACTATCTCGCGTAACTGATCTTGTGGCAGTCGTTGCATCCCAACGAGTAAACGGCAGCGGTGTTTCTCGTCGCCAGCCCATTCATCGATGCGCTGGTCTAGCTGCTTCCAACCGCGCAGGTTGAAATAGCCGACGCAGAAGTCCGCACGATCGGACGTAGCCAAGGTCTCGCGCAGAGCGGAAAGCAATGACTGCTCAATGTTATCAAAAATTCGCGGCACAGGTCCTCACTGGCAATGTGGCGGCAGATGCCCCCCAGGTTACGTGAAAGCCGATCCCGATTTGCAATCCAACCTGCTGGGGGAAAGAGTGCCCAATATCGTAAGAATACACCGCGGCGGGATTTACTCAAAGCTTTACGCTAATAGACGCTGGCGAGCGTGATCGATGGCCCTTACCCCGCCTTTTTTTCATCGTCGATCCGACTCAAGCCGCCGTCGCAAGATCTATTCATGGTCACAAACTGTGACTTTGATCGATCAGCTACGGCGTCTGCCGACAATCGCCGGATGATAAACCCGGCAGGCATGGCTGTCACTTTTTAAGCTGGGTTTGAAACGCCGGGTGGCGGTTCGGGGCGCAAAAGCAGGGGAGCGCCGGACGGGAGAAATGGTCCTTTGTCCACGCCGTGGGCATAGCGTAATCGCGTCCCTTCGACAAAGCTCAGGAGAGCCGCCCCGGATCACCGAGCGCTCCTCGATACGCGCTCCGGGATCCGCACGTGGCGCGGCGGCAGGAGGCGGCCTGCGAAGGGCGGCTCTTTGGCGCCGACTCTACCCCGGCGTGGACAGTAAGCGCCTTGTCTTGTTGGTGGACGCAGCCTCCGCTACAATATTGGCCCACATTCAATTTGAAAGGGCCACCATGAATCCGAACAAGGCGCTTTGGGAGAAGGGGGATTTTTCACGCATCGCGGCGAGCATGAGGGAGTGCGGGGAGGCTCTTGCCAAATCGTTTGGCATCACCCCGGGAATGAAGGTGCTGGACCTGGGCTGCGGCGACGGGACGACGGCGCTGCCTGCGGCAAAGCTGGGGGCGGATGTGCTGGGGGTCGATATTTCGCCGAAGATCGTGAATGCCGCGAATCGGCGGGCGAAGGAGATGGGGCTGGCGAATTGCAGGTTTGCGGAGGGGGATGCCTCGAACCTGGCGGAGCTGGAGGATAAATCCTTCGACCGGGTCGTGAGCATTTTCGGGGCGATGTTTGCGCCAAAGCCATTCGATGTGGCGAAGGAAATGGTGCGGGTCACGCGCCCGGGCGGGCGGATCATCATGGGGAACTGGATTCCAGGCGATCCGACTTATGTGGCGCAGATCCTGAAGATCTGCTCGAATTTTACGCCGCCGCCGCCCGAGGGATTTATCAGCCCGATGAAGTGGGGGATCGAGAGCGATGTGATCGAGCGGTTCGTCGCGGCGGGGGCCGCGAAGGACAAGATTTCTTTTGCGCGGGACACTTACTTTTTCAATTATCCGGGGCCGCCGTCGGAATTCGTCAATGCGTTCAGGGATTATTACGGGCCGACGATGAACGCGTATGAAGCCGCGGCAAAGGACGGGCGAGCGGAAGAATTGCACCAGGCGCTGAACGCGCTGTTTGCGGAGCACAATACGAGCATGGATAAGAATCAGACGGCGCTGTCGGCGACGTTCCTGCGGGTGACGGTGGGGGTGTGACGGATCGGGAAGTGACATTTAAGGAGCCGCGCACGAAGTAAGCGGTTTTGCTCGCGCGCCGGCGCGTCCGCGCACGGAGTAAGCGGTTGGGGTGCGCGCGGCGCGGAGCGAAGTTGCGATTCCCGAAATTCGCGGCGGCACGGGACTGCCGCCCTCCAGATGCGAGGTGGAGGGCGCCGCGAATTTAAAGAGCCGCGCACGAAGTAAGCGGTTTTGCTCGCGCGACGGCGCGTCCGCGCACGAAGTAAGCGGATTTGCAGTGGGGCGTCGCGCGCCGAATCCGCTTACTTCGTGCGCGGCTCTTTTCGAGCTTGCCAGCGACATTCCATCCCTCAATTGTTAGAATGCCCGCTCATCGAGCGGAGGCACCAATGAAACTGCCAGGCATGTTGTTGATGGCCGTCGCGGCTCTTGTGGCCGGCTCCTGCACGGGTAATAACCCGCCGCCGGGGGATAATCCGTCGGCTGGCATTACTGCGCCGGCGCAAGACTATGGTCAGACGCCGGTCGCGAAGAATAGCGCGTCACCAAATGCGCCGTCGGTGAAGGAAAATGTCCCGCCGAAGGATGCGCAATACACGCTTTTCTGCGAGGTCTATCGAGGGCCGGGGCACGTTCAAACGGCGATGGAAGCGATTCGCCAATTGAAAATCCTCACGAAGCGTGACGGCTGGCATGCGCTGCATGGCGACGATCAGAGCACCGTTTACTATGGCTACTACAGCACAATCGACGATGCCCTGAACAACCCGAATGAAACGAAGCGCGCCCAGGAAGATCGCCGGATGATCGAGAACCTTCGCGATCAGTTGGGCAATCGGCGGTTTCCCAATGCAATTTTCGTCGCGGTCGATGCACCGGATCCCAAGGCGCCAAAGGAATGGAACCTCGCGAACGCACCAGCCAATGCGTTCTGGTCACTACAAATTGCCGCGTATCAGGGAAGTCCGGAGCGAAAACAATATGCGGTGGATGCCGTTTCCGCGCTGCGGGCGCAAGGCGTTCAAGCATTTTTCTATCATGGCGACACCATCAGCTCCGTGTGCGTCGGCGCGTGGCCCAAGTCTGCGGTGAAACAGCAGGATTCGCGCGATGATGCTCACACGGTCGATCCGACGCAGCCGATCATGGTCTTCTCCGATCAGCTCCCGCCGGACATGTCGCCGGAGGTTTATCGAAATGGGCAGCGCGTGAAGGTCGAAGCGCCGAAACTGGAAATCGAAGATCCTTCGCTGGCGGAAATGATCAAGAAGTTTCCGACGCATGCGATCAATGGCGTGAATCATGCCCGCACGGGCGGCGGCGTGACGATTTACGATCCATCCTTCCTGGTGCAGGTGCCGCACCGTGGGGGAATTGAAGCGCTGGAGCAGAAGGATGCCCCCGCGAACCAGACCAACGCCCCTGACGCGGCAGCCGATGCGATTCTCAACCAGCAGCCCGCCGCCCAGCAACCGACGCGGCCGGGCCTGGGGAAGCTGCGTTCGATCGGAGATCAGTAGAAGTAGGAGCTCGAAATTGGATATTCTGATTGCCACCGGCAACGCCGGGAAAGCGAAGGAATTTCGCGAGATGCTCGGCTCCGATGGCATCGCCTGGCGCGATCTTTCCACTTTCCGCGAATTGATTCCCGTCGAAGAAACCGGCACGACTTTTCAGGAAAACGCGCGCCTCAAGGCTGCTGGATATGCCACGCAGGCCAGGATGTGGGCGCTGGCCGATGACAGTGGCCTCGAAGTCGATGCACTGAACGGCAACCCAGGCGTTTACAGCGCGCGCTGGGCGGAAAAGAATCAGACCGGCAGCGGGGATTCAGCAAATAATGCAACGCTGCTCGATCAATTGCGCGTGGTTCCTGATGACAAGCGCACCGCGCGGTTCGTCTGCGTGCTGGCTCTTGCGGATGAAACCGGCCGGATTGTGCTGACTGCAAGGGACTCCATGGAAGGGCGGATTCTGCATGCCCCGCGCGGGAGCAACGGCTTCGGGTATGATCCACTGTTCCTGGTCGAGAATCTGGGTAAGACGACAGCGGAATTGGATCCGGACGAGAAGCACCGCATCAGCCATCGTGGAAAGGCGCTCCGCAAGCTGCGCGAATTGATGCACGAAGTCGGGATCGGGAAACATTCGCCACTTCCGAGGATGTAACTGGAGGAAGGAACAAGAAAATCGTATGAGCAGGATCCTGGTGGCAGTAAGCAGCTTGTATGCGGCTCAGAAAAACGTGGAGACGGTGTGCGACCTGGCGCGACGCCTGTCGGCCGAGACGCTGGTGCTGCATGTCTCGCGTCCCAGCGGCGGCCCGATGCGCGAGCAGGAGCAGCAGGAGGGCGAGGCTGCCATCCGATTCCTGCGCGAAGGCCTGCAATCGCGCGGATTGGCCGTGCAAGACCTGCTGATGTTCAGCGATGACATCGCGCGGGCGATTTTGAATACTGCCGTCGAGCGCGAAGCGACCCTGATCGTGCTCGGGCTGACCGGGAAAAATGTCTTCGCGCGATTGCTGGCGGGAAATGTGCCGGTGGAACTGATCCGCCAGACGAAGGTTCCCGTTCTGATTCTTCCGCCGGACTGGCATCGCACGGTTTGATGCGGGCTCGCGTTTTCATTGGGGGCTTTTTCAAATCGAGATCTCATGCGACTTTCGCAAGGGAGAATTCGACGTCATGGTTGGCAGCGCCTCGGACGATATCCATCAGACCACGCAGTTGAAATTGCCGCCAGTCATTCGTGAGCTTTATGAAAGTCAAAGCCGCTGTTCTGTTTGCACCGCATCAGCCTTTCGAGATTCTCGATCTGGATTTGCGCGAGCCGGGGCCGGGCGAGGTGCTGGTCAAGATCGCGGCGGCGGGAGTCTGTCACAGCGATTATCACCTGGTTTCCGGAGCCACGAAGCATCCGATGCCGGTCGTGGCGGGGCATGAAGGCGCGGGGATTGTCGAGGCAATCGGCGCGGGCGTGAAGGACATCGCGGTCGGCGATCATGTCATTCTGAGCTGGACGCCCGATTGCGGACGCTGCTTCTATTGCCTTCGTGGTAAACCCAACCTGTGTGAAACCTTCACCGCGCCGATCTGGGCCGGCGTGATGCTCGATGGCACGACGCGCCTCAGCCTGCGCGGGAAGCCGGTTTACCATTACTGCGGCCTGGCGAGTTTCGCGACCCATGCCGTCGTTCCGCAGGAGAGCTGCGTGAAGGCGTCGATAAATGTGTCGTTGGGCGTCGCGGCGCTGGTGGGTTGCGCGGTCGCGACCGGCGTCGGCGCGGCCATCTACACCTCTCCCATTCGACCGGGCGAAAGCGTCGTCGTGTATGGCGCTGGCGGCGTCGGATTATCGATCGTTCAAGGCGCGCGACTGAGCGGCGCTAAGACGATCATCGCCGTCGATCGAACGCCCGCGAAAATGGAAATCGCTCGCAAGCTCGGCGCGACACACTCGATTCTTTCCGATGATCGCACCATCGAAAACGTCCGCGCTGCAACCGATGACCGCGGCGCCGATCATGTCTTCGAAGCGGTCGGCCTCGCCTCGCTTCAGGAAGCGGCACTCGAAGCCGTTCGACCCGGCGGCACGCTCGTGCTGGCCGGCCTTTCTCCCATGGGCACGCCCACCAATCTCCCCGGCGCGATCCTGACCCGCAAGGAAATCACCGTCAAAGGCTCCTACTACGGCTCCGTCCATCCCCGCCGCGATTTTCCCATGCTGCTCGACCTCTATCAGGCCGGTCGACTCGATCTCGATAGCCTGATTTCCCGCACATTTTCCCTGGAGCAAATCAACCAAGCCTACCAGGAAATGCTCGCCGGAAATCTCGCGCGCGGCGTGATTACTTTTTGAACTTCCGAAACTCTCCCTTGTGATCGCGGAATATCCTGTACCCAGTAAACAGCCTTCGACAATTGGCCCGAAGCGCAGAATTCCTCGATGATCTCGCGTGATTGTTCCTTGCCGAGCTTCATATTGGCCGGAAGCGGAGTTGGCTCACCATCTACTATGAGTGTCACTCTCCCCGATGACTCCGCTGGCTCTGTAGAGGCGTCCAACGCAACGTATTCTGGTTTAGATCGAGTATAGATGACTGCAGAACCCCGATCCGTGTAGATCACGGTAAGATATTCTTCCGACGATTTTTCAACGAAAAAGGTCGTTGCCCCTGTCGCTAATACCTGCTTGATAGCTTGCTCAATCTGCCCGGGCTCGACGCCCTCAATCTTCTCCCGGGAACTTCTGATCGTAGTCGCCATAGCGCTTTACCTTACCACGCGCTAGGCTTCGTCTGCGCCTCTTTCGGCGGCGCCTTCCAGTTGGTGGCGGCGCCGCCGTAGTAGGGGTAGTGGTCGAAGGCGTCGTAATTCCCGCCAAGTTTGGCGCGGGGGTCGGCGGTTTTGGTCATCCAATCGTCCAGCTGCTTGCGAAGATCGTGCTGGGCATCGCGATATTCCGTTGTGTCGGCAACGTTATGCATCGCGTACGGATCTTTCTGCAAGTCGTAAAGCTCCTCGACGGGGCGCTTCGCGCAAGCAAGGCGGAACAAATCAGAGAATCCCGGATCGAGCTGCCGGCTCAGAGGCGTTTCTTTGGTGGGGCCGGGGTCGATGTCGCCAAACGGGCCGACGGCTTTCCACATGACCGGATCACCCGCTGGCCAGAGGTCGGGCCGGAAGTTGCGGATCAGCAGATACCTGTCGGTGCGGATCGCGCGAATGGGATAACCTAAATCTCCCTGGCGCACATTCGCGTGGCGCTCGCGCTCCACGAAGATCGCGGGGCGCGACTTCACCTCCGCCTCGCTCTGAGCAACGATTAGCGGGAGGATGCTCTGCCCCGTCATCGACCGCGTCGGTTTAAGACCACCTGCCTCAAGAAACGTCGGCGCAAGATCGGTCAGCGACACCAATACATCCACGCGCCGCCCGCCCTTGGCACGGGCCGGCCAGCGCACCGCCAGCGGCACATGGCTGCTGGCTTCGTAGGCATTGGCCTTGGCACGGGGGAAGGGCCAGCCGTTGTCCCCGGTCATCACCACGATGGTGTTATCGAGCTTTCCCGCCTTTTGCAGCAAATCGAGAATGTGGCCTGTATCGCGATCGTACCGTTCAACAGCAAAGTAGTAATCGAGAATGTCGCCGCGGGTTTCCCGGGTGTCGGGAAGGTAGGGCGGCACAATCACCTTCGCCGGGTCCATGCCCGACTCGGCTCCTTGGCCCCGCCGATAAGGCCGATGCGGATCGTGGCTGCCGAACCAGTAACAGAAGGGCTTTCCGGGTGGGACCGATGCGAGAAATTCTTCGAAGTTATTGAAATGCTTTCCGGCTGGGTTGCGCTTGCGATCGCCCAGTTGGCCAGGGCCCCATCCCTTTCGCTCGAAGCCGACGTAGTAGCCGGCCCGCTCCAGCATGTTTGTGTAAACCGGGAACTTTGCCGGCAGATAGCTCCACAAATCGGCCCCCGATTCCAGTCGATGCGGCGCCTGACCCGTCAGAATGGACGCGCGCGAAGCCGAGCAAGTCGGCGCGGCACAAAAAGATCGCGTAAACAAAACCCCTTCCCGCGCCACCCGGTCAAACGTCGGCGTCTTCACCACCGGATCGCCGAGAATGCTCGCATGGGCAGCCGACCAGTCGTCGGCGATTGCGAGGAGAATGTTGGGGCGGTTGTCCGCGGCGGGAGCGGCGGCGGGCGCAGCGTGTGCTGCGACAGTCACCAACAAGAGCATCAGCAAAATGATGATGCTGTGGATGGACATTCAACCTCCTTGAAGCGGAAATGGTCTTCTAGAATGTGTACCTCATTCCAGCAACGATATTCGCAAGGGCGTGAGGGTCTTCCGAGAATTAACCTGTCTAACCACCGACGCGTAGGGGTGTCCTTACACTTTAGCTGCTCCGCCTTCGGAGAAGGTCGGACGCGGAAAGTTGTGCGATTCGGAAGCGCCGATGGGCGCTACCTTGTTCTTCAAAAATTGCTTTTGCGCTCGGCGCAACCAGACGCGCCCCACAGGTGGGGCGGCTAAAGCAATCAGGACGCATCTTCGCTGCGACTGTAAAAAAATGGTGCGATCATCAATCGGTCTATGTCCATGCGTGGACAGAAAGCCCCTGAACCGATAAATTCCATGCATCGCATCTTCGCATGACGCTGACTCACCGAAACTTCAGTTCCACGTTTCCATCGCCGGCGGTTTTGCCCGAATGGGCCGCCCGGCTCGTGCGGCAGGCGCGCCCGACGTCGGTGGCGCTGGAGCAGCTTAGCGCGACGCTGCATCTTCAGCAATCGAGTGACTTTTCCCTGGTGCGGGCGGTGTTGCCGGGGGCGGCGCAATTGCCTCCCGAGGAATTTCAGCGCCGGACCACCGAGCTTTACCTCGCGATTCGCGATGCGCTGATTGAGACATCCGCAACGCATCCGGTTCGGTTCTGGAATTTCCTTCCATCAATTCACGCCCCGACCGGCGCCGACACCGATCGCTACATGACCTTCAACAGCGGCCGATTCGCGGCCTTCGAGCAATGGTTCGGCGGCGCGAAGGAACTGGGCGTCGCGGTTCCGAGCGCCTCCGCCGTCGGACACCACCAGGAAGAGCTGGTGATCCATGCCCTGGCCTGCCCGAAGCGCGGCAGGGCGGTATGCAATCCCCGGCAGATCGCGCCGTATCGCTACTCGCGCCGCTTCGGCCCGCTCCCGCCTTGCTTTGCCCGCGCCACGGTGATCGAAGAGCCGACGCCGATGATTCTCGTCGGCGGCACCGCCAGCATCCGCGGCGAAGAGTCGGTCCATCTCGATGATCTTCACCGTCAGGCCGAGGAGACTTTCGAGAATCTTGCCTGCCTCGTGGCTCACGCAAGCGCCCCCGAGCGCGCTTATGCGTCATCCGAGCGATCGGACTGGCTCAAGCGATTCCGGTCGCTTCGCGTCTACTATCCGCGCTCGACCGATCTGCCAACGATCCAGTCGCTGGTGGCCGACGCGTTCAGCAGCCTCGCCTCCGCCGAATTTGTGATGGCCGATTTATGTCGGGCGGAGCTGCTGATTGAGATCGAAGGGGCCGCGGAAGTGTGATTCATTTCTCCCCCGCGAAACCGGCCTTACCTTTTTACGCACAACTCGCGCCATAAGCTGTCGAATCAAATGCAGATACGACAATTGCGTCTCCGTGCGAAATTTTTCGGAAACAAATACTTGGCGTCGGCGTAGTTAGGATATAGTATGGTACTCAGCGGTCTAATTGTGGGACGGCGACCATTGGGAATACGTTTATGAGTGGTTTACAAAACCGAGGAGCGGGAAGTTGGCGCGTTTGGATTCGTTTGAGTTCCAAGGCTGCCCGTTCGGCAAATTCTGTGACGCTCCTCACAATGCATCGCAAAAAAACTCAAAAAGTGGTGCGTTTTGATGCATTTTGGTGCATGGGCAGCGAAAACCCTCGAAATCAAGCGAATTTCGGGGGTGAGACAGGGTGAACTAATCGCAAAAATGCAAAATCCAAGGTCAAAGAGTGGTGCATTTGGTGCATTTTGGTGCACAACGGGGGGCGCAGGGGCATTCCGCCCGGTGTTTTCAAAACGGGGTCCGCAAGTAATATGGCCCTTATGACGCAGGATGCCAATACCACCAGCAGGGAGCAGCGCGAAGGGATACCGGAGGGGCTATGGTTGCGCTGTCCGGAGTGCGGCGACATGCTTTTCCGCAAAGTCGTCGAAGAGGCGATGCATGTCTGCCCCGGCTGCCAATATCACTTTCGGCTGGGGGCGCGCACGCGCATCGATCAGCTCTGCGATCCCGGCAGCTTCGAAGAGCGCTTTGCGGATGTGCATCCATCCGATCCTCTGAAGTTCAGCGATAAGAAGACCTATGCCGACCGGCTGCGGGCCGAGCAGACGCGAACGGGCAATCCGGACGCGGTGGTCTGCGGCAAGGGGTTCATCAAAGGACGGCCGATCATGATGGCGGTCATGGACCCGACCTTCATGATGGGATCGATGGGCAGCGTGGTCGGCGAAAAGATCACCCGTACCATCGAAGCCGCGGCGGATGAGCAGTTGCCGCTGCTGATCGTAAGTTGCTCGGGCGGGGCGCGCATGCAGGAGTCGTCGCTGTCGCTGATGCAGATGGCCAAGACCAGTGCCGCGCTTGCGCGGCTCGATGACGCGGGCGGATTGTTTATCAGTTTACTTGCCGATCCAACGACCGGTGGAGTCACGGCGAGCTTTGCGATGCTTGGCGATTTCATCATCGCAGAGCCCAAGGCACTGATTGGATTCGCGGGGCCGAGGACCATCTGGAATACGATCAAGGTGGAACTGCCGGAGGGATTCCAGCGCAGCGAGTTTTTGCAGGAGAAGGGCTTCGTTGATTTCATCGTGGAGCGCAAGGACCTGCGAAGTGAAATCGCAAGATTGGTTGACTTTTGTGGGGATGAGGAGCGGCCACGACGGAAGCGGCAGAGTTGAAACGCACCCCTTTCTCGAAATAACGAAGAGAGTAGAGCAGTAGAAAGTAGACCGCAGTGGGGCAATTCGATTTTGAGCGCTTTTCTGGCTCTACTTTCTATTTTCTGCTGCTCCACTGCTCTAATTTTGCCGGGGGCAAAATTGGGAGCACTGGGATTCGAACCCAGGACCAAGGGTTTATGAGACCCCTGCTCTAACCGCTGAGCTATACTCCCGAACTGGTTTGATTATGCAGGGCAATTCGCGGGGCGACAAGCAATTTGGCCTATTGGATGTGCCCCCATACAATATCTTCAATGAGCCCCGGCGTGCGCTTTCACTTGCTTTTCGGCGTGGTAGCTGCTTCGTACGAGCGGCCCGGCTTCGACGTGGCGGAGGCCGCGCGATTCGCCATGGGCTTTCCAATTTACAAATTCATCGGGATGCACCCACCGCGCGACCGGCAGATGATTGGGGGTCGGCTGGAGATATTGGCCGAGCGTGAGTATGTCGCAACTGATAGCAACCAGATCGTCGATCACCGCTTCAATCTCGTGGGCCTCTTCGCCCAGGCCCAGCATCATGCCGGTCTTGGTGACGAAGCCCTGGCCCTTGGCAATTTTGAGCAGTTCGAGCGAGCGCCGATATTTCGCCTGCGGGCGCACCTGTTTGTAGAGGCGGGGGACCGACTCGATGTTGTGATTGAGAATGTCCGGCTTCTCATCGAGGACTTTTTGCAGCGCGTCCCAGTTGCCGCAGAAATCGGGGATGAGCACCTCAACGCTGGTGCCGGGGGCTTGGGCGCGAATCTCGCGAATCGTGTCGGCCCAAACCTCAGCGCCGCCATCGGGAAGCTCGTCGCGATTGACGCTGGTGATGACGGCATGTTTGAGATTCATTGTCGCCACCGCATGGCCGACGCGCTTGGGCTCATCCAGATCGAGCGTCGGCGGTCGGCCGGTCGCGATGTGGCAGAAGCCGCACGATCGCGTGCAGACGTCGCCGAGGATCATGAGCGTGGCCGTTCCCGCGGCCCAGCATTCGCCCATGTTCGGGCATTTGGCCGACTGGCAGACGGTATGAAGCCGCTGATCGTTCACGAGGTTCAGCAGCTTCACATATTCCTCGCCGGCCGGCATCTTCATTTTGAGCCAGGAGGGCTTGCGCGAAGGCCGATCCGAGCCCGGGGGAAGCACAAGATGATCGAGAGAAACTGCCATGTAAGAAGTCGAATGAATCTTAGGATTTATCGGCCATGTGGGCAAACGCGATTAGTTTCGGGAAAAGGAAGGTTAAGATCTAAGCCGAATTTTCGGAGTCTGGACTTCCCCACGAATGGTGGACGCGCGACGCGGACAGGATAATGCCTGTCGGAAGGAGCGTTTGCCATGGCACGTCGGAAGTTCACGCGGGAGTTCAAGCTCTCGGCGGTCAAGCTGG
>Ga0134128_10000331_pt1 | contig 66428 bp, 60 predicted proteins | sample KB31754_FD_96462 | JGI IMG/M metagenome (GOLD analysis project Ga0134128, IMG submission 96462) | Terrestrial soil microbial communities with excess Nitrogen fertilizer from Kellogg Biological Station, Michigan, USA - KB3-175-4 | ecosystem: Environmental > Terrestrial > Soil > Unclassified ... | reverse complement strand
TAGCTGTCGCTGCTCACGCGGCCCTGGATATTGAGCCAGCCGGTAAGTTTGTATTTGAGCGATAGAAGCCCCAGCAGACGAGCCCTGTTCTCATCGTGATGGGTATTGTTTACGGTCCAGTACGGGTTCATGATCACGGGGTCGGGTTTGGAAGACCAGAAGGTAGGTGTTTGGATACCCGAGACATCCGTGGTCTCGAAATTCTTCAGATCGTTTTGATTCACGCTCGCAGGAATGCTGTACACATTCGCCGCCAGCAGCCCATCGCTGCCGATGCCGGGTTTGTTGTAGATATTCTGATCGATATAGGTGATTCGGGCATCTGCCGAGAGCCGGTCGGAAATATTGATATCGATACGCCCGTTAAAGGTATTCCGCATCAGCCTGTTCTGCGGAGCGATCCCATTGACATTGTTGTTGGCATAGGACACATAGGTCGATACCTTATCGGAACCGGCCGTGAGGCTGATCGCGTTGTTGGTCGTGATGCCGGTGCGATAGAAGTCTCTGACATTGTCGTTGGAATAGTCGTGAAGCGCCACGGTTTGACCGCGCCAGTCCGTAACCTGTTGTCCTGTGGCCTTTGCGCCCCAGCTGGTGAGTACAGCGGTGCCATAGACGCCGCCGACGCCCTGGCTATAGTCCGTCTGCATCTTTGGGATGCTGAAGGCGTTGTCTGCCTGTAGACCCGAATTGAGGCTCACTAGCATCTTCCCCGCCTTTCCTTTTTTAGTGGTGATGATGATCACGCCGTTGGCTGCGCGGCTGCCATAGAGTGCTGCGCCGGCGGCGCCTTTCAGTACCGTCATGGTTTCGATATCGTCGGGGTTGATATTGGACAACCCATCGCTGCCGCTCTCGCCGAAGTTGGCCGAGCCGGCCTCGTCTTTTACTTCACCCGAGATGGTTTGGTTGTCGATGGCGACGCCGTCCACGACGATCAGGGCATTGTTCGTCCCCTGGATACTTCTGTTCCCGCGCAATACGATACGGGTAGCGCCGCCGGGGCCATTGGAAGTAGGCGTCACCGTTAGACCGGCGACCTTGCCGCTCAGGGTATTGGCAAAGCTGGCGTCGCGGATCTCGTTGACCTGGTCGCCGCCTACCGTCTGGGCGGAATAGCTCAGCGATTTGGCCTGCCGCTGGATACCCAGCGCGGTTACTATCACTTCGCCATAACCCTTTTGGTCCTGTACCAGTGAAATGGTTAGATTCGAAGCCCCGGCACTCACCGATTGCTCTACGGCAACATAGCCAACGGAAGAAAATTGAAGAACGGCGCTGGAGGAAGAGATGTTGATGGTAAACCAGCCGTCCTCGTTGGTGGTAACCCCGCCTTTGTGTCCTTTGATCGATACCGAGACTCCGGCTAAGGGTTTGCCGGTGAGCTGGTCGACTACCCGGCCGCGGATCGTCTCTGCAGGGGCGGCGGCCAAATGCCCGATGATCCCAAGAAGGAATAACATGTAGAGAATTCTAACACGCATAAGTTGTTATGTTTTGGTTGTTAAAAGCAGTTGTTTTCATTATGACAAAGCAATCGTGTTCCCGTCATGACGCAGGACGTCCATCTGGTCATGACCGGCATTAATTCGAGATCCGTGATGTTTAGAGGATAAAATTTCTTACTTAACCAAAGCTAAAAAGTTGAAGGGAGATAAAAATTCGAAATTCTATTTAAAATGTATACTTTTTTAACAAAAAAAGCCAGACGTTGGCCACGCCCGGCTTTTCCTTTGACAATTCTTTTTTACAGCGTCGTCAGCGAAAGATAATCTCCCAATGCGGGCCGGCTCGCAAGAGCCGTTTCGATGATGGCCAGCGCCGCCGTTCTTTCTTTCGCTGCGAGGGCTAGTCGCGGCGCACGTACGTATTCGCTTCCCACTCCCGCCTGTGCTTCCGCGAGCTTGATATATTGTACCAGTTTGGGCCGGATATCGAATTCCAGCAAAGGCATGAACCACCGGTAGATCTCGGTTGCCTCGGCGATGCGGCCTGCCCTTACCAGTCTATATATTGCAACTGTCTCCGCCGGAAAGGCGCACACCAGACCCGCGACCCATCCCGTGGCGCCCAGGAGCATCTCTTCCATCGCGATGGTATCGACGCCGCAAAGGATCTTGAACCGGTCGCCAAAGGAATTGATCATCCGCGTCACATTGGTCACATCCCTTGTCGACTCCTTTACTGCCTGGATATTCTCGCATTCCGCGAGTTCCGCGAACATGGGCAGGGTCACCTCGATGCGATATTCGATGGGATTGTTATAGACCATGATCGGCAGCTCTGTTGCCCGGGCCACCGCTTTGAAATATTCTACCGTCTCGCGTTCATCGGCCTTGTACCGCATCGGCGGCAGCAACATGAGTCCCTCTGCCTTCCACTCCTCCGCCAGCCTGGCCTGCCGGATCGCCTCCTGGGTAGAGCCCTCCGCTATATTTAAGATTACAGGAACCTTTCCCGTTGCTGTTTCGACGGCGGACTTTACCAGCCGTTCTTTTTCATCGAGGGTGATCGTACTTGCCTCGCCCAGCGAGCCGGCGAGGACGATGCCATCGACACCCGCGTCGATCTGGAATTGGAGATTTTTATTGAATAAAGGAAGATCGAGTTCGTCCTGAGCCGTAAAGTTTGTTGTCAGCGCGGGGTACACGCCGTTCCAGGTGATAGACATAGTCAGTTAGTTTTTTCAAAAATATCCGGCGGCAATATAGGAGAAGTCTTTAATCTTAACAAAAGATAAGAGAATATTAACTCTTTGGCGGCTGTCTCACGAACGACAGCCTACGCAAACCATGAGGCATAATAATAACCGTTTTAACAACGTTGTGCTAAAATGCGAATATATTTAAGGATATTCCTGTTGTTTTTTGCCTTGTATTCCTCGAAATATTTGGTGGGGCAGGATACACTTAGCACCCGTTATCCAAACGGGCAATTGAAAGAATGCAAAATCCTCGTGAATGACCAGCCCGTCCGGGCCTTTAAATATCTTGAAGATGGGAAGATGGCATTTAAGTGGGATAAACATTCCAAAACGCTGGAGATCTTTACTTCTTTAGACGAATCAGATAACCTGGCGGCTATTTTTGATACGATTTGTCCTGACCAGACTGTTATACAGCATTTCGGTCAGGGGCCTGTTTATTCCGTTTTTCACGGGACGAGCAAAAATATGGACGGTGAGATGACATTTTATAACGAGGATGGGACGATTAGTGGTCAAGGGCGCTATATAAACCACCGAAAATCAGGCATCTGGACCTATCATTATACGGACGGACAGGTAGAGAGAAGAATATATCCGGCGGGCATCGATCCTCAAAACGGCATATCCGTCGACTATACAGTTGTTCCGGTGTTGCTAACACTGACAATCCTCGGGATATTCTTCTTTTTGTCTATCCGGATTGCCACTTATTACCTATTTTATAAGGTAATCGGACTATTCACCTTTATTTCGTTCGGATCAGTTTTGTGTTTTGCCCAAAAGTTAGATCGAAGTAATGGAGGGATTTCTCTTTTCCTGACCCGTTATTTTATGCCGGTGATAGGCACAATGATCACGGTTATACTGCTGTTGTCTATTTTTAACCTGGTATTCGTCAATCGATTGAAAATAGGAAAGGGTCTAAGCAGGGTTTTTTTGATCGCCGCCATAGTCCTACTCTTCTTTCTATATGTCGGCGCCCACCTGGGAGGCTCAGTTGCGATGTGATCGTCCCATGTAAAAACAAACATTTTTATTCTGTTCAAACGATACATTAGAACATTCCGCCGCATGACTTAGTGGCGATTGGTACCAGATGTGCCAAATTTAGGTTCAGACAGAGCATGAATTTTGAATAATTGCGGATCTTGTATGGAAAAATGAATTATTCGCATCTCATTCAAGGGTCAATTAAAAAATACTATGAAGGTTCGATTTATGCGAAAGAATAAAATAATTTGGTGTTGGATATGCATCGCTTATTTAGTGCTTTCTTGTAAAAATGGTGATAGGCCAAATGATAAGGTCACCGAAAAACCTTGCAGATCAGATAGGCTTCTTTTGTTATGTTCATTTGACCCCACACTTGTTGATAGCGTTCTTATAGCCAAATATAAATCTGAGACGATTTCAGGAGGAATGAATTTATATGAACCCGCCATTTTTTCAAAAAGTAAAGATAATATTTCAAATCCAGCTTGCGGTTTTATCGATGTTGATGATAGTATATCAAATAATGAATCCTTTTCGGTTTGCCTTAAAATTGGAAACCTTTCCAGAATTTATAATATTGAGAATATTGTAATAGACACAATGCCCGTATATCATGGTTATGTTTGTGGACTAAAGAGTTATACGCTTGATGGGATCGTCCATACAGAAGGGAACTTCAATCTTGGGAGTTTTCAAAAGTGATCGGAAGATTGCAAAATAGCGATCTATTGGACTTGTGTTTTAGGCCCCACCCGAGATCATGCCGCACCAGGGCTAGGTGCGGTTTTTTATTCATTTTACGCTCGCACGAGTTAGCTCGGCTCGCGGTCGGTCACAAAAAATGCCCGGCCGAAGGCTGGGCACTTCTGTGATTGCGTTTGCGGGGCAAGAGGGACAGGATTCGAACCTTTTTGTGAAAGATTTAGTAAAAATTGACAAGTTTCTACCAGTTCTTACTCGACGGTTACGGCAGCTGGTCGCTGGAAACTTTTAAACTCACTACGCTGCTTTTCCCGGGGAGCGCCAACGAATATGACAGTTATGTCTACGCGCTTGGTGCGCCCGGCAAAAAAGAGGAGGCTATTATCATGTATGGGAAGTCGATCCTTTTGAATCCTAAAAATGAATCGGGGAAGAATAAATTGAAAAAATTGCTTGAGGAAGGCAAGTAATGGGGTCAGAGCATTGAGGCGGCGGAGGCCCGGAGTAAAATATTTTCGTATATAGAATACTGGTATAACAGGGCCCAGTTAGTAATTAAGGTAGATTTTTCTGTATTTTCGCGCCACGAAAACCTAACTTAATTATGAAGAGACTTTATCTATCTCCGCTAGTCCTGCTGTCCGGGATTTTTTTTGTTATGCTTATTGTATCCTGCGAAAAAAAAGGCGATACTGGCCCAGCCGGCCCTGTCGGTCCTGCTGGCCCTGCCGGCGCCAGCGGCGATTCCGCATCGGGAACTGTGGTCTATTCGGATTGGCTGGATCTCACGTACAAGCCTGATACCGTTATAACACAAGGCAAGATCGATACGATTGGCTTCTATGCCGATATTAACGTGCCAGCACTCACTGTGACGATGTTGAATACTGCAGATATAAAAGTGTATATCAATACCAGTGATTCGACTGATCCGGTTATCTTTCCTTTGCCTTATTATAGCTCATCCGGGCTTTACATACAGGTTTCCGATTACAAGGGGGGTATTGAATTGTATTCCAATGCGCAGATGAGCACTTTTCTATCCAATGGTAAGGAGTTCCAACAATACCGGTATATGATCGTGCCCGGCAATTCCGAGGGTAAAAAGAATAATAGTGTAAACTGGGCAGATTATGCCGCGGTAAAAGTATATCTCGGATTAAAAGACTAAAAATTGCCGGTCGTGTATACTCCTGCCATCGGCTTATATTTCTGAAAGAGGGCGTCTCCTTTTAGACGCCCTCTCTTTTTGAGGCCTATAGAGAGGGTAGCTGTTCGTAGGTAAAGCCTTTCCGGGAGGATTAGCTTCGGGCAAAGCCCTCGCTGATCCCTTAGGGGAGGGGCTTAAGAGTTTCTTTGTGGACCTTCAGGCGGCCTCCGGCCGCCTTCGTTTTTTGTTTTCCGCATCCGATGCGAGCAAGCTCGCCCGTCTGCTCCAAACAAAAAACCCGCAGCTAAAGCTGCGGGTCCACAAAGAAACTCTTGCGGAGAGAGAGGGATTCGAACCCCCGGAAGTGTTACCTTCAACGGTTTTCAAGACCGCCGCAATCGACCGCTCTGCCATCTCTCCGGCGCAAAAATAGGGTTGCACATCCACATTTTCGTACTTTTGCGTAAATTTTTGGTTTGAAGCACCTAAAGGCTGTCAACAAGTATTTCTGGAAATATCGATGGCGATTTTTGCTGGGCATCATGTTCACCATCCTGTCGAATTATTTTCGTATCCTGACACCACAGGTCACGGGATATGTCGTCAATTCGGTGGAGAGCCAATTACAGGAAACCATACCCGCGGCAAAGGCAAAGGGAGCGCAGCCCGCGACAAAAGGCGCTCAGCCCACAGCGGCCGTCCAAACGGCGACAAAGGATACCGCCAACTACGATTTCCTCGTGAAGCGTTTTATCGGCAAGATGGACGCCCAGGGATACAGCTTTAGCCAAAAAGTTGTCATCTGCGGGATCACCCTCCTCGTCCTCGCGCTGATCAGCGGCGGCTTTCTGTTCCTCATGCGTCAGACCATCATCGTGATGAGCCGGCACATCGAATACGATCAGAAAAGGGAGATCTACGGGCATTATCAGCAGCTCGACACCAATTTCTATAAGACACATGCCACGGGTGACCTCATGAGCCGGATGGCAGAAGACGTAAGCCGCGTGCGCATGTATACCGGTCCGGCCATGATGTATCTCGGCAACCTGCTGGTGACGATCGCCTTCAGCCTGTTTTTCATGGTGCGGAAAGATGCCCTGCTGAGCCTGTATGTCCTGACGCCGCTGCCGATCCTGGCCATTACCATCTATTACGTCAATACCATTATCCACCAGCGGAGCGAACATATCCAGGCGCTGCTGAGCAATCTGACCACCAACGCGCAGGAATCCTATAGCGGTATCCGCGTCATCAAGTCCTTTGTCCAGGAGAATGCCATGCTGAGATTTTTCCAGCATAATAGTGAGGAATACAGGAAGAATGCCGTGAATCTGGCGAAGGTCGAATCCATCTACTTCCCCTCGATGGGGCTGATGATCGGCCTCAGCACACTTTTCACCATCATGATCGGCGGTATGTATGTCATCTATGGGCGGCACAATACCGATATCGGGACCATCGCGGAGTTCGTGATGTATGTCACCATGCTCACCTTCCCGGTGAGCGCCATAGGCTGGGTAGCCAGCATGGTCCAGCGGGCTTCGGCATCCCAGAAGCGGCTCAACGAATTCCTGGACACCGAGAGCGCCATCCGCAATGCCCCGGGCGCGCTACGACAGCCGCTGCAGGGAAATATCGTATTCCAGGGCGTGGATTTCACCTATCCCAACACCGGTATCCACGCGCTCATCGACTTCAACCTGGAGATAAAGAAGGGGGAGAAGGTGGTCATCGTCGGCAGGACCGGCAGCGGCAAGACGACCGTCGCCCAGCTGCTGCTGCGCATGTATGACCCGGACAAGGGCAAGATACTGCTCGACGGGACGGACCTGCGGCGGCTCGATCTGCAGGACCTCCGTCGCCAGATCAGCTATGTCCCGCAGGATGTCTTCCTGTTCAGCGATACCGTGTCGGGCAATATCCAGTTCGGTCTGGACCGTCCCGACGTAGAAAAGGTGCGGCTGGCAGCCCGCTATGCCAGCGTAGACAAGGAGATTGAGGGGTTTTCCGGGAAATATGAAACGATGATCGGGGAGCGGGGGGTAACGCTCAGCGGCGGCCAGAAACAACGCATCTCCATCGCCCGGGGCCTGATCAAAGACCCGGAGATCATCGTTTTCGACGACTGTCTCAGCGCCGTGGACGCCCGGACGGAAAAGGAGATCCTGGGCAATCTCTATCAATACCTGCAACAAAAGACCGCCATTATCATCACCCACCGCATTTTTTCGCTTTTCGACTTCGACCGGATCGTGGTCCTGGAGGAGGGAAAGATCGTAGAGACCGGCACCCACCAGGAATTGATGGCCCGCAACGGTTATTACACCTATCTCTATGAGCAGCAACAGGCTGAGAACTCTCCCGCCTAACGGCGGACCACAGGTCGTTTCAAACACCCATACAACAAGAACTACAGCCGCATACAGGGCAGACCTTAGAGCCTTTCCATCCGGCGGGCAAATGTGTCGGAATTAGTTGCTACAAATGTTGTGGAAATTTTGCTAATTCGAAAACAATACTATATTTGTGACTGCTTAATTAGAAATTCTCAACTGAAAAAAAATCATTGTGGCGTACGAAAACAACGACAAAAGAATGGAAAGCGTCTACAGCAAAAGGATTCGCGCTGGCAAACGCAGGACGTATTTCTTTGATGTGAGGGCAACCCGTAGTAACGACTATTATCTTACTATCACCGAAAGCCGGAAGAAATTTAACGAGGATGGTTACGACAGGCACAAGATCTTCCTGTACAAAGAAGACTTCAACAAGTTCCTGAAGGCGTTGACCGAGGCTGTGGATTATGTCAAGACCGAGCTGATGCCGGATTTCGACTTCGACGCCTACAACCATGATAATGTTCAGGAGAACGAAGGCGGCTATATCGAATCTGCCGTTAGCGACGATGTTGACGATGATGTTACCGTCCGTCACACGCCTGCTGCACCTACCTCACCCTCCCATACTCCTACCGCCACAACGGGAGAAGAGGTTGACAAATGGTAAAGTAACGAACTTTAAGATACAAGCCTCTGCATCCGCGGGGGCTTTTTCGTTTATGTCGGTCCTTCGGACGACGGCCCTCCGGGCCGTCCTGCGCAGGTTTTTTTATTAATACCATAACCTGGCCTTCACGCGGCGGAGATAAGCGAGAGCCGCCTTTCCCACCGGGGCACGATTCTCGCTGCCGGGGATGCCGGCGATCTGTCTCCAGCCTTTGAAAAACCCACCCATATGCCCACCGCTCTTCTGAAGATATTCAAGGCTCCAGAGCAATGCCGTGGTGACAAAATAGGGTAGGGGCAGGTATTTCCAGGCTACCTTGCTTTTGTTGACCCACATCCCCCTCAGCTTGTCTTTGGGTGTCAGCCGGCCTGCCGGCGATTCCTTGTGCAGGATCACGACCCGATCATCGTAGCGGATCGAAAAACCGGCATCCAGGGTCCTGTAGCTCAGATCATATTCCTCCATTCCATAGAAGAAATTCTCGGGGTATACACCGACTTTGTCAAACACCTCGCGGCGTATGGCATGCGCAGCGCCTGAAAAATACCCGGTTTCGAAATGTGGCCACTCCTTACGTTCGGTGAATCGTTTGTGCGGGAAGGCATTGACCTGCATTTCGCCGGTGGAGGCATAATAGATCTTGAAGGCGGCGATGCCTACGGGGCGATCCGCCCTGGCAGGGGGCAGCATGACGGCACCGGACGCCGAAAATGCTTCGATGCCGAAGATGTGCAGGATATGTCTTAGCGCGTCCTTGTTCTTGAACAGCGCATCGTCATCTAAAAAAAGCAGGATCGGCGCCCCGCTGAGCGAGATGGCGTAATTGCGGCCGCGGGAAACACCCAAATTTTCGGGCGCTGTTACATACTGGAACGGAACTTCCGGATGCGCGGCAATAAAGGCTTCGACCAGTTCATAAGAGACGGTGCTTTGATTGTTGACGATCACCACCTCCTCCACCAGTTCGTCGAGCCCCTCCAGCCCGCTGATGTTCCGGGCCAGCTCGAGCGCATCGTCGGGCCGGTTATACGTGATGATCACAAAGCTAATGGGCTTCATGGCATTCGGTTAAGCCGCGGCGGCGGGCCTCGGAGCCGTCGGGTCTTTCGGTTTCCTTTTGCGATATTCCATCACCAGCCCCGCGATAAGCAGGCCATAGATCGCCAGGTTGAACCAGGTCGTGAGCATCATCCCCACCTTATAGGAATGCGGCTCGAACCGGAATTCGATGGTATGCTTACCTGCCGGAACGGCCATCCCGCGAAGGGCATAGTCTACCCGGATATAGTCGGCGGGCTTGTCATCGACAAAAGCGTCCCATCCCTTGCTGTAATAGATCTCGCTAAAGACCGCGAACTGGTTGCTATGCGCCGAAAAGGTATAATCGATCTTGTCGTTGTCGTTGCCCACCAGCTTGATGGAAGCCGTGCTATCGGGCACCGGCGGAAAGGGTATCTTGCCTGCAAACTGCTGCTGGACGATCGCCGTATCCCGGACATTGACGCTGTCCAATGCCTGCATCTCTTCGTCACCATCCTTGACATAGTGAATGGCCTTTACCAGCCAGCAGGGGCCGAAAGCGCCGGGGTTCAGCCGGGCCACGGCCTGTCCGGTGCGTTGATCGGGCTGGATGAAATATTTGGCGTTCAGCATGTCATAGACCTGCATATTGCCCTTGCTGAGCTGATGGTCGATAAGATCCTGATAGAGCCCGAGCTTCGCAGGCGAATAGCCGCCGATGGAGTTGTGGAAATTGGAGGCGCGGGCACTTGTCCACGGGGGTTCCTGTGTACTCTGATCCACGACCCGGAAATTCTTGTCCGGATCGCTGTTGATCTGCTGATCGGCAGCATTGGGCGTCAGGCTGGATTGAATATCGCCAGGGTCCTGGTAGCTGTCCTGGTTGAGATAACGCGAGCTCACAGCCAGCAGATCATAGCTGCTGAGGACAGCAAGTCCGGCGAGCAGGATGACGGGTTTTATCTTTTTGCGGATATAAAGCCCGATGAGCGCGCCGGCGATCACGATCAGGATGATGGTTCGGAGCAGATCCGATCCCGCTATAGACTGCCGGTCCTGTTGCAACGCCCGTAGCAGACCACCCGCGGTGGCCATCGCCTGCTGTTGTGCATCGGGCCCTGCCTCGTGTGCCTGCGACAGCTGTTGCATCTTGATCTGTACGAACCGCTCCTTGAGCTGACCATCGTTCACACCCTGGTAGCTGGCGCTCAAATAGAAACCTACGAGGATCAGCAAAAAGACGCCGGTGACATAGGCGGCATTCAGAAATTTCTTCCACAAGGCTGCAGTATCGAGCTTGCTGTTCAAAAGCTGGTCGAGCCCGAGCGCCACCAATACCGGCGCCGCCAGCTGTGGCAGCCACAACGCGGTGGAAGGGGACCGGAACTTATTATAGAGCGGAAAATGATCGAAAAGGAAATAGTTCAGCGCGGCGAAATTCTTTCCCCACGCCAGCATGATGCCAAGCACGATCGTCGAGATCAGCCACCATTTCGCCCAGCCCCGGAGTACCACGCAGGCGAAGATGCAGAGAAAACAAACCACGGCGCCGATATACACCGTACCCATGGTAAAAGGCTGCGCCCCCCAGTAGGCATAGCCGTTGGCGAACTGGATACCCGTGTCTTCCGGCACATTGAGGTCCGAAGCCATCTTGTCCGCCAGCTTGGAGTTGTCGCCGATCTCGGAACGGGCGCCTGAGCCGCCGCCATAGATATCCGGCACGGCCAGCGTCAGCGTCTCCCATATGCCATAGCTCCAGTCGAACGCATAGTCCTTGCTCAGACCGCCCTTTCCTTCGTCCTTATTGGTGCCCTTGGTGAGCTCCGTGCGTCCACCGCGCATGGTCTCCTGGGTATATTCTTTCAACGGCAGATTGGAGGCGAGACTGGTGCCGAATCCGATGCCGGCGGCGACCGCGGCAAGACAAACGCCGACGGCCATCTCTTTGATCTTGCCTTCCCGGATGCTGAAGATGGCATAGAACAGGGTCAGCAGTCCCATGCTCAACACGGTATAATAAACGATCTGCAGGTGCTGGGTGCCGATCTGTGCGGCAAAGAAGAAGGCCAGCAAACCCGTGCCCCAGAGATACTGCCGCCGGAACAGCAGGAGCAGACCTGCGATAACGCCCGGCGCGAGGCCAATGGCCTGCATCTTGGTAACGTGCCCCGTGACGATGATCACCGGATCATACGATGAGTAGGCATAGGCCAGCGACGCCAGTACCGCCACCCAGGGGTTGATCCGCAGGACAGCCATGAGAATATAGAAAGTCACGCAGGCGAGGAAAAAGAAATTGATCGGCTGTGGGAGCCCGAGGGTAAGAGCGTTCAGCAGGTATCCATAATGAAGTGCCGTTTGCGCATCCATCGAGATCGTATAGGCCGGCATACCGCTGAAGGCGCTTTCTGTCCAGAGCGGGAAATGACCATGTGTGGCTTTGTATTCGTCGGACTGGTGCGCCATGGCCTTCCATTGCTCGACATCCGATTGCCCGACTACCTTGCCTTCCAGAGCCGGCCGGCAATAGACCACGGCGACGACCAAAAAAGCGGCGATGGCGATCAGATGAGGAAGCGCTTTTTTCAATACAGCATTCATATACAGTGCGATGATTATTCCCGGCAAAATAATGGTTTTTTAATGGTATTTTGCCCGGAAATACAGATTTTTGGTTAAATATGCGCCTACTAAGATTTCTCTCCCGGCTGGCATTTATTTGTAATATCTGTTTTCTTCTTATGTCCGTTTTGCGCTATCTGCCTGCGACACCCGACAACGCGCTCATATCGGATATCGTCGTGCTCGGTTACTTCGGTCCCATCGCGGTGAACTTTTTAGTGAACGTGATCGTTGGGATCCTGTTCTTCCTGCGGCGGGTGTGGGCATCGGGTGTCCCTCGCTGGCTCCTGATAACGAATTTTGTTTTCTTTGTCCTGCAAATCATATTGTTCAACGCTTTCAATACGCTACATTGATCCAATCCATATTAAAGGACCGTCCTACCAAGCTCTTCCTCGGCTTTACGGCTTTCTTCTGTTGCAATGCCCTGATCGCAGAGGCTATCGGCACCAAGCTGTTCTCCCTTGAAAAGCTCTTCGGGGTACACCCGGTGAGCTTTACCCTGTTCGGCCAAAGCGGCCTTTCGTTCACGCTGACCTGCGGCGTGCTGTTGTGGCCGCTGGAATTCGTGATCACCGATATCATCAATGAATTCTATGGGCCACGGGCCGTGCGCCGCATCTCCTATACGGCCATCATCCTGATCGCCTATGCATTCCTGATGTATTTCCTGTCCATCCACACCCCGGCAGCCGATACCTGGCTCGCCAGCAGCAAAGCGCAGGGCGTGGAGAATATCCAGAATTCCTATAGCGCAATCTTCGGCCAGGGCATCATGATCAGCATCGGCTCCATCGTCGCCTTTTTGGTAAGCCAGCTCGTGGATGTCACCGTATTCCATCACATCAAGAAAAAAACCGGCAACAAGCATCTCTGGCTGCGCGCGACAGGTTCTACGCTGGTCTCGCAATTGGTGGATAGCTATATCGTTCTTTTTGTCGCCTTCAGCCAGTATTTCACCTGGCAGCAGATCCTGGCCATCGGGATGATGAACTATATCTACAAGTTCACGATTGCCATCGTGCTGACGCCGCTGATCTATCTCGTGGAAGGAAGGATCGAACGCTATGTAGGCCATGAGACCGCTCACAAAATGCGGCTGGCGGCCATGGGTGAAGAGGTAAGCGAAGGGGTGATTCCCACTGCCGGTTAGCTCACCTGAACTTCCATGATGTAATCATTCATAAAGACATTATTCCCCACCGGCACGTCTTCCTCGCCGATGACGACAAAACCCATGCGTTCATAGAATTGCCTGGCCTTGTTGTACCGGTTGACATTCAACCGCAGTCTCTTTCCCCCCGCGGGACGAATATCGCTGTAGATATAATTCAGGATCATCCGGCCCAGGCCCTTGCCCTGGCGTCCGGGCAGGACATAAAGCTTATGAAGCTTGAATACTCCGGGTTCGGCCGTTGGCGCCCAGGAGGCAAAGCCGATGGCCTCTTCGCCCTGTTCCAGGATCAGGAATTGCTGGTGTTCATCGATCATTTGCCGGCGCAACGAGGCCGGGCTGTAAAAAAGGTTGAGCATGTACTGCCACTGCTCATCCGCTACGATCCCACTATAGGTGACAGGCCAGATCTGCTGGGCCAAAAAGCCGATGGTATTGATGTCATCGAGATCCGCTGGTCTGATCGATAAAGGTTCTTCTGTTTTCACTGATCGTTTTATTTTTCGTTAATGTCTGTCCTTTGGAAAAGGGGCGTCCTGTGTCTTTGGCGGGTTGTCTTCCGCCTCTTCCTCCTGGCGGCGCTGGTGCTGCCGCAGGGCCCGCATCGCCAGCCGCACCGCTATATAGAAGGTGGCGAAAGCCCCAAAGGAGAGTACCCCTGTCGACACATATTTGGCGGCTATGTGGCTCTGTTGCAGGAAAAGGAAAAAGTCAAAGCTGCCATGGAACAGCACCGCAACGCTTAAACCTCTTAACAGCAGTCCCAGCGAATGCTGCTGTGAAAACTTGGCGCGGCCTACCGGATATCCCATCAACACCGCGAAGGAGGCATGTGCGGGTATTGCCAGAAAGAATCGGGAAACACCGGTCTCCAGACCGAACTGCCGGACATATTCGATGTTCTCCACAGTGGCGAAACCCATCCCGATCATCACGCTGTAGATCACACCGTCGAAAGGCTCGCGAAAGACCTTCTTGGGATAGGCATAACCACGCAGGACCAGGAACTTGCTCCCTTCTTCGCTCAACGCCACCACCCCGAACGCATACCAAAGATAAGACCAAATGGAATGATGCCAAGGATCGTTGCGAACATCCACCGACAGCAGCTGCACCCCCAGGGCCGGCAGGGTAGCGGCCGCACCCAGCAGGAATGCCATGACGAGATAAGGCATCGACGCTTTCCCCAGCCGTTGCAGGGAATAGATGAACAAACAAATGGCAACGCCGGGAGCGACTGCCAGGGCAACTAATAACATTCAATAAAAATATTACTTTGGCGCCGTTCTGAAAAAATAGATCGCGCCATCGTTGAAGTGGATCTCCCGGACCAGCTGTTTGCGGGTCCGTAAATAGTCCACACCGATGAGATCGACGTTGATGGCATCGTCGAACCAGATCAGCGTAAAATGATCTTCCTTTAACATGTACTGGATGTCTTCCTGGTTATCCTTATGCGCGATGAGGTCGGCGTGCAGCCCGCCGCCGAGAAACCACAGCCCCTCGAAGGCGTCGGAGTAGATCGGCCCCGCCTGCTGCAGCGAGTCGCGATGGGCGCGAACATACGCCATCGTCGCCGAATTCCGCCAGGTGTTCTCGGAATAGCCGGGGATGCCTGCATAATGGATCCCCTCCCAGTTCTCTTTCCACGTATGCCATTCGCCCTGCAGAAAACAGGCGGCGGCCACCAGGGAAAGCAGGGTGGCTCCTTTGCGCCATTGCACGGGACAGCGCTCGAGCGCCCCCGGTATCCAGATGGTGCTTCCCCAGAGCCAGGGCAGGAACAACGGCGAAAGCAGGCGGCTGTCCAGGCCCTGGAAACGGGATGCCGTAGCCGTATACAGGATAAAGAGGGTGTACATTACGAAATAGCTGATGGCAATGGTGTCATAGGAAAAAAAACCGATCCGTCGTACTAACCGGTAGACAAAGATGCCCGTAATAAGAAGGATGAATACCAGGGCGACTACCGTGGCGGCGGCGTAGCGTTCGTTAAAGAAAGGCAGCCAGTCGCATAAGACGCCGCCATAATTGTGGATATTTGCGGTGAGCGGTGTCAGCCCTTTTTCGCGGTAGCCGGCGAGCGTTTCGGTGAGGACATAGTTGCGGTAAAGGTTGATCGCCAGAAAGACGAGCGAGACGAAGCTGTAAAGGGCGATATGCCGCAGCTTTTTCCAGCTCCAGCGCAGCCGGCCGTCACAGAGCATCAGCGCTCCGCCGAGACCCGCCAGGCTGATACCGGCATAACGGGTCACACACCCCAGACCGGCGATCACGGCCATACCCAGCAGCCACGACAGCCGATGGCCCTGGAAATACCGGTAACTGGCGTGGAAAAAGAACAGCGTGAGCAGGATAAACAACGTCTCCGACCAGATATAGCTATAGACCTCGAGCAGACATGGGCTGCCCAGGATAAAAAGCAGGAGGATGAAGGTATAGCCGCGCGAGGCCCGGGAGAACCTGTTCATCATCCAGCCGCAGACGCCGATCAGCAGGGCGAAGAGCAACCCATCGAGCACGGGGCCGATCTGTACCACGGAGTGGCCGGTGAGAAAGATCAGGCTGCTGAGAAAGATGGGGTAGAAGGCCGGAAAATCCATCACCGGCATATTGGTGAAATCATTGATGACGCCGTGATCATGGATGTTCTGGGCTGTGCTCATATAGACCACGGAATCCGGGGTGACACCGATGCCGCTGTAGGCGCAAAGCGCCTGGATTATAAAGAAACCGGCAATAGCCACCGGGATAGCATCATAGTTCCCGGATAACACCGACGATCGAAAATTGCGCTTCATAGATTTGACGCGAAAATAATTCATTAATTTGAGGCACCTCAATTAGAAATTTGATGACCTATAAAAAGCCGACGAAGGAGGCTTCGTCCGTAAGGACAGACTTTAGCGCTTTGCCAGGATTCGCTAAATTTCTCAAAGCGAATCCTCGGCACATTTTTCGCCTGCCCGTTTTTATTGGACTGCTTTTGCTTTCGACAGGTGTAAACGCCCAGGTCTTCGGCGGCAATCCCCCTTCCCTGAAATGGCATCAGCTGAACACCGACACCGCTCGCATTATCTTCCCTGCGGGCCTCGATACCATGGCGGAACAGGTTGCGGCCATTGTCCACCGGCTGGCCCGGACCACATTGCCGACGATCGGTCTTTCCCAGCGGAAGATCAATATCGTACTCCAGAACCAAACGACCATCCCCAACGGCTATGTGGGGCTGGCACCCTTTCGGAGCGAATTCCAACTCACGCCCGAACAGAACAGCTTCGACCTGGGCAGCCTGCCCTGGCAGAAGATGCTGGCCATCCACGAATACCGCCACGTCCAGCAATACAACAATTATCGCGTAGGCCTCTCCGCTTTCTTCTACTATCTCTTTGGTGAGGGCGGACAGGCTTTTGCCAACAGTCTTTCCGTGCCTAACTGGTTCTGGGAGGGCGACGCCGTCTACCAGGAGACCCTCGTGAGCGACCAGGGGCGGGGCCGGCTGCCTTATTTCTTCAATACCTATCGGTCGCTGTGGGCCGGCGAAAAGAACTATTCGTGGATGAAGCTCCGCAATGGCTCGCTGCGGGACTATATCCCCTCCTGGTATCCCCTGGGCTATATGCTGGTCGCCTATGGCCGGGAACGCTATGGCGACGAATTCTGGCGCCAGGTGACCCACGATGCCGCTGCCTTTCATGGCCTTTTCTATCCCCTGCAGGGCGCCATCCGTCGCTATGCCGGCATCTCGTTCCAACAGTTCCGGAGCGACGCCCTGGACTATTTCCGGAAGCAGGCGCAGCTCACGCCGGATGAACTCGCTGCGACCGGCCCCGGAGCCGCCCCGCTCGCCGCAGCCGACAGCTTTGCCCGTGCCCACCGGCATTTTTCCGCCGACGAAGAATTTCCGCAATTCATAGGCCGCGATAGCCTTCTGTATATGCGCAGCACCTATAAACGCATTCCCGCCTTCGTGATCCGCGATCTGTCGACGGGACAGGAGACCCGGCTGCGGAACCGCGCCATCTCGCTCGACAACTATTTCTCGCTCTCCGCCGCCGGGGTGGTCTATGCCGCCTATGAGACCGACCCCCGCTGGGGCTGGCGCGACTACAGCGTCCTCCGGCTGCTCGACCCCCGCACGGGTGAAGACCGTAAGCTCACAAGCCAGAGCCGCTATTTCTCCCCCGATCTTTCAGCGGATGGACGACAGATCGTGACCGTCCAGGAGTCTACGGATGGCTCCTGTACCCTCTTCCTGCTCGATGCCGCCAGAGGGGCCGTGATCAAACAGTTCCCCAACCCGGAAAAACTCTTTTATACCTATCCGAAATTCTATGCCAATGCTACGCAGATCGTAACGGCGGTACGTAACCGACGCGGCGAGATGTCGCTGGCGCTGGTCGACGCAGGCGACGGCACGACCCGTTATCTGCTGCCGTTCAGCTTCCAGACCATCGGCTACCCCAGTGTGAAAGCCGATACCATTTGGTTCACGGCGTCGCAAAGTCGCGAAGACCGGGTCTACGCCCTGGCCGGGGGACAGCTGTACCGCGTCGTCCTGCCACACGGCGACCCCACCACGGGGCAATATGAGTTCCATGCCGGCCAAAACGGTGACTATACCTGGAATACCTTTACCGCGGTAGGCTTTCTTGCCGATACGACGCGCGGCATTGCCGGGCCCGGCGCTGGCAAACCCGGCGTCGACAGCCACGGCATCCGCCTCGAGCCCATGGCGATTGGTGACTGGGCCCGCGCGCTCTCGATCCAGGGTATCGATTCGCTGGACCATGGTCCAGCCCATTTGCTGGATCACATCGGCACGGGCTCGTATCCCGCCACGGCTTATCCCATCACCTCGCACCTGATCAATTTTCATTCCTGGCGCCCCTATATCAATGACCCCGATTACCAGCTTTCGCTGGTCAGCGACAATATCCTCAACACGCTGGAGACGGACATCTACGCTGGCTGGAACCGCAATGAACAATATACCCAGGTAGGGGTCGACGCTACCTATGGCGCCCTGTATCCCTTCCTGGACGCCGGATGGAACTATACATTCAACCGCAATGCGCTTTATGGCAACCAAACGGTCTATTGGAACGAGATGGAGACCCGGGCGGGCCTCAGCATCCCGCTGAACTGGACCAGCGGGCGAAATTATACGAGCTTTCAACTGGGATCGGATATCGTCTTTAACCAACGGTATTATTCGGGATTGTACAAGGATTCCTTCAACAGCCAGGGCTTTGCGTATATCGATCCGTCGCTGAGCTTTGTGCACCAGACACAGCAGGCGCAGGCCCAGATCGCACCGCGTTTTGCCGAGGTCCTGAGCCTGAGCTACAGCAGCGCCGTGACGACTTTCGAAGCCCATCAGTTCCTCGCATCGGGCTATTTGTATCTGCCGGGGCTCGCCTACACGCATAGCCTGCTGCTGGGCGCCGCTTTCCAGCAACGCGATACGCTGGGCAATGCGCGGTTCACCAACAATTTCCCGTTCTCCCGGGGATATACAGCCGAAAACTTTTACCGGATGTGGCGTTATTCCGCCAATTATCAATTGCCGCTCTTTTATCCGGACTTTGGATTCGGCGATATGGTGTATTTTCTCCGCATCCGGACCAACCTCTATTATGACTATACCCGGGCACAGGACTTCTATACCACGGGACAGACGTTCAACGGCACGTTCCGCAGCTTCGGCTCCGAGGTGTATTTCGACACGAAATGGTGGAATCAGCTTACCATAAGCTTTGGCATCCGTTATAGCCGTCTCCTGGACCCCGATTTCGGCGGCCGCGGCCCCAACCAGTGGGAGCTCATCCTGCCGCTCAACCTGCTTTCGCAGGGCTATAGCGGGCATGCGATGAAACCCATCGACTAATACCGGGCGAAGACGAAGCCGAAACTGATCGCCTACGCATTCAAACTCTCTTCGATCGCTTTGATCTTGCTCTCGGCGTCTTCCTTTTTCCGGCGCTCGAGGTCGACGACCTCGGGTTTCGCGTTTTGCACGAACCGTTCATTGCTCAATTTCTTATTCACGGATTCGAGAAAACCCTTGAGATAGCCCAGCTCTTTCAGCAGCTCTTCTTTCTGGTTGCCGTCGTCAAGTGCCTTTTCGGTGACGATATAGTATTTGTCCTTGCCTGCGACGACCGTGAGCGACCCGGAGATGGCTTCGGTGGTGAAATCGATGCTTTCTGCATTCACCTGACGGCTAAGGATCGCCATGATCGCGCGATAGGCGGCAGGGGATTCCGGCAGGATAAAGAGCTTCACCGGCTCCTTGGGCTTGAGCTGCGCCTTGTTCCGGGCGTCGCGCAGTGTTGTAATGGCGTCCTTGAGGAGGTTACCCTGCGCCAGGATGGCGGCGTCGGGTGCGGCTTCCGCTGCGAACTGCCGGACGCAAAGATCATCGCCATCGACGCGCTCTGCCAAAAGATGATAGAGCTCTTCGGTGATGAAGGGCATATAAGGATGCAGGAGGTGGATCAACTGCTCGAAAAAACGCACGGTATGATCATAGACGGCTTTGTCCATGGATTCACCAAAGGGTGGCTTGACCCACTCCAGGTACCAGCTGCAAAAGTCATCCCAGATCAGCGAGTACAGGGTCTTGAGCGCCTCGCTGAGCCGGAATTCGGTGAAGAGCTGGTCGATGGTGGTACGGGCTTCGCGCAGGCGGTTTTCCAGCCATAGGATGGCGAAATGGCCCTGGCCGGCGGCGGCGTTCCCGGCAGCAGCAGAAGCATCACCAGCGCCAGCCGCCAGCCGGCTTTCCCAGCCTTTGACCAGCTTCAACGCATTCCACAACTTATTGTTGAAATTCCGGCCCTGTTCGAGCGCGGCTTCGTCGAATAAAAGATCATTACCAGCAGGCGAGGCGATCATGATCCCGAATCGAACGGCATCGGCGCCATATTTCTCGATGAGCCCCAACAGATCCGGCGAGTTACCGAGGCTCTTGCTCATCTTGCGCCCCAGGTTATCCCGGACCATGCCCGTGAAATAGACATCGCGGAAGGGGATGCGCTGGTCCATCGGCAGGGAATCGGGAAAATAATACAGCCCCGCCATGATCATCCGCGCCACCCAGAAGAAGATGATGTCCTGACCCGTGACCAGCACCGAAGTAGGGTAGTAGTACCGGATGTCGGCATTGCCGGGACGCGTGATGCCCTTGAAGACTTCAATGGGCCAAAGCCAGGAAGAGAACCAGGTGTCGAGCACGTCTTCGTCCTGGCGAAGCTCGGCAGCGGTGAATCCCAGCGAAGCGGCGGCCGCCCCGGCCTCGCCGAAAAGCGCATAGGCTTCTTCGCGGGTAGCGGCTACACGGAAACTGCCATCAGGCGCATACCAGGCAGGGATCTGCTGTCCCCACCACAGCTGACGCGAGATACACCAATCCTCGACATTCTCGAGCCAGTATTTATAGGTCGCCATGAACTTGTCGCCGGGGTGGATGTGAATGAACCCTTGGGTGACGGCCTTCAAGGCCGGCTCCGCAAGCGCCTTCATCCGGACGAACCATTGTGTGGAGATGCGCGGTTCGACGACGGCGTTAGTACGCTGCGAATAGCCCAAACGGGTCAAATGATCCTCTTCCTTGACAACCAGCCCCGCTTCTTTGAGCGCCTTGACGACGGCCTTGCGTGCAGCAAACCGGTCGGTGCCTACAAAGACTTCGGCAGCGGCGCTGAGGGTTCCGTCCGGGTTGAGGGTATCGATGATGGGCAGACCGTGTTTAAGCCCCAGGTTATAGTCGTTGATATCATGGGCCGGCGTGACTTTGAGGGCGCCGGTACCAAAGGCGGGATCGACATATTCGTCGAAGATTATGGGCACGCGGCGGTTGACCAGGGGAACGATGGCAAAGGCGCCCCGCAAATCCTGGTAGCGCGGGTCGTTGGGATTGACGCAGACCGCCGTATCACCCATGATCGTTTCGGGCCGTTGCGTGGCGATGGTGATCGACCTGCCCAGGGACGCACCTGCGCCATCGAGGAGGGCATAATTAACGTAAGTAAGCTTTCCGTTCTCGTCACGATATTCCACTTCTTCGTCACTCAGGGCGGTCTTGGCCTGGGGATCCCAGTGGATCATCCGCGCGCCGCGGTAGATCAAGCCTTTTTGATAAAGATCAATGAAGACGCGGATAACAGAATCATAATAATCGGCATCCATCGTAAAGGAGACGCGATCCCAATCTACACTGCAACCCAATTTCCGTATCTGGTCGTAAATGATGTTGCCGTATTTCTCTTTCCATTCATAGGCGTAGGTCATGAACTCCGGGCGGGTCAATTGATTTTTATCAATCCCTTTCTCGCGGAGCATGCCGACGACCTTGGCTTCGGTGGCAATGGAGGCGTGGTCGCTGCCGGGTACCCAGCAGGCGTTAAAACCGGTCATGCGGGCCTTCCGGACAAGGATATCCTGTACCGTCTCGTTGAGGGTATGGCCCATGTGCAAGACCCCGGTGACATTGGGGGGCGGGATCACCACGGTAAAAGCAGGGCGTCCGTCCGGCTTGCTGTTGAAGTAGCGTTTGTCCAGCCAATGTGCGTACCACCTGTCTTCTGTAGTGGCGGGGGCATAGTTCTTGCTTAGTTCCATGTGGGAATTTTCGATTGGGTTGCAAAGGTAAATAAAAGATGGCCCGGCCGAGCCGGGAGGAAGTCAAAAAAAAATTCCCCGGCCAGGCGACCGGAGGGAGCAAAAAAATTCCCCAGCGTCTGCCGGGGAATAATATAATATGTTACAAATCAGCGTGTCCCTAGGCAAACCAGTAGAGGTAAGACAGGAACATCACCAGACCGATGAATCCGATAGCGAGTAGTGCAGTTTTCGCAGTTTCTCCAAGATGGATAGAATGGAAGATCCTCTTCATAAAAAATTTTTTAGGGTGAAACCAAATTGATTAAAAAAGACGGAATTCAAAGGGGATCGGAATTCTATAAGGTACGGTTTCTCAGCGAATTTGGCTTGTAGGTGCCCAGAAAAGGTAAGGAACTTTACAAAGATACTAAATTTTTGTAATTTCAAAATTTTTTTTACCTGTCTTTCCCGCCATAACAAAACTCCAGCTAAAGGGCACTGGAGTCAAAAAGGGTTAATAAGTAGGGTGTATTAAGCTATCGATTAAGCCATCGTGAATAAGTACGCGGCAGCCATGATAGCACAGAAGTATAAAAACGCCGTGATGAAGGTCATCACCATACTTTCCGAGTGCGTCATGGAGTCCATCTTAGTGTCCATTTGTTCCATACGATTTGGATTTAGGTTAAACAATCAGGTAACTTCCCGGGGGTTATCCGGAGCTTTCACTAAGGGGTACGAACGAAGGTTTCTTGCTATCTTTACAGCCCGCCGCAGGCGGGCTGATAAAAGATCATGTACGCGATAGTCGACATAGAAACTACCGGTGGTTATGCAGCTAATAACGCCATTACAGAAGTTGCTATTGTGTTGCACGATGGAAACCGGGAAGTTAAACGCTATGAGTCCCTGGTCTCACCGGGTATGCCTATCCCAAGGTATGTGCAGGCGCTCACGGGCATCAGCGACGAAATGGTCGCTGATGCGCCACCGTTCGAAGCCATCGCCTCCGTGGTCCACGAATGGCTGAAAGACGCCATCTTCATCGCCCACAACGTAAATTTCGACTATTCATTCCTGAAACATCAGCTGCAGGAATGCGGGTTTATCCTCAACAGCAAGAAACTTTGCACCGTCCGGCTAAGCCGCAAGGCCTTCCCGGGAGCGCCCAGCTATAGCCTCGGCAATATCTGTTCGTTTCTCGGCATCGACATTTCTAACCGGCACCGTGCTGCCGGCGATGCCCAGGCTACCGTGCTGTTATTCGAGAAGATCCTGGCGGCCGGCGGCCTGGAATTGATCCGAACCATGCTCAAAGGCAGGAACAGCGAACAGTACCTGCCCATCCACCTGCCGGCGGAAGAACTGGAGCGGCTGCCTATGACGCCCGGCGTGTATTACTTCCACGATCAAAAAGGAAAGGTGATCTATGTCGGCAAGGCCAAGAACATCCGGAACCGGGTGGCGAGCCATTTCTCCAACAACAAAACGGGCCGGCAAAAACAGGAATTCCTGCGAAACATCTATTCCATCTCGCACGAGACCACGGGTACCGAACTGATGGCTTTCCTCCTCGAATGCGTGGAGATCAAACGACTCTGGCCGGCATATAACCGAAGTCTCAAACGCTTTGAGGCGACCTATGGGTTGTATCTTTACGAGGACCGGAATGGCTATTCCCGCCTCATCCTGGAGAAAAAGAAAAAGCAATTACAGCCGATCTATACCTTCTCGCTGCTGCTGGAAGGACAGAACCTCTTACGCAAGCTGGTACGTGAGTTCCGGCTTTGCCCCAAACTTTGCTATATCCAAACGGACAATGATACCTGTGAAGGGGTAAAGGAACAGACCTGCGACGGCGCCTGCGAACACCGCGAAGATGCCATGAGCTATAACGGAAGGGTAGAGGCGGCCATCGATGCGCTGTTACAAAGCCTGCCCAGTTTTTCGTTGATGGATCGGGGACGTCATGCCGAAGAAAAAAGTTGTATCCTCATCGAACGGGGTCGCCTCTATGGAATGGGTTATCTGCCGGCCGATACAGCGATCTATGATCCCGCCGAGCTGAAGGACTATCTAACCCGCTATCCCGAGAACGATTATATGCGAGGGCTCATCTACGCTCATGCCGAACGCTGGCCGGCCAAAAAGATTATTTTCTCCCCGGTGTGAGCTGTTCCAACAACGCGATAAAGTCGTATCGGGGTATCATCCTGGCGCCCAGGGATTCGAGGTGTTCGGTATAGACCTGGCAGTCGATGAGCCCGACCCCTTCTTCACGCAGCTGGTGGACATAGCTGATAAAGGCGTATTTGCTCGCATTGCTCACGGTGCTGAACATGCTTTCCCCGAAGAACACCTTACCCAGCCGGATGCCGTAGAGGCCCCCTACGAGCTTGCCATCCTGCCAGGCCTCCGCACTGTGCGCATAGCCGGTGTGGTGGAGCCGGGTGTAGGCAGCCCTGACCTCATCGGTGATCCAGGTGCTTTCCTGGCCTCGGCGGGCGATGCTCTTGCAATTGGTGATCACGCCGGTGAAATCGGTGTTGACGCGGAACTCGAAGACATCCCGTTTGAGCAGTTGTTTCATGCTTTTACTTTCGCGGAGCTCGCCAGGGAAAAGCACAAAACGGGGATCAGGGCACCACCAAAGGATATGCTGTCCTTCGTACCAGGGAAAGATGCCCTGACGATAGGCAAGCAGCAAGCGCTCCGTAGACAGATCACCGCCTACAGCCAGCAACCCGTCCGGCTCAGCAAGCGCCACCGGCGGAAAGATCAATTCGGGGTTAAGGATAAAAAGTGGCATTAGAGATTTATGATTGGCCTTCGGCCGACAGACCCCTGGTTTGTCAGGACTCCGAAAGCATCTCTACGGTAGCACCGATACCGCGGTCCGTAATGGCGTCGCAAAGCGGCTTTAGCTCATCATAGGAGCCGCGCTTCACCGCATATTTACCCTTGGTGTGGATGAGCATGGCGCATTGCTCGGCTTGTTCGACAGACTGCCCGCATACTTCGATCAGTGTCTCTATGACCCACTCGAACGTATTCACCTCATCGTTCCAGACGATCAGGCTACAGGGGTCCTCGTGGGCGGTGAGCACGTCGGTGTCTTCCCATTCGACAGTTCTTGGATTGTTCAGCATTTCGGGCATCGGGTAAGTTCTTTTTACAAAATTACATATTTCGGCTGCGTGTGCAAGACGCCGTTTGCCATTAAGCAGCTATTAACATATCTTATGTCTTGACTGATATGCCTTTATGCAAAAAATGTGCGGTTGAGTGCTTTGACCTATTTTTGCGTTTTACACTATGACTCCCGAAAGAGAACAACGCATCACCCGCGTACTGGATAAGAGACAGGCGGATCTCACCATCGTACTGGAAAATGTCTTCGACCCCCACAATATCTCGGCCGTAATGCGCACCTGCGATGCCGTTGGGGTGCAGGACATCTTTATTCTCAACACACGCATCCCGCGGCACAAGAAATGGGGCGCCAAAAGCAGCAGCAGCGCCGCCAGCTGGCTCACGATCCATCAGTTTACCGACGCCCGCGAATGTTTTCAGGAGCTGCGTCGTCGCGCAGACAGGATCTTTACCACTCATCTGGCCGCGGATGCCGTATCTTTATATGACATGGATCTCACCGGCCGTATCGCGCTGGTGTTCGGCAACGAGCATTCGGGGGTCAGCGACGAGATCCGTGCCCTGGCCGATGGGAATTTTATCATCCCGCAGGTGGGTATCATCAAATCGCTGAACATTTCGGTGGCCTGTGCCGTCTCGTTGTATGAGGCGTTTCGTCAGAAGACCGCCGCCGGTCATTATCAACGTCCGGGACTGCCGCCTGACCGTTATAACGCTCTTTTGAAGGAATGGAGCAGGGGACAGCTGAGCCCGACAAATGAATAAAACCATGCGAATCGTATTTACCCTTTTGTTCGCCGCCGCACTGGCGCCCGCACTGGCCCAACCGGCGATCAGGAAGATCAAGATCACCGATCTGGAGCGGACCATTGCGCAAAGCGATCATCCGCTGATCATAAATTTCTGGGCGACCTTTTGCGGGCCCTGCTGCAAGGAGATCCCTTATTTTCAATCGACGGTAGCGCAATACAAGGACCAGCGGGTGGAGCTGATCCTGGTGAGCCTGGACCTCCCGGATGACTATCCCGCGAAGATCGCGGCCTTTGCGAAGGAGCGGGGCTTTACCGGCCCCATCGTTTGGCTCGACGAGACCAATGCCGATTATTTCTGTCCAAAGGTGGATCCCCGGTGGACAGGCGGAATCCCCTGCTCACTCTTCATCAACAACAAGACCCATTACCGCCGCTTTTTCGACCGGCAGCTCACCGAGCGGCAGGTGGAGCCGGAGATCATGGCAATGCTGGCGCCATCGACGGCTGCGGCCGGGACCCGTTGAGGAGCTTCTACTCTTGCCGGCTGATCGAGCAGCCCACTGAGCGTGTTTCTTTTACCGAGATTTCTTTACCCGCCAGCATTTCGTCGATGGCGATCTGGAGATGATGCCGTTCGACCCGGCCGGGATCACCGGGGCTGTCGTCTATGGCGCCGTGATAGACCAGTCTGCCATTTTTATCGAACAAAAAACACTCCGGCGTCCGGCTGGCGCCAAAGGCATCGGCGAGGACGCTCTTATCGTCCAGCGCATAATACCAGCCATAGTCCTGGGCCTTTGCATAGGCCTGCATGGCTTCGAAGGAATTGCCGCCATTACGGTCACCGGAATTGGCATTCAGCAACACGACGCCGATTTGGTGGCCATGGGCATAACCGCAGACGGCTTTGGTGCGGCTTTGGTTGCGGATCACATAGGGACAGGTATTGCAGCTGAACATCACGAGAAGTCCATTAGCTCCTTTCGTTTCGGCAAGCGTGATAACTTTACCGGAGACGTCTTTTACCCGTATATCTGCTTTCGGTAGCGGCGACCCGATGGGCAGACCGGTAGGGGCGGTGGGGTCCGCAGAGCCCGCCGGACCGGTGGACAGCGAAAGAAGGCCCAGTGCGGGCGCAACCACCAGCAGGGAAAATAGCTTCTTCATAATCCAAGGTTTTATCACACAAAGTTAGCCTTTTCCCCCCTTCATCACTCTTAGATGATGGATGCTCACATTAAGCTCGTAGCCGATCAGCAGCACCAGGGAATTGAAATACACCAATATCATCAGGATCATCACGGTACCAATGGAACCATAGACTTTATTGTACGTTCCGAAATTGTTGACCCAATAGGAGAAGAGCAGGGTGATGAGAATGGTTAGCAGGGTAGCCAGAAAGGTGCCGGGGGAGGAGAGGGCCCAGCGTTTTTGCACGGCGGGTCCGTATTTGTAGATACAGGCGATGGCGACATAGAACAGCGGAATGATGACCACCCACCGCAGCGTTCGGACGAGGAAGCGGGCCGTTTGGTCGTTGCGCCGCAGATGCATCCAGTGGAACAGATCGCGCAGCAATTCGGCCTGGGTCACCAGGATGATCACCGAGCCGATGACGATACAAAGCACCAGCGCGGTGAGCTTGATCGCCATCCACCGGGCCTGGATGACGCTGCGACGGGTGTTGTAGATAAGGGATTTGTTAAAGGAACGCATGATGCCCAGCATCGCATTGGAGGAATAGAACAGGGCCAGGACGAAACCGAACGACAACAATCCCACCCGCGGTTTTTCGAGAAAGTCCTGCAGGAACTGGCTCACGAGCACATAGGTGTTCTGGTTGGGGGTCACGTCCTTTGTCAACAGCAAGAGCTGCCGTTCGATCTGATGCGATACCGGCAGGTAGGGGATAAGGGTACACACGAAGATCATGGCGGCCGGGATCGCCGTAAGAAAGCTAAAGGCAATGGCCCGGGCCCGGTCGACAAGGCCCACTTTTTTTACCTGGCTGGAGAAGAATTTGATCACCTCGAAAAGCGATACGCCGTGAAAACCCGGTAAAACGATCTTTTTACTCCTGGCAGCCAGGAAGCGGACGGGGGCGCTTTCGTATACTTTTCGTTCGATCTTGATCATATACCTGGGTTACTTCTGCTGGCTGCTGTCCCGGATGCCCTGCTGTTTATCGAGAGCGTCGCGCCACGCCTTGGCATAGGCTTCGTGTTCTTTGAAGGTGCTCGCGAAATTGGAATAGCCCGAGAAATCGGGTTTGGCCACGAAATACAGGTAGTCCGTGGCGGGCGATTGAAGGACCGCTTCTAGCGTTGCGTCCGAAGGCGTACAGATCGGGCCCGGCGGCAGTCCTTCGTGGAGATAGGTATTGTACGGGGATTCGATCTTCAGGTACTGGTCATAGATGCGTTTGAGCTCGAAGTCGCGCATGGCGTATTTGATCGTCGGGTCGGCGCCTAATTTCATCTTTTTGGCGATGCGATTCAGATAGACGCTGGCGATCTTGCCTTTGTCCGTCTGCGCATTGGTCTCTTCTTCCACGATAGAGGCGAGGGTCGTCGCGGTCACAGGCGTGAGCCCCCTGGCCTGCGCTGCCTGTATCCGTTCCGGTGTCCACCAGGCTTTGTACGCGGTATACATCTTTTGGAAAAGGGTACCAGGCGTCGTATTCCATAAATAGGTATAGGTATTGGGCCGCACGATCACGAGGAAGGTATTGCTATCCACTCCGAATCTTCTCATCGAGTCACCGTTGTGAATAAAGCTCGCAATAGCATCCGAGTCGCATTCCAGCTTCTTACCAACCGCCCCGGCAAACCCTTGGGGCGTACGGAACTTGGTGATCACGATCTTTACAGGGACCTGGCGGCCGTTGTGCAGCATGCGGACGATGCCGAGCAGGCTCATATCCTTGCGGATCTCATATTTTCCTTCGCGGACATTATCGCGGTAATTCATCCTGGCGGCAAGAAAGTCAAAGGCAGCAGGACTACGCAGCACAGTGTCCTTTTCGAGCTGGTTCAAGACCTGCTCATATGTCATGCCGGTGCGGATATACAGATAATACGTGTCGCCGCTGAAGGCAGTAGCGGGACCGAAGACCCGCCAGCCGATGAAGACGCATACGACCAGCAGGATGAGGGCAATGCCTAAAAAAAATTTCTTCATAGGTAAATCGATTGGATTCCTAATATTCTCTAATATATACAAAAGCGGCCGTCTCAGGAAACAAAAACGCTGAGAGGGCCGCCTTATTTTTTAGAGGATCATCACCGATCCACCTTTTTTTTACTTTGTAGGTTGGGTTTGCAGGGGAACCGCGTTTGCCGGAGCAGGCCGGGCGGGTGCCGTAGGATTGACCTTTTCAGGCACCGAGCGCTGATTGCTGGCGGAAGCTCTGGGAACGAAGACTGCTGAGAGCAGACAAAGAAGCGCTACTACCACGGCCAGCACCCAGGTCCCTTTTTCGAGGACGTCGGTTGTTTGCTTAACGCCCATCAGCTGGTTGCTGAAACCACCCACGTTTCCTGCCAGTCCACCCCCCTTGGGGTTTTGCACCAAAATGATCAATCCCAGGATCGCACAGGCAAGAATAATCAGGATCACAAAAAATAACATATCAAGAGATGTTTAATTGTTCGATTTTGGCTGCAAAATAAGCCCTTTTATCGGGATTGAGCAAACTTAATTTCTCGTAAACCGCGCGGGCTTTTTCGCGCATTCCCTGCTTGGCAAGCACCTCGGCCATGGTCTCGGTGAGGACATCTTTGCCCTGGATCGAATGCGCCGCGCTGGTCTGTATCGCTTCTTCCATCACACGGTCCGGAACCACCTCGCGGTCCTTCTGCGGTAGCCGGCGCATCGTCTTGAGCCATTCGGTGAAGCTCTTGAGCTGTTTGCCGAGTTTATCCTGGGGATTCTCGTCGAGCGAGAGCTTGATGCCCTGCGAAGCGAAATAATCGATGGTATGATAGGGTTCGAAAAGGAAGTCCTGTGTGACCGATGGCGCAGCTTTGGGGGCTTCTTCGGAAGCAGCTTGCGCTTCGGTGGTGGGTTGTGGCTCGAACATCGGTTGAGCCTCGGCCACCGGTAGAGATTCCGCGGCTGCTTCGGGGGCTGCCGATGATTCCACGAATGCTGCGGGTGCTGCCGACGATTCCGCGACCGCTTGCGGCGTTTCTTCGGCAACCACGGATTGTTCTTCCGGCTCGTCGAGGACGAAAGGCTTCTCCTCGTCGTGGATCGGTTCCTCTTGTGGCGCGACCTCTTCGTCGAGTCTTTGCAGCGATTCCCGCAATCCCCTGGCCTCCTCGATGCTCTGCAACAGTTGCTCGGCGGCGGAGGGTTCTTCCTCTGAGGAAGACGCCGCTGCCAGGTTCTCGCCTTCGCCGGCCGTGATAGGCGCAGCCTCAACGGTACTGAGCGATTCGGGTGTGACAAATGCCTCTTCGGCCATCGTGACCACATTCTCCACCGTCGCTTCCACATTGGGTTCCTCGATCTCCGATGCGACGGGTTCTTCGGCAGCCAGCGCGACGGGTTCCTCTACAGCCGGCGCAACCGGCGTCTCTTCGACGGCGGGCTCTTCCCGATAGCTGGTCTCGACCGGGGCCGTCGCAACCGTCTCCGCTGCCATTCCATCCAAATTCTGCAATTGCCACTGCAACCAAAGGGGATTGGAAAAATACAAGCAGGTGCGCTGGGTCTCCGGTACAAAACGTTCGGAACCTTCCGCCTGCAGTTTACAGGAAAGCAGGTAATGCCCGATACCATAGGAAGGATAGGTCTCCACAAAGGCCTCGAGCCGTTCCCGGCTGACTTCTTCCAGGGACGAGACCTGGAAAAGATGCTGGATGATGAAGGGTTGGTGCATAGGAATCGTTTCTACCAGTTGGAGAAAAGCTTATTAAATATTTCGTCTGTCATATTGCTCACCACCGTGGGGATCAGCTGCGCCTCCGCATCGGTGATGGTGATATTGGCCGAAAAATCGAAATTGCGGGACACATCCGCTTCGAAATCGGCGGGGGCCACCTTCTTTCCCGTAGGATCGATATGGTTCTTGAAAACGATATGCACGGTAACGGTGAGCCGGTTGCTGGCGGCCTGCTGGTTGGCGACGCCGGCGGTGGTATAATTATACCCCGATACCCAACCGCTCACTTCCCAGTCCGCGTCACTGGTCTGGACCTGCGACAACCGCGACGCCTGGTTATTGATCTTTTGCCGTAAGGCATCGTTAAGCTGCGGGGCCAGCTGGGGGTTTACCAGCGGGGCGCGGTTCTCGATATAGGCAATATGAATGGTCTTTACTTCGGGCGGGATCGAGGTATCCTTGAATGAATAGATCTTACAGGAAGAAAGCCCAAGGGTGAGGAGGGCTATCAATAGAAGGGATCCTGCTAGCTTGCGGTTATTCATTAATATCGTATTCCTTTAATTTTCGATAGAGTGTTCTTTCGCTGATGCCCAGGTCCGAAGCAGCATCTTTTCGTTTGCCTTTGTGCTTTTTCAGCGCTTTTACGATGAGCTCCTTCTCCTTGTCCATGATATTGAGCGATTCTTCCACTTCTTCATGGTGATGGATATCATCGTGTCCATTCACGTTGTTGTGGATCACCACTGGCTGGGCACCCGTAAGAGCGGGGGCCGGGAACAGTTGCTCCGCCGGCTTCAGCTCCTTGAGGTCATTGAAGAACGCGGCATGGTCCCGCGAGGCCATACCCGGGTTCTGAACGATCTCCAGGAACATCTTCTTCAGTTCCGTCACATCCTTCTTCATGTCGAAAAAGAGCTTGTAGAGGATCTCCCGCTCGCTCGTGAACTCATGGGCGCCATTGCCGGAGCCCAACCCGTTGGAAGACACTACCATCGGCAACCGCGACCCTGTCTCGGGGATGAATCGCCGAAGCGCCGCGGCCGTGATGTGCTTATCCTCCGATAGAACGGAAACCTGCTCTGCAATATTTTTCAATTCCCGGACATTACCCGGCCAGGAGTAGTTAATTAACAGATTTTTCGCGTCCTCCTCCAGCTGCACCGGGGCGGTCTTGTATCTTTCGGCGAAGTCCACGGCGAACTTACGGAATAGCAGGGGAATATCCTCTTTTCGGTCGCGCAAGGCCGGCACCCGGATCGGGACCGTGCTGAGCCGGTAATAGAGGTCTTCCCGGAATTTGTTCTTTTCCGTTAGTTCGAGCAGATCTTTGTTCGTCGCGGCGATGACCCGAACATCCGTCTTCTGCACTTTCGAAGAGCCCACGCGAATGAATTCGCCGGCCTCCAGCACCCGGAGGAGCCGTGCCTGCGTACCCAGGGGCAGCTCGCCGATCTCGTCCAAAAAGATCGTCCCGCCATTCACCGTTTCGAAATAGCCCTTTCGGGAATCTACGGCCCCTGTGAAAGAGCCTTTCTCGTGACCGAAAAGTTCGGAATCGATGGTTCCTTCGGGAATGGCGCCGCAGTTGACGGCAATGAATGGATTATGCTTACGTGCCGATAGGGCATGAATGATCATTGAAAACGCCTCTTTCCCGACCCCGCTTTCTCCATCGATCAGCACCGTGAGGTCCGTGACCGCCACCTGTGCGGCCACCTGTAATGCAAAGTTCAGCCCCGGCGAATTGCCGATGATGCCAAACCGGTTTTTAATTGATTGAATTTCCATAAAACTTTCCCTTTTTTAGCCGCCGGTAGGCGGCTCGTCCGAAGGACCGACATTGGCCCATAATCGAAAATGACCTATTTTTTTTCTAAGGGCATTTTCGGTTCTACCATCCGGCCGATCAATGTCGCACCGGTACAATCCTCTATGCTTACCCTCACATAATCGCCTTTCTGGTACGATCCTGCTTTGGGAAATACGACTACTTTGTTCTGGCTGTTCCGTCCGCGCCAGTCGGCGGAGCTCTTGCGCGAATCCCCTTCGATCAGCACCGTGTAGGTCTTGCCGACGTCCTCCCTGTTCTTCTCCAGAGACAGACGGTTCTGCAGTTTCACGATCTCGTCCAGCCGCCGTTTCTTGACGGCTTCGGGCACGTCGTCGGCATACCGGCGGGCTGCCAGCGTTCCGGGCCGCTCGCTGTAAAAGAACATATAGCTCATGTCATACCGCGCGTGCGCCATCACCCGCAACGTGTCCTGGTGATCCTCTTCGGTCTCGGTGCAAAAGCCGGCGATAACATCCGAGCTCAGTCCACAATCCGGCAGGATCTCGAGGATGCGGTCGACCTTTGCCATATACCATTCCCGTGTATAGGTCCGGTTCATGAGCTGGAGGATACGCGTGCTGCCACTCTGTACCGGCAGATGAATGTATTTGCAGATGTTCTCGTACTTCGCCATCGTATACAGGACCTCATCGGTGATGTCTTTAGGATGGGACGTAGAGAAGCGAACCCGTAGCAACGGGTCGATGAGCGCCACCTGTTCCAGCAGCTGCGCAAAGGTCACCGGTTTGTCGCTGGCTTCGTCGAACCAATAATAGCTGTCCACATTCTGGCCGAGCAGGGTCACTTCCCGGAACCCCTGTTCGAAAAGCCCGGCGCATTCCCGGACGATGGAGGCCGCATCCCGGCTGCGTTCCCGGCCCCGGGTAAAAGGCACCACGCAAAAAGCACACATATTATTACAACCCCGCATGATGCTCACGAAGGCCGAAACGCCATTGCTATCCAGGCGGACGGGGGCGATATCCGCATAGGTCTCGTCCCGGCTGAGGAGCACGTTCACGGCTTTTTGGCCGCCTTCGGCCTCATCGATGAGCTGGGGGAGGGTCCGGTAAGCATCCGGCCCCACGACCATATCGATCAGTTTTTCTTCTTCGAGGAATTTGCTCTTCAACCGCTCTGCCATGCAACCCAACACGCCGATGAGCATCCCGGGTTTGGTTTTCTTGACCTGTCGGAAGAGCTGCAGCCGGTTCCGCACCGTTTGCTCCGCTTTCTCGCGGATCGAACAGGTATTCAACAGGACCAGATCAGCCTCCGCATAATTCCCTGTAGCACCGAACCCATTGTCATTCAATATCGAGGCCACGATCTCGCTGTCCGAGAAATTCATCTGGCAACCATAACTTTCTATATAGAACTTTTTCCGAAAACTCCGGCCATCCACGGTGGCAGGTGCATACGGTTCGCCCTGTCTTTCTTCTTCATGTACCTTGCTGCTCAAGGATTCCAACATCTCTTTCTTGATTTAGACCGCAAAGATAAGTAGAAAAGGAATAGATGATGACAACTTGGCAGCGCACACCGGTGTTTTAATGCGGCATTAAGAAAGGCCGCTATCTTTAACACCGATACATTTTTGCCTTAAATTAAAAAAGGCTTCAACTTTCGTTGAAACCTTTTACCTGGAGCGGAAGACGAGGTTCGAACCCGCGACCTACAGCTTGGGAAGCTGTCGCTCTACCAACTGAGCTACTTCCGCATTCATCTTTTTACCAAAGCCGCTGGTGGCGGCTTGTCCGCAAGGACAATTTTAACCAAAGCCGCCGGTGGCGGCTCGTCCGTAAGGACAATTTTAACCAAAGCCGCCGGTGGCGGCTCGTCCGTAAGGACAATTTTAAAATCCGGAGGGCAAATATACGGGGTTGCCGCTTTCGCGTAAAAATATTTTTATCCCTTCACAGGAACCTTCAAATAGCGCTCACCCAACCAGCTGTCTTTCAGCGGAATCAGCCACTTGTTCTCCAATTCTGCTTTAGTCTGTACGGTATTGTTGAAATAAAGTGTATCACCGTCGATATTGCCATTTGCGAGCGCGTGGGGCAGCTGCGAAAGAGGAACCATTTGCACCTTGCGAGCCGCCGCAGGCGGATTGTCCGAAGGACCGACTTTAGCGTCGACCCGGAAAGCCAGCATCAGCCGGTCGAACAGATTGACGCCAAACTGTTTTTCGATCTCCTTGATCAGATGCACCGAACTATCGGTACTGCAGCCGCTGACGCCGGTGGCATTCTCATCGGCCATCAGCACGATGAACTGGCCATAGAAGAGATTGGCATAGCCTTTCACGGGCGTGCCATGTGATTTCCAGTCGCGGACAAAGGCTTCCAGCATTTCCTCGATCTGCAGCGCCTCCGATAGAAAGAAAAGCCGTGGGCTCTGGTAGACCCATACCCGCGAATCACCGGCAAAATCTTCGGGTAACAACTCGTTGTGATGTGCGTTCATAATTTACAAAGTTAGGCAATCGACCCGGCAATCAGTTCGGCGATGTCCATGACCTTTACGGTTTCTTCTTTTTCCTCATGTTTGACGCCATCGGTGAGCATAGTATTGCAGAACGGACAGGCGGCAGCGATCACTCCCGCGCCCGTACCCACGGCCTCGTGGCTGCGTTCGAAATTGATCCGCGTCGTGCCCTTTTCCTCTTCCTTGAACATCTGTGCACCGCCGGCACCGCAACAAAGCCCTTTACTGCGGCAGCGCTTCATCTCGACGAGTTCCGCGTCCAGGGCTTCGAGCACCTTGCGCGGCGCCTCATAGATGTCGTTACCGCGGCCGAGATAACAGCTGTCGTGATAGGTGATGCGTTTGCCCTTGAAGGGCCCGCCTTCTTTGATCCTGATCTTGCCCTCGTCGATAAGCTGTTGCAGAAAAGTAGTGTGGTGTATGACCTCGTACCGGCCACCCAGCTCGGGATATTCGTTGCCGAGGATATTGAAACAATGCGGACAGGCCGTGACGATCTTTTTGACGCCGTAATTGTTCAGCGTTTGGATATTCTGGTAGGCCATCATCTGAAAAAGGAACTCATTGCCGGCCCGGCGTGCCGGATCGCCTGTACAGGCCTCTTCTTTGCCCAGAATGGCATAGCGGACTCCGGCCTTATCCAGGATGGTGGCGAAGGCCCTGGTGATCTTTTGGGCCCGCTGATCGTAGCTTCCGGAACAGCCGACCCAGAACAGAATCTCCGGTGTTTCTCCCCTGGCTGCCCATTCGGCCATCGTTGTCACCTGCATAGCGGATATTTTTCGTAAATCTAAGGATTCCGAACTAACTTTAGCCGAATTTCAACAATCGCTAAAATGATTTCGATATGGCCGGCGACGATAGCCTATTATGGATAAAGAACTATGATCTGTGGTGTCAATTGTCCGACCAAGAATACAAGGAGCTCAAGGTGGAACATGCCGTGATCGAAGTACCGCGGGGCGAATACATCTATTTCGAGGCCTATAATCACAATAAGATCTATTTTGTCAAAGAAGGCAATGTCAAGATCGGCTATATCGATGACGACGGGAACGAAAAGGTCAAGGAGATCATCCGAAAGGGAGAGCTCTTCGGGCAGTTCAGTCTGGAACGCAGCAACCTGCACGGCGAGTTCGCCCAGGCGTATAAAGAGAACGTGAGCATCTGCGCCTTTACCATCGATGATTTCGAGCGGCTGCTCAAGAATCGTCCCGACCTGGCCCTCAAATACAGCAAGGTAGTCGGCGCCAAGCTGCGCAATATCGAGAACCGGTTGATCAATCTCCTCAATAAAGATGTCAAGACCCGGCTGATCCACTTTCTCTGGCAGCTGGTAGAACAAAACCTCGGCGAGAACACCGCCGAAGGGTTTTGCATGCCCAATTACCTCACGCATGAGGATATCGCCAGTCTCATCGGCAGCAGCCGCCAGACGGTCACGACCATGATCAACGAGCTGGAAACCGAAGGCATCCTTTCGTATAACCGGCAGGAGATCTGTTTCCTCGATGTGAAAAAATTGCAAAAGCGGGTTCAAGCATGACAAAGTTTTTTTTGGGTACTTTATTGGTTCTTTTTGGCACGGGTACGATCCGGGCGCAGCAGTATAGGCCTACCGATCAGGGGTCTGCGATCGATTTCCAGATCAAGAATTTCGGATTCAATACCAAGGGGTCGTTCAGCGGTCTCGACGGCACGATCACCTGGGATGCCAAAGACCCGGCCAAAGCGGCTTTCGACGTGAGTATCGGGGCCGCCACGATCACTACGGATAACGATATGCGGGATGATCATTTGCGGGGGGACACGTATTTTGATGTGACGCAATATCCCCGTATCCGGATGGTCTCGACGAGCGTCACGGAGAAAGGCGGCCATTACATCTTCCACGGGAAACTTACCATAAAGAGCACGACAAAGGATCTGGAGTTTCCGTTCATCGCCACGCCGATGGGGGAGGACTATATCTTCAAGGGAGAGTTCACCATCAACCGGAAAGATTTCGGTGTCGGTGGCTCCAGCACGATCTCCAACGACCTGAAGGTCTCGCTCACCGTGCTGGCGAAAAAACAGTAGGCTTTGGCGGACGCGGCGGCGTGCGGCCGATGGTCCGGCGATCCCAGCGGGCGTCAGCCTTCGGCCGTCCAACCATCCCGGTCATCGGGCGAGAATTTCCAGGGCGCGAAATTGTTCTCGATATTGTTGAAAAGCGCATTCCATTCCTGCGGCGCGTTGCTGTCTTCCATGATCAGCGCCCGGCGCATCTCGACGATGATCTCCAGCGGGCTGATGCTCACGGGACATTCTTCCACGCAGGCATTGCAGCTCGTACAGGCGCGTAGCTCCTCCACGCTGATATAATCGAGCAACGTCTTGCCGTCGTCCGTGAACTTTCCATTGGCATCGATATTCCGGCCCACTTCTTCCAGTCGGTCACGGGTACTCATCATGATCTTGCGCGGGGAGAGGACCTTTCCGGTGAGATTGGCGGGGCAGGCCGCGGAGCACCGCCCGCATTCCGTACAGGAATAGGCATCGAGCAGGTTGCGCCAGGAAAGATCGAACACGTCTTTCGCACCGAATCGGGGTGGGGGAGCAGCCGAGCCGTCGGCAGGTGCGGGCGGCGCCGTCTCCGGTTGCATGGCATACAGGACCTCGTTTTGCACGGCCGGCATGTTCCGCAGCTTCCCTTCGGGCTGAAGTCTTGCATAATACGCATTCGGAAAAGCCAGCAGGATATGCAGGTGTTTCGAGTAAGGCAGGTAGTTGAGGAATGCCAGGATGCCCAGGATATGCAGCCACCAGCAGACGCGTTCCAGTACCACGAGCGCCGCGCTGCTCCAGCCATTGAGCAGGGGATGGAGCCAATGGGAGAAAAGGAAATCGCCGGTAAGATGCAGCCCATAGTGTCCATAGCCGCGGGATTGAAGCAGCGTGTCGGCGGCATTCATGGTCAGGAACAGGGTCATCAGGACGATCTCCGTGAGGAGGATATAGTTCGCGTCGCTCCGCGGCCAGCCGTCGAGATCATGGCTGATGAAGCGGCGCAGCTTGACGATGTTGCGGCGCGAGAGGAAGATCACACAGGCGAGGAAGACGCCCACAGCCAACACTTCGAACCCATCGATGAGCCCGAGATACAGCGGGCCCATAAAACCCGCGAATACCCGGTGACTTCCAAAGATGCCGTCCACCATGATCTCCAGCACCTCGATATTGATGATGATGAACCCGGCATAGATCACGAAATGCATCACCGCCACCAGCGGGTTCCGGAACATCTTCTTCTGCCCGAAGGCCAGCAGCAGCACGTTCTTCCAGCGGCGGCCGCTGTCACCCGAATAATCTTCGTCCTTCCCCAAAAGGATATTGCGGCGAACCCAGCGGATCTTACGAACGAAGAGGTAGATGGCCAGGACAAGCACCGGGATGAACACGATCTGCTGAAAAAGGAGCATATTCATTCGCCTAAGATAAGCGAGATTGCCTTAATTTGTGGCGGCAATGAAAAATTACATTCTGACCCAGCAGGTGGCGGAAAAAAAGCTCCGTCGTATGGCCTACGAGATCCTTGAGAACAACGCGGGGGAACAACAGCTGATCCTCGCCGGTATCCGGGAAAGCGGCAGCGTCATCGCCCGCGTCATCCAGCAACAACTCAGGGAGATCGCCGGAGATGTCCTCCAAACGACGCTGATCTCGATCTCGCTGGACAAAAAGAATCCCGGGACCGTCACGCTGAGCGAATCCCTCTCTTTCGACGACCAGGTCATCATCGTCATCGACGACGTCGCGAACAGTGGCAGGACACTGCTCTATGCGATGAAACCCTTTCTGGAGTTCCGTCCCCGGAAGATCGAGTCGCTGGTGCTGGTGGAGCGCAGCCACAAAGCCTTTCCGGTGCAGCCGGATTATACCGGATTGTCCCTGTCGACCACCTTGCAGGAGCATATCAATGTCGAAGTGGAGGGGGACCAGGTCCAGGGCGCCTGGCTGGAATAGGCGGCAAAACGGTGCAGCGGGCAGCAGATTCTATCCACAATCGTGGAAAATTCCGGGGCAAAAAAAAGCCCCGAATGCCCGGGTTTTCAGGGCCAAAAGGGGTAAATTTGCCATCCCTCCGACGCTTGGGGGAGTAAAACCAAAAAGGCCGGCGGCCTTTTACGGAATCAATTAAATTATGGAAGATAACAACACTCCGACCGAAACCCAGGATAACAATCGCATTGTCCCTGTAAATATCGAAGAGCAGATGAAAACGGCCTACATCGATTATTCGATGTCGGTGATCGTCGGCCGGGCCCTCCCGGACGTCAGAGACGGATTGAAACCGGTACACCGCCGTATCCTTCACGGCATGAACGAGCTGGGTAACCACAGCAATAAACCCCACAAAAAAGCCGCCCGTATCGTAGGGGAGGTGATGGGTAAATACCACCCGCATGGCGACGCCTCCATCTTCGACGCCATGGTCCGCATGGCCCAGGAATGGAGCATGCGCTACCTCCTCGTGGACGGCCAGGGTAACTTCGGGAACCAGGATGGCGACGGCCCCGCGGCCATGCGTTACATCGAAGCCCGACTCCACCGTCAGGCCGAATACATGCTCGAAGACATCGACAAGGATACGGTCGATTTTCAGAACAATTTCGACGATACCCAAAAGGAACCGATGGTCCTGCCTACCCGGCTGCCCCAGCTCCTGATCAACGGGTCGAGCGGGATTGCGGTAGGTATGGCGACCAATATGATGCCGCATAACCTGAGCGAGGTCATCGACGGCTGCATGGCCTATATCGACAAGCAGGACATCACCACGGACGAGCTCATGCAGCACGTAAAGGCCCCCGATTTTCCCACGGGTGGCATCATCTACGGAATGGAAGGGGTAAAGGCCGCCATGCATTTCGGGCGCGGCCGCGTAGTCCTGAGAGGCAAGCTCCACGTCGACACCAAAGCCAGCGGCCGCGAGACGATCATCGTAACGGAAGTGCCTTACCAGGTGAACCGCGACGCGCTTTGCGATCGTATCGGCCAGCTCGTCAACGAAAAGATCATCGAAGGCATCGCACATATCAATAATGAATCGAATAAACGGGAAGGTACACGTATCGTCATCGATCTCAAACGGGATGCGGTGGCGAATATCGTGATCAACCAGCTCTATAAACACAGCGAGCTCCAGACCTCCTATGGCATCAACAACGTAGCCCTGGTCAAGGGCCGCCCCAGGACCCTCAGCCTGCGCGAGATGATCAGCGAGTTCGTGGATTTCCGTATGGAGGTGGTCACCCGCCGGACCCGTTTCGAGCTTAAGGAAGCTCAGAAAAAGGCGCATATCCTGCAAGGCTATCTGATCGCGCTTGACCATCTCGACGAGGTCATCGCCCTTATACGAGCTTCCGCTACACCGGAGATGGCCAAGGAAAGCCTGATCAACGCCGGCTGGGGGCTGGATGAGGTCCAGGCCAAGGCCATCCTCGAATTACGCCTCCAACGGCTCACCGGCATGGAACGCGATAAGATCCGCGAAGAATACGACCAGCTGATGAAGCTGATCGCTCATCTGCAGGAACTGCTGGCCGATGAAGGCAAACGCTACGACGTCATCCGCAAGGAACTGCAGGAGGTAAAGGACAAATTCGGCGATGCCCGCAAAACCGAGATCACCTATCTGGACAACGAGGTCAGCATCAAAGACCTCATCCGGGAAGAAGACGTCGTCATCACGATCTCCCATCTGGGCTACATCAAGCGTACCTCCGCCACCGAATTCCGCCAGCAGCGTCGTGGCGGACGCGGGGCCATCGGCGGGCGTACCAGGGACGAAGATTATATCGAACATCTCTTTGTGGCTTCCACCCACCACACGATGCTGTTCTTTACCGAGAAAGGCCGGTGTTACTGGCTCAACGTCTATGAGATCCCCGAAGGGGAAAAGAACGGCAAGGGCAGGGCGGTCCAAAATTTGATACAGCTTCCCCCGGACGACAAGATCAGGGCCATCGTCGACGTCAAGGACCTGAAGGACGAAGCCTTCGTCAACACCCATCATATCGTCCTCTGTACAAAACAAGGGATCATCAAAAAGACCTCGGTGGAAGAGTTCAGCCGCCCGCGGCAAACGGGCGTCAACGCCATCACCATCAACGAAGGCGACGAGCTGCTCGAAGCCCGGATGACGGACGGGAACTGCGAGATTCTCATGGCGGTGAAGAGCGGCCGGGCCATCCGCTTCGAGGAAGAAAAGGTGCGGACCACGGGCCGTGGCGCCATCGGAGTGGCGGGTATCGAGGTCGACGACAAGGGCGACGAAGTCATTGGCATGATCTGTGTCAATAGAACCGATAAGTCCAGGACCGTTCTCGTGGTCAGCGAGAAAGGCTATGGAAAAAGGACGCCGATCGACGAATACCGGATCACCAATCGTGGCGGGAAAGGTGTAAAAACTATTAGTGTCACAGAAAAAACCGGTAAATTAGTCGGCATTCTCGACACTACCGAGGACGAGGACCTTATGATCACTTGTAAAAGCGGCGTTACGATCCGTATGTCGATAGCCGGTATCAGCGAGCAGGGACGGGCCACCCAGGGGGTCAAGCTCATCCGGCTGGATGAAACCGATGAGATCGCCGCCATTACCAAGCTGGATAAATTAGAGGAGGAGAGCAATGGCCACAATCAGGGAGAAGCTTCTGCTGCTGCCGAAGGGAACGGCCTCCCTACGGCCACCGGGGACGCCGGCGAAAGTGAGGAGCAAGGAGGAGTAACCGATGCAGATGCGGCTCCAGAAGGCGGACCGGTGGATGATAATCAATAGGTTAGAAATCGTATATCAAATAAACATTCAAAAAAATGAGAAGACTCTTCCTAACTGGTTTCCTTGCCATGGTTGGTATGGGCCTGTTCGCACAGAGCGTCGACAAAGCAAAAGAGCTGCTGAAAGCCGGTAAAATCGCCGATGCCAAAGCGCAGATCGACAATGCGCTAACGAACCCAAAGCATCAAAAGGACGCAGAAGCCTGGTACTATGAACTGAAGATCTACAATGCCATCGCCGCTAATGACCAGCTGCGCGCCCAGTATCCCAATGCCCGTGACACCGCCTTCATCGCGTTGCAGAAATATGTCGACCTGGATGAAAAGGACAAGAAGCTTCTCCTCCTCCAGATGGATGGGTATAAACCCGTCAACGAGATCTATCAGGGTTATTTCCAGGTAGGCGCCGCCGATTACAATTCGGGCAAGTACAACGACGCGCTGGAAAATTTCGAGGGCGCCATCCGCACCAGCACCTATATGACGGCCAAAGGCTGGACCAAGCTCCCCATCGATACCACTTCCACCCTGTACGCCGGTATCTCCGCCGAAAAAGCGCAGAAGAAAGACACGGCTGCCATCTATTATGGTAAGCTCGCCGATGCCGGTATCTCCAGCATCAACGGGACGAACATGATCGACATCTACAAATGGCTCGTGGACTATTACAATAATAAAAAGGATGACGCCAACACCCAGAAATACCTGCGGCTGGCCGAGAACAAATATCCCGACGACCTTTTCTGGCCCAGCACCCGCCTGGACATCCTCCGCGAGAAAGGCAACAAAGATTCCCTGTGGGCGGAATATGACACCATCACGACGAAATTCCCCAAGAACCACCTGTTCTTCTTTAACTACGGTCTGGAACTCTATCAATATGCCAACGATACCAGCTCCGGTCATCGTCCCTCCAACTATGATACCCTCATTGGGAAGGCTCAGGTCGAGCTGAAAGCCTGTCTGGCGCTCGAACCCGACTATCCGCAGGCTTCATTGGTCCTGGGACAGATCTACTACAACCAGGCTATCGACATGCAGGCTGCCACGAAAAAGATCCCCGGCAAGGCTCCCGAGGATATCAAGAAAAGGGCCGATTTGCGGATCGCCGCCGGCAAGAAGTTCGATGAAGCCATCCCTTATTTCGAGCAGGTGGACAAAGACCTGGGTTCGAAAGGAAAGCTCAAGATGGACGAAAAGAGCGCACTCAAAGATGCGTATGATCTGCTGACGAATATCTACACCGACAAGAACATCAAGGATAAGATCGACTATTGGACGAACAAGTACAACAACGTCGATAAAGACCACTAATCTTCTTAAAAAAAAGCCCCGCAAGGGGCTTTTTTTTTAAGACACCACCAATCCCTTTTCATCCAGCAGCTGATAGATCTCTGTGCGGATCTCGCCGGTAGTGTACGCCGTCTTCGTGATATCTTTTATCCAGAAATAGACCCGCAGCTCTTCCGCTTTGGAGCTCACTGTGTTGAGCAGCACCTCCGGGTCACGGCGATCGAGCACATTGGGATGTTTCCGCACCAGGTCTTTGATGGCTTCCTGATCGATGGCCGCAGGATCAACCGGTTTCTGAATGCTAAAGGTAAGTGCGATGCGGACGTGGTTATTGCTCAGCGTCCAGTTGACAATCCGGCTGCTAAGCACGTCCCCATTGGGAACAATCACTTCGGCCCCTTCTTCCGTGAGCAGCGTGCTGCTGCGGATGCCGATCTCTTTCACGCGGCCCCTTTTGTCGCCGAGCTCCACCGTATCACCGATACGCACCGGCCGGTCGAAGATGAGAATGATGCCCGAGACAAAATTGTTGACGATATTCTGCAGACCCAGACCCACACCTACGCCCAGGGCGCCTAGGATCACCGTGATCCGGTCCACACTAAGGCCCGATGCTGCCACCGCCAGCAAAAATCCGCCAATGAGCAACACCAGCCGGGTGATAAGCAGCCGCGAGCGCTGTCCCCGGTCGTCCATCGCCGCATCATCCCCCGTATCGCCAAAGAAATAGGCGATGAACCGCTGCAAAAAATTGGCCAGCCAGATGATGCCGAGGAAAAGGACAATCCCGCCGATGGTGAAAGAAAAACTGCCCACGTCGCGCGGCGAAGTGAAGAAATCCTCGAGCCAGTCGTTAAGCGAATCGAAGAGGTTGAGGTTGGTCGTGAAGACGATCAGCCACAGCAGGGCGGCCAGTAGAAAAGCAAACCGCCGGATCGACCGCGTCACCGGCGCCAGGTCGAAAGTCTCGGGATAGCCTTTGCGTACCCGGCTGCTCTGGATCTGCAACAGGAACGCTTCTTCGACCAGCTTGACAAATACGGCGAGGCTGATGGTCTGGGCAAAAGAATACACGGCCGTGGCGCCAAAGATCTGCGAGAGCGTCACCCGGCCGAAAAGGTTGCAGATCACCGCCAGCAGGTTCAACAGCAGGTAAAGACCCGCCGCGGCATAGACGAATTTCAAATGCTTACCGATGCGCTGTTTGCCGAAGATATACCAGGCCATAAAGACCACCGAGCCAAGGTCTACAAGGAACTCGGCCCAGCGCTGCGCCGACAAGGGCAGCCCCAGGATGCGGATGATGGGCAGGAGCAGGAAAAGGAGCAGGAAGAGCAGCCAGCCATAAAAAAGATACCGGGAAAGATGTTTCTTCAGGATAAAGGTCAGCACGATCATCAGCAGGAATTCGACGCTTTCAATGTAGATCGCGGGGGCATGGAGATCGAACAGCGGCGCCAGGCTGCCGATAAAGATCAGCGCGCCGCCAATAGGGTAGGGTTTGAGGAAACTAAAGTGAAAAGCCTCGATAGCCGTCAACCGGTCGAGCCTGCGCATGCTGCGGAAATTATACCAGACCCATAAGAAAAAGAGCAGGCCGGTAACCAGCAGCCAGAAACGTTTGGTACGGGTATTTTGGAAATAGAAACGGGCCAATTCCCGCTCGCTCGATACGCTCTTTGCCAAGTTGCCCGAATAGGACCGGTTACTCGTCCGTGGCTCCCAGAGATAACGCCTTTCTTTCCCAAACGCCCTGGAGCCTACCGACTTGAGTGCCAGATCTACCTGGTAGGTCAGCTCGTTTATGGCGATGGTATGCGTCGAGGCCTCGGCTTTCAACGCATTCACCATTTGGCTGTTCAGCGACACCAGGCTGTCTACCTGCCGCCATTTGGTTTTGAGCTGCGTTAGCTGAAGTGCGAAGGTGTCTTTTAGCGCGCTATCCCGGAAGACATGGAGGATCAGGGTATCCTTGCGCAACCCCGCGATCTCTTTCCGGATACCGTCCAGCGCCGTATCATACTTGTTCAACGTCTTCGAGTAGCCGTGTACATTCAGGGCCAGCGCATCCAGCAGCGTGTTGAACATTTGCAGATTGCGGATGTTCAGCGACCGATCGTTTTGCGGCGCGGCCATTCGCTCTTTTAGAATATTGAGCGCCGAGTCTTCGGCATCCAGGGCATTGTCGATCTCCGAAAGATCGGAAAAGGATTCAATGACCTCCGGTACCTTGTCGAGGAGCTGAAACAGATGTTCCAGGTCTTCTGCGTAGTCGCTGGTGGTAGGCTCCGGGCTAGCTTCAAACAGCGTGGAGTCGAACTTACGGCGGACATGTTTGAAGGTCTCCCTATAGAAATCGCTCTTCCTGCGTAGCCTTTCCGGTTTTACTGAATCCTTTTTGGCAACCGGGTGGCGACTGGTAGTATCCTGACCATAGACACTAAAGGACACCAGTATCGCAAGTACGAATAGGATATTTTTCATGAGTTGTGCGCGGTTAGCTACAAAACTAATGAAAAACAGCAAGCCATGCGTGCATCGGCCAGTCCTTCGGACAAGCCGCCTGCCGGCGGTTTAAAGGAGCATATCCATGGTGTTCTCCATATTCCGGAACCGAAAGGAGTCGATGATGTACAATCCGCCCATGATCACCCCAAAACCTCCGATGAGCAAGGTGATGCTGGTGGCCCGGGCGAAAGAGCTAAAGAGGAGCAGGAACCCGAATACTGCGAAGATCATCCCCATGGCCATCACATATGGCCAGCCGCGCACCTGGGTACGCAGCGAAATGGCGGCCATGATCTTGAGCAGGCCCACGAGGAAAAGCCAGGAGCCTATAAAATAAGGCAGGGCGATAAAAGCAAGCAATGGATTGAGTAAAAAGAGGATGCCAAAAAAAAGATGGAGGATACTTTCCGCTTGTAGCCAGTTGCGTTCACGTGACCGCATAGGCCGGATGATGATCATTGCCGTTAGCAGTCCTCCGTTGAGGAGCAGTCCCACACCGGCGAACTTGGTAAGTTTGACATAGCTGCTGAGAGGGTCGATAAAAGCAAGAATGCCAACGCTTAGAAAGATGACGCCCGCAATGAGCAGCAGGCCCCATGTAGCAAATTTATTGGGTGACGACATGCGACAAGATAAAAAAATTTTCACGAAAGGTTGCATAATTCAAAAGCGCATATTATGTTTGTACTACCAAGCATTCGTACCCAATTCCCACGAAACACCCTCTCTAAAGATCTCTCCTCGCAAAGTTTTCTGGTATCCTCTGTAATTGCCGCGGTCCAATGACTATGAGCTTTTCCAAGAGCTTATTCGTATTCAACATAGTCTTTAATCACTAAATGTACCCGCAATGAAAACTTTGATCAGCCTCCTCACGCTCACCGCAATTGTATTTGCGTATGTTCTTAGCGCTTCCCTTTATGTTCAGGGAGAATTAGTTTCCGCTTATCTGCTCGTTATCTCCTCCATCGCCGGCATCTCGTCGTGGATCCAATCGCATGACGTCCTCAAGGTTAACGCCCGCAACGCCGAATAACTTCATTCCATCGCAGTAGACACGTCAGCTTCCTCCTCACCACAAAAGTAACACACCATGAAAACGTTTATCAGCATCATCACGCTTATCGCTATCGTAGCCGCTTATTTCTTCAGCGCTTCTCTGTATACACAAGGCGAACTCCTCGCCGCTTATTCTCTCGTCGTAGCTTCTATCGCCGGTGTTTCGGTGTGGATCCGTAAACACGATCTTTTCCGTACCTTGTAGGTACAATGATCCAGGCACTCGACCGGCAACGCACTATCTTTCTGCATGGCCTGGCCGGAAAACGGTCCAACGTTCCCTTCCATGCGGAGGCGCTCCGTGACCTGGCACAACAAAGCATGTCTGCCCGCGCCTGGGCCTATATCGACGGCGGCGCAGGCAACGAAGAGACCATCCAATCCAATCGATCCGCTTTTTCTCACGTACAGATCCGGCCGCGGATGATGCATCCCAACGAAACGGCCGCCTTCTCCAGTACCCTACTCGGCATACCCCTTGCCTTTCCCGTGTTGTTGGCGCCTATAGGCGTCCTCGACCTGATCTGCCCGAAGGCCGATCTTCATGTCGCGCGGCAATGTGCCGACACCGGCGTGCCCTTCATCTTCTCCAACCAGGCCGGCACGGCCATGGAAACCTGTGCGCAGGCGATGGGCGATACCCCGCGCTGGATGCAGCTCTATTGGAGCAGATCCGATGAGCTCGTGATGTCTTTTGTCCGGCGGGCGGAAGCCGCGGGCTGCAGTGCGCTTGTCCTCACCGTGGACACGACCCTGCTGGGCTGGCGCAGCCGTGACCTCGAACTTGGCTATCTGCCTTTTCTCCGCGGCATGGGCATCGCCCAGTACACCTCCGATCCCGTATTCCTGGAATTGCTGCGGAAAGGCGGCGCAACCCCTCAGGCCGCTGCGCCCAAACCGCCCATCACCCTGGCAACGATCGCCGCGATGCTCCGGCTCAAAAGGAACTACCCTGGTGGGTTCTGGAAAAATCTTCGCAGCAGCGAGCCGCTGGAGGCCATAAGGCTTTTCATCAACATCTATTCCAATCCTGCCCTGAGCTGGGACAAGCTGCGGTGGCTGCGTACGCAAACACGACTGCCGATCCTCGTCAAAGGCATCCTGCGGACCGAAGACGCCCTCCAGGCGCGTGACTGCGGCGCCAATGGCATCATCGTCTCCAACCATGGCGGCCGGCAGGTCGACGGGGCCGTGCCTACTTTACGCGCACTTTCCGCCATCCGCCAACAATTACCCCGGCCATTTCCCGTTCTATTGGACAGCGGCATCCGCAGCGGCAGCGATATGTTCAAAGCGCTGGCCCTGGGCGCCGACGCGGTGCTGTTAGGTCGCCCCTACGCATATGGTCTTGCCATCGACCGTCACCACGGTGTACGCGACACGATCCTCAACCTCCTGAACGATTTCGAGCTCACCGCGCGCCTCGCAGGCTGCCGCACTCTCGACGACATCGACGCAGACATGATCACCACTGAATTTAAAGTATTCCCACAAAATGGTATTTGACGACACTATCGTGTGTCCTAGCTTTGCATCATACCATTAACCCCAAAAGCCTTTTCAATGAAAATTGTTGATGTCATTCCCCACAACATGAGTGGGGAAAGCCGCCAGGACGTAGGCGGCAGCATTGCCGTAAATCCCAATAACACCAGTGAGATCGTTATCGCCACCATGACGAGGGACCCGAATGGCGGCCCCAATGCGCCCGTCTTCGTCTCAACGAACGGAGGCACTACCTGGTCGGCGAAGACCATCGTTCCCGGTGACGGCCCCACTGGAACGGGCGGTATAACAGTAAAGTATGCTCGAAATAGCAACGGGCTCTATTCGGCCATTGTGAACGGGAACACATTTGATCAATTGGAGATCCTGCGCACCGTCGATCCCGCTGCCGGTGCGCTGATGGAGGCGGTGGACAACACCGGAGAAAATGTGGAACAGCCCTATATAGCCGTCGGCACCGTCCCGAGTGGACCGGATGCCGGAAAAGACCGGCTCTATGTGGGTTTGAACGATCTGAGCGCGACAGGCCCCTTCGGCTCCGGGCTCACGTCGGCGATCAGGCAGACCATGGATGGCCTCACGTCGGCTCCTGTTTTTGAAAGCATCCTGCTGGATCGCCGGCCAAAGACACCGGGCGCGTTGCAAGACCTGACGCCTCCGCGGAACGGCCCGCAGGTAAGACCGGCCGTTCACAAGGACGGAACGGTCTACGCCGTCTTCTATAGCTGGAAGACATGGGCGGACACGGGCCAGGGCCCCGCTTTGGTGACCGCCGATGTGGTGGTCGTGCGCGATGACGATTGGGGCCAGGCTTCCGATCCTTATGGCTCGCTCGTGGATAGCGGCGATGGCATCGCCGGCCAGCGCGTAGCGAAAAGCGTTCCCCTGCTATTTGACGGCACACTGGGTTTTGAACAGCTTGGCGGTGATCTGTCGATCGCGGTAGATCCCAACCATAGTTCGATCGTCTATATTGCCTGGACGGAATGGCAAACCGGCACGGCCGGCAACCAAACCACCATTCATCTGCAAGTCCGCCGGTCGACGAACAGAGGCCAGACCTGGCACCCCGTGGGGTTGCCCGCGCTTAAAAACGCCAAGGCTCCCGGACTGGCGATAAATGACCAGGGACAGGTGGGCCTGATCTATCAACAGCTCACGGGCCCCGCGAACAACCAGCGATGGGAAACACGCCTCGGTTTTTCCAGCAATGCTATCCAATGGAGCGATACCGTGCTGGCGAACGCGGAAGCAGTCAACTTAACGCCATTTTTTCCCTTTATCGGCGACTATACCAATCTCATGACCGTAGGCAAAGATTTTTACGGCGTGTTCTGCACCTTAAACGACCCGGCTTCGACGCATTGGCCCCAGGGGGTGCACTTTCAACGGAACCACAATGCCGTGAGTCTTTTTGATGTCAATAACCAAACGCCGGTGGCGCCGTCTATCGATCCCTTTTTTTTCTCAACGGCCTACATTCCCCCTACCGTACAACTGCCCGGGCTGAATTTCATCGGCATGGTCATCATCATTTTGTTCGGCATCATCAACGATGGAGGTGGAGTATATATCGATGGCCAGGGCGTGCATATCGTTGGGCCTGGCGATCCGGGACCCGTTTGGGACTATCTCGTGAGCCTTGCAGAATACCGGTTGGCGACGGAATCGAATTCTCCGGCAGGTCTGGAAATGCAAAAAGCGGCTTTACAGAATATCGTCGATCGGGCTAACGCACAGATCGCACAGATCAATGCGCAGCTTTAAAAGCTCACTTTCACCAGCGCCGTCACATAGAACAGATGGACACCGGTCTCCGATCCCGCAATGACATGCTGTGGCAGCACATAGGCAGGCGTGAGCATCAATTTGATCTTGCCGAGCCCGTAGACCACCGGGCAGCTGACCTCGTAGGCGAGAAGATTGAATTGCTCGCTGGTGGCCGTGATCTGCTGCTGTTGCACGGGGATGAAAAGGAATTGCTTCTCCTGGTAATACGTGGTCGTAAAGTTTTGGGTACCGGCGGCGACGGTTGCCGTGGGATCGAAGACGAGGACGCCCTTTGTGCTGAACACGTTCGGGATACGGATGATGTGATCCAATCCGGCCTGGGTGTTATAGTCGACGCGGTTACTCCAGCGGGCGCTGGCGGTAAGGGTAATATTGGCCACCTTGTTCAGCTGGGTAATGCTGGCCGACGCCATCTCCCTGACCACGGATTCGACGAGATCGATCCCGGGCTGATAGAGAAAACGCGAGACGGATAGATTTCCTGCCCAATGTTTGCCGGCGCTATCGCTGAAATTGTAGCCGGCTTCCAGCAGGGTAGCGGCATACTGAGATTGAAGGCTGTTGTCGATAAACACGAAAGTCGAGTTGACATAGAGTCCATTCTTCAGTGAAAGGCCGAGGAAAGGACACACGCCCTTGCTTCTCAGGCTGTCTACGCGGCCATAATAGTTAAGACCGGAATTGTAGAGGACACCGCCGTTGACGTGGACAAAAGCAGAGTCCTGGGCATGACTCATTTGCGCAATGAGCAGGAGCGCGAGGGTTAAATGGAAGAGACGTGACATAGCTGGGTGTTTTAAAAAAGACCGGGACAACCCTGGCTGCCCCGGTCACAAAAAGGGGATGGATTAATGAACGGACACTTTGCCGGACGTCCTTACCGAAGCACCGGCGTTGATGGGTTTGGTGTTGACTGCGGCGCTGGTGCTGTTGCTGGTACTTGCAGACGTACCGGAGGTGCCTCCGGCGGTCGTTGATTGAACCGAAGTTGCCGCTGACGTGTTGCTTGCGGCGGACTTGGCTGATGCTGTAGTCACATGAGCGGCATTGCTGGAGGCGTCGACCGTCGTATGCACCGCGCTGTTAGCCGTTGTCGCCGTGGTCTGAGCGGCCTTGGATGCCGTGGATACCGAAGCCTTGGCGGCGGCGCCGGTCGTAGCCGTAGAAGCCTTCACGGCGGCGTTGCTCGTCGCAGCCGAAGCTCTCAGCGCATTGCTGACAGCCGGCGTATTGACGCTGGCGGCAGAGGATAACCGCGCATTGGCAACGGCGCCAAGCCGGACCTGGGCAGAAGCATGATTAGCGATACTAAAAGATGCGATAACAAGGGTTGCGATGATAGTACGTTTCATAAAAGTGATTTTAAAACTATATCCAGCCAACCGGGAATTTGTTACCCTCTTTTTCGCCGTTATTTCATAATATTTTCTAACTCGTTGGATTTCAAATGCTCAGGAGCCATCGTGGGGATCTTCCGCAACCAATCCAGCGCCATGCGTTTGTTTTTTTCTTGGGCATAGGTCAATGCCATATAGAAAGCGGCATCGTTCTTCATAACGGAACCGCGGTCATATACCTGTGTCAGGGAGCTCCGTGCGAGCGCCACGTCGCCCGTGTGCCAGGCCGCTATCCCGAGATAGAAGAGTGCCAGCTGACTGCTGGTGTCGGCGACAACCGCCCCATTCAAAAGCGGCAGGGCCTTATCGAACTGCTTTTGATTAAAGTACACGGCCGCTTCTTGCAAAAGGCTGTCGGTTTGAACCCCTCTTTCCGTAACTCCGATCATCTCCGTCTGGGCAAGCTGGTCGAGTTTATGATTATAGTCGCCGGGCCATAATAAGACCGTGGCCGCAAGGATGCAGGCCGCGGCGGCTACCGGTGCCAGCCACCGAAGCATACGGACCCTACCGGCGGCAGGCCTGGACGTTCCCGGCTCAACGTATTCCCGGTTGAGCCGCGTAGTCCGTTGGATCAGCGCTTCGCGGGTGGGGTCTTCCTGCAGCCGCTCCTGCAAAACGGCTTTCAGCTCCCGGTAGCGTGCAACCTCCGCTGCCAATCCGGTATCGGTTTTCAGAGCCGCCTCGAAAGCCCCCAACTCTTCGGAACTCAGCTCGCCATCCACGTAACGGATGATCCATTGATTATCGTAAGTGGCCATAGTTTACTATTTCTGTGCTTGTATATAGGATAACAGTGTCGCCATACATTCGGATTTCTTTTTTCGCAGATAGCCATACGTAACGCCCAGCCGTCCGGCGATCTTTTCCTGGGCCTCACCCGTGAGGCTCGCTTTGAGGATCTCTTTGCATTTGTCTCCCAGCCGGGCAAATTGTTCGAGAAAAAGCCGGGCGCGCGACTCCTCGGCCGCGAGCTGTTCCGCCCTGGCAAATACGTCTTCGCCTAACAGAGATACTTCTTCTGTGGAATTTGTTACCCGGTGCAATCCTTTTTTCTTTTGCAGATTGTACCATTTCCTTTTGCACACCAGCAACAGAAAGGCCTCGAAAGGACAGGTAAGCTGCAGGTCCTTGTAGCGGGCCTGGTTATACAGATCGATCAGCGCCTCTTGAAAGATATCGGCCGCGTCATCCTCGGACCCGCCGTTCTTGCAAATAAAATTCCGGATGGTACCGGCATATTTCCGGTAGATCTCGTCCACCGTGGGGCCGTCATTGGCTAATAAACCCTCGATAAAACGCTGGTCCGGATGTATCGCCATTCCAAAGATTTTGAACGAATATAAAAAAATACGGCAAAGGGGGTAACAAAACTATGCGTTGGTTGATATCTTTAAAGTATGAAGGTGACGATCTTTTGCCTCCTGACGCTTCTGGGGCTGAGTGCTTTTTCCCAGGACACCATTCCGCCTGCTTTGCATATCGGGGAGACAGGCGATAGTGTGCGGCTATCGGCTACACTGAGGCCGTTGAGACAAATAGCAGGAGCGCCCCCGGCGTTCTACAGCTATTTCTGGGAGCTGGGCGACGGTCATTTTAGCTTCGACAAGGCGCCCGTATATGCCTATCATGATACCGGCACCTATGCTATCCGGCTCTACGCTACCAACAACTATGACGATGGCAAGGCTCCGCCTACCCGGCCGAGAAAAATAAAGATCAAAAAGAAATCTTTGATCAAAGATGCCTGGGTCTCCCATTTTTTTCACGGCAGCGGGGATGTGGAGCTAAAGATCAATCGCTATCCCAAGCCCGGGGAAGACTTCGTGGCGATCCTTGGCTATCGCAATCAATACCAGGACAGTCTAAGTGGGAGTATCGTGTTGTTCTATAACGACCGGCAGCTGGACCGTCAGGGTTTTTCGCTCGCCGAACAGCGGTTTTATCACAACGAGGATGGCGGAAATCTTCAGTCGCTCACGGCGCGGGTCGACGAGCAGGCGCTGAAGGAAGAGGTGGCCTTCGAGGCGACAGGGCATGGGCCCATGATTGGCACTGATAACGCGCCTGACGAAGGAGCCAGCGGGGCGGGGGAGCGCGTGGTCGCGGATTTTTCAAGCGAGACCCGGAGCATGCTGCATTCTCTCGAAGACAACTATAGCAGTCATGCCGTGGTGCATTTTCATTCGATCGCGAGGGGCACGGAGCAGTTTGTCTTCATGGATATGAATACACTGCCCGAAATGCTCCAGGATACCAATGCCACGGTGGGGCTTTCAGCCATGCTGGTGCCGGACGATCCCAGCCAGCCACCACAGCTGTATGCGTTGGATATGCAGGTGGTGTCTTCCCACGATCCTAATCGAATGATGCTGCGGTCGCGTCGCATCAACTACCGGTTCTTCAAACAAAAGAAGGAGCTGCTTTACCGGGTAGAATTTCAAAATACCGGCACCGGGCCCGCGCGTCATATCTCCGTGGGCCTGGCCATCCCACACCAGCTCGACCCGGAAAGCATCCGGCTGAATGCCATGAAGCCCGTGTGCAAATGGTGTGACTCGACCTATGCCCGCGCGAGTTGCATCGATACGATCCGTCGTGGCGATTCGATCTATTTTGTCTTCAACAACATCTATCTCCCGGGCATCCAGCAGGATGGGGTGGGGGACAAGGACAGCACCACCGGCTTTGTGGAATACGCGATACGATTTAAGCGGAAGCCAAAGAAGATACCGTTCAGCACGCAGGCGGCTATCGCTTTCGACCGGCAGGCTCCCCTGGTGACAAACAAGGCGACGGCGCGGTTTATCAAGGGGCTTTCGCCGGGCATTATGGTGGGCTACAGCGTACTGCCGGGTAACGGGGGCTATACCGCCAGCGGACCCTTGCAGTTTGGGTATGTACTCGCGCCCTATTCACCGTTCCGGCCTTATTTTCAGGTAGAGGCCTTCGTGGGCTTGCTCCAGCAGGATGCCTTTACCAGCACGATAGTAAAGGACAACAGCGACACGCTTATCGGCGGGCTGCCTTTTATCATCACGGGCCGACAGACAAAAACTACTGTTAACCGCAACAGCTTTGAGCTGACGCCCCTGCATTTTCGATATAATCTCGGCAAATATTTCGGTGTTGGAGCCGGCGCCATGGCGCAGATCAACATTTCCGAACAGACGACAACCGAGAACCGCGCCTATTTCGTCACACAGCTGCTCTCGCAGAACGTTCAGACTGCCGTGGCCACGACCAAATCTGCCGTAACTTATCTGGGCAGTGTCAATGCAGCGCCTTTTATCGATCTGCAGTTTGGCGCCGTTCGGCATGGGCCGGTGGCGGGCGTCCGGTATATGCGGCTTTTGTCCGGGCAGGTTCTAAACCGCTTTTGGCTCTACGCCGGATTTAAGCTTTGATTTATTATCTTGGGGGCGTTGAAGAAATTTCTGACGATACCCTTTTTATTTTTGTTCCTCGCAGGACAGGTCTTTCCCCAATCTGATGCGGCGCTCCCGCCAATCGATGCAACACTCTCGTCGCGGCTTTCTGCGCTTCGCGCCAAAGATGATCTCTCCGGCTGGATCTATGCCCAGCTGGAATGGACGGCGAAGGCCCCGGCAAAACGCAGTGGTCGGCTGCTATCGGCCGTGCGGCAAACCTGGCGTGCGCCTGTGACACCCGAAGAACAGCAGGCCTGGCTGGACCTGCTCGCGAACGAAGGCTATAGCCTGCTGCTCAGCGGGGCGATCGTCCCCTCCACCGATGCCTATACTGCCGCATATGATTTTGCCCGGTCGCATCCGGCGGTCGTGGATGCCGGGCTTGTGCTGGAGTCGGTATTGAAGCCATTGGGGAATAACTATACCCGGCTGGGCGATTATGAGCAGGCTTTGTATATCCATCAAAAAGCCGCGGCGCTTGCCCTGGCCCTCGGGGATCACGAGGCGCTGGCGGGTGTGTACAGCAACCTGGCGAATACCTGTGGCAATATGGGCCGGCCTTGGGCGGCACGGGATTATTGCCGGAAGGGACTTGCGGTGGCCAGACCTCGCACTGCGATCGCCGGCCTGCTTTTGTCGGAACTCGCCGATGCTTATGGTGAACTGGGTAAGACGGACAGCGCAAAACGTGTCTTACGGCAAAGTATCGACATCTTACAGCGGGCGCATGATCATCCTTCCGCGGGCAATTGGTTGTTCGTAGCTTATCGGCAAGCGGGTGATCTGTACGGGCCGACAAGACAAGCGCTCGGCTTTTATCAGCGGGCGCTTGTCTTGCAACGACGGTTGGCGTCGGTGCCAGGTAACCTGCGGCAAAGGGACAGGGCCAAGTTGTACGGACGTTTAGGCGCCTTGTATGGCGTGTTGGGGCGGAAGGACGAGGCCGTGAGCTGGCTGGATTCCTGTTTAGCTGTTCTGGTACCGGGAAAGAAACCGGCGGCCCTCCAGGCTGCCGATCTTTATGCCGAGAACACACTGGCCGATGCGTTGTATACCCTGGCCGGCCTGCAAGCCGATCCTGACGCGGCGATCTTTTATTATGAGCTGTCCTTTGAGACCGACCGGAAGGGTCGGCAGCAGCTGATCACGACCAGCTCCAAAGAAAGGTGGGTAGGGGATTCCCGTCGCCGCTACGAGGAGGCCATCGCCTTCGCATGGGGGGCGTGGAGCCGTACCCGGCAGCAGAAATATGCTTATGCGATGCTTCGTTTTATGGAGAGCAGCAAGGCGCAGCTGTTACTCGACGAAGTGCGGCAGCAACAGGGGCTGCACCCGGGCGATCCTTTGTCACAGCGCATCCGGCTGCTTGAAAAAGCAAAAGCTTATTATGAACGGGAGCGTATCGGTGGCGGCGACAGCACCGTTTTGTCGCAGCTTCGGGAGACCGGCTGGGAGCTGTCGAAGCTGGAAAAGAAACACCGGGTTGCCCCGGTGTCGGGATTTAAGATCGATAGCATGATTAACCTGCTGCCTGCCCACTGGCTCACGCGAAGCTATTTTGCCGGCGAGAAGGTATTATATACCATCGAATGCGGACGCCAGGGGCTGCGTTATGTGGACAGGCTATCGATGGCTGCCGGCTGGCAGGACAGCATCCGCGCTTTTATGCATCATTGGTTTGGTTCCGGCGTCAACAATATGATCGATGATCCTGCGGACTACTATCGGGATGCCCTTAGCCTATACGTGCGGTTCTTTGGATCGCACCCCTTTTCTTCGGCTAAGGCCTACCTGCTATTACCCGACGGTGCCTTGAATCTATTGCCGGTAGAGGCATTGATCACCCTGCCGGATCATTTTTCCGACGCTTCCTCAACCTGGCCATACGTGATCCGCCAGACGACGATAGCCTACGGCTACAGTCTGCAAACCTTGTGGCAACAGCGGGAGCATGGCCGTGGTAAAGGGTTCTCGGGCTTCTTCCTTTCTGCCGGCCGGCAGGACCTGCCCGGACTGCAGGCAGTGTTGTCGGAGAAAAGCGGTATCGGGCCGTCCATTGCCGATGCACATTGGTATGTCGATAGCCAGGCTACAATGGCTGCGTTCCGCACGGCCCTGGGCGGCGCCTCGATCGTGCACATCAGCTCGCATGCCTTTACCGCTAAGGACAGTCTGGATGCGCCGCACATCGAGTTCTACGACGGCCCGTTCTACGTCTTTGACATGCAAGGGCTCGACTGCCATCCTTCGCTTGTCGTCCTGAGCGCCTGTCGTACGGGCGATGGACGTTTTGTATCGGGCGAAGGCGTTCAAAGCCTTGCACGGGCCTTTACGGCAGGCGGCGCCGCCGCGGTCGTGGCGGGGTGGTGGAATGTCAACGATGAGGCGACGGCGAAACTGATGGCTGACTTTTACGCACAGATGGCGGCGCAGCCGGGTGGTGCGGAAAACGCGGCGCTAGCCCTGCGACAATGCAAGCTGGCCTGGCTCAGCGAGCCGGGCCGTTCGCAGCTGCTTCAGCTGCCTTATTATTGGGCCGCGTTGAATTATCAGGGAAACCCCATGCCTTTTGACCCCGGCGGCCATAGCGGGCTGGCTTCAGCCCATAGGACCCCGGGTAGATGGCTATGGTGGTTGCTTGTTGCTATAACGCCGCTGATCGCCATAAAATTTTTTCCCCGCGCACTAAGGGTAAAACGCTGATTTTTTGTTTAGGCTGCTGCTTCGCGCGGATGGCAGCATCGACGAGACGCTCTTCGTTGATGGCCTGCATCCCGATGCCGCCGGCTATGCCCGCCTGGCGCCTGAGATCGCGGGGTGGCTAAAGGAATAGTCGTATATTGGCTCATGGCTGAGCATTCGAATATCATTGACCGTAATGGCGATCTGTTATCCGCTTTAGTCGATCCGAAATTTACCCTATTGGAAATCATTCAATACTGGCAGGGAGTTGCCGGTCCCTTCCCGTACCTGGGGGCTGCCGCGTGGGATCAGGACGAACGCTCCTGGGACCATCAGCACCAGGTCGCCGTTACAAAAGATGCGGGATCGATCGTTGTGCCGGGACCCGAAGTCCTGCGGTCAGGAGATTTCGAGGTCCTCGAAGGACATTTTGGCCTCCCGCTCTATCGGCCTGGAATAGCCGGCGCCGATCAATGGATATTGGGGTTCATGACCCCTGAGCGGAATCCGGTATTTCCCATTTCACTCCATTTGACCCGGAATATCGGCTATGAAAAGCCTTATTCGATCATCCGCATCGCTATCGTTCCCGGAACCTGGGGTTGCCGGCATCTTCAATTCGAAGCCGTCGAGAAAGTTTTCCGGTCCCTGCAGTCTGTAGGAGGAGATGGGCAAACAGCGGGGGAGGCGGGTATACTGGCGGACCGCCTGCGGGCGTGGGAAACCGGGGAAGTCGATTTCGGCCGGATCAGGCAACAGCTGTGGTCTGCCGCGAACCAATTAGTCGAACGATTCTCCGGAGGGAAACCGGCCACCTTTCATCAGACGCAATCGGCGGGAGCGCCGCATGATATTTCCGTCAATTATCCCGTTGAACACCTGCCGGATATTCCGGCGTACGCTGCCGAAGGTTTTGAACATGCAGTCTGGATCGACCAGATGCAATGGTGGGAAGATACACCGGCACGTAAGCGGAGCATTGCCTATTGGACAACAAAAAAAACGACGGAAGAGTGGGATCGTCTTTACGAAACCTGTATGGAAGCAGTGAAGGGTTCCTGGCCTTCATTGGTGGAGATCCTGCAGCAACCACCGGTGAGCCCGGACGATATGGAACGATTGCTCAGCTTCATGGCCGACATCAATTGGCCGGGCGCTTTTGAAGCCTACGAATTTTTAAGCAACCCGGAAAATGGGGCCATGCAGTACCTTGATGACGCCATAGAACAGGCCACCGCCACGAGCAATGGGCCCTGGCTGGAAATGCTGCGCCGTGCAAAGAGTATTTTGACGGAAGAATGAGTTGACGTATATTGACTGCCAATCTTATCACATGCAATTATCCAGGATCCTGCTCTATCTTTCTTTTAACGCTATCGGCTATTTATTCCTGCTGATCAGCATCATGGGTATTCCGGGCAATCTCGATCAGGAAAAGCCGGGTACAAAGTTTCTGGTAAAACTCGCGGATTTCTTACTGCTGATCGCCTGGAAGGGCATGCCGGTTTTAGTGGTTGCTTCGATTGCCGCTTTTTATTTGAAATACCCTTTTGTAGGTAAATTATCCTCGATCTTAGGCTTGGCGATTGGGCTTGCGCTATTTCTGACCATGATAGGGATCTATAAGACGCAATAACATCGGTACTGCCCTGCCGGACAGATCGCCGATCAACCCTTATATATGAAACCCAAATATTCCTTAAAAGAGGTCCTGTTTATCGTGGTCGTTCTCTTGTTGCCGGTCGCCTATCTTGCCTTCCTGTATCCCTCGATGCCGGATACGGTACCTATTCATTTCAACGCCGAAGGCAAAGCCAATGGTTTCAGTACAAAAAAAAACCTGTGGGCTATCATCCTGCTGTTGACCTTGCTGGCGACGGGGCTGTACCTGCTTGTAAGAAGCATCCCTTCAATCGATCCGAAAAAGTCGGCCGGCACTTCCCCGCAGACCTACCAGAAGGTAGCAATTGGGGTGGCTTCTTTACTTTCCGCCATCAATATCATAATCGTCTATTCGGCATTTTACCGCGGCCATAATGTCGTCCACGTGCTCTTTCCGATCCTTGGGTTGTTTTTTGTTTATCTAGGCAACCTGATGTATAGCGTCAAGCCCAATTATTTTATCGGGATCCGTTCGCCATGGACCCTGGAGAACGAAGATAACTGGAGGGCCACTCACCGGTTCGGAAGCAAGTTGTTTTTCGCAGGGGGGCTTTTTATCATGGTCGGAACGCTGCTGGCCCCCGTCAAGGCGTCAATATGGATACTCGAAGGGTGTATCGCCGTAATGACTCTGGCCCCTCTTATCTACTCTTTCGTGTATTTTAAAAAACACTAATTCAAAAAAATAAGAAGCGAGGTCTATCTATGAGAACATACATGATTCCGGCAATCACCATTACTCTGCAGCTAAGTTCCTGTATTGCAAAGGAAACGGCTCCTGTACCGTTGGACACGCGGTTGGTGGATCGCCCCATCGTGCCAAAAAACATTGCCTGGCATTCCGACGACAACTCAAGGGATATACATGTGGATCAGTATGCAAAATTCCGAAAATACTATTTCAACCGGGATTCTACGTTTTTTGCTTTTGATTGTATAAACGACAAAAGGGTAGTCTGCAGGGACACTAGCATCTATGACACAAAAAGCAAGGTTTACAACGACACAGCGATCTGTTTCTATGAGGATAGTATCCTTTTTGGCGTCGAGAACGTGGAAATGCACAAAGGCACCTATCACTCGAGCCAAGGTCAGATTGTTTGTAATATGGACGGATCATATGACACCTTAAGCATCATTGAACGCAGCAAGGAGATCACCCTGCTTTCCGAAGGGCAACCTTACGTACCTGCATCGAATTTTAAAAAGGAAAGCTATCGAAGGCTTGGGGCGTTGCGGAAAAGTCAAAAAAATAGCGAGTAACCACTTCCTTTGCCTTTTTTGGGTTCAGCCTTCTCAGACATAGCCTCATTATAAGAAGTAATTTCTTGTTCGAGGTGCTTTTGATATTGTCCGAACATGAACGCATAGAAAATTTGCATATCCTCTTGCTTCCGCGTCTCCTGGAGTGCTAAGTAATAATCCGCTTTATCTTCTTTAAATACAATCGCCAATGGCAATCCATGATAAGCTTGGATATAATTCATTAGTAGCCGACTAGAGCGACCGTTTCCGTCGTAAAAAGGATGGATTGAGACCAGATCAAAGTGGGCGGAAAAAGATAGCTTTAATTGCTCCTCATCGCCTCTGACTTTTCGAAGATTTTCGTCCAGACGTTTAACCAGTTCCGCCGTATATGGTATCACTTTATCATAGTTGGGAAAGTAGCTCCCTCCGGCACTGACGTTTCCCTTGCGGAACATTCCTTTGGTAGCATCAACCTCACCCAAAACTGTGTTGTATATGCTCCCGGTATTTTTCATTACGAGAGCATTGATTTGCTGGATAAAGTCAACTGAGATGGCTTTTTTGGTAACTGCGGCTTCCAACACGTAACGGAGCGCGGCGTAGTGATCCTTAACCATAAGACTATGGGTCAGAGGCTTACCCTTGGGAGTTATATCCTCTTCCAGGAGCAATCGCGTCTCTATTTCGGTTAAAGTCGATCCCTCTATGCTGGACGAGTGATGCACGATAGCATATTCGTTGAACCTTTCGTGATCCAAAACATCCTGCAGGTTCAATTCCCTATAGCGGCTCAACAATATGGAGATGTTATCCGGCATTTCTTAATAATATGCTGATAATCAAATATATGAAATTGTGTGGGATTAATGATCCCACTTTCTAACCATTTTTAAAAACAGGGAGAAGGAATAGCGGGAAGCACTATAGCTTGTTCATGAATATTGTATGCAGCATTTCGTATTTAACTTATATTCAATGTGTTTTGTTCATAATTGTTTGAACAATGCTATCTGTATTGATTTCCACCCAGATTTGCCCAAAAGGTGTTCATTTTAAATGTTCATAATGGAAAAGTTTTCCACATTTGGCAAAGACATACATGTAGACCTAGCCGGCGGGGTTAGGCGCGCCTGGCAACGACACGACCTTGAGGTCTTCGACAAGCGGCTGAGGCATTTAGAGGCTTGTATAGCCGAGGAGGGGCTTACCCTTACCGAAGCTCAGCTGATGGCCTTGGAGCGGAAAAAGGAGCGCCGGGAATCCTTTGGCGAGATCGAGACCGAGCATCCCGGATATCTGGGCTCCCAGGATACCTACTACGTCGGCAATATTAAGGGCGTCGGCCGTATTTACCACCAGACCTTTATCGACACCTACAGCCGGGTGGCTTTTGGCAAGCTCTATGAGAGCAAGCATGCAATTACTTCCGCTGATCTACTCAATGACCGGGTTTAATTTTATAAATGTCCAAATATTTTGCGTTAGGAATAGCCGATAGGAAACGGCGTTCTTTAAAGCAAGAGAATTCTCATTCTCGCTTCTTTCAACTTGTGCAAATCAATGCAACGTAGTTAATGCAACAACAATGGAGATTATAATTTTCATGGCTAAGCCGCCTATGTGGCGTGTTGTAGGTAATAGCTTCAAGATATCTTTCCAATTATTTTGCATGAATGACCTCCTTAACTTGTCTATTTGAGTATTTATCCCTTTCCTTAATGACGCTTTGCAGCCAGCTCATATACATTTTTTCAGGCATTTCCCGGTACCCTAATTCGAAAAGATCAACGTACAGCTTCTCCATTTCACGGTATGTTTCGCTACTCGAATTAACCTTCACTTGGCCTTGCCGTAGGTAGACTCGCTTTAGAGTCTCTGCCTTTAAAAGCAATGCCTGAACGTTTTTAGGGAAATACTTCAATGAGAGATCGCAACATTGCAAGATGAATCCATCATAATAATCCATGGTTTTATGCTCGTAGCCTTTAGCGAGATCCAATAAGCATAGCGCAATAGATTGCTGATTGCTTAAGGTGTCCATGTAAATACCGCTCCTTATAGCATCTACGGGAATATATCCTGATCCCATTATCCAGGCATCGATAGGGAAGTCACCGCTTGTCAATTCCGTATTGTACCATCCAAATTTTGCACATCGATTTGAGACGTATGTATGATTCGGGGCCAAAGCTAACCAGCAGGTCGCTCCCAGTTCGTCGGCCAATATCTTGTACAAATAAGGCAGGCTGTGGCAATTCCCCTTATGGGTGGAAAGCAACTTCGTAACAAACATATTGTTCCAATGTTGTTGCCCGAAGAAATCTTCAAAATCATATGTATAGGGCAATAGGTAATACAGTTTTTGCGCTCGGCTGACAATCTTGGTCGTATCCTTCAAAAATTTGAAGATTGAAAAGTTCTTGCCAACATTGGCGCTATCAGAATAATGATATTTCAGGAGCGGATTTGCTTTTTGGCGTAATACGACAACGGCTGCGAGTTGGGATATATGTTTATTGAAACTGTCATATTGCATTCCATTGTCAAGAAAGCAATTTTCCGTCAAGAACACCGCTTGCTTAAATGACCCATCCGTCGCCACGATCCCTCTTAATGAATCCAGGCATGTTTCATATCGAGCTTTTACGAGATCCACGTTTTGGCCCTTTGCCGCAAAGGAAAGCGCGAAAACCGACCAGATTATCAACCACATCTTCATAATTGCTAATATAGTAATTTAAAGGTTTGCGCTCGTTTCAAAAATGTTTCATAGTTCTTCGGCTCTATGTTGAATAGTAGAATCATGGCATCTTTTTGTCGCATCATGAGTTGTTTTCTCTTGGCCATGTATGGTATATATCGAATGTTATATTTATGATCTGAAACCATAAGTTTAGCGTTACGAAACGTTTCTACTTCGTCTTCGGTCGGCACATATACTGAATCAGGTTTATTCGGCTGATTCATCAGGTTGATCCATACCGCAATCACCTGCTTATTAGAAAAATAAAAAACAAATGACGAACCATAGTCAAAGTCATAAGACTTTAGTCGTTTTGGAAACTGCATGTAAAATGGCTTTGCTGGCCACCTTTCGGTATCGGCACGAAATATCATATTGCTCTTGAATTTCAAAACATTGCTATCAGAGTAGAAATTCATTTCCCCCTGCATGATTGGCCAACTCTTTAAGGTCCGGTATTGGTCTATATATCGATTACAGGAAGATAAACCGATATTTAAAATGATAATCAGTAAAGGGTATTTAAGAATTTGAGCCATTACATTATTGTTTGTTTATTTTTTTTACCGCTGATTGATAGTCTGAAAAAGGTATTGCTATAATCGCTCCACTCGAATTATAGAACCCGATCATTCTTGTGGAAGTCAGGGTTTGGCTTCCCCCGACAACATTGGGATCGGGCCTCGAAGCTTCCACCTTGTAACCAAGTACAACATTTACCGTACTTCCAAGTGTTCCAGATTTATCGCCAGGGGATGGGGCAGGTGCTCCTGGACTAATACTTCCGTCTTCCCTTGTTATATTCTCGTGTGTATGCACATTGTAAGAGAATTGATCACCTTGATTTTTTAGGTCAGTGATTGCCTCACTTTTCCTAGTATTGTTGACCTCTTGTTCGTTTCCCTCAACTGTTTTCGACGTCATGTTTTTTTCACCTACGACAAAATATTGCTCTTTCCCAGATTGTTCGGTGTTATCATATGCAGTTGCTTCTTGTTTGACTATCCCATTGGTAGGTGCGTTTTGAACGTAACCTTTGTCGATGGCCTCATTTACCTTTCCTGCACTCTTCTCAGTCGTAAGAACCACGATTTTGTCTGTTTTACCATCATCTACGTGCTTTACCTTGTCTCCATTTAAGTTGAACCAATCTGTATAAGGCGCACGTCCATCAGGGTCATTAAATCTTATCGGGTTATTGTAGGCAAAATTATAGGGGCTCCATTGGACCATTTTGTCGGCAAGAGGATCCGGGCTAAACCATCGACTGGCAGCTGAATTGTCCGAGAATTTCTTAAACGTTTGATCCGAAGGCAAAAGTTTCACTATCTTTTTTGTGCGAATATTGATCAACACTGACCCTATGCGTTCAATGCTGTCATAATCAAAAACCTCCACAAATTTTCCCTTGTAAGCCGTTAACACTTTTCCCTTCTTGCCGATTGACCTATACGGGTTATCTTCCTGAGCCTGGACGTTAAGCAGAAGTGTCAATAGGATAAAAGTTAGCGAAAATTTCAGAAATTCCATGGCTAGATGTTTGGGTTATTGTCTGGGTTTATTAATGAGCGTTGAGCGACGCTTTAGGGATTGGATTTCGCGCTGCATTTTTGCCCTCATCTCAATGTTCGTCTGCTTTTTCTTCTCCTGATCAATGGACTGTAGCCATCTTTGATATGCGTCCGGGGGCATATCCTGATATCCTAATGCATCTATTTTCTTGTATGCAGCTATACTCAGCAAATATGCTTGATATGCTTCAGGATATTTGGGCAGGTCCTCGGGTTTCGGCTTTCCTACTGCGATGATCTTTCTAAGAGCTATATCTTTCTTATGGTTCGCATCCATCATTAAAACCCTCAAGTTAGTGGGATCAATCTCTAAGGCCCGCTGTTTAATAGTTTCGGCGAAGGCATCGAAAGGAAAATTCTTTATGTAGTTCCAAAGAAGGTCTGCTAAAAGTTGGGAATATAATTGCCTATGGGAAAGGGTATCCAGATAAGACCCGTTTTTGATCGCTTTGGAATTAATGAATCCGGAGCTTATCATCCACTGCGGAGATACAAGATATCCGTTTGTAGGTTCAAAGCTCCGCAATCCCCCGTCTTTGCCCTGAAACTGAATGTAGGAATGTTGCGGAGCTAGGGACAACCATGCTTTTACTCCCAGCTGTTCGGCAATCAGCAAATACAGCCGGGGCATGGATGAACATTGCCCTTTAAAAGTAGTCAAAAGCTTGCTGGTAAATAGATTGCTTAGATCCTTATCACCACGGTAATCGTCAAAGTCATATTTGAATGGTGGGACTGGAATAGTGAGTTTCTTCAGGCTGTCATAGTACAAATTTGTTTGCTGGTATAACTTTTGGATGCAGTAATTTAATGTCAGGTTGTTTGCTTTTAAGCCTTCTCTCTTCAATATTTGCTTAACCAAGTCGGCTCGTAATTTCACCCCATTCAGAAATGCGGTGTAGGAGAATCGATTGTTCAGGTAGGAGTTTTCTACATCATACTGTGCCCTGATCAATGAAAAGCTGTCCGGATTGCACTTCATAAGATCGGAAAATGCTTGCCTATAAGAGTAGCTTTTGGCTAACCATTCCTCATTAGCCCGAAACATATCATCTTCCATTAGGAGCTTGTAGGTGGCATCCTGTCGATCTGGAATCTCATTGCCGTCAGCAACAACATTTGGCTGTTGAGCATTGGGAGTTTGAATACTAGGGAATGGTACAGTCTGAGTCGGACCCTGGTTTTGTGGGTATAAAGACTTCGAGTATGGAGTAATCTGAAGCGGCTGAGGGCGGTATCGTTCTATGGGATTGAACGACGATTGCCCACTGGATAGGGCAGGAAGGAGGAAAGCAGCTCCAATAAACCATGATTGCAGACAGGTACCAGCAGTTATTTTGTTTTCGGGTCTTGCCTCCATGTGCTACGGTATAAGGGGTAATGGTCAATGGAAGATATGAAAATCTTCTTTCATTCGAACAAAAGCTACACGTTCATCGGTCAAATCAGGACCAAATACCTAATAACAAGGATAGAAGCCTATCTTTCAGCGTAAGCATTCGATCTGCGGCATCTTTGACGGAAGAATAGGACAACTTACTTTTGCTTCAGAGCGATAGAAAAAGTGAGAAGTTCTTTGATTTAAGGATGTTTGGAAGCCGGGGCTGGTTT
>Ga0134128_10000330_pt1 | contig 66517 bp, 63 predicted proteins | sample KB31754_FD_96462 | JGI IMG/M metagenome (GOLD analysis project Ga0134128, IMG submission 96462) | Terrestrial soil microbial communities with excess Nitrogen fertilizer from Kellogg Biological Station, Michigan, USA - KB3-175-4 | ecosystem: Environmental > Terrestrial > Soil > Unclassified ... | reverse complement strand
TGATTGGGATCAAGCCGTCGAGCAATGCGGAGGAGAATATTGGTATCGACCAGACACCACGGGGGTGCCATTTAGTCGTGATCCCGGTAAATCCATTGGCGCGAAATCGTTTCGGGTAGGGCAGGAATTTTGTCCGAGAACTGCGCCATGGAGTCTAGCCACGAGCGGATCTGCTCAGGGCTACGACGCTGCTGAGATTCCGAACTCTGCAGCACTCGTTGCGCGAAAATCTCCTGAACGTAGACTTCAACAGTTATTCCTCGCGCTCTGGCTTCAGCTTCAATCTCTTCAGGGACTTTTATAGTAACTACCATGGGCAAACTTTAACATGGATCTGTACTGAAAGACATTTACGACTAAAATAACCGGCCAATTGCCAATCGCTAACTGCTAGGTGCCGTTCCTTCGCCAAATCCCACAAACACCGGCTCCGGTTGGAGACGCACGCCCCAAACATCGAGAACCTTCTGCTCGATTTCATTTTTCAGCGCGATGATGTCACGCGCCATGGCGCCGGCACGATTCACAATTGCGAGGCTATGTTTGCGTGAAATCCCCACTGGTCCGCGCGAATAGCCCTTGATAAATCCTGCCTGCTCCACCAGCCACGCCGCAGCAAGCTTCACGGTCCCATCCTGCCCAGGATATTGCGGCAACAGCTTATCTGGAACACGTTGCTGCGCCAACCGCTCAACCCTGTGCGCTTCGGCGGCGCTGAGGAGCGGGTTCTTGAAGAACGACCCTGCGCTACGGCAGTCCTCATCCCCCGGCACCAGCAACATCGCTTTGCCCTGCCGGATTTTTCGCACCGCGTCGCGCACCTGCTGCAAGCTGGGCTGAGTCTCCGCTGCCGCAAAGAACTTCTTCAGATCGGCATACTCCAGCTTTGGCTCTCCATTTGGCTTCAACCGGTACCCAACTCCGAGAACAATGTAGCGACCACGCGCGCTCGTGTTGAAGATGCTGCTGCGATACGAAAATCCGCATTGCTCATTGCTCAGATCGATCGCCTTGCCGGTTTCAACTTTCAAAACCCGCACGCACGTAATGGTCTGCGATACCTCCTGGCCATAGGCGCCGACATTCTGCACTGGCGTGCCGCCCACCGTACCCGGAATGCCGCTCAGGCATTCGAGCCCGGCACAATTCCGCTCGACGGTTTGCGCTACCAGCGTGTCCCAGCTTTCACCCGCTCCCGCATAGACGATGCGGTCCCTTCCCTGCGGGCTGAACTCCCGTCCCATGACAGAGACCTTCAGGACCAGCCCGGGCCACCCTTCATCGGCGATAACCAGGTTGCTTCCGCCTCCCAGGACAAACACAGGCAGATGCTTCGCTGCGGCGAAGTCGAGGCTTTCGCAAACCTCGGATTCACTCCGCGCCTCAACCAAGTAGCGTGCCGGTCCGCCCACACCAAAGGTGGTGAACGGAGCGAGAGGAATGTTTTGCTGAATTTTCAAGCGTGTACTTTAGACTACCGCACACATCGCTCTTCGGAAAAAGCTCTTTTTTTGAAGTAAAATATCCTTTTACGACCCACTGGGAGGAAAAATGTATCCGGAAATGATGATTGCGCCCATGCGCGAGGAATTAACCTCGGCGGGCATTCAGGAAGTGCGCACCGCCGCTGATGTTGAAAACGCCGTCAAGCAGAAAGGCACCACCATGGTGGTGGTGAACTCGGTTTGCGGCTGCGCCGCCGGGAGAATGCGCCCGGGCGTAAGGGCGGCAGTTCGCGGCAGCGTTCGCCCTGACCGCATCGTTACGGTCTTCGCCGGCCAGGACCGCGAAGCTACCGAGAAGGCGCGCAGCTACTTCACCGGATATCCGCCCTCTTCGCCTTCCATCGCCCTCCTACGCGACGGCCAGCTTGTGTACATGATGCAGCGCAGCGATATCGAAATGGCCACGCCAGAAATGATCGCCTCCGCTCTGACGCGCGCGTTCGAGCAGCATTGCGCGAAAGTTTCTGCCAACTAGATAGAACAACAAAGGAGACGCTACCCGTCTCCTTTGTCTTTTTAAGCCAGACACGAACTATGCAGCCGGTGGAAGCTGCGAACTGCACCTTGAGCCGGCATTTCGCTTGAATCCCAGCAGCATGAAGGCGATCGCCAGCCCATAGAAGAAACCGCTCACCGCATCATTCCAGGATTCAGGCATAACTGCCAGTCGAGGCAAAAAGTGCAGCGAAGTGCTGCCAATCACAAGAAATATCATTCCAAAAAAGATGAGCCGGTTGAAATTCCGATTAGGATTCACTTAAGTTCTCCCCGTAATTTAGTCAGTCAGGTAATACCACGTCATCATGGCAAGCTTGACCAGGACGAACACGAGTCCCACAGCCAGCAGGTCCCAGTTCAAGGTGTGATCAACCAGGAGCCGCCATTCGAACAGGCACAGTGCCAGAACGCCGCCAGTGATTCCCGCCACGCTAGTCGATCTCCGGCGACGGTCAAGAAAGCGCTCATCGACCAGTCTGCTGATCAATCTCATTTCGTTTTCTCCAACTTGAAAATGGCATCCGTGGAACAGGCAAAAATCCGCGCGAACGTAAGCGCCAGCAGCAGGCTGGGAATATATCGATTACGCTCGATGGAGTTGATGCTCTGTCGTGAAACGCCCACCGCTTCGGCGAGCTGCTGCTGAGTCCAGCCGCGCTCCATGCGCAGTTCTTTCACGCGATTCTGGACCTCTTCCGCCATGACAAGCTTGCTTTACATCATAGTGGGAGCACGAGGTGATGTCAAGCAAACTTGTCATCCCTTCGAGCGCGGAGCCGAAGAGCTTATTCAAAGAGCTCATTCTAGGAACTTCTATCGGCTGGCAAGGGAACCGAAGTACCGTAAGCCTCTTGTTCCCTGCACCATTTTTTGAATTGTGAAATGCCACGAGAGTAGCAGCCCGCAACCGATAATCATCAGTGCCAGGCACAGACCAACCCACATCCCCACCGCTCCCCAACGAAAGTGGAAGCAAAGCAGGGCGCCTAAGGGCAGACCAATCACCCAGTAGCCGATCAGGTTGGCCAGCATTGCCGTTCGTGTATTGCCGGCCCCACGCAGAGCCCCTGTAGCGGATACTTGCAGGCCATCGAATAGCTGAAACACTGCTGCCACGATCAGGAGCGTCGCGCCCGCGCTTACCACGACTGGATCCGGCGTATAGATGCGCGCGATCTGGTGCCCGAAGAGAAACAGGCATAACCCTGAAAATGCCATGAAGCCGCCGCCGAAAAGCAGGGCCATCCAGCCGGCGCGCGCAGCGCCGTGTACGTCTCCGGCGCCGGCGGCCTGCCCCACGCGGATCGCCGCGGCCGAACTGATGCCTAGAGGAACCATGTACGTGAAACTCGCCACGTTGATTGCAATCTGGTGGCCGGCAAGCGGCACAGCACCCAGCTCTCCGATCAGGAACGTCGCACACGCGAACCCACCAATCTCGAACAGGAGCTGCGACGCAGCCGGGAAACCCAGGCGCAGGATCTGACGAATCTTGCCGACGTCCACGCTGCGCGAAGCTGCCCACAAGCCGCTCTTCCGCTTGGAGTCGTAGTAAACCGACGCGGCGACCAGCACCAGTGCCATGTAGATTCGCGAAACGCACGTGGACCAGCCGCTGCCTGTCACTCCCAATCTGGGGAACCCGAGATGCCCATACACAAAACACCAGTTTCCAAGCAGGTTGACCAGGTTAGCGGAAATGAGCGCGAAGACCACCGGCTTCACAATCCCCATGGATTGCAAATACCGCCGTGTGACGAAATACACCACCAGTGGAAACGTGCTCCAGACCAGGGCTTTAAGGAATGGAACCGTCTGTGCGATCAGCGGATGACTCAGACCGAAATAGGGGAAAAACGGAACAAACGCGAGCACCAGTCCCATCAAAGGAGGCGTGAGAAAACACGAGAGATACAGCGCGTTCCATAGCGTGCGATGGCAGTCTTCCAGTTTGCCTGCTCCGAATGCCTGGGCCACTAGCGTATCCAGCCCAAGCATGATTCCGCTGCCGAAAATTCCGATGCTGTTGAACAAGGTTGCGCCCAGGCTGACCGCTCCAATCGCCACGGCGCTGTCGGGCAGGCGTCCGACCATCACCGTATCTACAAAGGCCATGGAAATCCATCCAAGCTCCGTGAGCGCCATGGGCACAGCCAGGCGCAGCATGGGCCGAAATTCCTGGCGGATTTCATTCACGCGGAACATCAAGTCGATTTTAAACACACACTCAGCACGCGTCGTTGAATCGATCGTGGATCATCATTCGAGCAAGTTCGTATATAATCTTTATTTCCTAAGCACAATCATTGAAGTCACAGTCCATGGCCCAAATTGTGTCCATAGCATCCACAGAAATTCTCAAGACCACGCGGCAGTTAATTTTGCAGAACGCGGGTCATGAAGCCTTCTCGTTTTCATCTGTTTCGGACATCCAGGAACTGGACGGCGCGTTGAAGCCGGAGTTGGCCGTGGTCTGTCACGGCTTTCGTGGATCGGACAAGCGCAGGCTCGCGCTGGCGCTAAACAAGGCGTTTCCCGGGATTCCGATTCTGGAGATGTGCATGAATTCGCCCGAAATTCCGGGAGCAGATTTCATTTTGAGTCACTCCCCCGAGCATCTTGTGACCGCCGTACAGGACATGTTGAAAGGAATGCGAGTTCGCGGATACATCGGATAACCGCCTGCACGGTTGGTGATAGTTAATGCCGTTCGCCGCTGACTGCAAGAGCTTTGTTTTGGTTTGACAACTCCAGGCTGCTTGGCTACAGTGACAGCAGTATGACCCAGCGCATCCATCGCCACCATCATCATCACCACGTGGCGAACGTGTCGGCTGGGGCGTCAGTAAGCTGAAATTCAGCGCAATCATAAGGATTGAAGCCCGCCGGCAGAAAAAATCGGCGGGTTTTTTTATTTTGCGCGATCATTCGAGGCGAAACAGATGGAAATTGATTTTGAAAAAATGGATGGTCTGGCGCCCGCTATCGTTCAGGAAGACTCAACGGGCGATGTGCTGATGGTGGGCTTTATGAATCGAGAGGCATGGGCGAAAACAGCCGCGAGCGGCTACGTAACGTTTTATTCCCGAACTCGCCAGAAGCTCTGGATGAAAGGTGAAACATCCGGCAATCGCTTGCGCGTGATCTCCGCAGTTACGGATTGCGATCGGGATACGCTGCTGTTCCGCGTTTTCGTCGAAGGCGATGGCCTGGTCTGCCACACCGGGACAAAGTCGTGCTTCACTGAGGCTGTGCCGGTAAAAATCGTGGAGGGCTCACGATGAACCTTCGCGTCGGGATCCCCAAAGGCAGCCTGCAGGAATCAACTCTCGCTCTCTTCAAGCGCGCAGGACTCAACGTCCATACCAGCAGCCGATCATATTTCGCTGCCACGGATGATCCGGAAATCGAGTGCATGCTGATTCGGGCCCAGGAAATGGCGCGTTACGTGGAGCATGGCGTGCTTGATTGCGGTCTCACAGGCAAGGACTGGGTGGTTGAAAGCGGGCTGGAGGTTGTTACAGCCGCAGAACTCATCTACGCAAAGCAGAGCCTCGGTAAGGTGCGCTGGGTGCTGGCTGTGCCTGACGACTCCCCGTTCCAGCGCCCTGAAGACCTGGCCGGGAAAATAATTGCCACGGAACTGGTCAATGCCACACGAAACTACTTTGCTGAACGCGATGTTCAAGTAAAGGTTGAATTTTCCTGGGGAGCCACTGAGGTTAAGCCACCTACCCTGGCCGATGCTATTGTGGAAATTACGGAAACCGGAAGTTCACTTCGCGCCAACCGGCTGCGCATTATCGAAACAGTAATGGAATCCAATACTCAGCTTATCGCTAATAAGAAGGCATGGACGGACGAACCCAAACGCAGGAAAATTGAGAATCTTGGCCTGATGCTGTGCGGAGCCATCTACGCCCAGGGACGGGTTGGCCTTATGCTCAATGTGCGAAAGCAGGACCTCTCCGGCGTGCTCGCGGTCTTGCCTGCGTTGCAGAAGCCCACGGTTTCGCAGCTCAGTGATCCGGAATGGCTGGCAGTGAATACAATTATTGAGGAGACCACGGCGTGGCGGATCATGCCGCAACTGAAGGCCACCGGAGCGGAAGGAATTGTGGAATACCCGTTGAATAAGGTGGTGCTGTAATGCGTGTGCTCTCCCGGCGAGCGGCCGAAAAATACGTCCGGAAATTAGAGCAACGTGGAGCAGCCGATCTCGTCCGGGTGGAAAAGCAGGTGCGGCGCATTGTGGAAGATGTACGCACGAACGGAGATCGCGCGCTCCGGCGCTATGCTGAAAAGTTTGACGATCTTGGGCGGCGTCAGCCCTTGCGAGTCGCGCAGTCGGAACTGGAGCATGCCTGGCAAACCAGCTCCGAAGAGTTCAAGCAGGCCTTGAAGTCTGCTGCTGCAAACATCAGACGCTATTGTGAGTGGCAGAAGCCTCACGAATGGCATCAGGTAACCGCCGATGGCATTCGCGTGGGCCAGATTGTGCGCCCGATCCACTCGGCGGGTTGCTACGTTCCCGGCGGCAGATACCCATTGCCTTCAACCATGCTCATGACGGTTATTCCCGCGCAGGTGGCGGGTGTGGAAGAGATCAGGGTGGCTTCGCCTAGGCCGGCGCGTGAAACTTTGGCCACAGCGTTCTTCCTGGGCGTGCATGAGATCTACCGTATGGGCGGGGCCCAGGCAATTGCCGCATTCGCGTACGGAACCAAGTCGGTTCCCCGAATGGATAAAATTGTCGGTCCCGGGAATTTGTTCGTCACCGCTGCCAAAAAGCAGGTTGCGTTTGATTGCGCGATTGACTTTCTCGCCGGACCAACGGAAGTTGTGGTCGTGAGTGAGCACGGGCAGCCAGACTTCATTGCCGCTGACCTTGTCGCTCAGGCAGAACACGATCCTGAAGCCCTGGCTGTGTTCATTACCTCATCTCCCAACCTGGCGATCTCAGTTGCAGAAGCCACGAGGATACAGGCGACAAACAATGAAACTGCAAGAGCTGCTTTAAGGAAGAATGGGGCTGTGCTTCTGGCGGAAACTCACGAGCAGGCGATCAACATTGCCAACCGCATCGCTGCCGAACATATCACCATCGACGAGGACGACCTCGGCTTGATACGGAACGCGGGCTCGATTTTCGTGGGCGGATATTCACCCCAGGCGGCAGGCGATTATGCTTCCGGACCGAATCACGTGCTCCCTACCGGCGCCATGGCGCGGTTCCGAGGCGGCCTGGGAGTCCAGGACTTTATGAAGGTGATTTCTGTGCAGCAGCTATCACAGCAGGGGCTAAGCCAGATCGCGTCGGCGGTGGTAACGCTCGCCGAAACCGAAGGGCTCAAGGCCCATGCAGAATCCATTCGAGTGAGGTACGCACATGCTTAAGGCCCGCCAATGTCTGCGCGACATCCGGGAATACCATTCGCCTTTGAGTCAGGGAAATTTTGATCTGCGTTTGGACATGAATGAGAGCACCACCGGATGCTCTCCCCGAGTGCTTGCAAGGCTGCAGCAAATGGACGCCAGGAGGCTCGCCTTGTACCCGCCACGCGAACCCGGAGAGCAGATGGTAGCCGCGCTGCTGGGCAAGAGTGCCAACCAGGTGCTGCTCACGAATGGAGTGGATGAGGCAATCGACCTGCTTTGCCGTGCTTATCTTGACCCGGGCGACGAGGTCATCATCATCGTGCCGACGTTCGCGATGTATGAAATTTTTGCGCAGGTGCCCGCGGCCAAAGTTGTGCGCGTAACGACGACGGCGGAAGAAGATTTCGCTTTTCCGTCGGAACGTGTGTTGCAGGCCATCAATCCCAGAACACGGCTGATTATCATCACCAATCCCAACAATCCCACGGGCATTGCGGTGGACCGGTACACGATTGCCCGAGTGGCTCAGGCCGCTCCAGACGCCGCCGTACTGGTGGATGAAGCTTATTTTGAGTACTACGGGCAAACCATGGTGGACCAGGTTGGGCTGCTGCAACCTAACCTTTTCGTGGCCCGGACGTTCTCTAAGGCCTACGGCATGGCGGGTCTTCGGCTGGGGGCGATTGCGGGTCCCAGCCAGCACATCAGCGTATTGAAACGCATCTGTGGTCCATTCAACGTGAATGCCTGCGCGCTGGAAGTCCTGCGCGACGCCTTGATGGACAAGAACTTTGTGAATGACCATGTGACCCAGGTGAAAGAAACCCGAGAGTGGTTTTCCGGACAAATTGGAGAGATGGGCTTCAAGACCTGGCCCAGCCAGGGCAATTTCATTCTGGTGAATTTCGGCGACGAAAAAGATTACATCCTGAACCAAATGCGGGAGTGGGGCATCGCCCTGCGCGACCGTCCTGACCTGCCAGGCTGCATTCGCATCACGATTGGTAAGCAGAAGGAAATGGAAGTGGTCGCTATGGGACTCAAGCAGGCGGTCGAAAACAAGAAGAAGCCCGCACCTGCCGAAAGCGCGGAAGAAACGCCGAGCGAAGAGGAGCAGCCGGCTCCATGAGAAAGGCAAAGCTGCACCGCTCGACGACAGAAACAGATATCCAGCTCGCATTAGCGATTGAAGGCAAGGGCCGCTATGAGGTTTGCACCGGCGTCCGCTTCTTTGATCACATGCTGGAGCTCTTCGCGCGGCACGGCGCCTTCGATCTCAAGCTCAAGGCCAAAGGCGATTTGGATGTTGACCAGCACCACACAATTGAAGATGTGGGCATTGCACTGGGGGAGGCGTTTGAGCAGGCGCTGGGCAACAAGAAAGGCATCATGCGCGCCGGGTACTTTGTTATGCCCATGGATGAGACGCTCGGCGTTGCGGCGGTGGATTTCAGCGGACGCTCAAGCGCGGTCGTCAGCACGGAAGTAAATACCCATCTGGTCGGGGATCTGCAGTCTGAACTGGTGTTCGATTTCTTTGAAGGCTTCGCGCGCGGCGCGCGCGCCAATGTTCACCTGAAAATTCTTTATGGCCGTTCTAACCACCACAAGATTGAAGCCCTGTTCAAAGCCTTTGCCCGCGCGGTTCGCGTCGCCTGCTCGCGCGACAAGCAATTGGCCAAGATGCTGCCCAGCACCAAGGGGCTTCTATGATCGCGATTGTCGATTATGGAGCCGGCAATATTAGCTCGGTCAAAAAGGCTCTTGAGCATCTGGGCGCCACGGCAGAAGTCACTTGCGATCCGCAGGTGATTGCGCAGGCGGAAAAGCTGGTTGTCCCGGGTGTGGGGCACTTCAATCGCTGTCTGCCGCTCAATCATCAACTGCGCCTGCCGTTGCTGGATGCGTTCGCCGGCGGAAAGCCATTCCTGGGGATTTGCGTGGGCATGCAATGGCTATTTGAAGGCAGCAGCGAAGCCCCGGAAACCTCGGGCGCCGGCTTATTCCAGGGCGAGTGTCAACGCTTCCCCGCCGCCGTCAAATGCCCGCACGTGGGCTGGAACCAGATTCAGGTGCGCAAGGACTCACGTCTGCTGCGCGGCATAGAGACCGGCGCTTATGTTTATTACACCCACTCGTATCGCGCTCCTATGGTGGATGAAACCGTCGCCAGCACCGGCTATGGCGGCGACTTCTCGGCGGCCGTAGAGCGCGACAACGTCTTCGGCGTGCAGTTCCATCCTGAGAAATCCGGCGCCGCAGGGTTGAAAGTCCTGGAGAACTTCTGTGCCCTCTGAAGGGCTCACCAAGCGGATCATCGCCTGCCTGGACGTAGATGCGGGGCGCGTGGTCAAGGGCATCAAGTTTGCGCAGCTCCGCGATGCGGGTGATCCAGCCGAACTGGCGCGCCTGCATGCCGAAGCAGGCGCCGATGAGATTGTTCTGCTCGACATCACGGCCACTTCAGAAAACCGAAAAACGCTGCTCGATACCGTCGCACGCGCTGCTCGTCAGCTTTTCATCCCGTTCACCGTCGGTGGAGGTATTCGTAGCTTGGAAGATGCGGCGCGGATCTTTGCGGCGGGCGCCGACAAGGTGACCATTAACTCTGCCGCGATTGCGCATCCGGATCTGATCAGTGAAATTGCCGCTCGGTTTGGTTCGCAAGCTGTGATTGTCGCGATTGATGGTAAGCGAGACGACGGGCCTGCGGAAGCCGCAGAAGTGTACGTCGCTGGCGGTCGTATACCAACCGGTCGCCAGGCTCTCGATTGGGCCCGCGAAGCGGAAGAGCGCGGAGCCGGCGAAATTCTGTTGACATCGATGGATCGCGACGGCACTGGAATGGGCTTCGATTGCGAGTTGACCGCTGCTGTAGCACGCCAAGTCTCAATTCCGGTAATCGCTTCCGGGGGCGCCGGCAAGCCTGAACATTTCCGTGAAGTATTTCGTGAGGGCAAAGCTGATGCTGCGCTCGCGGCATCCATTTTTCATTTCGGCACTCACGCCATCGCCGATCTGAAACAGAACCTGCTTCAGGCCGGAATTCCCATGAGATGGCCATGCTGATCCCTTCCATCGATCTCATGGGCGGCAAAATCGTCCAACTGGTGCAGGGTGCCAAGAAGACGCTCGAATTTGTGGATTTCAGTTACTGGATCGAGCGCTTCTCAAAATACCCGCTCGTTCAACTTATCGATCTCGATGCCGCGATGGGGAAGGGTAGCAATCACGAGCTTGTAGCGTCACTTTGCAAACGTCTTCCCTGCCAAATTGGAGGTGGAATTCGCACAGTCGAGCGAGCACAAGAGCTACTGAACGCCGGCGCGCGGCGGGTCATCGTCGGTTCGGCTCTGCTCAAAGAAGGGGCAATCAATGCGAGCTTTGCGGAACGATGTGAGAAGTCTCTCGGCACAGACAAGCTCGTCTTTGCTATCGACTCGCGCGGCGGAAAAGTGGCAACCCACGGTTGGACACAGGCGACGGAAATTGACCCAGTTGAGATGATCATTGCTCTCGACCGCTATTGCAGCGCGTTCTTATATACACACATTGATACCGAAGGAACCATGACCGGCTTTCCCGTTGCGGTCGCACGTCGTTTGCGTGCAGCGACTGAAAAGCAGTTGATTGTGGCGGGCGGAATTCGTTCGATGGACGAAGTCAACTCTCTCCACGCGCTCGGCGTTGATGCGGTGGTGGGAATGGCCATTTATCGGGGAGCAATTAGCAATTAGCAACTAGCAATTAGCAACTAGCTGGCTCCGCATCCCCTATTTCTTTCCTCGGTAAAGCCCCGCAATCCCAAATGTGTACGGCGTCCAACTGACCTCGCAAAACCCCACCGACCGCATACGGTCCAGCATCTGTTGCGGTGAAGGAAATTTCTGGACGGAAGCTGGCAGGTAATCATAAGGGCCGCGCACACCAGAAATAAGCGTGCCAATCCAAGGAAGGACCTTTCGGAAATAAAATCTGTAAAATTTGCCGATGAGGCCGCCAGGCTCGCCGAAATCCAAGATTCCCACTTCGCCTTCGGACCTGAGCACCCGATAGATCTCGCGCAGGCCGGCATCATAGTTGGCCAGATTGCGAAAACCGAAGGCCGAAGTCACCAGGTCCAGCGCAGAATCAGGTAATGGAAGCCGCAACGCGTCAGCTTCCACGGGTTGAATATTTCGCGCGGGATACTTTCCCATCCCGTGCTGCAGCATCGCGTGGGAAAAATCCAGCGCGTAAATGTCCGGAGTGCTTCGTGCTTTTTCAGCTGCAACCCGCAACGCCACTGACATATCGCCAGTACCGGCACAGAGATCAAGCACCCGCGCGTCGCTTCTGCCCAGAATATGAGCAAACGTCCGCGCGGTCCGTCGCCACCACAGCCGGTCAATATTCATTGACAGCACGTGATTGGCAAGATCGTATCGCCGCGCAATCTGGTCAAACATGTGCTGCACGGTCTGTGCCGCAGCACGTTCATCGGCTGTGCCCGCAGGCCGGGTTCCACTGACTCCGTCTGAATTGGGTTTTTCTTTCGTCAGATCAGGCATGCGCGCGAACCTGCTCCACCGCCGCGCGAATCACTTCCACCGGCACATCGTTAACGATCTTTACTTTCCCGATCTTCTGAGGCAGGACAAAGTGCACCACACCGGCAATCGTCTTCTTATCGGCGGCAAGGCGATTCAATACGCCGTCGGCTCCGCAAGGGATGCTTGGCAGCGGGCCATAGGCCTGCACGGCTTCGTCTATCTCCGTTGCGACTGCAGGACTGCAGACGCGAACATCACGTGCAATCGCCGCTGCCGCAATCATTCCCCAAGCCACCGCTTCCCCGTGAAGAAAGTGCCCGTAGCCCGTAGCGGACTCAAGAGCGTGGCCCACCGTGTGGCCAAAGTTCAGGATGCGACGCAGATCAGATTCCTTCTCGTCCGCAGCGACAACTGCCGCCTTCACGCGGACCGAGTCAACAATGATTCTTTCCAACGATTTTCGATGGCGACGAAGGATGATGTTCGACTTCTTCGTCATAAAATCGAACAAAGCTTTGTCCCGAATCACTCCGCATTTGAGCGACTCGAACAACCCTGCGCGGAATTCCCGGTCATCCAGCGTTCGCAGGACTTCAGGGTCAATCAGCACGGCGCGGGGCTGATGAAATGCTCCTACCAGGTTCTTGCCGGCGCGAAGATTCACCCCTGTCTTCCCGCCGATGCTCGCGTCCACCTGGGCAAGGAACGTGGTCGGGATCTGCACCACGGGGATTCCGCGCATGAAAATAGCTGCGAGGAATCCGGCTGCATCGCCCACGACACCACCGCCGAATGCCACCACAATGGATTTTCGGTCCGCTCGTGCATCCACCATCTGTTCGGCCAGTTGCTCCACGGAGTGCATGTGTTTGGCAGGCTCGCCGTCATTCATCAACAGCACGGTGTATGGCAGGCGCGCCTTTTCGAGTGACTGCTCCAGGGCCTCTCCCCAATGGCGGCGGACGGTCGGCGACGTAATCACAAAAACGCGGCTATCTGTCGAAGGCAACAAACGCCTGACCTCCTGTCCTGCCTGGCGCAGCAGGCCGGAGCCGATGAGCGCTTGATAGGGATTCTGCCGAAGGCGGACTGGTATGGTCTTCACGCGTTGCAATGATAAATGATGCGGAAATCGTGTGATCGGCTGATCGTGCCGATTTCTGAAACGCTCTCTCCCTTTGCTACCATTTTCTTTTGCATGAAGAAACTTCCGGAGCACGTAGACTTCATCGTGGTTGGGGCGGGTGTTGCCGGGTTGCGGGCCGCGATCACTTTGGCCGATGCGGGCCAGGTCCTGGTTCTCGCCAAGCAGGAGCTGACCGAGTCTAACACTCAGTACGCACAGGGTGGGATCGCCGTCGCCCTCAGCGACGAAGATGAAATCAGCCTGCACCTGCAGGACACGATTCAGGCGGGCGACGGGATTGTGAACGCCGAAGCTGCCCACGTACTGGTGGAAGAAGGCCCGCAACGCATCCAGGAGCTGATCGAATGGGGTACGCAGTTTGATCGTCACGGAACCAAGCTCACCTTTACCCGCGAAGCGGCACATAGCCGCAGCCGCGTTCTGCACGCGCATGGTGACTCTACGGGCCGGGAGATTGGGCGCGCTTTGCACGCCCGAGCCGCAACCCTGAAGAACATCCTCTTTTGCGAATTCGAATTCACCTCGGCCCTGCACGTCGACTCGGGTCGGATCCGCGGAGTGGAGCTGATTTCGCCGGAAGGAGCACACCACATCGTCCACAGCTCTGCGATCCTGCTGGCGACAGGCGGAGGCGGCCATGTTTACAGCAATACCACCAATCCGCCTGTAGCTACCGCCGACGGTGTGGCAATGGCGTATCGTGCCGGCGCTGAAATCAGCGACATGGAATTTGTGCAGTTCCATCCCACCGCACTGTACGTCAAGAATGCTCCTCGTTTTCTGCTCTCAGAAGCGTTGCGGGGCGAGGGCGGCATTCTGCGCAACTCTGAGCTCACGCGCTTTATGTCCAAGTACCACGAACTGGGCGAACTCGCTCCTCGTGACGTGGTGGCGCGGGCCATCGCGCATGAACTGGAACTGAGCCGGATGAAAGACCCTGTGGTTTACCTTGATCTGACGCACCTGAAAGATACGCACATCAAGAGCCGCTTCCCGCGCATTCATGAGACCTGCCTCAAATACAACGTGGACATCACCGTGGACCCGGTGCCCATCCGTCCGGCAGCTCATTACATGATGGGCGGCGTCCGCACAGACCTGAATGGCGCTACGAACCTGCCAGGTCTTTATGCTGCCGGTGAGGCTGCCTGCACAGGAGTGCACGGCGCCAACCGTCTGGCGAGCAATTCCCTTCTTGAAGGCCTGGTGTTCGGCGCGCGAGCGGCTGATGCCATGCGAGAACAGTCCTCATCAAAGGCCAACCCGCGTTTTACGGTGTCGGGGCCGGCGAGGAGGCCTGCCACCAACCCGAATGTCGAGCCTCTAATTAGTGAAATCCAGCAATTGATGTGGAACCAAGTAGGAATTGTCAGGACGCGCCACGGTTTAGCCGAAGCACTCCAGAAACTACAAGCTCTTGCTGAGCGCCTGCCAGCTCCGGATTCCCGCCGCCATTGCGAAGCGCGCAACATTCACACTGCCGGGCTGCTGATTACCCGGTCAGCGCTGGCGCGTCTGGAAAGCCGAGGCGCACATTACCGTCTCGATTGCCCTGAGCATGACGATGCGAAGTTCAAAAAGCATTCCATTGTTACCGGCACAAATGTGCGATTCATGTAAACCAAATGCCTGGTGTGGATGGAAGTCCATTGCCATTTGCTAGTTGTCAGGTGCCAGCTACTCATCGCTAGCTGCTGATTTTTATTACCAGCTTGCCCCTGACGTGGCCTGCTTCGCTCACACAGTGGGCCTCAGCAATCTGCTCCAGCGGATAAACGTCTTGGATCACCGGTTTGAGTTTCCCTGCCTCAATCAGGACGTTTATTTTTTCAAGGTCACCTCCGCGCGGCTTCACCTGGACCATGAGGAAGGCTTTCCCACGGAGCAGAGCCTGACCAATTCCGGAAACAGCCCCGGCAATTGCTGGGCCAAAAAACTTCACACGCCCTGCCGGTGCATGAGGAGTGGGGAGGGTAAGCGTAATCAGTTTCCCTCCCGCGCGAAGAACTTTGAGTGAACTGCTCCAGACAGGCTGGCCTACGCCATCGAGCACTACATCGTAACCGGAAAGCTTATCCTCGATCCTCTCGCGTGTGTAATCGATTACCTGATCGGCTCCAAGCTGGGCAAGCAATTCGTGATTCCGTTCGCTGGCAGTGCCAGTGACAAAGGCCCCAAAGCTTTTCGCAATCTGAACAGCGAATACGCCCACCCCGCCTGCGGCCGCATGGATCAGCACCTTGCTGCCAGGCTTGACTCTGCCGTATCCAACCAGAGCCTGCCATGCGGTTGTTGCGGCCAGCGGAACTACGGCGGCTTCTTCATGGCTGAGCCGCGCAGGTTTGTGCGCCAGTGTATTTTCCGGCAGGACGGCATATTCGGCATACGTGCCGCGGTAGGTCTCGCCCACCCTGCCATGCTTGAACCCGTGCACTTCGTCGCCGGGTTTGAAAAGGGTCACGGATTCGCCGACTTGCTCCACCACTCCGCAGACATCGCAGCCCCATATCACAGGGAACCTCAGCTTCCAAAGACCGCTTAACCAGCCCGCCCGGAGCTTCCAGTCCACAGGGTTGACGCTGGTTGCGTGCACACGCACCAGCACGCCGTTCGGCCCGATCTGGGGAACGGGAATTTCGTTGCTGAGCTGCAGGACCTCAGGACCGCCGTAACGTTCGGCGACAATTGCTTTCATACGCTCACATTTTAGAGTTCCTCAGGCTTTTCTCCGAAGTCTCGGAAGTGAGAGACTTTATTCTCACAAACGATCCGAATCGCAGGGTTATTCTGACCAGAGCTGATGGAGCCAATCGGACTCCCTGACCTGCCCGGAATGAAGAGCCGGAGTCCAATTAAATAGCCATCGGAACCGGTTCGGTTTCAGATTTCCCGAATGCTAAACTTATACGCAGCGACCACCCATGGACTTCGATCAGCTCGAGACTTTTCTGGAAGTCGCCCGACATGCGAGCTTTTCGCGCGCCGCGGAGCGGCGTTTTCGGACGCAGCCTGCGATTTCGTCGCAGATCCGCGCCCTTGAAGAGGAAGTCGGGGCCAGGCTGTTTGACCGCAGCGGCGGCAAGGTGGCGCTGACCGGAGCTGGCAAACTTTTTCAGCGCTACGCCGAACAAACATTGGAGGCACGCAAATCCATGCTGGTCACGGTGGCCGAGATGGAACGCGTGCCGCGCGGTGAAATCGTGGTGGGAGCCAATGAAGGGACCTGCCTCCACATACTTCCCGAAGTCTTTGCCGAATTCAGAAAGCTCTATCCCGAGGTGGGGGTGCAGATCAGCCGCCTGGAGCGCGCCAAGATTCTTGAGTCCATCATTGATAACTCGGTCGATTTTGGCGTGGTTTCTATTCCGGTTGATGACAAGCGCCTCACGGTGGTCACAATTCATCGCGATGAACTTGTGATCATTGTTCCCCCGCAGCATGCTTTGGCCAGCGCGAATAAGGGCTGCATCTCCGATGTGGCACAGTATTCCCTGTTGCTTCCCAAGCTTGGCCGTACTCGCGACAGTCTTGAAAATCTCTTTCATGAACGCGGCGTGAAACCGAAGGTCGCGATGGAACTGGATTCAAGCGAATTGCTGAAACGGTTTGTCGCAGCAAACGTTGGCGTAGGGTTCATTGCGCGGTCAAATGTCATTGAGGATGTGAAGGCAGGTGTGCTTACTGCCATTCCCATGGCGGACGCCTCGATCCGCCGCGACCTCGCTCTGGTTTTTAGAAAAGATAAAGCGCTAAGCCGGGCAGCACTGGCTTTTATAGAAATCGCCGTGAAGCTCAAGCAAGCCGAGGCTGTACGCGTGTGAGCCGAGCTGATCGTGGGATTGCCGCGAATTTGCTTTACGGACGCCCGCGCTTGTACTAAAACGTGGTTACACCATTTCCTGAATTTTTTTGTGGATCGAGCCATACTTGTGCGACTCACAACACGAACCGTACTGATCGTCTTCTATTCAGTCCTTTTTTCTGCAAATGCTTTTGCTGCGCAGATCACCGGAACAGTCACAAATGGGACAGGCAACAAACCTTCCACCGGCGATCAGGTGGTTCTGCTTTCCCTCTCGGGCGCGATGGAGGAGGTGGCCCACACAAAAACCGATGCTCAGGGACATTACATGCTCAACTCGCCTGGACAGGGCCAAAGCCTGATTCGCGTGGACCACCAGGGCGTGCGCTACTTCAAAACAGTTCCACAGGACACGAAAGTTGTGAACGTGACGGTGTACGACGCTGCCAGGACCGTGGACCATTTCATCGTCGATGGTCACATTTTCCGCTTCCGGACAATTCCGCAGAACCAACTGGAAGTCGCGGAAACGTTCGTTGTCCGCAATGAATCCAGCCCTCCGCGAACACAAATGGGTGACCGGTCGTTCGATTTCAACCTCCCGGAAGGAGCGAAAATTGAGGAGGGCGTGGCGCAAGGGCCAGGCGGAATGCCGACCAGCAGCATGCCTCTCCCTGCAGATCAGAAGAACCGTTACGGATTTATATTCCCCATTCGCCCTGGACAAACGCGTTTGCAGATCACGTATAAGGTGCCATATGCCGGTATTCGTGAGTTCAAAGTGACGCCTGATTCAGCGGTGGCCGAGCTGGGTGTCATGTTGCCCAAGAGCATGCAATTTAAGTCGGACGACCCTGGCTTTGCTCCCGCACAAGACGTATCCGGAATGACGGTATTTATGGCCGAGAACGTTCCGGCCGGCAAGGATCTGAAATTTGCTGTTTCCGGTGAAGGAGCAATTCCGGATGCGAACCAGAATGGCGGCGTCACTGAGCAGAGCCAGCCTGAGGGAAATCCGGGTGGCACTACCGAGGCTCCTGACGCCTCCGGAAATTCGCGCTGGTTCATCGTTGCAATTTTTGTGATCATTTTGGTCGGCGCGGGCTACTGGATTTTTCATGTGCAACGTCGTCAGTTCGGAGCAGCAACGCCGGCCCGAACACCCAAGTTTGGCGATGGTGAACCAACACGCGCTGGCTCGCCGTCGGCCTCAAATCCGAAGCACACCGCCGCAAGCGGCCGAAGTGTGGTGGACGTGATCAAAGAAGAACTGTTCCAACTCGAAAGTGATCGACTTCAGGGCAAATTGTCGCAGCAGGAATATGAGACAACCAAGGCCGGCCTCGAAATCATGATGCGCCGTCACTTGAACAAGGGATGATCACAAAGAAGAATTCCAAGCGGCCCAAGTGAGAAGTACGCTTATTTGTTCTGCTCCGCTTGAATGAACTGTTCCAGCCTTAGCTCGACTCTGGCGAGAAGGTCTTCCATCTTCTGTCTCTGTTTGGCGGAAGTAGCTTGCATTGTTTCCCGCATCATGGCCGGCTGTTCGCGCCGCAGCTTCTGCCCCACAGGCGAAGAATAGAAAGCAATCAGCGCTTCCACATCAGAGCGTGTGAGGTGTCTTTGATAGACCGGGACAACGTCGCGGATCAGATCGTCCATTGATATTCCAGCGAATTCCTGGTCCACGATGTCATTCACCTGCTTAACCTGATCGGCGGTCGGCTGCGCTATCTTTTCCCGCAGCAGTTGTTCCGAACCATGCTTCATCTGCGTCTTCATGGCATCAAGGGTGATCTTAAGGTCATCACTGATCTGCAGCATGTTCAGCAGCTTAAGCACCTCTTCAGTGCTGGGTGTTTCAGATCCCTGTTGAACTTTGCTCAGACTTGTTCGCTTGTTTGCCGGACTCTGGGTTGCAGGGACGTGCCTTTGTGCGTAGCCGGTGTTGCAGGCAAAGGTCAGAACAAGCAGACAAATCAGGGTGCGCATAATCAGGCCCTCGTTTGGCCTTTAGCATTACATACTCTGCGTTGCTGTTGCCATGAAAATGCCGAAGGCTGGAACCTCCAACGCTTCGGCAATTCTGATCCCGCTGTGAGAGCGCTACAAAGCTGCTTATTGTTGCGAAGGCCCTGGATCGCTTGTGGCTTCGATTAACTTCTCCATGCGCTCGTGTAGTTTCGCATTGATCTCATCCATTCGTTTCCTTTGAATATCCGCGCCAGCCTGCATCCCTTCCTGAAGCATCTTCGGCTGCTCACGCAGCAATTTCTGCCCAGCGGGAGAAGAATAGAACCGGATCGTTTCCTCGATATCGCTACGCGTGAGGTGTCGCTGGTAAATCGGTATGAGCGCATTGATCATTTCATCGAGCGGCATATCAATGACATCATCGAACATCCCATGCAACGCCGCGAGTTGTTTAGGCGTAGGGTTGGGCACCTTCTTTCGAAACTCTTCTTCTGCACCCTGCTGCGCAACCTGCTTCATGTTTGCCAACATGGCTGACATAGTCCTTCGTACCTGAAGGAGATCCAGTAAAGTCATCACCTGATCGCGTGTCGGCGCATCACCCGGAAGCACGGTGTCAGGCACTGGTTTCGAGGGCGCGGGCGTCTGTGAAACTGTCGCAGTTGGCGCGAGCACAGTCATTGTAAGTACGGCAACCACTGCCAGGGCTTTGCGCATATTCATTCCTTTCAGGGGACGGAAAGGATTGCACAGTTCCCGCAGCTTTCCAAGAGGAAAAACTTCAATGTAGCGATCGGAGGTGCTAACGCTACTTTGCCCGGGGATGAGTCCGGTCATACACCTCCATGACCTGATTCATCGAAAGGTGCGTGTATCGCTGCGTAGTGGAGAGGCGCTCGTGACCGAGCAATTCCTGAATGGCGCGAAGGTCCGCGCCTTCGCTGAGCATGTGCGTGCCAAAGGCGTGGCGCAAGGTGTGGGGATGCATATCCGGTGGCAAGCCTTTCGCCACGGCGATCTGCTTGACGATCCGCGCCACGCTCCTGGTGGTGAGCGGCCCGCCACGACGGTTGATGAGCAGCCGTCGGGTACTCCTGCCAGTAATGTTGAGTATCTTCTGGCGTTCCGGACGATAAGCTTGCAGCGCACTGGCTGCAGCGCCTTCCAGCGGAACGTAACGCTGCTTCTTCCCTTTTCCTCGGACCAGGATGATCCCGTTCGCCTCGTCCATGTCGCCCAGCTCAATCCCAACCAGCTCTGAGTTGCGCAACCCGCAGCCATACAGCAGCTCAAGAATGGCCCGGTCTCGTTCTGGGAAACTGGCGTTTTCCGGCATTTCGCTGTTCAGGACTTGATTCAGCTCTTCCATGGTGGGGACTCGCGGAAGCTTTTTCGGCAGCCTGGGTGTCGCTACCAGCTTTGCGGGATTCTGCTGGACGACTCCTTCGCGCGCCAGCCACTTGTATAACGACCGTACCGCCGCCAGCGCCCGTGCGACGGAAACCTTGCTCAGCCCGCGGCTGTGCAGATCGCCAAGGAAGCCCCGAATAAAGACGTGGTCGACATCTTTCCACCGGATTTGTGGGCCCAGGTATTCGGCAAAACGCTGCAGCTCGTTTTCGTACGCACGCAATGTGTGCGTGGATGCGTTCTTCTCCGCACGCAGATACTGCAGGAACTTTTGTATTCCCTTCCCGATTTCACGGTTGACGGTGCTCGGCCTGACATCGTGCTTCATGTGTGGCTCCCGCCCGACTTGGTTCCGCGTGGATGATATTTGCGATAAACGTTCTTCAGACGGTCCAGCGCTACGTGAGTGTAAACCTGAGTTGTCGACACATCAGCATGCCCAAGAATGGTTTGCACGGTGCGAAGATCGGCGCCGTTTTCCACCATGTGGGTTGCGCAACTGTGCCTCAGCATATGCGGGCTGGCGTGGCGTCCGGAACGCGACGCAGCGTTTACCATCTGCCACACGCGCTGTCGTGTGAGCGGTCCGCCGCCGCGCCGGACAAACAGCATGGGTGAAATTCTTCCATTCAGGAGCGCGGCGCGGCCGTTTTCCAGATATCTGTGTATGGCTTCCTGCGCGGCCCGGCCGAGTGGTACAAGACGTTCCTTGTCTCCTTTGCCGCGCACCAGCACGTGTCCAAGGTCCAGCTTAAGATCTTCCAGTTTTATCCGGACAATTTCTGATACGCGAAGGCCGGCGGCATACAGCATCTCCACCATGGCCTGATCTCTCTGGGCCAGCGCTTCCGCCAGCTTGGAATCAGCTTTCAAGGCTGCCGATTGCACCATGGCGTCAATCTCGCTGCCGGCGAGCGATTTGGGCAAGACCTTCCATTGCTTCGGCGAATCGATGTCCAGAGTAGGATCAGTTTTGATAACGCGGTCGAGTAACAGATACTTGTAAAAATGCCGTAGCGCAGAAAGTTTGCGCGCGACCGAGCGATCACTCACTCCATTGCTGAACAACTGACTCAGGAAACCGCGAACGTCTTCGCGCCTCGCCTGTAAGGGTTCGCGCCGGCGGCCGTGCAGGAACTCTGCAAACTGAATCAGGTCGGATTCATACGAAGAAACCGTTAGAGCTGCCAGCCCTTTTTCTACGCGCAAGTAATCGCGAAAGCTCTGAAGAAGGCGCTGGTCCGAAGGCCGCATGCTTTCAGTATCTGCCGCCACGCTTGTTCGGGTAAATAACCATTGGGGTTCTCTCGGCGCAAAGAATTGACCCGACCCGCTGGCGGGACTGTCCCCCATAAAGAGAGTGCCGAAAGTGCATCCAACATGCCATGGTGATCTTTGTTCATCTCACTCCGGAAGAGAACGTCGACGCGATCCTTCACGATGGAATAACGTGTCTGCGGGCGCAGGACGATCATCCTGGTGGCATTTTTGCCATGCCGGTCGCACGGAGCTTTTTTGTTTCGCACCAATGGCTGCGCGAACTGAAGCAGCGCGGTCATGTACAGGTGGCTGCTTTGTATTTCCGCATCCTCGATTCCGAACCGGTCTGGGTGGGGCATTACCGCCGCTCCCATGAGCGCATGATTGCGTCCCGCGCAATGGAGCATTTTGAGAGGGAGAAAAGGTTGGAAGGCTTTGAGGTCATCATTCCGCGTGCCATTCGTCCCAGCGAAATCCACCGCATCCACCACTTGGCTCGCGTTATGCCGTGGAGGCATGCTCCTGGTTTAAGGCCAGAAACTTTCAAGAAAGAGACAGAATCAGCGGCTTAGGCAAAAATCCTTCATATTGCCGATTCATATTGCCGATTCCGACTCCGTAAGCGGTTTGCCGGAGTCCAGAGAAGCCTTGTATTTGTTAGACTTGCCCATCCTCTCAAGAATCTTTGAGAACCATCCTGGAGGGCGACTTGCCCCTGACTTGGACAGACTGGCTGGTAATCGCGGGATACCTGCTAATCAATCTTGCCATCGGCATTTATTATCGCCGCCGCGCGGGCGGTAATACTGAGGAATTTTTTATCTCCGGCCGGAACGTTTCCTGGTGGCTGGCTGGTACTTCAATGGTGGCCACCACTTTCGCGGCCGATACGCCTCTGTTTGTCAGCGGAGTTATCGCTACTCAAGGTATCGCCGGCAACTGGATCTGGTGGAGTTCCTGCCTGGGCGGGATGCTGACCGTGTTCTTTTTCGCACGCTACTGGCGGCGCGCTGAAATCCTGACGGACGTCGAGTTGACTGAAATACGTTATGCCGGCAAGCCTGCGGCTTTTCTGCGCGGCTTCAAATCGATCTATCTGGGCCTGATCATGAACTGCCTCATTCTAGGGTGGGTCACGAATGCCATGGTCAGCATCATCTCAGTTCTGCTGGGCCCGATGATCCCGCAGGGCAAAGTTCTTCAACTCGCAATCGGCGGGCATGCCATGCTCAGCTACACCTTGGGACCGCCCCAACACACAGCTCTGCTCATCTGCGTATTCATCCTTATTCCGTTTACGGGAATCTACACGTCCATTGGTGGACTCTGGGGCGTTCTGGTGACTGACTTATTTCAGTTCATCCTGAAGATGGGGATGGTGATTGTGCTCGCCTGGGTAGCTGTGGTGAAGATTGGCGGGATGCAGGCTTTGAGGCTGCGACTGCAGGTGGTGGGCCAGGCCGCTCATCAAACAGGTCAACAAACCAGCAATCCTTTGGCGTTTCTCCCTGACTTCCATCTGGGAATTGCTTCCGGCGCACTCTGGACGCTGCCTGTACTCACGTTTCTGACCTATTTGGGCGTGCAATGGTGGTCTGCATGGTATCCGGGAGCAGAGCCTGGAGGCGGCGGCTACGTAGCTCAGCGGATGTTCTCGGCGCGTGATGAGAAGAACTCGCTTGGCGCTACCCTGTGGTTCAACATCGCGCATTATGCATTGCGGCCATGGCCATGGATTGTTACCGGGTTGGTTGCGCTGGCAGTCTATTCGCCCATGGGTGGCTTGCATCCGAGCGCTGCTTTTGCGGCAAATCCGCAGCAAGGCTACGTGATGGTGTTGCGCGACTATCTGCCGCCGGCTCTGCGAGGCGTCATGATTGCTGCTTTTCTTGCAGCGTTCATGTCCACTCTGGGTACGCAGTTGAATTGGGGAGTTTCCTATCTGGTGAACGACCTCTACCGGCGCTTTCTGGCGCGTGATAAGAGCGAGCGCCATTATGTCGCCATTGGCAGACTGTTTACGATTGTGCTGGTGCTGATCAGCGGTTACGTCGCCAGTCAACTCACTTCCATCGGTCAGGGCTGGCGGATTGTGCTTGAGCTCGGCATTGGGACGGGAGCTGTTTACATCCTGCGCTGGTATTGGTGGCGCATCAATGCCTGGAGTGAGATCGTAGCCATGAGCGTGGCGGCGCTCGTGACCTTTCTGCTTCATCGCGTCAGTTTTTCAGGAAATGACGCCGTGATATTTGCCAAGACCTCTCTCGTCACAGCAGGCTGCACAACCGTGGCGTGGGTGGTCGCCACGTTTCTTACTCCCGCCGAGCCTGCAGACAAGCTGCTTGCTTTTTACCGCCGCGTCCATCCGGCCATTTACGGCTGGAAGCACGTTGCGAGACAGGCGCCGGAAATGCCGGAGGTGCGTGATTTCGGCAGCAATGCATTTGACTGGGCCATGGGCTGCGTCATGGTTTATGGAACGTTGTTCGGTATAGGAAAGATAGTCTTCGGCGCATGGATTTCAGGCTCGCTGCTCCTCGGCATCGCTGCCCTTTCCGGTTACCTGATCTTTTGGGACCTATCAAAACGAGGTTGGCAGACGCTTTCCGGCGTCGAAATGCAGACTCAAGCAGCCGCAGAAACCAGAGGTAATCTGTAGCCAGAAGGCTGCTACAGAAAGCTCGAACCTTAAAAACACAGGATTAGAATTGTCTTATTTTAGGCTTTTAGAATCAACACATTAAGATTGAATCTTAACGATACTTTACTCTGCTGTTACTTGGCTGGAATGCTAAAATCCGGCTTTCCGACAGCAAAATTTACTGAACTTGGAGACATAGGCTTCATGTCTGAAATTGACTACGGTCTGGCCGTAGTAGTCATAGTTACATTTCTACTCTCTTGTCTGATGTTAAAGGGAACCGGAAAGGAACCCAGGCAGCCTTCGCAGGCAGCACAAGTTTTTGACACCGTGTTGAACTTCTTCCGCAGTCGATTCTCGGTTCCGGATTACTCTCAGCAGGAAGAGTAGAAACTGCGTTCTGCTGCTGAAGCGGCAGATATCTCCCTTTTTTTTCAACTTCTCAGTTGTTGGTATCGCATCCCACTTGGGATTACCACCGGCGCGCGTCCTTTCGGCCACTGGGAATCAACGGTGCTGATCCAGGCCATGCGTGAGCCATGCCTATGCGGAAAATGATCGCGAGATTGTGGATTTAATCGAGGACTACGCTACGCCTGCAGGAACCTGAGTCGCGCGCCTGGGAAGAATCTCTCCAATCCTCCTGATCTGGCCGTTGGCGCCGCGCAGCTTCTCTTCAATTCGCTCATATCCGCGGTCAATGTGATAGACACGATCGAGAATGGTTTCGCCTTCGGCGACCAGCGCCGCGATCACCAGTGAAGCCGAAGCGCGCAGGTCAGAGCACTGTAAGGCTGCTCCGCTCAGGGGCGTATGACCGCGGACAACGGCCCGGCTGCCTTCCACCTTGATGTTGGCTCCCATGCGGACCAGTTCCTGCGCATGCATGAAGCGGTTCTCAAAAATATTTTCGGTGATGATGGAGGTACCTTCCGCCTGGGTGGCCAGCGCCATGTACTGTGCCTGCATGTCGGTCGGAAACCCAGGATACTCTTCCGTGCTCATGTCGGCCGCTTTGAGCCGATGGCCGTTCTTCACCCGGACGGAATCTGCGGTGGTGGTAACCGTCACGCCGCACTCCTGGAGCTTCTGCAGCAGCGCGCTCAAGTGGCGGGGATCGCAATTGTTGATGCTGAGATCGCCGCCGGTAAGCGCGGCCGCGATGACGAATGTACCGGCTTCAATGCGATCAGGAATAATGCGGTGCCTTGCGCCGCCCAACCTGCTCACGCCCTTGATGCGAATCGTGGATGTGCCCGCGCCTTCAATTTTTGCTCCCATTTTGTTGAGCAGGACGGCCAGATCCAGTACTTCCGGCTCGCGCGCGCAGTTTTCCATGAGCGTTTCGCCATCCGCGAGCGCCGCAGCCATCATCAGGTCTTCAGTACCAGTCACCGTTATCTTGTCAAAGACAATGTGTCCGCCCCGCAGGCGCTCAGCAGAGGCTTCTATGTATCCGTGTTCCTGGCGGATGGTTGCGCCGAGTTGCTCCAGGCCTTTGATGTGCAAGTCGATCGGACGCGCGCCAATGGCGCAGCCGCCGGGCAAAGATACACGAGCACGACCCATGCGTGCGACTAGCGGCCCTAGGACCAGAGTTGAGGCGCGCATTGTCTTCACCAATTCGTAAGCTGCTTCAGGATTGACGAGATTGCGGCAGGAGATGGTTGTGCGATGATGCGCCCGCCCATAGCCCAACTCAACTTCAGCTCCCATCGAGACCAGCAGATTGCGCTCGGTCTGAATGTCGCGCACGTCAGGGATATTTTCAAGAATGACCGGCTCTTCGGTCAGGATCGCCGCAGCCATCGCCGGCAAGGCAGCATTCTTGGCGCCGCTGACGCGGATGTTGCCCAGCAGAGGGTTCCCGCCACGGATTACAAATTTGTCCATAAGATTTTCTGGTACATAACCGGGAGAGCCGTCAAAACGCAACTTTAAACGAACCGGAACCTTCTTGAGTCCGCCCGCGCTTTTCACCAGCTTCACACCGACTGCCGCGGTGGTACCGCTCTCGCGATTCTTCGGAATGATCTTCATTCTAAATTCGCCTTGAGTTTAGATCACCTGCCATCAATCGCCTTTCGGACGTTTCCCTTAGCGCGCTTTAGTTTTTGTGCCGACTGCGCGCGTTCCAAACCGGTCTTGAGCATGATGAGGGCTACAGCCACGCTGTTGCCTGCCCGCTTGAGGGTCTTCTCGGCGGTCGCGCGATCCACGCCGGCTGCACTTTGCAGGATGCCTACGCCACGCTCTTGCAGCTTGTGGTTCCTGGTCTGGATGTTGACCATCAGGTTGCCGTAGATGTACCCAAGCCGCGCCATTGCACCTGTGGTAAGCATGTTGAGTACCATCTTTTGCGCCGTTCCGGCTTTCATCCGGGTTGATCCCGAGAGCGCCTCGGGACCGACTTCCGTAACAATCTCGATATCTACAGCACGGCCTAGTTCGGAACCGGGATTGCAAACCACTGCCACAGTTTTGGCGCGCTTCTTGCGAGCGAACTCCAGAGCAGCCACGGTATAGGGAGTAGTTCCACTGGCTGCGACTCCAACGACCACGTCATTCTTGCCGGGCTTACGCTTAGCCAGGTCGCGTGCGCCCATCGTACGCAAGTCCTCACTGAACTCACTCGCGTGGCTTAGTGCCTTTGCGCCTCCGGCAATCACGAACTGCACCATCTTGGGATCGGTGTTAAAGGTCGGCGGACATTCGGCAGCGTCCAGCGCCGCGATCCGGCCGCTCGTGCCGGCGCCCACGTAAATCAGCCGTCCACCTGCGGTGATCGCTTCAGCAATGGCATCGATAGCCTCGGCGATTTTCGGCAAGGCGTTCTGCACGGCGCCGGCCACTTTGCTGTCTTCATCATTGATGAGTTGGGCAATTTCCAGAGCGGAGCGGGTATCGAGTTCAGCGGAGATGGAGTTCTGCTGTTCGGTTTCGAGTTGTTCAAACAACGCGCGGGTATTCTTCACTGCAGTGCTTCAACAACGGCGTCATGGAACGCAGGTCTTATCTGTTTAATTGCCTGCGCACTCCGGTCCGGCCACGTCCGGTTGGTAAGCAGAGTAACAGACAAGTGCCTCTGCGGATCAATCCATAGGGACGTGCCCGTGAAGCCCAAGTGGCCATAAGATCCCGGAGAAAAGTACCTTCCGGATTGGGACGGTGGTGACGGCGTATCCCAACCGAGAGCCCGAGAAGTATCCGCCGGATGCCTCTCGCGACGCGTAAAAAGCTCCACAGTGTGTAAATCCAGCAACGGTGCGCCGCCGCAAAGCATGCGTTCAGCGAAGGCAGCGATGTCATAGGCTGTGGAAAACAATCCCGCATGACCGGCGACTCCGCCCATCGCCCAGGCATTTTCGTCGTTGACTTCACCCTGAATCACACGATGACGAAATTTGTTGTCATGTTCCGTGGGTGGAATGTGCGAAAACAACTCCGCTTCCGGGTTGAATCTGATGGTCTGCAACCGCATGGGAGAAAAAATCTCACGCTGAGCGAAAACGTCCAGCGTCTCCCCAGCAATGCGCTCAAGAGCTTCACCTAACAGGATGAAACCGATATCGCTGTATTCCGCATGGGAGCCGGGCTCATGCACCAAAGCGATCCTGCTCGCCTGCTCCAATAGTTCCTGACGGTTGTGCGCTGTTTGAAACAGCTTGACGTAAGCCGGAAGTCCTGAGGAATGAGCAAGGAGCATGCGGAACGTGATTCGTTTCCTTCGCACGTCGCCACCCGTGATTTCTGGCACCACGTCCACAACCGGGCGCTCCAGATCGAACTGCCCGCGTTGATGCAAAATCATGCATGCTGCCGTTGTGGCTAACACCTTGGTAAGCGAAGCCAGGTCGTAAACTGATTCTGGAGTGACCTGCGGTGCTTCACGGTCATAAGTAAATCGACCGAGTGCTTTGCTGGCGATGAGAGCACCGCGATACGTTACAGCAACCGATGCTCCCGGGAACGCCCGCTGCTCAACGCCCTGCTGCAAAATGCTAAACGCGCGCCCGAACTGCTCGTCCTGACCGGCGAAGGCATGTGGTAGCAGACTGTTAGTAACGTTCTCCAAGGCGGCCTCGGGTTGCTTTTGTGTTCGGTTTATAACACACTCGATTCAGAGATGATACTCAAGTTCAGGTTGGCAATTTTCAGCACGATTCTTCTGTTCAGCCTTGCCTCCATTGCTGCGCCTGCTGCAGCGCAAAAGAAAAAGCCCAAATCGAAGGCTGTTAAAGAAAACGTAAACTTTGCTCCGGTGGACACGCTGGTACAGCAGCAGGTGAATGATCTGGCGATCACCGGCGCCGTGCTGCTGGTGGGCCATAACGGACATGTCGTACACCAGAAAGCATTCGGGTATCGAGCGCTCTCAGGCCGCCGGCGTGAGCCCATGACCACCGATACAATTTTTGATCTTGCGTCGCTCACCAAGGTCGTGGCGACCACGCCGAGCGTGATGCGCCTGCTGCAGTATGGCCAAATCCGCCTGGAAGATCCGCTGGCGCGCTATATTCCTGACTTCGGCATGAACGGCAAAGAGTCGATCACGATTCGCCAGTTGATGACACATTTCTCCGGCCTGCCGCCCGATCTCGAGTTAAACATCCCGTGGTCAGGCCAGGAGACCGCTTTTCGTATGGCGCATGAGGCCAGGCTCCAGTACCCGCCGGGCTCGGAATTCGTTTATAGCGACATCAATTTCATAGAACTCGGTGAGTTGGTGCAACGGCTCTCCGGGATGTCACTGGACAAGTACGCGGAAGCTCACATCTTTCAACCTTTGGGCATGAAGCACACTCGCTTTTTACCACCAGCCTCCTGGGTGCCGAAGATTGCTGAAACCCTGGCAGCAGATGACAGGCGCATTCTTCGCGGCGTGGTTCATGATCCCACGGCAGAACGCATGGGCGGCGTGGCCGGGCATGCTGGCGTCTTTTCCACTGCCGGCGATCTCGCTCTGTACGCGCAAGCCCTGATCGACCGGCGCACCATTCTTTCACCCGACATTATCGACAAAATGACCACCCCACAGCAGCCGGCGAATGCATTGGAAGTCCGCGGGCTGGGCTGGGACATTGATTCGCCATTCTCCAGCAATCGCGGGGCGCTGCTGCCGGTAGGATCGTTTGGCCACACCGGCTACACTGGAACTTCCATGTGGGTGGATCCATACAGCAACACGTATATCATCCTGCTCACCAACACAGTTCGACCGCGAACGGGGAGCTCGCCTGTGGTTTCGCTCCGCTCGCGCGTAGCTACCGCTGTGGCCGCTGCATTGAAGTTGGATGTGACCTCGGCCAAACGCCAACAACTGCTCACCATCACCGGATATAGCGAACTGGCTTCAGCATCGCGGCACCTTCACGCACGAAACGGCCACGTGCTCACGGGGATTGATGTACTGGAAGCAGATAATTTCGCGGCCTTGAAACAGGACAAGCCGACGATGACAATTGGGCTCCTCACAAATCAGACGGGTGTGGACGCCCAGGGCAGGCGCACGATTGATGTGCTGGCGTCGGCGCCCGGAATCAAGCTGGCCGTGATTTTCAGTCCGGAACACGGAATCTTCGGTACGCAAGATACGGCGAAAATCGGTAATTCAACGGATACAATCAGCGGTATCCCCGTCTATAGTCTCTACGGCAACACGGACGCGAAGAAACGCCCGCCTGTCGACATTCTGAAAACGCTGGACGCTGTTGTGATGGATGTTCAGGATGCGGGCGTCCGCTATTACACCTACGAAACCACACTTGGGTACCTGCTGGAGGCGGCCGCAGAAGCGAATACTGAAGTGGTTGTTCTCGACCGGCCTGATCCCATTACGGGTTCTTTCGTTCAAGGGCCCGTCTCGGAACCTGATCTGAAGAATTTCACTGACTATCATCCAATCCCGGTGAGGCATGGGATGACACTGGGTGAACTGGCCCAGTTGTTCAACGTTGAGCGAAAAATCGGGGCGCGGCTGCGCGTGATTCCGATGCAGGGATGGCTGCGCGGCGATTGGTTTGATTCCACAGGCGTGGTCTGGGTGAACCCGTCCCCCAACCTGCGCTCCGTGAATGAAGCAGCCCTTTATCCTGGAGTCGGCTTGATTGAAGGCACCAATGTTTCCGTGGGCCGCGGCACCGATACCCCTTTTGAGCTGGTTGGCGCACCGTTCATCAACGCTCGCGAATTCGCCGAATACCTTAATGCCCGGCTCATCCCTGGGGTGCGCTTTGTGCCGGTGACATTCACACCCAGCAGCGGCCCTCATTCCGGTCATGCTTGCGGCGGGGTGAACCTGATTGTGACCGATCGCAACGTGCTCGACGCGCCTGAGTTGGGCATTGAGCTTGCCGTCGCGTTGCGCAAACTCTACCCCAATGATTGGAAGATGGACCGGATGATCGAACTCCTGGGAAACCACAGGGTTTTTGATGCGATCGCGCAGGGCGCCGATCCTCGCAGTATCGCGGAAAGCTGGCAAGCGGACCTGGAAGCCTTCCGGACGCTTCGAAGCAAGTATCTGCTATACAAGTAACCTGCTGCGAATCCAGGCTGCTTTTGCCCTGCATCGAACCGGCGGCTATACTGGCGCAGATGGACCTGCACATCGGCACCTCTGGTTGGTCATACACTAGCTGGAAGCCGGCGTTCTATCCCGACAAGCTGCCCTCGAAGCGATTTCTTGAGTTCTATTCCACCCAGTTGAATGCAGTGGAACTCAATGCAACCTTCCGCCGCATGCCCACCGCGAGCGCGATTGCGGGATGGGTCGGATGCACCACAACAGACTTCCGGTTCGCGGCCAAGGCGCATCAATCCATTACCCATTTCAAGCGTCTGAAGAACGCTGAGGAATCGATGCGCTTCTTTCTGCAAAACATGGAACCCATGCGCCAATCGGGCAAAATGGGACCCGTGCTGCTGCAACTGCCGCCCAACTTGAAGGCTGATGCCAGCCTGCTCGAAACCTTTGTGCAGTGCCTGCCGCAGGCATATCAGTTCGCGTTCGAGTTCCGGCATGACTCCTGGTTCAACGATCAAGTTTTCGAGGTCCTGAAGAAGAAAAATGTCGCGCTATGCTGGGCTGAAAGCGAAAAGATCATTACGCCAAAGATCGTGACCGCTGATTTTCTCTACTACCGCTTCCGCGAACCTGAGTACAGCCAGCCCGATTTGGACAAGGTAGCGCAAGAACTCGAGCGGCATCGCGCGGAGCGAGAAGTGTACGCCTTCTTTAAGCATGAAGAGCAACCGGAGAGCGCTTTGAATGCGGTTACGGTTGCGCGCAAAGATGGAGTTCAGGCGAAGCCATTTGCGATGCCGGAAAAGAAGGCCGCAGCCAAAACCAAGTAGAGGTAGCGATCTCGATTTCGTCCTGCGCTAATCCGCATCCTGCAGGGTCTTGATATGCTCTTCCAACGCGCGTGAGTATTCGCGTTCGGCCTGGAGTTCCGCCTGAAGTTTCTTAATCAAACCTTCCAACCGCAACACCTCGACCCTGAGCTTCGTAGTGTTAGTCCCATTGCTGCCGTTGCCGCCGTTACCCGCATTCGATCCATTTCCGTTCGTGGGGTTGGCCGCTCGTGGTATCGCCGCGGGTGATGGCACGGGCGGCGCTGGAGGAGCGAAGATTTGTGACGGTTCCGTCACCAGTTCAGGCAATGGTTGCGAAGAAGCCCAGGCAGACGGAGCAGGCACCGCAATTTTCGGGAGAACTGGGGCCGCCGCGGGCGCAAAGATTGCGCTCAAGGCCGCGGCAGCATCCGCAGCCCCAGCGGCAGTTGGCGCAGGCGCAGGGTTGCTCTTAAGAAGATGACGGACCCGGGCGATCAGATCCTGTGGCTGAAACGGCTTGCGCAGCAGTTCGTCAGCTTTGACAGAGAAAGCGCGCTCCGCAACTGCTCGATTGACCACGCCAGACATGAGAATAACCGGGGTTTTCGCCAGCTCAGGGTGGTTCTTGATGAACTGGCAGACTTCGTACCCATCTTTCTCCGGCATGATTACATCTGTGATGACAACGTCAGGCCGCTTCTCCTCAATTTCTGTCAAAGCGGAGACAGCATCATGGGAAGCCAGCACCTCCATGTTTTCGCGGCGGAAGGCGATCTTAATTACCTCGCGCATGGTTGCGCTGTCATCAATGAAGTAGATGGTAGGAAAGGCTGCCATCAAAATCCTCCGTCAGCATTTTCTTCCTTGGCGGACTCATCCAGCTCGCGCAAGGCATTGAGCATGAGTTCTGTAGCGGAGCGCAGTACGGTTCGTGTGGCCGCACTCTCGCCCGGCAGGAACTTGTATGATCCTGATTCCATGCCGTTGCAGAATTTAACGATCTGCACCACGGCGTCGTCGCCCACCAGATCACCGCATTCGGCGTGGGTTACGTTGCCGTTTTCAAAAAAAACGATTCCATCGATCAGATTCGCATTCACGTAAAGCGCTCCCGACTGACGGGTGTGGGTAAGCATTTGCACGACTCCCGGTAGGTCCATGTGCGATAGATTGCCGCTAAGCGCGGTATCAGAGGAGCCGAGCATCTGCACGGGCTGAAAGCCTTCTGCGTTGCTGCGCAGAAAATTCTTGATCTGCGTGGCAATCAGCTCGGGGCCGAGCCGCTTGTCCAGATAATCCGCGCAGCCAGAGCGGAATGCCGCCATCAAGGACTGATCGCCGCCTTCACCCAGCGCGATCACCGGCACATGAGCGGTCTTTGGATCGGCATGAACGATGGGCGGCAGATCGTGCGCGTTGATCTCGCGCAGACTGGTGGAGCAAACGATCGCCGAGGGCGTATCGTACTCGAGCATGGTCAGGGCGTAGCCCGATTGAGTACTGTGGACCACCTCAAAGCCTTCCTGTTTCAGCGCATCTGTTACCCGACGGGCAAAAAAAACATTGGCATCAATCAGCAGAATTTTGCCCGAAACCGAAACGGATGAGCTCATCACAGCGCTCCTACCCGTGAAACCGTATACGCCATGACGCGCTTTTCAACAGCGGGGTAAATGGAGTCCACAGGAAGTACCTGGTCAACCGCGCCGGTCTTGATAGCTTCCTGCGGCATGCCGAAGATCACGGCGGTTGATTCATCCTGAGCAATCACATAGCCGCCGGCGGCCTTGACCGCCTGCACTCCCTTCGAGCCATCATTGCCCATTCCGGTAAGAATCACGGCAACGGCGTTGGGGCCGCTGTATGCCACCACGCTTTCAAGCGTTAGATCCGCACATGGACGGTAACCGCCGATTCGGGGACCATCATCGAGAACAACGCGGCCGGTAGCTGAAACACGCAGGTGATTGGAGCCGGGGCAGACATACACTTGTCCTGGCACCACGATTTCACCCGCTTCGGCCTCTTTAACCTTGATCTCTGAAACTTCAGCAAGCTGTTTGCTGAACTGCGAGGTGAAGTTCCCGGGCATGTGCTGGACCACAATGACCGCGCCGGGAAAATCGGCGGGAAAAGCCGGGATGAACTTCATCAATGTAGCCGGTCCGCCGGTGGACGAGGCCACAACCACGATGGGAAACTTCCCTGCACCGCGATGGTTGGCGTCGCCGCCAGAACGACCGTTCAGCTTGGCCGTTTCGATTTTCGGCGCCGGCCGTTCCGTTCCTGATTTCTGCTGTTGCCCGGCCGAACGCGCTGCCGTCCTGACGACGCGAACCTTTGCTGCCATCTTCAGCTTGCGGCAAAGTTCGTCCTGGATGGAGCTCATGTCAAGGTCAATGCCGGAGGTAGGCTTGGAAACAAAATCGATAGCTCCGAGCTGCAGGGCCTTGAGCGTGACGTCGGCTCCTTCCCGCGATTCGGAGCTGACAATTAGGACCGGATGCGGATTGCTGGACATAATCACTTCAGTTGCCTGCAGGCCGTCCATGTGCGGCATGTTGATATCCATGCTGATCACATCCGGTTTCAGCGATTCCAATTGGGTGATGGCATCGCGGCCGTCGCGGGCTTCACCGCATACCTGCAGATCGGGATCCGACGAAATAATGCCCTGCAGGACCTTGCGCATGAAGGCTGAATCGTCCACCACGAGCACGCGAATTGGCTTGCCTATGGCCATCTTTCTACTGCACTGCCTCCGCTTTGGCTGCGGCCGGCGATGACACACCTATCAGCCTGCCCACGGCGGCAATGAAATGATCTTCCTGCACCGGCTTGGTCAAGAATGCCGAAGCCCCTTCCTTCATGGCGCGGTCGCGATGTTTGGCGCCGGCCCTTGAGGTCACCACCATCACCGGTACAGTGCGCTTCTCCGGATCATTGCGCAGGTGCGAGAGCAATTCATAACCGTTGGTGCGCGGCATCTCAAGGTCAGTCACGACCAGATCGCAACGCGTCTGGGCGATGATTTCGAGCGCCTCAAGACCATCGGCGGCGAGCTTCACGCGATAGCCCGCCTTCTCCAGCATGCGACCGACAAACTTGCGCACACTGATGGAGTCGTCCACCAGCACCACTACCTTTTCGTCCTGAACAACGTCGATGGCCTCCTGCGGTATCGCTCCCTGAGCGACGGCTTCAGCTCCAGGAGCAAAGATCCGCGCCGCCGCCGGTGGCGGCGCAATCGCGCGACGCTCCGCAGCAACCGCCGCGGCTGCCGCACGATCCATGGTTTCGATGGATACAAGACGGTTCACGTCGAGGAGAAGGATCAGCCTGCCGTCGGGCGCTATGGTGGCCCCCGGGAACATCTTGACCTTGCGCAAATACTCGCCCAGATTCTTAATGACGATTTCGTCCTTGCGGACCACGTCCTCCACTATGAGACCAACCTGCCGTCCCGTGGCGCTCACCACCACCATGCGGTAATAGTCGTTCACCGGCTGGATGGGATCGAGGCCGAGGGTCATGTCCACGCGAAGCACCTCAGTGGGAGCTTCGCGGACGCTGGTCATCATCTTGCCATCCACTTCCCTGATCTCATCCACTCGTACGCGGCGGATTTCCTGAATGAACGTAAGCGGAATGGCGAACGTGGTCTGCCCGCAGCGAACGAACAGAGCTTGCGCGATCACCAGCGTGAGGGGGACCTTCAGCGTGAAGCGGGTGCCACGGCCGGGTTCGGAATGAACTTCGATTTCGCCATTCAGCGCCACAAGGTTGGAGCGAACCACATCAAGTCCTACCCCGCGACCGGCGAGTTCGGTCTTGCGCGATGCCGTGGAGAAGCCGGGCTGGAATAGCATGTCAAGCAGCTCTTCCTGGGTGAGATCCGCAGCCGCATCCGCATAAACAATGCCAAGTTCAACCGCCCTCCTGCGCACCTGCTCGTAATCAATGCCGCGGCCATCGTCTTCTACTTCGATGAAGATATGATTGCCGCGATGATAAGCGCGTACGGCGACAGTGCCTACATCGCTCTTGCCCTGGTCATAGCGCTCTTCTTCCCTTTCAATCCCATGCGCCACGGAGTTGCGTACCAGATGGATAAGAGGATCGGAGATCTGTTGGATGATGTTGTTATCCAGTTCTGTTTCTGCGCCTTCCAGCTTGAGTTCGGCCCGCCTGCCCGCCGCTTTGGCGGCGTCACGCACCGTGCGGGAAAGTCGTGTGTACAGATTCCCGATAGGGACCATCCGCGCCTGTGTGATCTCATCCTGGAGGCGGTGGGCGAGCTTGGTGAACTCATCAATGTCAGAATCCACGCGGCGCACGAAACCACCGAGTTGTGAGAGGACCTCTGTAATGTCGGCGGAAATCTCCGTCAGCGAGCGCGAGAGGATATTGAAATCGTCGTAGCGATCCATCTCCAGCTCGGAGAATTCTGACGGCGACTGGCCCGCAGAGAGGGGATAGGAGTAGCCGCTGCCGTTACCAGGTATGAAAGGCTCCTGGGGCCGCAACCCGGACATGTGGATACGGCTGAACTCGTGCTTTTCCTGGAACTCGGCCACTTTCTCCTGCATTCGCGATTTGGCCAGGTTCAGTACATCAGCGAGATGTTCCAGTTCGTCGAGACGGCCAATCATCCGAGTACGGTTAATGACCAGCTCGCCGACTGCATTCATCATGCGGTCGAGCCGCTCCAGAGCTACACGGACGGAACGGGCCTGCGGCAGAGGTTGGAATTCCCTGCGCGGCAACTCGTCGTCGGCTTTTTCGCTCCCATCCTGAACTTGGGCAACGGGCGCAGGCTGCGCGTCAGCAAACGCGGTTTTTGCCTGAGCGTATTCGGCCAGCAGGGCTTCCTCTTCGGGGCTGAAAAGGTGAGACGCAGCGCTTTGTACTTGAGCCGGCTCTTCTGCAGGCGGTTGAACCTTGGCCGGCTGCTGCACCTCCGCTACATGGACCTCAAGCGGAACACCGGCAACGCGTGCAGATAGAGATTGCACGGCGCGTTGCATCTCCGAGTCGCTGCTCCATTGCCGGTAGATAAATTTCTTAAGAACGTCCACGGATTCCAGGCAGACGTCGATGATCTGCGCCGTGGGCCTAAGCTCGCCGTCTCGGACCCGCCCAATCAGGTCTTCAACCCTATGAGCCACATGAGATATCCGGTGCAAGCCAACCTGCGCAGCGGAGCCCTTGATCGTGTGCATGGAGCGGAACATGCGGTGGACCTGATCTTCACTCGGACTCTCTTCCAAGGCCAGCAGGCACTGCGTAACGATTTGCAGATGCTCTTCGGCTTCCGGAACGAAGAATTCAAGAATTTCAGCCGGAACGTCATCGTCTTGCGGAAGAGGTTCCGCTGCCGACTCCGGTTGAATAGCTACAGGGACCTCTTCCAGCGGCGCTTGAGCTTCTATCTCAATTTCAGGAAGTACTACTTCCCGCTCCGGACGCGCTGGAGTCTGCGCCAGTGCTGCCGGTTGCGGCTCAGGTGCGGGCGCGACGGCAGCGGGGAATGCAAACGGGTACCGCTGCTTGAAGGTTGCGACATCGTCTGCGGCTTCGTCTCCGGTGCTGCTGACCAGAATGAGGTCGGACTCCAGGAGAGCCACGCCTTCGGATATAAACTCCAGCAGCGGCGCGGCGGCTTCCGGGGCGATGCTGGCATGTATCGCGTACTGAAAAATATGGGCAAGTTTGGCGGCGATCTCAGAAAACAGCGGAAAGCCATAGGACGCCGATGTTCCTGCAAGCGTGTGGGCCGCTATATAGAGCCGCTCCAGCTCAAGGGCTGCGGGATATGCATCAAGCAGAACGTTGGAATACTCGCGCAGGTACTGGAGGCGGTCGGACGCCTCCTGAAGGAATATCTCCACGAATTCTGCGCCGTTCTGGTTCAAGCTCTCTCCTGCGCGGCCACCGTACGCTGCAACGTAGCCGGCTTCTGATAAATCTGTACGTCCTGGTGAATATGGGTTTGGAACTTCACGTCTGACCGGCTGATGGATTCGGCGTGGCCGAGAAATAGATAACCACCGGGCTCAAGGTAATCAAAGAAGCGCTGCACGAGTTGCGTTTGCCGCTCCTCGGAGAAATAAATCAGAACATTCATGCAGAAGATGCAATCAAACTTGCCCATGTAGACGACTTGCGCCAGATTCATGGGAGCGAAGGTGATCATGCTGCGCAACTGCGGTTTCACAACAAACTCGCCGCCGTTGCGGAGGAAATATTGCTCGCGGTGATGAAGGCTGACAGGCTCCATGTCGCGCGCATCATAGACGGCGCGTTCAGCGCATTCGAGCGCCTCGCGGCTGATGTCGGTAGCAAGAATGTGGACTTTCCATGCTTCGTTAAATTCAATGACATCTGCCACCGTCATGGCGACGCTGTAGGCTTCTTCTCCCGTGGCACAGCCGGCGCTCCAGATACGCAGCGAGCGCGGATTCTCCCAGAATTTCCGCATCTGCAGTTCAGGGAGCACCTTCTTCTCCAGAGCATCAAAGACTGAGGGATAACGAAAGAAGCCGGTCTCCTGAGTAAGCAGCCGCTGCAACAACGAGTCGTACTCGACGTTGGAATTCTGAATCAGGCGCAAAAGGTCCGTGCCGTGCATGAGCTTGCGCGCCTCCACGTGTTCGCGGATGCGCGACGAGAAGAAACGCTCGCGAGAATCGTCAAAGAGCATTCCCGAACGTGCCTCGATTAGGGCGCGAATTTCGCTTAGCTCGTGCTCGCTGAGTGTGATCGACGTGGCCAAAGTGTCTATCCGTCTTCCAGGGCCAAAAGCCCAAATCTAATTTGCTATCACCCGACTCAAGTTGCGGCTCGGTACGTTTCCGGCAACCCAAAATCCAGCGAATCACCCTCTATCGCCGAGCCGCGGAGACCAGCTCCGGACGCGCATCGGCGCCGCTCATGCTGGGCGTGCTCGAGATCCGAAATTGTGACAGTGCTTCGTTGAGCTGCTCCGACATGTGCACCAGTTGCTCCACTGTGCGGGCCGTCTGCCGCGCACCCTGCGAGGTCTGGCGCGTGATGTTGGAGATGATCTGCATGGCATTCGCAACGCCTTCCGTGCCGCGCACCTGCTGCTTTGAAGCCAATGAGATTTCCTGCACCAGTTCGGCCGACTGACGGACGACTGTGGAGATTGCGTCAAGAGCGCGTCCGGCTTGATCAGCCAGCCGGGCCCCGATTTCCACTTCTCGCGTACCTTCTTCCATCACGACCACCGCATCATTGGTTTCGGCCTGAATGGCTTTGATCAGTGCGGCAATATCTTTGGTAGCCGAGCGTGAGTGCTCAGCCAGTTTGCGGACCTCGTCTGCGACCACGGCAAAACCGCGCCCGGCTTCACCGGCGCGGGCCGCCTCAATGGCCGCGTTGAGCGCCAGCAGGTTCGTCTGTTCGGTGATGTCATTGATGACCTTGACGATTTCAGAAATTTCCAGCGAACGATCACCCAGGGTCTTAATACGTTTTGCTGTGGCCTGCACCGAGGAGCGAATGCGCTGCATGCCTTCCAGTGTGTCGCGCACAGACCGGTTTCCCTGCTCGGCAGCATCAAGCGCACGGCGTGCAGCTTCCGCGCTGGCTTCGGCGTTGTTGGACACCTGCTTCATTGAAACCGTGAGTTCTTCCACGGCCGACGAGGTGTTTGTGATCTCCTGGTCCTGCTGCACTGCGCCGGACGACATTTCTTCCGAAGCGATCAGAATGTCATTCGCGCTCGACTGAACGTCGATGGCGGCTTTGCGAAGGCGCTCCAGGACCTTCACAAAGTTGTCGAGCATGTAGTTGACGGAGTCAACCACGTTGCCCAGGGCGTCATTCGTCACTGTGCCGCGCAGCGTGAGATCGCCGCGTCCAATCTGGCTCACGATGGTCAGAAATTCGGTCACGCTTTTTTGCAGCGCTTCCTGGGCTTCCTGGTTGTAGATAGCCCGTGAGCTGCTTTCTGCCGCGCGATTCAGATTTTCGGCAATAAGGCCGAAATCATCCGCCGACTCCACGGCGGCGCGGGCGCGGTAATCGCCCTGGCCATAGCGCTCAGCAAAATCTGTGATCTGCTTGAGCGGAGTCAGCACACGGTTGTCGAGTGTGAAGAGCGTTACCAACGCCGCGGAAGCACAGATCGCGAAAGCCAGGAGCATCATCAGGCCATAGTTGCCCGGCAGGCTGAGCACGTTGCTGATGGGCACTTTAGCACCCGCGCCAGCGCTATAAGCCAGAATCAAGACTGTGAACAACGCGACCGCATCCAATACGATCACTCGCCACAAAAGGGTCGAATTCAAACGACCTTTCATACTCACCTTCATCCTTTCAAATCACCGGAACGGGAAACGTCTCAGTCAATTTCTTCAAATCCAAAGCCAGAGCCAGACGGTCATCATGCCGCAGAAGACCGCAGCAATGGTGCATATCCCGCGGAACGCCTTCCAGCACCAGAGGTTCTGCCGTGGTATAGGTACCGACCACTTCATCGGCAGCAATGCCAATGCGCAAAGTATCTGCCGCGCCCGTGCCGGGCAGGCTTGCCACAACCACGTGTTTCGGGAGCAGATCAGAGCGGCGGCCTTCAGTCACCGCGATGTCCACCACCGGAATGATGGCACCGCGCAGATTGAAAATGCCCATCAGGAAATTGGGGCCCAGCGGAATGCGCGTGAGCCGCGGCCATTCCACAACTTCGTCCACGTCCAGCACCGAGAAACAAAACCGCTCACGGCCGGCGCGGAACACGCAATATTGGCGCAACTCCTCCAGGGATGGTTCAAGCAGCGCTTCAGTGACGACCTGCGACAGCACTTCAAGCTGTTCCGCTGCAGGCACCACGGGGTCGGGTTGTCGTGAGTCTTCCATCAATCTAATTAGCGCCTACCAGGCGTACGACCGTGCCAAGAAGCTCTTCCCGCGTGAACGGCTTAGTCACGTAGCCATCGGCGCCCTGCTGTTGGGCCCAAAATTTGTCACTGTCAGTGTTTTTCGAGCTCACCATGACCACGGGAATGCGACCGTATTCAGCATGGCCCTTCAACTCGCGACAGGCCTGAAACCCATTGCGCTCCGGCATTACAACGTCAAGCAGGATCAAATTCGGGCGTTCCCGCTCGATCATTTGCTCCAGCCGGCGAGGATCGTTCGTCGCCACAGACTTGTAACCGGCGCCATCCAGGACGGCTTGCATCAGCCGGATTTCAGCCGGTGAATCGTCAACGATGAGAATCTTCTTCAAGCTTCGGACCTTATGCGTGGAAATATCCTCTGCGAGTAAGTGCAATCTGCTGGCCAGAGATGGCCAGTTGTAAGTGTTTGAAATTGCGCTAGTTACTTATTCCCGCAGGAGATGTGCGCTAAGCCTGAGACGGGCTGTGTCTCATGGTGAGACGGTTACTGAATGAAACAGCCGATTAAGCAGGTAGCTTGATCAGCCGGAAAGCTTTCCGGCTTCTTCAATCAACGAGAGCAGGCGCTTGGTGGTGGCGGCCAGGTTCACAGCAGCATCAATATTGCTGGCCTCCTTGGCCGCGGAAACCTGCGCTTCCATTTCCTTCACCTGCTGGCGGGCCAATTCGAGCGCCACAGTCACATCCGTGGGCTCGCCCTTGCGGTGCCGCTCCATGCAGACGTGAAGAATTGTGCGGGCAGCAACCGTGCGCTGCAGGGAACGGGCCATTTCACTATCGCCCTCGATGAATGCTTGCGCCTCCCATGTGGCAATCAGCAGTTTGCATCCAGCCAGCGTGATGGCCGAAACGCTGGGACTGTTTTTAGGTGGCACCGCTGAGAGCTGCTCCGTAATGTCAGCCACACAGCGCGAGAGGTAATCGTCTTCTTCCGAAAGCGCTTCTTCCGGAACCGGGCGCGTTGGTAAGGTTTCAGGCTCATGCTTAACCGCGACCGGAGCATCTCCGATTTGCATTAGGAGCGGATCGGTTGATTTTTTTCCGCCTCTCGCAGCTTGAGGCACCGAAATTTGTTCTGCGTGGCTGAAAGCTTCCGGCACAGGTTCCTGGGCAGGAGCCACCTGCACTTCGGGCGGCAGGGGCGCCTGCTCCGTCTGCTGCAAAACAGGCACTGCCTCCTCGTGTTGAGAACCGGAGCCGGTTGTGGTCGTTACCTGCGCCGTCTTCGCAGTGCGAGCATCATTCAAGGTGGTCTGCAGGATGTGGCGAAGCAAGATCAATTGCAGAAATGAGGAACCGCCGGAATACGGCGCCCGAAAAGGCGTTTTCCACTGGTGCACCACGTGGCGCACCTGATCCAGGGACTCGCTCTCCGTCAAACCAGCTTCGCGGCAATCGATGCTTGCGTATCCCATCTGTTCAAGTTCATTTACCGCCTCCCGAATCGCATGCAGGTCAAGGTGCATAGCCTTGAAAAAGGCGCGGCGGGCGCGGAAGTTGAAGCGGGTAAACGCGACCAGTAAGCCAGGCGAGAAGTACTGATCGCCTACAGCGAGTTTCAACTCGCGAACCTCCATCAGAGCGCCGGAATTCTGAAGATCTTCAAGGCTGTTGCACTCGTTCAGGAGCTCAAGTTTGTCATCCAGCCCTGGGGCCCAGTCGGGATAGCTTTCCGGAGATGGTCCCAGGACCGGTTCGAGAACCTTCGCCACCTCATCCAGCGTAAGCTGCTGTTCGGTCATGCCGTGAGGAGCGCAGTGAGCGAAGTACTGGACTAGAAGAAAGTCGAGCTTTTCTTTGTCCGCCTCAGTTTTCTGCGCGCGTTCAAGATGGCGAACGATGAGATAACGCAGATTTTCTTCATTCTGCAGCGCCGTGCTCTGCAGGAGCTGCCGCAATTGCCACACCTGAATGTGGCTATCCATTTGATCAAACCACTGCCGGACACACTCCATGACCTCCGGCTCTGGCCGGTCGGCTGAGTCTTCCAGCTCAGAACATGGCGGCATGCCGAGTTCATAAGTGGAATCAAGCTCGGCATAGACGCTGTGTAGGCGCCGCGCAACACGCCAGAAGTCGGCAGCCTGCTCAATGTTCAGTGTGGCAGAGGACATGGTCTATTTTGGAAAACTCAAAAGAGACTCTAGAGCAAGACCAGCGCCAAAGGGGAGATGACCTAAGTAGCTGATTCAGAAAGCGCCGTTTAGTGGCGGCGAGAAGCGCTCGTCTCATGATGAAACACGGTGTCTCAGCCAGAAGGTCTTAAGACGCTGCGGACGAGCTCCTCCCCTGGCCGATGTTATAGCGCTTGAGCTTGCGGTATAGAGTCGCGCGGCTGATGCCGAGCATCTTGCGCGCCCGTGACTTGTCACCTTGTACCTGCTCGAAGACGCGCTCAATAGTGGCGCGCTCCAACTCTTCAAGGTCAGTGGCCGAACCCGCGGGTTTTCCTGGTACAAGCACATCCTTTTCTGCGAACCCGGCGGCTTCCATCGACGGAGACTCCGTCCGAACTGCAGGAGGAAGATCGTGCAAATCAATGCTATCCGGCCCGCCAAGTGCGATTGCGCGCTCAATGCAGTTTTCCAGTTCGCGCACGTTGCCCGGCCACTCGTATTGCAGCATCGCCTTCATCGCGGCGGAGGTGACCGTAATGCTCCTGCCCGGCGCGAGCTTGTCAAGGAAGTAATGGACAAGGGCTGCTATGTCAGACTTGCGCTCACGCAACGCCGGCAGATGCAGAGTAACCACGTTCAAGCGGAAATAGAGGTCCTTGCGGAATTTGCCTTCCTTGTAAGCCGTTTCCAGATCGCGGTTTGTGGCAGCGATAACGCGGATATCAACCTTCACTTTCTGATTGCTGCCGACAGGACGAACCTCTTTTTCCTGCAAGACCCGCAATAGCTTGGCTTGCATTTCCATCGACAGCTCGCCAATCTCATCCAGCAGAATGGTGCCGCCGTTGGCTGTCTGGAAAAGACCTTCTTTTGATTTGAGAGCTCCGGTGAATGCACCTTTCTCGTAGCCGAAGAGCTCGCTTTCAACCAGCGTGGGAACAAGGGAACCGCAATCCACAGCGACAAAGGGCTTTTTGGCGTACGTGCCGCGGAAGTGAATGGCACGGGCAACCAGCTCTTTTCCCGTGCCGCTCTCGCCTGTAATCAAGACGGGAGTGCGCGTCTCTTTGAGGCGCGCCACCATTCGCAGCACATCCTGGATTTTTGACGATGAGCCAACGATGCCGTGAAGTTCCAGCTCCGCGCTCACACGATCGCGCAGAAACTGATTTTCAGCCACCAAAGTCACCTTCTCCTGCATGCGCTGGAGCAGGAGTTTGAGCTCTTCCACACGAAATGGCTTGGTGATGTAGTCATAGGCGCCCAGACGCATGGCCTGCACGGCGGTCTCAATGGAACCGTGGCCGGTCATGATAGCGATCTCACAGCGCGGAAACAGCTCCTTCAATCGGGGCATGAATTCGAGCCCTGTCATGTTCGGCATCAGGAGGTCGCAGAGAACAATATCGGGAGCGGCGGTTTCCAGGACGGCCAGTGCGGCTTCGGCGCTTTCCGCTTCCCTGCATTCAAAGCCCAGTGACGCGCCCACGGTCATGCAGAGCTTGCGAATGCTCTGATGATCGTCAACGATCAGAAAACGTGTTTTAGGTGCGTCCAGCATCGGATAGGCCTACTTCGGTTTGCCAAAAAGCCTTTCTACGGTGGCAATCAGTTCCTGAACGCGAAATGGTTTCTCAATGTACGGAACTCCGGTGCGAACAAGAGCTTTCATTGTGTCTTCGTTGACGGTGTCCCCCGTAATGAAGAGGAGTCTGCCTTTAAGTTCAGGCTTGTGAGCGACAATCCACTCGTGCACGTCAGCTCCGCTCGCGCCGCCGGGAGTGCGCATATCAGAGATAATTCCGCCGAACTGGTTTCGGCCTTCCTGGAGCAGCCTGATTCCCTCCGCGGCAGAGTTTGCCGCGATGCACGAGTATCCGTTGCGCTCCAGCGCCATGCGCATAAAGTCCATGACAGACCGCTCGTCCTCAATGAGAAGAAGGGGCAGAAATCCGGTGGCGGCAGCAGCGCTTCTGTTCATTGCCGAGCCCCCGTGGCGATAGTCATGATTTTCAAATCGGCTTTGGTCTGCACCGGCAAACGCACACTGAAGGTGGCTCCCGGCGCGTCCTGGTTATTGGCGCATAGGATTTCACCTTCATGCTCGCGCACGATGCCATAGCAGATGCTCAAGCCCAGGCCGGTGCCCTGGCCAACTTCCTTGGTGGTAAAGAACGGATCGAAGATCCGTTCTGGGTGGCGGATACCCTCGCCGTTGTCGCGAAACAGCACTTCAACCCAGCCGCTATCGTGAATGGTTTCAATTTCAATGACGCCGGAGCGGCCGGTTGCATGGACGGCATCATAGGCGTTATTCAGGATGTTGAGGAAGACTTGTTGAAGCTGGTGCGAGTCTCCTATCAGCTCAGGAAGGCGCTCATCAAAATTCTCCACGATCTGAACGCCATGGTTGGAAAAATCGTAAGCGCGTAGGGCGATGGTCTTGCGCAAAATATCATTGATCTGAAGACGCTGCCGCTGCGGCGGGCGCTGACGCGCAAAACTGAGCAGGTTCTGCACAATTTCCTTCGTGCGCTGGGCTTCTTCAAGGATGACTTGCAGGTCTTTCCGCGCACTGCCCGGAACTTCAGGATTCTCCATCAGCAGGTCAGAAAATCCCATGATCGCGGTGAGCGGATTATTTACTTCATGGGCCACGCCGGAAACAAGCTGGCCAACTGCAGCCATTTTCTCGGTGTGCATCAACTTGGCCTGGATCATGGAAGCGTCCGTGATATCCGTCATGAGTACGACCACGCTGTTCACGTCAGAGCTTTCATCGCGCATGGGGCTGATGTTCACGGAAAACTTACCTTGGGAGCCATTGCCGCGGACAATCATCAGTTCCAGATTGTCCACCTGCATGCCGTGCAACGCGGTCTCAAAACCCTCGCGAAAAACTTGCTGGTGCGATGGCGAAATGATGCCGTCCAGCCTGTGCCCGACCAGCTCATTCTGCTGGAAGTGCCCGCTTTCATAACATCGCCGATTGGCATAGCTGATCAGGCCCGCCGTATCGGCCACCATGATCATGGTTTGCGTGTTGTTCAGGATTTTCCCCGTAAAGTCGCGCTCGCGCTGGAGCTGGGCCTGGAAGTTCTTGACCTCAGTTATATCCAGCAGCACGCCGCGGTATTGCAGGATGCGCTCCTGGCCGTCGCGAACCACAAAAGCGTTCTCCAGTGCATGGATCACAGAACCGTCACAGCGGCGCAGCGTGATCTCAAAGTTGCGAACGCTGCCCTCTTCCTCCAAACGCCGGAAGATCTCATCGCGCTGTTCGGCGGAAACGTAAACCTGGTGATTGAGATCGAGCTTGAGCACCTCGTCACGGCTGCCATAGCCAAGCATCCGAACCAACGCATCATTGACCTCAATGAAATGGCCTTCCGGGGAGGAAAAGAAGACGCCTTCCTGAACGTTGTCGAACAGTTCACGATAGCGCCGTTCCGCTTCACGACGGTCCGTGATGTCTTTGAGAACGTGAACAGTCTGTTGGCCTTCCTCAAGTGCGCCAGTCATGCGTGACGTGGAAACCAGATAGCTGCGCTCCAGGACTGGATGGAGATATTCGTCAGAACCATCCTGCTCCCGGCAAAATGGGCACGGCTCCGGCGAATCCGACGTTACCGGAGTGAGAGCGCGCATCTTAAGGCCGATCAACTCCGCCGGGCGGACGCCAATGAACTCGGCCAATGACCGATTGACCTTCAGTACCTGGTAATGCTCGTCGTGAACGACGATGAAATCGGAAATGGAATCGAAGATTTCCAGCCACTGACGACTCGATTGAGCGATCCGGGTGAAGAGCCGGGAGTTTTCCAGGGCCACGGATCCGTGAATGATCAGCGCCTGCAGCAGGTTGAGATCGCCGGGCGTGAGTTCATGACGCACGTCCGCCAACGCAAGAACGCCCAGCAGGTCGGCATCAGTCCCCTCCAGACGGACCAGAGTCGCGTTCTGCCATCCCAGAGCCGAAGCCAGTTCGCTTCCGAGAATCTGAATGCCGCTGCGGGCGATCTTGGCATCCCGGTGATGTTCGCCAAATTCGGAAAAGGCGGTGTTCAGTTTGCGCAGCAGCTCGCGTTCCGGCTTGTTCCCGAAGAACCCCACGCTTTCCACGGAATTGCCCTGCGCCAGCGCGAGAATTGCGCTTTGGGCGCCCATGATGGCGGCTACTCGCTCAGTAAAGTTTTTGACGAAATCCGGCAGGCGCAACACAGAGCCGAGATCCAGGGCCATTTCCATGAGATCTTCGGCGCGTTTTTTGTGCTGCTCAGAAAGCTGCAGGTTGCGCCCTGACTCAAGCGCCAAAGCAACGCCAGTCGAAAGAATCTTTGCCTGACGCACATCTTCCGGCGTTATGCGCCCCGATTTCTTGTTGACGAAAGCAAGGATTCCCAGAGGGTAATTGTCACTGTTGCACAGCGGAATCGCGAGATACTGGCGGGCTTTGGCATCCCACTTCAATAGCTGCGCCTTCTCTGGTACGGGCAGCACGGTGATGTCTTCAGTCAGAAAATGCTCACGGCTTTCCAGCACCCGCCGGGCAAGGACGGAAACATCCATCTCGACCCGAGCGCCGGCCGGACTCCCGGAACTCCAGCGCAAGGGGCACCCTCCCGGCTCCGCGGCAGCAACGAAAGCGCGTTCAAAGCCCAGCATAGAGCCGGCGCGAACGAGGAAATTTTCAAAGAACAAATCCAGCCGGGAGGCATGGCCGAGATCAGCATAAAGCTGCAGCAGCTGGTCAAAATTTTCTCCACCAGCACCGTGGAGAGCCGCCAATTCCAGGTTCTCCAGCGTCATTTTCGCGCTGTTGCCCAGCACGGTGAAGGCAGAAAGCTCGGCTGGCGAAAAGACAGTTCGGCGAACCAGAAGCAGCGCGGCAGCCGAGTGTCTGGTAACCAGAGGCAAAGCCAGACCATGTCCGGCGTGCTCCACCCCGCCGTCCCGATAAGAAAAGCGGAAGTTTAACAGCCGGTTCTGCTCGATGGCCTGGGAGGCGAAAGACGTGGCATGCGATAGCAGCGCAGAGCTGCCTGGCCCTTCCTTCGATGCGGCGGACACAGCTTCCAGCGAGTAGGCTTCGCCTTGCCGGGCCAGAATGCCGGAAAGCGCGGCAACAAAGACCTTGCGTGCTGTTTCAGCAATAAATTCCTTTAAGACCGCTTCGTTAACGCCGACTGCAGGCAATTGCCCACAGGCTTCCAGAACTTTCTCTATGGGAGAGGCCTTTGCAGGCGCACGTCCGCGGGCCGCGGGTTTTCTTCTCTGCTTCACTGCTGGGTAAGTCGTGAAGGTACTCTGTAATCTCAATTTGAGTCAATAAGGAAAACGGGAGGTAGGCATCCGACCGTGAAACACCTGAGATGTCTCAGCGTGAGACGCACAAGTCTTGAAATCCAATAGCTTTGAGACGACAGCAACCACCAAGATCGGCTCTCCCGCCGAACCTGCCCAAGGCAAACACAGTCATCCTTTTGTGTAAGTTTAGCGGTTTCATGTACTTAGACGGTACATGGTACGAAGGTGCTATGCCTGACCGGGCATGGCAGTGACATTGCACTTTCAACGGCAGGAATTTCTCTGCTTACCCGCTGAGTGACGGATTGCCGTCTGCGGGGGCAGACACGCCAGCCGCCTGAGTCTGACGCGGAAAGCGTGGAGGCGAGATAAAGATGAAACTTGGAAAAACGATCAGCGGAAAGCTGTACGCAGGATTCGCAGCAATTCTCTGCGTTGTGATGATCTGCTTCATGGCCGACATCTGGGCAGTCTGGCACGCGCGCAATACGGGGCAGACATACAGGGATGCTATCGCGATGGTGCAGCAGAGGTCCGAAATGGACCGGGCGATTAATGAAAACCGGTTGCACCTGCGCAATTTCCTGCTGAACGGAGACACACGAGAGTCGGATGGGCTGTTCAAAGGTCTGGGAGACGTTGAACAGCTGATTGCCAAGACGGAAGCCACCACCTCTTATCTGCGCGACCAGGACCGCGAACGCTCGAAGCAACTGCTGCATGATGTGCGCGAAATTGAAAAGGATTGGGCGGCCAACTTCGCCACGCCGCTCGTGGAAAAGCGGCGCCAGGTGGATGCTGGTAGTTCCACCATGGCCGAGCTTTCCATTGACTACCTGCAACACAATCCCGGTTCAGAACAGAAAAAAGAAGAAGAGCCCCTGCGCGAACTCGACTCGATCATGAGAACCGCGGTGGAGAATGCCAGCAGCTCCGACCGGATGGCGGGCACGATCATTGCGATCATTACTTCCAGCGGCCTGGCATTGATGCTGCTGATGGGCGGCTTTATCGCATGGAAGGTTTCCAAGTCAATCACCGACCCGCTGAATCAGTTGATTGGAGTGGCCGGACAGATTGCGAACACGGGCGATCTCGATTCAAAACTGCAGATCAACGGCGAAGATGAGGCCGCGCAATTATCAAGGGCATTTGAAAAGATGGTGCTCTACCTGCGCGAGATGGCAGGCCATTCCGAATCCATTGCAGGCGGCGACCTCTCCGTACAGATCAATCCCCGCTCCAACCGAGACACCCTGGGCCAGGCTTTCCGTGAAATGACCTACGGTCTTCGCAGCCTTGTCAGGAACGTGCGCGATAGCGCCTCGCAAGTGGCAAGCGGATCGAACCAGGTGGCGAGCGCGTCTGATGAATCCGCAAAGATCAGCGTGCAGGCCGCATCGGCGATCGACGAAGTCACCAGCACCATGCATGAGATGAGCATTAACGTGCAGAACATGGTCAAAAGCACGCAAATGCAGGCCTCCAACGTAAGCGAAACTTCCGCCTCCATCGACCAGATGGTGGCGTCAATTCAGCGCGTTGCGGATACCGCCAAAGTTCTGCTGGATATCTCACAGCGTTCTCGCGATGAGGTGCACAGCGGCATCAACACCATGGAAAAGGCAACCGACGGGCTGAGCCGCATCAATCACGCCATCACCTCTTCAGCCGAAATCATTTCCGCGCTTGGGCAGCGCGCCGACGATATCGGCAAGATCATCGAGGTCATTGATGATTTGGCAGAACAGACCAATCTGCTGGCGTTGAATGCGGCCATCGAGGCTGCTCGCGCTGGAGAGCACGGGCTCGGCTTCGCCGTAGTGGCCGATGAAGTGAGAAAGCTGGCGGAGAAATCGGCTCAGTCCACACGCGAAATCTCTGACTTGATCCAGAACATTCAGAAAGAAGCCCGTAAGGCCGTGGACAACATGGAAAAGAGCACCAACATTGTAGACGAAGGGATTTCGCTGGGCAGCGACCTGAGCAGCGCGCTGAAGAAAATTTCCAAGGTAGTCTCCGAGGTTTACAAGTTCGCGCAGGAAATCGGCGCGGCGACGACCGAGCAATCGCACGGATCGGCGCAGATTGCCAAAGCCACCACGCGGCTGAACGAAATTACCCACGAAATCAACTCGTCCGTCGAAGAGCAGGCCTCGGGAGCACAGGCTGTGGTGCGGGCGATGGAGAAGATGCGCGAACTGGTGCAACGCTCGTCTTCCGGCTCAACAGAGCTGGCGGCATCCGCCGAGCAGATGTCAAAGATGTCACGCATGATGCTGGAGACGATGGACCGTTTCATTCTGGAGGCTGCAGCGAACGGCAACGGCCGCAACGGCGCGGCGCACGGGCACGAGCAAAAGAGAGCGCAGATGCACGAGCCGGAATACGCAGTGGCGGGCGAGTACAACTAACGGAGACACCATGGCGCGTGAGTTACATCTGGTCGGGTTCCGTATAGGGCGGGAGACTTTCGGAGTTCCCATTGCTCTGGTGCACGAGATCGTCCGCGTACCAGACATTACAGCAGTCCCGGATTCTCCCGGCTATGTGGAAGGCGTGATCAACCTGCGGGGCAAGATTGTCTCCGTCATCGACCTGAGAAAGCGGTTTGGGGAGAAGGAAATTACACGTAATAAGAAAAACCGCATTCTGGTAACTGAGACTGACGGGAAGATGGTTGGGCTGATCGTGGACGCGGCATCGGAGGTCATGAAGGTGCCGGAGAGTGAGGTGGAACCTCCACCGCCGGTATTTGATGAGGCTGACGTGAACTACGTCACCGGACTGGGGAAGCTGCACGGGCGCCTGATCATTCTGATCGATTTGAGCAAAGTATTGCAGAAAGGTGAATTGCGGCGGCTGGATGAGTTCACTCCAGACAGCAATGCCGCACCAGCGGAAGCGCAAGGGATTCCGCTGTAACGCGCAAGAGCAGCAAGGCAGAGAAAGTCTTACGGGGAACGATGGGCACACCAACGACACCAGTTCAGATCACGGACGCAGAATACAAGCTGCTGCAAACGCTCGTTTATCAGGAATGCGGCATGTATTTCGACGAGAGGCGAGCGCACTTCCTGCAGGACCGGTTGCAACGCAGGCTTAGAGCGTGCAGCCTGGACAGCTTCTATGGCTACTATCGCCTGCTCACAAGTCACGGCGGCAAAGCTGAAATGGCGGCCCTTGTAGAGAATTTGACCGTCAATGAAACCAGTTTCTTCCGAAACAAGCCCCAACTGGAGCTTTTCCAAAAGAACACGCTCGAAGAACTGTTGCATCGGAAGCAGGCGCGCCGGGATTGGACGCTGCGCATGTGGAGCGCCGGCTGTTCCACCGGACAGGAACCGTACACCATGGCCATGCTGGTATGCGATGCGCTGGCCTACTATTACCTCCGCAACCCGCTTCCCTTCGAAATGCCCAGCCCCAAACCTCTCATTCCTCCGCCATGGAAGGTGGAAATTCTGGCTTCGGATATCAATTACAGCGTTCTTCGCGCAGCCCAGGAGGCAGTTTATTCAGAAACGCAGATGGAAGCTGTGGATTATGCTGCGCGTCTCCGCTACTTCGACAAAGCGGGCGACCGGTATGCCATCAAAAGGCCGCTCAAAGAACTGGTCCATTTTGACTTTCATAATCTCAAGACCGAATTTCTTCCGCAGCGCAATGATGTGATCTTCTGCCGCAACGTAATGATCTATTTCGATGAGGCGGAGCAGAAGCGGCTGGTGGACAAGTTTTATCGCTGCCTGAATCCCGAAGGATACCTGTTTATTGGTCACGCGGAGAGCCTCTTTGGGCTGTCCGATCGCTACAAGATGATTCATCAGAATAACGGGACCGCGTATCAGAGAATCGAGGTGGCAAGTTGAACTTTTTCTCTGATGAGCGGGCGGCGGAGATGCGTGAGCTCTTTTTTGAGAGCGCCACGGAACTGCTGCAGTCGCTCAACGAGAACGGCCTCGAACTGGAGAAGCATCCTGAAGACACAGAGATCCTTCGCCAGGTGCGCCGGATTGTGCATACGCTTAAGGGCGACTCGGCGGCATGTGGCTTCCAGGAGTTGAGCGAACTGGCTCACATGCTGGAAGACGCGCTGACTCCGGAGATCGCGGAGCTGGCAAAAGCATCTCTTGCCGATGTGGTGCTGATGGCCGCGGATACGTTCAGCTCCATGATTTCCGCGTATCGCGGGAACCTGCAGGCGCCCGCGGGTAACGAACTGCTGGAACAAATCCAGGCGCTGACGCGAAATCACACAACGAGCCTGCCTTACAAGCTTCAGGCGCGCTTTACCTGGAGCGAATACGAGGAGTTGGCCGCTCACGCCGCATTGCAGCGTGGAGAGCACGTTTTCAATCTGGCTTTCAGCATTGATCCTGCATGCCCGATGCGCGCGGCAGCGTTGCAAGTGATCCGTAACGTGCTAACGGAATGCGGGCAGGTTCTAGCGATTGTCCCCGACCAGAACACGCTGACCCAGGACGTGGACGTTGTGGAGGCTTTGGTCGCGACCACCAGAACGCGTGAGTGGGTGGAGCGCAAGTGCCGGATTCCGTCTGTGGTGGGCGAGCTTCTGCTGAAAGAAGCAGATCGGAATGCAGAGGCCGAATTGCCAAAAGACATCGTTGAGCACGCTACTGACGCGCTGGAACAGGAGCAGACGGAGCCGCGAGTCAACGCAGACGAACTACAGCAAGAGGCAATCGTACCCCCGAACGCGGGCGGGCAGGAGCCGACGGGAGCGAGCTTCTCACAATTGGAAAACCTGCTGCGTGTGGACGCGGAACGAATCGACGCGGTGCTCAATCTGGTGGGCGAACTGATTATTGCGAAGAGCATGCTGCATCAGACGGTGGCGGAATTTGACAAGCGCTTTCCCAAGGACCCGCTGAAAATGCGGTTCGCCGACGCCATGGCATTTCAGGCCCGCGTGTTGAATGACCTGCAGAAATCGGTGATGAAGATCCGCATGGTGCCGGTGGAGCATCTGTTTCGGCGCTTCCCTCGCGTAGTGCGCGATGTGGCAAAATCCTGCGGCAAAGACGTGAACCTTGTGGTCACCGGCCAGGACACGGATCTCGACAAAAGCATTCTTGACATGCTGGCCGAGCCGCTGGCGCATCTGGTGCGTAATTCAGTAGACCATGGCATTGAATCACCCGAAGAGCGTTTACAGGCCGGCAAGTCCGCTCAGGGAACGGTGAAGCTGGCCGCCTATCATCAAGGCAATCAAATTGTGATCGAAGTATCTGACGATGGCCGCGGAATCGACCGTAACCGCCTGGTCGCAAAAGCGATTGAAAAGGAAATCATCACCCAGGCCGTTGCCGGTGAGATGACGGAAGAGGAAGCGCTGCAGTTGATTTTCCATCCCGGATTGAGTACTGCCGAGCAGGTGACCTCAATTTCCGGCCGAGGCGTCGGCATGGACGTGGTGAAATCTGTGCTCGACCGGCTAAAAGGAAACATCAGCATCCGCACAGAGGAGACCAGAGGCACAACGTTTTATTTACGCGTGCCGCTGACACTGGCGATCATTAAGGCGCTCCTGTTCCGCGTTGGACCGCGAATGTATGCGGTGCCTCTTGCGTCAGTTGTGGAAATTACCCGTGCTACGCAAAGCGAGATTCATCGTGTTGAAAACCATGATGTGATCCGGTTGCGAGATGAAATCCTGACACTGGTGCATTTGCAGGCGCTGGCGAGGCAGCCGGCCACCACAAAGAAGATGTTTGTGGTCGTGGTCTCACTGGGAGACAGAAAATTCGGCCTGGTGGTGGACCGGATGGTGGGAGAAGAAGAACTGGTCATCAAGGCGCTGGACGATCATCTGGTGGCGACTGACCTGGTGAGCGGCGCGTCTATTTTGGGCGATGGAACGGTGGTGCTGATCCTGAACATCGCATCGGTGATTTCGCGAGGCGGACGAATGCAGTTGGCCATGGGAGCAACAGCGTGAGTAACAGAATCAGAGTTCTGGTGGTGGACGATTCGGCGCTGATGCGCAAACTTATTCCGCAGATCCTGGCGCGAGACAACACCATCGAAGTGGTGGGCACTGCCATGGACGGCGCGTTCGGGTTGAGGAAAATTGAGGACTTGCGCCCGGACGTGGTGACCTTGGATCTGGAAATGCCTCGCATGGATGGCATGGAAATGCTGCGGCAGATCACCAGGAAACATGGGCTCCCCGTGATCATTGTGAGCGCGCTCAGCACGGAAGGCGCGAGCGCGACGTTCAAGGCGCTGGCGCTGGGCGCGGTTGACTTTGTGGCCAAGCCGCGCGACGCAGTTTCAGCACACATGGATGAGATTGCCCAGGACCTGATCCGCAAGATTAAGATCGCGTCCAAGACCAAGGCGAAGAACGCGGCACGTCCCGCCCTGCTAGATCGTCCAAAACCGCAGAAGCCGGCTAACAGAACGCGGCGCGAGCCGACAAAGATTGTGGTGATCGGCGTCTCCACAGGCGGCCCATACGCGCTGCAGTATGTGCTGTCGCAACTGCCGGGCGATTTTCCTGGGTCGATCGTGATTGTGCAACACATGCCTGAAGGATTTACCGAGCTGTTCTCAAGACGGCTGAATGAGTGCTGCGCCATCGATGTAAAGGAAGCGCAGTCAGGAGATCTGCTCCTGCCTGGACGCGCGCTGATCTGTCCCGGTGATCGCCACATCAAGCTGCGCCGAATGCCATTGGCGAACACCGTGGTGTTGTCCGACGAAGAGCGTGTCAACGGGCACAGGCCGTCTGCAGATGTTCTGTTTCGTTCCGCCGCTCTGGAATTTGGCAGTCGCACGATTGGCGTGATCATGACGGGCATGGGCGATGACGGTGCCGCAGGCATGGGGATGATCAAACACGCCGGCGGAATGACAATTGCGCAAACGGAAGATAGTTGCGTGGTGTTCGGCATGCCCAAAGCTGCCATCGAGCGCGGTTTTGCCTTGCGCGTGGTGTCGCTGGAGATGATGGCAAATGCGTTGGTCAACCATTGCAACCCGGAACGCAGTACCAAGGAAGAAAGAGTTCACTTGCAGTTGTGAGGAGAGAGAAGTATGGAAACGTTCCCTTTTCTATTACGTAAGGACGGCAAACCGATCCGCTACCTGGTAGTGGACGATTCAGTGTTCGCGCGCAAGAATGTGGCCAAAATGGTGGAGAGTTTTGGCGGCCACATCGCGGGCGAAGCCGGTGATGGATGCACAGCCATCACGGAGTACGAGCGAATTACTCCGGACATGGTTTTGATGGACATAACCATGCCGCAGATGGAAGGCATTGAAGCCGCCGAGAAGATCGTTCGCGCGCACCCGGAAGCGCGGGTCGTTATGGTTTCATCGGTGGGATATCAGGAAAACATTGTCGCGGCCTTGCAAAAAGGCGCGCGCCATTTCGTGCAGAAGCCGGTGAAGGCGGAAATCCTCTACGAAGTTATCAAGTACGTAATGGGCGATGACGCAGTGATTACCGCGGCCGCAATGCAGGGGAATTAATCCATGCGCATGGAACTGATTCAGCCGTTTATCAACGCCGCGGATGCGGTGCTGGCGCAAACGCTGCAATCGCCGACAAGCATCGGCGACGTCACCATGGAAGAAGAAGCATACCGCCGCAAAGGCGTAGCGTCTTTAGTGACCGTGAACGGCGACATCGAAGGCCGCATCATCTTTGACATGGATCCCGAAACAGCGGCCAAAGTGGCAAGCCATCTGGCGGGTTCTCCCATGCCGGCCAGCGATGAAATGGCCCGTGAGACCGTGTGCGAGCTTGCCAACATGGTGATCGGCAGCGCAATTACAACGCTCAACGATCAGGGATTCCAGTTCAAGATCAACCCTCCTGTAGTCCATTCGGAGGCTCTGGGCGAAAAGAGCAACGAAGAACAGGAAGCACTCGTCATGTGCTTTGACAGCGCTGGCAGCCGTGTTTTCATGAATGTGGCCATGCGTTATAACAGTCGCCGAAAAGCAGATCGCGGATGAACCTTGATGCCGGAAGTCCGACTTCCGACTAGGACATTGAAGAAAGAAATCCTGCAAGATACTGACTCTGCCGCTCACTGTCAGTTGGGCCGATCCTCAGAGCAAACTTTCACCCTAACCTTGTTCGTCCTTCAAATCGCGAAATGCAGCGCGATGCTGCTGCACCAGGCGGTCCAGTTGCGAGTGCAGCATGGTAACGGAATCAAATAAAGTCTGGATGCCTCCGCTTCCCCATGTCAATTGCTGGTCCTGAAGATCGCGGCAAAGGTCGCGGATAATCTGAGCAAATCGGCGGATGCGCTCGGCGGCAAGGAACGAAGCCAGCGCTTCCTTTTTGTGGCTTTGGGCGATGTGCAGTTCATTCACAGTCCACGCTGTCATGCGCATCTCATCCAGCGCCTGGCGAAATTCGCTGAGCGCAGCCAGATCACTGAGCGGAGCCGTCTGAAGCTGGCGCTCCAGCAGGCGCATGTCTTCAGTGAATTGCCGCAACGCGGCAGCGATAACGAATCCGGCATCTGCCATAATTTCACCTTGCAACCTATTTTGATGCCCGCTCCAGCAGGAACGAACACCTTTCACGGCAGAAAGGTGACCAATGTCAGCAACGGCCTAAGGTAATCAGTGATTTTCCTGTTTATATCGTGTAGCGATATAACCCTTTGCTTGCGTCGTCAGTCCACAAATTGTTTCAGAGCGCTGTATCCGGCAACCAGCGTCTCCGGCGCCTTCACTTTGCGGCCGGAGAGCAGGCTCTTCAATTCCAGCGCATTCACCGCTGCCTGGCCTTTGTAATGATTGTTCGTAATCGCGAACGTCTTTTCTGACTTTTGTTCCACGCTGCGAATCTTTTCCGCCCAGGGTTCCAACTCTTCGGGCTTGTAAAGATAGTCATAGCGGTCGTTGCGATTGTCCGCCTGAAACCATTCTTTATAATTGCGACCATGCAGCCGCACATAGCCCACGGGCGAAGTCACGTGCGCTGTGGCGCGTATGGATGCGCCCAGACGTGGCAGGTCTATATTGCAGAACCCAACACCCTGCTCCGCGAGCCGCGCCAGCAGGTCAGCGTCATTCCAACTGGCATGGCGAATCTCCAGCACCAGAGGGTATTCCGCAAATTTGGCAATCAGCTTGAACAGATAGTCGCGCGTATCGTCAGCGTTTTTGAACGAAATAGGAAACTGCATCAGCACCGCGCCAAGCTTCCCTTCTGAAGCAATTGAATTCAGACCTTCGCGCGCCATCTTCTCCTCTTCAGCAGAGACAGTAAGATTGAAGGGCGATGGCGGCTTGGCCCCGCGGGGACAATGCGTGAATCCCTGATAGAGCTTGGCCGTAAACAGAAAGCCGGGATTCACCGCGTTCACCTTCCTGCACCAGTCGCGCCCAACCTTCGGGCGAATGTGTCCGTAAAAGCTGGTGTTGATCTCGCAGCAATCGAAGAATTCCGCCAGGTACTCAAGCGGATGAATTTTCCTTTTTTTCAAATCGGCAGGATAGACGGGCCCCTCCCAGTCTTTGTAGGAAAAACCGGCCGTGCCGATGTACAGCGACATTCCCCCGTTTTATCGCACCGCCATCGCGGCCAGCAACTGTTTGCTGGTCGCATCCAGGCTGGTGAACTCCATGCCGTACTGCAATTTGTGAATGCCGCGCACAACGGCGTGCACGGTGATTTCCCTGCTCGATCCGGGCAGCGTAAATTGCAGTTCCAGCTTTTCGTCAACCGGGATCTCCGCCGGAATAAACACGGCAATGCCGTCCTGGCAGATATTCCTGGCATACCCGGGTACCAGTTTTTTCTCGCCCTTCTTCAGGTAACGCCAGACCTTCACGTGCATGCTGATCTTGGCTCTGTGTGAACGGCGAGCTTTGCGCGGCGGCCGAAGAGATACGGCCATACTAGTTACTTGCGTTAACATACTGCCAAACTCCTCTTGCTGTACTACTCCGGGCTGCGACCATCCCTACGGCATCCGTCACCTTACAGCCCTTCTGCGTAAGAGCAGTTTGCACCAAAAGGTCATTGCACCAAAGTTACGGGGGTAACCCCCACAAGGGGCCATCCTGCCAAGCCATTGTCCGGCCTGGCTCAGCCTTTCAGTGAAGCAATGTCAATCACAAACCTGTACTTCACGTCGCTTTTCAGCATGCGCTCGTACGCCTGGTTGATCTGCTGAATGGGAATGATCTCGATATCAGACGTAATGCCGTGCTGCGCGCAAAAATCCAGCATCTCCTGCGTCTCGGCGATGCCGCCGATCAACGAGCCCGCGAACTGCCGCCGCTTCATGATCAGGCTGAACACCTGTACCGGCAGCGGCTCGGGCGACGCGCCCACCATGCAGAGCGTCCCATCGCGCTTGAGCAGTTGCAGGTACGCATCTACATTGTGGTGCGCGGAGACCGTATCCAGGATGAAGTCAAAGCTGTTGAGCTGCTGGTCCATTTCTTTTTGGTTCTTTGAGACCACCACCTCGCTTGCGCCCAGCCGGCGCGCGTCATCTTTCTTGTTGGGCGAAGTCGTAAATAACGTGACGTCCGCCCCCATTGCGTGCGCCAGCTTGATGGACATATGACCCAAACCGCCCAGCCCGACGACTCCCACCTTCTGTCCTTTGCCAACCTTCCAATGGCGCAGTGGTGAATAGGTAGTAATGCCGGCACAGAGCAGCGGAGCAACTGCGGGCAGATTGAGATTGGTGGGAACATGCAGAACAAAATCCTGGTCAACCACAATCTTGTCGGAGTAGCCGCCGTAGGTCACGCCGCCCAGGTGCTTATCTTCCCCGTTGTAAGTGCCCACAAAGCCAACTTCGCAATATTGCTCCAGCCCGTCGCGGCAGCTCGCACAGGTGCGGCAGGAATCCACTATGCACCCGACGCCCGCAAGATCGCCGGGTTTAAAACCTTTCACCTGCTCTCCTACGTTCGTCACGCGCCCGACGATTTCATGTCCCGGCACGCAGGGATAAATGGTGTTCTGCCACTCGTTGCGCACCGTGTGCAGATCAGAGTGGCAGACTCCGCAATAAAGAATTTCAATTTGAATATCGCGTGGCCCGGGTTCCCGGCGCTGGAAGGAAAACGGGGCCAGCGTGGGTTTGGCTGAACTCGCGGCATAGCCAACGGTCTGAGTGGTGGCAGGAGTTGCGACTGTAGTGTTGCTCAATGGAACTCTCCTCAATCAATGGTCTTCACCGGATTATTTGAAGTTGGATGTCAGGCAGCAGCGCTCCGATTCACGCCTGCTCTGAAATTCGTTGCGAGAGTAGCGGGTATCCTGCCGCTCACGGCCTGTTATCTCTCCGCGTCTCCGCGCCTCGCGGTGAGCTGGATTCTTATCAGCGCAAATCAGCGGCAGCCGCGTCATCAGCGGTACGATTTTTGCAATCGCTGTTCCAACTTGTCTCTCACGGCCGGCCATTCCGTCGCCACAATCGAATATCGCACCGAATCGCGCGCAATAAAATCCGCCGCCATGCGATGCGCGCGCAAAATGCCCTCCATCTTTCCCCCGATGCGCTCGATCGCGGCGCGTGATCGCTGGTTGCGCACATCCGTGTGCAGGCAGACGCGAAATACCCTCCAGGTTTCAAAGGCGTAGGTCAACATCAACAGCTTGGATTCAGTGTTCGCAGGCGTGCGGATGGCCGAATGCGCCAGCCACGTGTAGCCGATCTCACACGCATCGGGAGTCTGGCGCCCGTGCAGAGCATGTCCCGCAGGCCAGGGCCAGCGCTCGAGATTAAAAAATCGCGTGGTTCCGATGACAGCGCCGGTCGAGTTGTTCACAATCACAAACGGCAGCGCGGTTCCGGCATCTCTCCACGCAAGCGCCGTCTCGATGTACGCTCGCGCCTCCTCCTCGCCCTGCGGAACCGGGCTCCAGCGATACAGCTCGGGATCTCCCGCCGATGCCTCGGCCAATGCAGCCGCGTGCTTCAGTTCCAGGGGGTCGAGATGAATTTGTTTGCCTTGAAAAACTATGTGTTCCATTCTCATACGCTCATCGGTTGTATACGCAGAGGAATATTATGCTCCGAAGTAGGAATAGATCTTCCATTCAGAACCCACAAGATGTTTGCGGACCTACAGCACGCATCCCAAATTCCTTCCCGCGTCTCCGCGCCTCCGCGGTGACTTCCATCTTTATCAGCGCAATCAGTATCATCCGTGTGATAAGCGGTAAGATTTTTCCACCCGCCGCAGAGGCTGGCACTGACGCTCGAGCACCCCGCTATAATCTTCAAATGTTGGACTCGCGTCTCCTCGTCTTATTTCTCGCTGCGGCCACCCTCCTTGCTGTGACTCCCGGTCCGGGAATCTTCTATGTCCTTACCCGCACGCTCGCCGGAGGAAAGCATGAAGGCATGCTTTCGGCTTTTGGCACGTTTGGCGGCGGATTGATACACGTTGTGGCCGCCGGCCTCGGCTTGTCTGCTGTGTTGGCGGCATCGGCCACAGCATTCGCGGTGGTCAAGTACGCAGGAGCACTTTACCTCGTCTGGCTGGGATTCCGGATGATTCGCTCGCGAAACGTACCCATGAATAATGACGAGCCGTCCCAGGCCCGGAAAACCAATCACGCATTCCGGCAGGGTGTGGCCACAGAAGTTCTGAACCCCAAGACGGCCCTGTTCTTCCTCTCGTTCCTTCCCCAGTTCGTGAATCCAGCGCTGGGGCATTTAGTGGTGCAATTTCTGTTGCTTGGCGTTCTGTCAGTCTCGTTGAACACCACCGCTGACTTGCTCGTGGTCTCCTTCGCTGCCCCGCTCGGTACCCGGTTGCGATCAAGCTCGCGCTTCCGCCGCAATCAGAGAGTCGCCTCCGGCGTTGCCATGATGGGACTCGGAGCTTTTGTCGCGTTCGGTGAAAATAACTAGATTTCGGGTAGATGCCAACGATATCTGTGAAATGTCATCGATGGTTTCATTGCGGTGTGTCTCGCACCATTCACAGCATGGCAACAGGGCAAACAAAAGTTTTGGCTCGACAAGCTATTTGGGACCCGGGCCGTTCGCCTGAACTGACGATTGCGAGGACATCGGCGCAGCCTCAATGCGGTAGTGGATGGTGATGCGGGGTATCGCCGAACTGGGAGCGTGACCAGCAATGACTTGCGCATCGCGATCACCCAGTTGTCGTTTAAGCTGGCTCGGCGGGGGAGTCAATGGCCGAGGCGTTTTGGGCGGCGTCAACGCTTGCGCATACTCGCCTGGTTTCAGGTTCCCTTGAGGGATTGTCCAACTCGCGCGATAGCCGGCAAAGGCAGCAGCGATGTGCACTCCACCAGCCGGTGGCACGTTAATGGGAATGCGCACCCCAAGATCCGCCTGGGAGCCGGAGGTGGCTTTTGCGCCAGCTTTCGTGTTGGGAGCGGAGCCGGAACGTAAGTTGGCAGGCTTGGCTTCTGCGCGCTGATTTCCTACCTCGATTTCGAATGGTTCACGCGCTGGCGGAAAAGCGTTGCTGCTGGCGGTGGCGCCTTCAAAGATGATGACCAACCGCTGCTCGCCGGCATCGTAGAGTTTTTGCCATGAAGACCCGCCAAAACCGCCGCTCTCGCCTGCCCGTGTCCAGACCGTGCTTCCCTGTCCCTGGTTTCCATTTAGAGTAATTTGACCGGCACCGGAAGTTTCACCGAGCGGGACGTCGGCCCAGCTTCCGCTCACCTGACTACCCTGCAATGTTCCGTGGAACACGTTGGCGAAGGTCAGACCTTGGTCCACGCTCAGTCCCAGCCACCATACAGTGTTGCCGACCTGGCGAACATAGTAAGTGCCAGCGTCGTTGGCTGCCCACGCTCCGGTAAGTAGTGCCGTTAACTTGCGGATCGTGAAGTTCTGTACAAAGTCGATGGCGTAAATGGGGTGAATTTCCTGGTTCTGCGTGCTGGCGGTGTCCTCGTCGCAGTCGTGCTCCAGGCCGTGCCCGCAATCGAGGGTAAGAATTCCGGTGATTCTCACGCGGTCGCCGAACTTGGGCTTCCGTCCGAGAATCGCAGTGATGGTGCTGGAGCCGTCGGGACGGCCGGTATCAGAAAAATTCATCTGACCGCCAATGGGCCGGCCATTCAGCAGCACAGCCTGCGCGCCAAGCTGTTGCCAGCCAGGCAGCAGGAACTCTGGGTTGGCTTCATCCCCGCATTCCGTGGTGCCCCCGTACATGATGGATTCGAGATGGAGTTGGTTTTTCTGTCCCCGGTCGTTGCCGTTTTCCAGCTTGGCGCGGAAGTTGGAGGCATTCACGCCATGCCCTGTCTCCCAATCATTGCCGTCCCAAAAGCCATTTTGCGCATCCAGGTTGGCACGGTCCACGCTGATGTTGAAATCGATGTCGCCATCGGGCGGACTATCGTTCCCGTTAAGACAGATGAAAGTGGCATAGCTACGGTCCGCGTTGGCTGGATAGTTCACGTGCATGGGATCGGGATCGGGCGCGCCGGGAATAATCTTTAGGGGAAACAGTTGCAGCGTATCGGGGAAATGGGTTTGGACGATGTTTCCGAAGATTGCGACCGGCTTGCTTTTGGCGGGCTTCAAGTTGTCGAGCAGGGAGTGATCGCGCCAGGCATTCTGGTTCTTCTTGACCAGGTCAAACACGGCAAAGATGTCCGTTCCAATCAACGACGCAATCACAGGTGGGATATCAGGAGCAGAGGCCACATGGGCGATACGGGTCCAGGAACTGGCACCGAAACCGCCCGTCTCCGACTGGCGCTGGATCGAATTGGTGGAGACGGCAAGCGTAAGAGTTCCGGAATTCAGGATGGCGCCACGGGGAACATCGGCCCAATCTCCGCTGACCATGCCGTTTGAGATCTGTCCCTGAAAAACATTGGCGAAGCGGATCCCCCACTGCAGGTCGTTGACGCCGTTAGGCGAGTCCACGCTGAGTCCGGCCCACCAGAGTTCATGGCCGATCTGGCGAAGATAGTAAATAGCGCCGTCATTACCGGCCCACGTGCCACTGAGGTCAAGCCCGGCGCACTCACATTCGTTTTCGCCAGGCGGGAAGCCGGACGGAGTGGTGCAAACGCCAGTCGGACCCGCGCCGCTCGTAACGGGGCTGCAGACAGCGCCAGCGTTGGTGCAGCCAACCTGAGGATTACCTGTACACCGTTGAGCAAAAACTTGGCATGTTGCAAGTATTACGACGCTGAACATCGCAAGACTCTTTTGAGAGAACCGGATACGGCTTTGTTGACGGCTGCCGCTCGCCAGGTCTGTTGCCCACATCATCCACGCCTCCAAATAAGAGCGTTAACCGAGATCAATCACGCGAAGAGGTGATCAGTACCTGCCCCTGCCTCGCTGAACAGTTGTGAGGGAGTGTACCTTATTCCTTCTTGCATTCATTCTTTGCTGCATTCAGAACAATTACTGACTGAGTCAGGATGGCGCGCCCGTGTGTGCGTCACGCTGCTTTTTGCGGGAAGCTATTAAAGGCGATGGAGCGTTATGCTGGTTGGTGACGAAGTGCATTTCCTTGCTGCAGGCCTGCCACCGGAAGCAGGTAAATAGCTGTCAGCAATGCCAAGCAGCGTCGTTGCGCTACGGCAGGCTCCTGGCCACTCGAAATCCCATGATGCGGTCCCGAAAATCGGAAGGGTTCCGCTCGCGCGTGGCCGAACGAAGCAGCCATGCCGGATAGAGCCACGACCCGCCGCGATCTACGCGCATACATTTCCTAGTGCCATTCGGGCGAGGATCAGTTACTCCTTTTTCGTTGGCGTCGCCGTCGGTTGGCGCGGCGGCGTAGCTCTCGGCGTAACAGTCCTCAGTCCACTGCCAGATGTTCCCGACCATGTCGTAAAGTTGAAAGGCGTTTGCTGGCTTCTGCCCCACAGGGTGTGTCCGCCCGCCCGAATCATCTTTGTACCACGCGTGACTGGAAGCCTGGTTGTCATCATCTCCCCACCAGAACTTGGTCGTGGTTCCCGCCCGGGCGGCGTATTCCCACTCCGCTTCGCTGGGCAACCGGTACGGAGCTTCACGTGGGCCCCGCCGCACCTTGCCATTCAGCCATGCAACATAGGCCTGCGCGTCATCCCAGCTCACGCAGACCACCGGATCACGCTCGCTTTGCGTGAAACCAGGAGCCTGCCAGCTCAAACCTGGGTCTTTGTTCCATTTAAAGCTGTCACGGCCGCAGCCGTCACCGGAGGGATGATTTGTCTCACGCACGAATGCCGCGTACTCGCCGCGCGTGACATCGTATTTCCCAATCGCAAAGGAAGGCACAGTCACTTTGTGTTGCGGAGCCTCGTCCGCGACAGCGTCAAGACTTCCACCGTGGCCGGCAGCCCAGGATTTCTCGTCGCCTGGAGAACCCATAATGAATTGCCCGGCTGCAAGAACGACCATTTCAGGGCACTCAGAGCAGTCGCGAAAGACCGCACCCGACTTGCGAGCCGAAGTCTTCTTTCCCGAAACTGTCGCCTTTGACTGGTCATAGACTTCACGGACGGCATTAATCAGCGTGTGCGGCTCGTCAAACTGGATATATTCCGAGCTGTTGTGGGCGAAGATCTGTTTGGAGTTTGACGACAATGCAAGCCAGCGCGCCTGCGCCTGTGTGGTCTCCTGTTCGTACTTGAGGTGCTTCGGGGTGTCTGGAGGCTTCTTCTCCAGGTGTCCAACACCGTGGTTCCCGGACGTGAGCACGCGAATGGGTCTGGAACCAAAAGAACGCCGGTGTTGTTGCAGCCAGGCTTCATCTGACGGCGTTTGTTCCATCTCCGATGCATAAGCGTCATACATGGCTAGCTTCGTTTGCGCGATTTCCAATAGTTTGGCGTTCAATTCCGGAGACCACTCAGCTTCCGGCAAACCCCGGAAGAAGAACTGCTGAGCGCAGCTCGGTGCTGCCCGCCCCGGTCCTGCCGGTTGCGCGGCCAATGGCTTATGTTCGGCAATCAGATTTCGGCAAGCGCGCAAGTCCGGCGGGATTTGAGCGTGTCCTCGATGCGTTTCTTCTTGCATCGCCTTGGGTTCGAGGTCGTCTGGATCGGCATCATCCAGGACCAGCCCCGCAACCTCATCCATGTACAGATCGGCAAAGGTGCGCACGTTATTTCCGCCAAAGGCGCTGCCCACCAGAATGTAAGGGCCTGTAATGTGTGCACGATGGAGAGCAGTATGCAACTCCTTTGCGATACGCACGCTGGTACGCGGCATAGGGCCAGGATCGCTGAATCCCGTGCCGGCACGGTCGTAGCTGCAGGCGCGCGTCCATTGCGCGATTTGTGGTTGAACTTTCGACCAGGCGGGCGCCCAGTCTCCCCATCCTGAATCAAAGACGACTGCGGGCGACCCGCTCCCCATGCAGTAAAAATTCAGCCGAAATCCACCTACATCAACAAGCTGGCCAGGCCGCGCGTAAAGGATGTCGGCGGGAGCGCTGCTGTTTTTCGCTACTTCCTGACCAACGACCATGGTTGCGGAGATGAGCACTGCCAACAGGAATTCAGTTCTTGGTTGTTTCATTGTCGGCTCCTACAGGTGGCACGCCCAGTTGTCGCTACGCATTCGGCACGCGACCGTTTTGCGGGACCCTCCTTCGATCAAATACTGGCCGACGCACAGGGGTGAGACGTCTAAGATTGAAGAAGGTTACGGCACGATTCGGCTCCGATGCCTCAATAAAACGAAGGACGCCTACCCGTCGTGGCAGACCAGCCCTGGGCGGAAACGCTGTTCAAAATCGGGTGCGGGCTTCGGACGGAAATGTTACCCTAATAATGTCTCAGCGCGCCCGTAGCTCAGCTGGATAGAGCGATTGCCTCCGGAGCAATAGGTCGGGAGTTCGAATCTCTCCGGGCGCGCCAGTACGTCTTCCACTCGCCTACGATGCGGTTGCCTCTGTTTACCGCGGCTTGGTTCCCATCAACAACAATGCCCCAATCCGCTTGAAGTCCCGCAATTCAGCGGCATTCTTGAACCACTTGCCGGAATAATCTTCCGGAGTGGGGCTGCGGTCGGGAATGCGACGGGCCTCCACGTCAGTAAAGCCATGCTGCCGCAGCAGCTCGAGATATTCGGCCTCTGAGCGCACCTGGACCGGCACTTTCAGTTCGTCCACCCAGACTAGGGAGTAGTGGTTATCGGCGTAAAGGTTGATCAGGATAAACAAGCGGCCGCCCGGGGCCATCACACGCCGCAGCTCGTCCAGCGCCTTGCCCTGATCGGCGTAGTAATAAAACGATTCCACTGAGAGCACCTTATCAAAGGTATTGTCTGCAGCAGGAATCTGCTCGGCGGATCCCCACACATACCGGACATTTTTGAAGCCCGACGAAGTCTGTTCGGCCCGGCGCAGCATCTCGTCCGCCACATCAATGCCCACGACTTCACCCTGCGGAACCATGCGCGCCATGCGGCGCGACGCCCAACCAGTGCCGCAGCCAAGATCGAGCACGCGGTCAGAAGGCTGGAAGTCCATCAGCTCGAGCGTCTGATCGGTAATGTCGGAGTGGTGGTCCTCCATGGCATCGCCACGACCGGCGGCGGCCCACTCGTTAAATTCCTATTGCAGTTTCTGGTCAGCCTGGGAAGGAAGCACGTCTGCGTTGGGTTCCATATGTCTATGCTACATTGAGAACTTTAGTTCACTCAACGCAGGCTCGAAGCATCGATGGCAGAACCGCCCCAATCCGCGCAGAGGCCGCCGGAGGCGCTGTA
>Ga0134128_10000329_pt1 | contig 66522 bp, 60 predicted proteins | sample KB31754_FD_96462 | JGI IMG/M metagenome (GOLD analysis project Ga0134128, IMG submission 96462) | Terrestrial soil microbial communities with excess Nitrogen fertilizer from Kellogg Biological Station, Michigan, USA - KB3-175-4 | ecosystem: Environmental > Terrestrial > Soil > Unclassified ... | reverse complement strand
CGGTCGTACTTCCAGGGCTGTTCGGATGGAGGTCGCGAGGCGCTGATGGAAGCATTGCGCTATCCGGCGGACTATGACGGGATCATCGCCGGCGCACCGGGGTCACCGTGGACGCGGACGATGACGAAGTTCGTCGCGAACTACCAGGCGCTGAACGGAGCACCGGATGCGGAGCTCACCGATAACGACCTGAAGCTCATTCATGACGCAGTGCTGGCTCGTTGCGATGCGCGCGACGGCGTCAAGGACGGCATCGTTTCCAATCCGCAGGCGTGCGATTTCAATCCGGCTGTCCTGCTGTGCAAGTCAGGCCGGCGCCAGGGCTGTCTCAACGATGCCCAGGTCCGAGCCGTCCGGAAGATTTACCAAGGCCTGCGCACGGAAGGCGTGCAGATCTCGAGCGGCTTCGAGCCTGGAAGCGAGCTGAACTGGAATCCATGGATCATAGGGCCAAACGCGCTGGACGCGCGGTTTGGCATCGAGTTCTACCGCTGGATCGTATATAAAAACCCCAACTGGGCACCCGCCGGGTCGGACATCGGCCGCGGATTCGCCGATGCCCAGCAGCGCATGGGCAGGATGCTGAATTCGGACAGCCCCGACCTGCGCGCTTTCGTGCGGCGCGGTGGCAAGCTGGTCCTCTACCAGGGGTGGGCCGATCCTGTCATTCCGCCCCGCAATATCATTACGTACTACGACGCCTTGACGAAGGAGCTCGGAGCCAACGCAGGCCAGGTCCGCTTGATCATGGTTCCCGGGATGTCGCATTGCTTCGGCGGCGCCGGGCCCAATGTATTTGACACCGTCGACCCGCTCGACCGCTGGGTGGAGGACGGTGTTGCGCCGGAGCGATTGATCGCAACCAAGTACGACAACGACGACCCGTCGGCCAAGGCGCTCATGACGCGACCGCTGTGCGCATGGCCGAAGGCGGCGCGATGGACGGGTAGTGGCAGCAGCAGCGAAGCTGCGAGCTTCGTGTGCGCCGCGCCGGGGGTGAGTCCTGGCGTGCAAGCGGGATCCGCGGCGCGATGAAGCTCCGGCGCTGACTGCAATGAGAAGACCAAACAGGCCAAGGTGACCAATCATGAAAAGCCCAATCCAGCTCGCACCGATACTCCAGCGCTTCGGCCTGTCGATCTTGTACGCCGCGATAACCGTGTCGGGCGCCAGCGCGGCAGCCTACCCGAGCATGGCGCCGATCGCTCGATATCAAAGTGTCGACCGAGCCACGGAAATTGCGCTCGCGCGCAGCGCGGCGCCGGCATCCATCTCGGGCCGCGCGCAAATTCTCACTCTTGGCAAGCACGGTTACGAAACTGCCGTCAACGGCAGCAATGGTTTCGTGTGTCTCGTGGTGCGGTCATGGGACGTGGATTTTGACAATCCTGGATTCTGGAATCCAAAAGTCCGTGCGCCGCAATGTTTCAACGCCGCCGGCGCGAATTCCATACTGCGAAATTATCTCGAGAGAACTCAGTGGGTGCTCGCCGGAGAGTCGATTGCCAAGATGCGCGCACAAGCCAAGGGCCGCAAGGCTGCACCCGGCTCCGTGTGCTACATGATGTCCAGGCAGGCCTATTTGAACGACGCCGTTGCCGGCCCCTGGTACTCACACGTGATGTTCTACGGTCTCGAAAAGCCGGCGGACTGGGGAGCGAATCTGCCCGACTCGCCGGTGAGGGCCGATGCCAAGTCCTATGCGCCCGTCACGATCTTCATGGTCATTGTGCAGAAGTGGTCCGACGGAACTCCGAGCACGAAGAAGGTAGCTCGAGGAATGTAGCTGGCACGAGTAGTGCGTTGCGCGGGGTCCACCGAGGATCGACGCCGCGATGCCGCCGACGATCATGGCGGGGACATCGGCCGCTTCGAGCCATTGCGTGAGGTCGGCGAGAGCGGTCACAAAAAGCCGTGGAACCAGCTCCGTCACGGGACTGCCTGACAGATGCGCCGCCAACGCTCGCGAACTTCGGTAATGCCGGACCTGCCGAAGGTGGTTTTCACCCGGCAGGGATTGTCTTTAATTGCGCGCGAGCAATCCGGCGGGGTCTCACCAGTCGAAATCGACCTTTGCCGCCAGTTGTGAACGTCCGTTTCGCGGCTGCGACTCGGCCGCGGTTTCCTCTGAGCGCAGCTACATGGTCTTCCGGCGCGTCTGCCCGTACGTGGGCCAATGGCGTATGCTGGCGAGTGGCTTACGGAAGCCAAATCGCGGTTCGTGTGGCCTAGTCCGGAGGCCCGATGCAGATTTCATCCCTCAAAGATCTCCATCCTTTCGTCCTTCGTAAGCTGCAAGTCGACTGGTTTGAACGGTACGCTCGAGACTATGGCATCGAATTCGAGCCATCGCACCCGACAGATCCATCCTTTCTTCGAGCCAGCGACTTCGAAGTGGGCATCAAGCAGCTCTCACAGTCGCCCTTTGTTGAGTTTACGTCCAGTGATCCCGACAGAGCATGCCTGGTTCAATCGCTCTCTCATCGAGCGATGGATCGCGTCCAGGAGGGTGACCTAGGCGGTTTTGTCTGGCACTCGGCGCGGTTCGTGGAAAATGAGCTCAGGTTAGAATGGCGCAACCCTTTCGGAGTTATCTTTCAGCGTCTTTCGAATCAAGCAAGTATCGCGGGTTGGCGCAGACTCGGAGAAGACATACTGCTAAAGTTTTCTCGAGATGGTCTCTCTGAGTGTGCTGACGGCCCTCAATCGATCTTCACTCAGAAGACATCAGTCGAAGCTTACATGAGGGTGAGGGCTCCAAAGGTGGGCTACTTCTCAGAGATTTGCGCCAGTGCGCTGGTCGAAGTCATTGGAGCAATATGCACACTTGCCTTGGGGCGTGGACTGATCGGGCCTCCCATTGCATCCGATGCCGACCCGGCACTATTTCGCGACCTTGACGAACTGCGCGTCGACCCCTTGGTTCCCGCGCTAAGCCGTAAAGGCGTGAGTCTCGATTTCCTGTCTGCTCAAAGCTTACCGGGTGGTGTCGAGTATGCCGACAAACTCGGCACCGCGCTGCTGACCTTTCAGGAGGCCTTCAAGGTCGATCACGACGCCGTAGCGTGCGCTCTTTATGTCGTGGTAGCTGACGGTCTGGCCACGCCAAATGCCAGATGGAAGCACGAAAGAATCACGGATCGTTTCATCCGTTTTTATGAAGAGATGGTTCCCGACACACTGGACGCCATAGTGGCTCATAAGGGCTTTGAAGAAGTCTTCGACATCAAACGCGGGAGCCGCACAAAGAAGTCAATCAGACGAGATCTGTTGAATGCAATATATGCATATCGTTCTGGCCATCTACACCACGGGGTAATGCCGAGCCTCCGAGATATCATTCCCGACGTTCGCGTTCGCGAAGACATGCGTAGGACGTTCTTTTGTGCGTTTTCGGAAGGTGCGATCTTGAACTACATGGCTGCTCCTCGGTGTAGCTTGGTAGGGGTGCCCCGCAACGAAGCTCTATCGATCCAGCACCTTCCGGCATAGAGGCGATAAAGGCAAACTAGCGTATTAGTAAATGCGCCCGATGGGGGTCGATCATGTGGCAAGAAAGAATGTGGATCGAAATTTTCGAGCTGATCCGAATCCTCGGCCTCGGCGGTCTAGTGACGCTGGTAGCATTCATACCTTGGACGAAACTCTCGCTAGGGGCCGCTCTAGGTGTGTTGGGGGCATTCACTCCTGCTGTTCTACGGGACCGAGACCGAGGCACATTTATGGTTCGCGGTTTGGGTTTTCTTATCAGATTCCGCGGCGGTGTAGCGCTGGCTCTCGTGTGCGCCGGGATTTTGGTGATTGTGGAAGCTGTTTCCCAAGGCGGTGTGAAATATGCCCAAGAGCGCGGCGCCGATAATGGGAACGTGCAGGACCTTGACGCCGTGCTTGTTGTTGACATGGCAAAATGGCAAGACTGCATGAGAACAGTCATGGCAGAGACGGACCCATACAAGCGAAGCAAGATGCTCGTGCGCTGCGAGCGGGAATACCAGGCTTTCGACAGACGGAGAGAACAATTATGGCAAATAGAGCAATTGAGAGATTTATCAGGTGGCGCAAAAGTCGCCGAGCCGCCAAACTCGAGTCAGCCTGGAACGAGAGCGACCTCGAATTGAGCCCAGTCGGTTAGAGACTGATTGATCGTTGCGATTTCCGGGGTTTAATCAATTGCTACTGACCTGAGTCCCGAGTTTGAGGTCAATCTAGAACTAGACTAAAGTGGCTTTTGAAGTCCTCCCATAACTGGCCCGAAGGGCCGAAAGAAGAAGGGGGCGATGAAGCGGTCGAGGTTTACCGATGAGCAGATCGCCTACGCGCTCAGACAGGTCGAGAGCGGCACGGCGGTGGGTGATGTGTGTCGGCAGATGGGCATCAGTGAGGCGACCTTCTACGTTTGGAAAAAGAAGTACGCCAACTTATGGATGACGGAGATCCGGGAGCTGAGGCAGCTGCGGGAGGAGAACGCCAAGCTCAAAGGCCTGCTAGCCGATCTCTCGCTGGATAAGCACATCCTGACTGAGATCGTACGAAAAGGAGTCTGAAGCCGGCACGCAAACGCGAGCTCGTAGAATGGATGCAGGAGGCCTACGGAGCGGGTCCGAGCCGTGCGTGTCGGCTGCTGCAGCTCTCGAGATCGCTGTATGCGTATCGAAGCCGCAGACCGGGTCAGGACTTCTCCGATGCTCTTGGGATTGTAGGGAAGGATGCATTCGCTCGTGCGCGCCTGGCGCTCGACGACCTCCCAGGCCTCAGGCGTGTACTTGAACCGCTTATGGTTTCCACGCTTCTCCTTCGGATGTTTCGCATCGCGCACGAGGCCCGTGCGGGCGGCGGAGTCATTCTCCGCCCACCCAATGCGGCAGATTTCAGCTTCTCGCCTGGCCGAGTGGATCGCAGACTGAAGAATGTCGCGCATCGGAATCACGGAGCGGCGGTCGCGGCTCGCAAAAAACTCGTCCAGTTTTGCGAGTTCATCGACCGTCGGCCGCCGGTCGCGTTTCCTCGCCTTTGCGATGAGCCGCAGCTCGTGGCACGCCGTGCGTGCCTCTTCAACAACTGCAGGGTTGACCGGAAGTCCGTTCACGCTCTTGGTACCATCGGATGAGGTCCGCCAGGGAAGGGGCCCCGTGCCCCGCGCGGATCAAGGCGGTAGGGTCTTCGAGCGCAACCTCACGGCTTTTTGGCCATTTTTCGGCCGCAGATCGGTGGGTGAACGTTTTGGCCTCGCGGTAAACGACCTTCTTACCCTTTCGAATCCGGACATTCGCCGTGTACCGAGTTACCCCGGATCGGTACTTTCGAACCAAGATATGCGCCATATGCGTTACCCTCAGAGGCTACGGTAAATTGTCGTAGCCTTTGCGTAGCCTCCGCAAGCGAGAATACGCAGAAATCTCGCAGAAATGCCGATGACGGAAAACACTGGAAAAATAGGCTTTTCCTCAGAAAAGCAAGGCACTTTGTTGGATCGGAGGGTGTCAGTCGCGCCGATGATGGACTGGACCGACCGCCACTGCCGCTATTTCCTCCGCGGCTTCTCTCCGGCGGCACTCCTTTACACGGAGATGATCACCGCCGCGGCGATCGTTCGCGGCGATGCCCGTCGGCTCCTTGCGTTCGATCCCGAGGAGCATCCGGTGGCGTTGCAGCTCGGCGGCAGTGAGCCCCGGGAGCTTGCGGCCGCGGCGAGGGCAGGGGAGGAGGCCGGCTACGACGAGATCAACTTGAACTGCGGCTGTCCGAGCGACCGCGTCGCCAGCGGCGCGTTCGGGGCCTGTCTCATGCGGGAACCGGCGCGAGTCGCGGACTGCGTTGCGGCGATGAAGGCGGCGGTCGCGATTCCGGTCACCGTGAAGATGCGTATCGGGGTCGTAAGCGGCACGCGCGAGCAGGTGCGCGGTGCGCTGTCGGGGTTCGAAGAGTCGGATTTCGAGGCCCTGCACGGGTTCGTGAGTCAAGTGCGGGACGCGGGCTGCGAAGTCGCGATCGTCCACGCCCGCAAGGCGGTGTTGGGAGGGTTGTCGCCAAAGGACAACAGGGAGGTCCCGCCTCTGCGCTATGACATCGTGCGGCGATTGAAGCAGCACTTCCGCGATCTGCCGATGATCGTGAACGGCGGGTTCCGCACCCCCGCAAGCGTCCTCGAGGCTCTGACCTGGTGCGATGGCGTGATGCTCGGCCGCGAGGCCTACCACCGGCCGTTCGTGCTCGATGAGCTGCAGCGGGCGCTCGGTCACGCGGAGTACCCCGAGACGCCGAGCCGTGAGGCGCTGCTCGAGCGGATGGCGAAATATGCGCAGAGGCAGCTCGCGCAAGGCGAGCGCCTGCCGACGATCACACGCCACATGCTGGGGCTTTATGCCGGCGAGCCGGGTGCCAGGGATTACCGCCGCCTTCTCAGCGAAGGGGCGCGGGCGGCGGGTGCCGGTCCGGAGCTGATTCGCCAAGCGGCGACAGTGGCTCGGCAAGCTCGGCAGGCCTGGAGCGGGGCCAGCGCCGCGGGCGGCAGCTCCGGCTAATCGGTAGCGGACGGAAAGCTCTCTGGTATTATCCCCGCCCTACGTCGTCGCCTTGCCCTCCGGGGGTTTGCCAGGGTGGGCGGCCAGTCTGCGCACTCTACATGGGCAAGGATATCGAACTCGCCATATTGTTTGCCGACGTCGTCGGCTCGACCCGGCTCTACGAGCTGATGGGTGATCTGCGCGCGCGCGATATGGTCTCGATCTGCATCGATGTGATGCGGAGCGCCACCGAACAGCGCCACGGCACGGTCATCAAGACCATGGGCGATGAGGTCATGGCGACCTTCCCGAGCGCGGACGAGGCGCTCAATGCCGCGGCACAGATGCAGCAGCAGATCTCGACTCATGCTCAGCTCAAGGTCGACGGCCAGCCGGTCGCGATCCGGATCGGCTGCCACTTCGGCCCGGTGGTCTTGGAGAGCCGCGACGTGTTCGGCTCCACTGTGCACACGGCCAATCGCATGACCAGCCAGGCCAAGGCGGGCCAGATCATCACGACCGCGGCGACGGTCGATCATCTCTCACCGGAGTGGCGGGCCAACTGCCGACTGATCGACACGGCGCCGATCAAGGGGCAGGGTAACGAGGTTCCGCTCTACGAGGTGCTGTGGCAGACGGAAGATGTCACCAGCATGGTGCCGGCCATCGCGCTCAAGGGGCGGCAGGCGAGCGCCGCGCGACTGCGTCTACGCTGGCTCGACCGTGAGGTAGTGGTCGACGAGCATCACCCGAGCGTCACCATCGGGCGTGCCGAGGACAACGATCTCGTCGTGAAGGGGAATCTCATCTCCCGCCTGCACGCAAGGATCGAGCTCAGCCGCAACAAGCTCGTGCTGATAGACCAGAGCACCAACGGCACCTTCGTGCAGACCCTGGGGGGGGAGGAGTCCTTCGTCCGCCGCGACAGCCTGCAGCTGAAAGGCGAGGGCATGATCGGGCTCGGCCGCCTGCCGGAGCCCGATTCCGCTCAGACCATCCGTTTTACCTGCGAGACCGTCTAGCCGAGCCGGTTCTCGGTAGTCGCAAGCTCCGTGAGCAGCTCCGGCGGCAGCCGCGAGCCGTACTTCTCGAGGTACGTCCGGATATCCGCGACCTCCTTGCGCCAGAGCGCCGGATCGACGGCGAGCAGCGCGCGCAGCGATTCCTCGTTCAGGCGCAGCCCCTGCATGTCCAGATCCTCCGCCCGCGGCAGCAGGCCGATGCCCGACTCCACCGCGCCGGCCCTGCCGCTGCAGCGATCGAGCATCCACGCGAGCACGCGCAGGTTCTCGCCGAAGCCCGGCCAGAGGAATTTCCCGTGCGCATCGCGCCGGAACCAGTTGACGTGGAAGATTTTCGGCGCCCGCGCGAGCTTCGCGCCGACGCTGAGCCAGTGCCGCCAGTAGTCGGCGAAGTTGTAGCCGCAGAAAGGCTGCATGGCCATGGGGTCGCGTCGGACCACTCCCACCTGGCCCACTGCCGCCGCCGTGGTTTCCGAGGCGACGGAAGCACCGACCAGCACGCCGTGTTGCCAGTTGCGTGCCTCGTAGACGAGCGGCGCCACCTCGCGGCGCCTGCCGCCGAAGACCAGCGCGGAGATGGGCACCCCGCGAGCGTCCTCTGCGTGCGGCGAGTAGCTGGGATTGCGCTTGGCGGAGACCGTGAAGCGTGAGTTGGGATGAGCCGCGGGCCCCTTGGAGGGATCGTACGGGCGCCCCTGCCAGTCGGTGACCGGAGCTCCGGCCGGCAGGCCTTCCCACCAGGGCTGGTTGTCGGCGGTGAGCGCGACGTTGGTGAAGAGCGTGTCGCGTCGGATCATCTCGTAGGCGTTGCGGTTGGTCTGCGGATTCGTTCCGGGCACGACGCCGAAGTACCCGGCCTCGGGATTGATCGCCCAGAGCCGGCCGTCCTTGCCCGGATGCAGCCAGGCGATGTCATCGCCTACGGTGAACACCTTCCAGCCCGGCAGCGAGGCCGGCGGGATCAGCATGGCGAGGTTGGTCTTGCCGCAGGCGGAAGGGAAGGCGCACGCGACGTAGTGCGTCTCGCCCTTCGGGCTCTCGAGGCCCACGATGAGCATGTGCTCGGCCAGCCAGCCCTCCGAGCGCGCCTGCCAGCTGGCGATGCGCAGCGCGTGGCACTTCTTGCCGAGCAGCGCGTTGCCGCCGTAGCCGGAGCCGAAGCTCTCGATCGCGAGCTCCTCCGGGAAGTGCATGATGAAGCGCCGGTTGGGATCCAGCTCCCCGATCGAGTGCAGGCCGCGAACGAAGGCGCCGTCGTGCGCGATCCGCTCCAGGGCCGCGCGTCCGACGCGCGTCATGACCATCATGTTGAGAGCGACGTAGGCGCTGTCCGTGATCTCGACTCCGCAGCGCGAAAGGGGCGAGTCGATGGGGCCCATGCAGTAGGGAATGACGTAGAGCGTCCGCCCGCGCATGCAGCCGGAGAAGAGCTCGCGCATCTTCGCGTGCGCCTGCTTCGGGTCCATCCAGTTGTTGTTGGGTCCCGCATCGTCCTTCGAGTTGGTGCAGATGTAGGTCAGATGCTCGACGCGCGCGACGTCGCTCGGGCTCGAGCGGTAGAGATGGCAGCCGGGGAAGTGCTCTGCGTTGAGCTTGGTGAGCTCGCCGTCGCGGAGCAGCCTCGAGGTGAGCTCGCCGTGCTCCGCCGCGGTGCCTTCGCACCAGCGCACTGCCGCGGGCTGAGTGAGGGCCCGGACCGATTCCACCCAGTCGGTCACGGCGCGGGAGAGTTGGGACAGCGGAATCGGCAGGGGTACAGCAGTGGCCATCCTCGGTTCCTCTTGTCTTCTGCGGCCCGGCCTTCACCGAGGCCGTTCACCGCAAGTGGGGGACCACCGGCTCCTGCCGCGTCCCGTAGTGCATATCCCAGTATAGCCGTGCGTGCGCCGCGCCCTCATAAAGTACGATAAAACGTTCTGTTTTGTTCCATAATCGCACACCGCAAAACCTTACAGAAAATTCAGTCGCCTGGCCGCGCCGCGCCGCGGTCGTATCATTCTCAGCACATGTTGGAGCTCGAGGACATCTTCGGGGAGGGAGGGCCTCTGCAGCGCGCGCTGCCGGGCTTCAACGTCCGCCGGCAACAGGTTCACATGGCCGAGCGGGTCGCCGCCGCGCTGGCGCGGCGCGAGATCCTGACGGTCGAGGCGGGCACCGGCACCGGCAAGACTTTCGCATATCTCGTACCCGCGCTGCTCTCCGGTGCGCGGGTGCTCGTCTCGACAGGCACCCGGACGCTGCAGGACCAGCTGTACGCGAAGGATCTGCCGCTCGTCGGGGCTGCCATCGGTCGTCCCGCCAAGGTCGCCCTGCTCAAGGGCCGGACCAACTATCTCTGTCGGCATCGTCTCGAGCAGTCCGCGGGACCGTCCCGCAACGACATGCTGGCGCGCATCCGGCGTTGGTCGCGGGCCACACGCAGCGGCGATCTCGCTGAGGTCACGGGGCTCGCGGACTCGCACCCGGTCTGGGCGCAGGTCACCTCCACACGCGACAACTGTCTCGGTACGCGCTGCCCGCAGTTCTCGAGCTGTCATGTCGCGCTCGCCCGGCGCCAGGCGCTCGATGCCGACATCGTCATCGTGAATCACCATCTGCTGCTGGCGGACCTCGCGCTCAAGGAGGATGGGTTCGGCGATCTCCTGGGCGCGGCTGACGCCATCATTCTCGATGAGGCGCACCAGATCCCCGATCTCGCGGCGCAGTTCTTCGGTGCGCACGTGAGCAGCCGGCGCATCGAGAGTCTGTTGGATGAGGTGCAGGCGGAGCTCGCGAAGCCGTCCGGCCTGACGCCGGAGGCTCACGAGCATGCGGTCTCCGCGGTGCACTCCGTCCGATCCTGCGTCGGGCAGATCTACGGTATGTCTGGTGACGGCGTGGGACGCATCGCCTGGACCGAAGCGAATGCTCCAATCGCGGAAGTCGTGCACGACCTGGGCCACGCCGTCGCGACGCTAGCGCAAGCATTGCGTGCCGCCGGCGAGGAGACCGCCGCAGGCGCGCTCGGTAATCGAACGGGCGAGCTTGCGGCGAGCCTCGAGCGCATCGCGGCGATCGGCGAGCTGGAAGGTGCGCGCTCGCTGGAATTCACGTCCTCTCCGGGGGCGCTTCCCTTGGCAGGCGCCGGCTTCGGGGGACGCTTCGCGCTGAGTCTGCTGCCGTTCGATATCGCGGCCCGTTTTCAGGCGCTCATCGAAGCGCATCCCTGCTCGTGGGTGTTCACGTCGGCCACGTTGTCGGTCGGTGAGGACTTCACTCCGTTCACCGGCCGATTGGGGCTCGATGGATGCACCACGCTCAAGATCGACAGTCCATTCGATTACGAGCGCCAGAGTCTCCTTTACCTCCCCGCGCAGATGCCGCTGCCCGCAGCGCCGCAATTCCTGCCTGCCGTAATGGACGTTGCGTTGGAGCTGATCGAGGCATCACGGGGAGGCGCCTTCGTCCTCTTTACCAGCCATCGTGCACTCGCGGCGGCAGCCGTGCTCTGGCGGCAGCACGGCCCGAAGACCGCAGGCTATCGTCTGCTGGTCCAGGGAGAGGCGCCGCGTGAGCAGCTGCTGAGAGAGTTCCGTGAGGACGGCAGCGCCGTGCTTCTCGGCACGACGAGCTTTTGGGAAGGCGTAGACGTCAAGGGCAGCGCACTGCGCCTCGTAGTCATCGAGAAGCTGCCCTTCGCCTCCCCGGACGACCCGTTGGTTCGCGCCCGCGTCGAGCACCTCGAGGCGACGGGAAGAAGCGCCTTCCGGGAGTACCAGCTTCCCGAGGCTGCCCTGGCGCTGAAGCAGGGCGTCGGCCGGCTCATCCGCAGCGAAGAGGATTTCGGCGCGGTCGCGATCTGCGATCCGCGCCTGACGGGCCGCAGTTACGGCAAGGTATTCCTGGCGGCGCTGCCGCCGATGAGCGTGACTCGCGACCGGCAGGCTGCCGTCGATTTTCTGCTTCGCCACGCGCCGGCCGTGGCGGCAGCGCGCCACGAGGGTTTCGCATCGTGAAGCTGCTGGCGCTCGACACCGCCACGGAATGTTGTTCCGCGGCGCTGCTCGTCGGCGATCAGCTGCTCACCCGTGAGGAGGAGCTGGTGCGCGGCCACGCCGGCCGCATCCTCCCGATGATCGACGAGCTGCTGGGGGAGACCGGGGTGAGCTTGCGCAGCCTCGATGGGATCGCCTTTGGCCGCGGGCCGGGCTCCTTTACCGGCGTCCGCCTCGCAGCGAGCATCACCCAGGGCCTCGCTTTCGGCGCCGGTCTGGGAGTGGTGGCGATCTCGGACCTGCGCGCGCTCGCGCAGCGCGCGTTCGATGAAGATGCCTGCGTTACGCGGTCGCTCATCTGCAATGACGCGCGCATGCACGAGGTCTATTGGGGCTGCTTCGAGCGGGGCAGCGACGGACTGGCGCTCGATAAGGGCCCGGAGCGGGTGGGTCCTGCCGGGAGTGTCCACCTGCCGTCGGCATGGCCGGATGCAGCGGGTCTTGGCCGCGGCTTCGCCGCTTACCCTGCGCTGAAAGCGCTGGCCGGGGTGGTGGTGCGCGGAGCCTGGGACCGGCTCCTCCCCAGAGCAGCCGAGGTGGTCCGCCTGGCCGCCGCGGAGCTGATGGCCGGGCGACTGCTCCCTCCCGAGGCGGCCGTACCCGTCTATCTGCGGGATGATGTCGCGCGGCCGCCACCGTAACATATCCGCCATGCTGTCATCACTCTGCAACATTCTTTGACTGTAATACCATCGAAGCAGAGATCGGCGACCATGCACGGAAAACACATCCTGGTGGTGGAGGACGAGCGGGCGATCCGCGACATGATCGCTTTTGGCCTGAAGCGCGCCGGGTACGGCGTGCGTGAAGCGGAGGACTGCCGGACCGCACGCGAGGCGCTGGCCGACCGCCTGCCGGACCTGATGCTGGTCGACTGGATGCTGCCCGACATGAGCGGCCTGGAGCTCACCCGCTCGGTGAAGCGGGACCGCCTGACGCGGGAGCTCCCGATCATCATGCTGACCGCCCGGGCCGAGGAGGGCGACAAGGTTACGGGCCTGGAGAACGGTGCCGACGACTACATCACCAAGCCTTTCTCACCGCGGGAGCTGCTCGCGCGGATCGGTGCGGTGCTGCGCCGCGCCGGTACAATAGGCATCGACCAGGTCATCGAGTTCGAGGGCCTCAGGCTCGACCAGCAGGGCCAGCGCATCACCGTCAATGATGAAGTTCTGCCGCTTGCGCGCACCGAGTTTCGGATGCTCGAGTTCTTCATGAGCCGCCCGGAGCGGGTCTTCAGCCGCGAGCAGCTCATCGCCCGCCTCTGGGGCAATGACACCACCGTCGAGGATCGGACGATCGACGTCTGCATCCGCAGGCTGCGCATGGCGCTGGAGCCCTACGGCCTGGATCGCTATATTCAAACGGTGCGCAGCGCGGGCTACCGCTTCTCCAGCAAGGCGCAGTGAGGACACAGCTGCAACCGGCAACTCAGGCGTGGTGGTTCGCTGCCGGGAGATTGCTCGCGACGATCGCCGCGGGGCTCGTGGTCGGCGCATTGCTCGGCCGCGTCTGGGCCGGGCTCGCCTGCGCGCTCGCCGCCCACCTCACCTGGCAACTCGTGGTCCTTTTCAGGGTGGAATGGTGGCTGCGGCACCGCAGCCTGGCCGATCCTCCCGACATCGGCGGCGTATGGGGCGAGATTCTCTCGCAGATCGTGCGGCTGCACCGGCGCAAGCGCTTTCACAAGCAGCGCTTCGTGCAGCTCATGCGCCAGCTGCAGAGCTCGACCGCGGCGTTGCCCGACGGCGTGGTCATTCTCAACCCGCAGCGCGAGATCGTCTGGTTCAACCGCACGGCCGGCAGGCTCCTCGATCTGCGGCGCACCGCGGATCTGGGGCTGAGAATCGAGAACCTGCTGCGCGAGCCGGCATTCGGGCGCTACCTGCGCCTTCAGGACTATGCGAATCCCGTCGTCATTCGCCGGGCCACCCGCGAGGACTGTTATCTCTCGCTGCAGGTCGTGCCATACGGCGACGGGCAACAGCTGCTGCTCGTAGCGGACGTTTCGCGGCAGATGCGCCTCGAAGCGGTGCGCCGGGACTTCGTCGCGAACGCCTCGCATGAGCTGCGCTCTCCTCTCACGGTGATTTCCGGGTATCTCGAGACGCTGAGCCAGGACCCGGCGCTCGACCGGGAGCTTGCGGGCCCGGTGGCCGAGATGCGCCGGCAGGCGGAGCGCATGACAGCGATCATTCACGACCTCCTCGAGCTCTCGCACCTGGAGCAGACGGCTGAGGCTGTCGGGGGAGAGGCGATCGACATTCCGGCGCTGCTGGCGTTGTTGCGCAAGGATGTGCTGGCTCGTCCGGTGCATCCCAGGGAGGTGCGGGTACGCATCGATTCGGACGCCGCTCTCGTCGGTGCGGAGTCGGAGATCCACTCGGCGTTCTCCAACCTCGTCGACAATGCAGCCAAATACACCCCCGCGGAGGGCTCCATGGAGCTGCGCTGGTGGGTTGACGAGGACGGCGGGCATTTCTCGGTAGCCGATACCGGCATCGGCATACCGCCGGAGCACATCCCGCGGCTCACCGAGCGCTTCTATCGTGTCGATCAGGGCCGCTCGCGCGCAACCGGCGGCTCGGGTCTCGGCCTCGCCATCGTCAAGCACGTCCTGCAGCGGCATGGCGCGGAGCTCGAGGTGCGCAGCGCGCTCGGCAAGGGCAGCACCTTTTCGTGTCACTTTCCCCCTCAGCGCGTGCATGCCGCCCGCGCCGCAGCCGCGGTGTAATGTTACGGACCGCAAACTCGTCGCCAGAGTCTCACGCCGCCGTCACAGTGTTTCGGCTATCATCCGCAGCCGAGCCGGAGAACCATCCTGATGGAAACCGCCGATCTCAGTCATCACATCTCGCGCCGCTTCAACGAAGACCTCGAGCGCGTGCGCAGCAAAGTGCTCGCCATGGGCGGCTTCGTGGAGCAGCAGCTGCAGAAAGCGATCACGGCGCTCACCGAGGGCGACAGCTCCCTGGGCGAGTCCGTGGCGCTCGGGGACCATCAGGTGAACAACATGGAGGTCTCGATCGACGAGGAGTGCAGCCGCATCCTGGCGACGCGTGCGCCCGCGGCGGGCGACCTTCGCGTCATCGTGGCCATCATCAAGACCATCACGGACCTCGAGCGCATCGGTGACGAGGGCGAGAAGATCGGCTACATCGCTTCGAGGCTTGCGACCATGGAGCGCCCTGCCGACAAGTACCGGGAGATAAAGCATCTCGGACGCATCGTTTCCGAGATGGTGCATGACGCGCTCGACGCTTTCGCCCGCATGGATGCGGAGTCGGCCCTGCGCGTCGCGCGTCAGGATCGGCTGGTCGACGAGGAGTACGAGGCCATCCAGCGCCAGAGCATCACTTTCATGATGGAGGATCCACGCACCATCCGTCGTGCGCTTGACGTCATGTGGGTCGTCCGCGCTCTGGAGCGCATTGGCGACCACGCAAAGAACATCAGTGAGTACGTGATCTACATGGTGTTCGGCAAGGATGTGCGCCATACGTCTTTGGATGACGTCGAGCGAGAACTCAGAGAGCGGTCGACTCCCCCCGGAGAGGCGCGGCCAACGGCAGCCCCATGAGCAGCACGCCGCTCACCACGAGCCGGCCCGCGCCAGGCCGCCGCCTGCTCAATCTCGCGGGGTTCCTGATCTGCGCCGGGCTCATCGCCTACGCCTTGTATGCGCAGTTCAATCTCGGACTCGATCCCTGTCCGCTTTGCATCTTCCAGCGCATCGGCATCATCATCCTCGGCGTGGTCTTCCTGATCGCCGCGCTGCACAACCCGCGCAGATCGGGCGCGCGCGTATACGCGGTCCTCATCGCGATTGCCGCCCTTGCCACGATCGCCGTGGCCGCCCGTCAGGTGTACCTGCAGCACTTGCCGCCTGGCGCCGTCCCTTCCTGCGGCGCGCCGCTCTCCATGATGCTGAAATTCATGCCGCTCACCACGGTGATCCGCAAGGTCCTCACCGGCAGCGGGGAGTGCGGGATCGTCAATTGGACCTTCCTCGGCCTCGCCATGCCGGCATGGGTGCTGATCTGGGCTGCCCTCCTCGGCGCCACGGGCCTGATCGTCAACACCAGGCGCTCCTGATCCGGCAGCACCCTAGGTCAGGAGGTTTCTCAGCACGTTGAAATACATGCGATGGAGTGCATCGATGTCCGTGAGCTGCACGCACTCGTTCACTTTGTGAATCGATGCGTTGATCACTCCGAGCTCCACCACCTGAGCCCCCAGCGCTGCGATGAACCGGCCGTCCGACGTCCCGCCGCCGGTGGTCATCTTGGGTCCCCGCCCCGCCACCTCCTCGATGGCTGCTGTCACGGCAGCCGAGAGCGTTCCGGGAGGCGTGTAGAACGGTTCCCCGGAGACGTACCACTCCAGCGTGTAGCGCACTCCGTGCTTGCGCAGAATGCCCTCGACCGTCTCCTTCAGCCCTTCCAGGGTCTGCACCGGTGAGTACCGCAGATTGAACCGCGCCTTCAGCTCCCCGGGGATCACATTCGGAGCGCCCGTGCCCGCGTTGAGGTTCGAGACCTGGAAGCTGGTCGGCTCGAAGTGCTCCGTTCCCTTGTCCCACACGCGGGTCGTCAGCTCCGCCAGGGCCGGTGCCAGCGTGTGCACCGGATTCTCCGCCAGGTGGGGATAGGCGACGTGCCCCTGCACGCCGTGCACGGTCAGGCGGCCGCTGAATGAGCCGCGCCGGCCGATTTTGATCGTATCGCCGATCGACGCTTCGCTCGAGGGCTCGCCGACCAGGCACCAGTCGATGCGCTCCGATCGCGCGGCGAGCGTCTCCACGACGCGCTTGGTGCCATCCACCGACGGACCTTCCTCATCGCTGGTGATGAGGAACGCAATCCGGCCGCGGTGTGCGGGATGGGCGGCGACGAATTCCTCGGTGGCGGTGATCATGGCGGCGAGGCCGCTTTTCATGTCAGCCGCACCTCTGCCGTAGAGCATGCCGTCGCGGACGGTGGGCACGAAGGGGTCGCTGCGCCACTCTTCCAGCGGGCCGGTCGGCACCACGTCGGTGTGGCCGGCGAAGCAGAACACCGGGCCGTTCTCACGTCCGTGCCGTGCCCAGAAATTCTCCACGCTGCCGAAGCGCAGCGCCTCCACCTCGAAGCCGAGCGCCTGCAGGCGCCGCATCATCTCCTCCTGGCAGCCCTCGTCGGCGGGCGTCACGGAGCGGCGGGCCATCAGATCGCGGGTGAGCTCGAGGGTAGCGGACATGTCTCCATTGGGCAGTGGCGAATCGGCTGGCGCGTTTATAAGGTGCGCACGGCGCAGGGGCAAGCGGTTTCTTTGCGCGCGGCTGCCCCGAGGCCACGATGTCACACGGACGCAATGTTCAGCAGAGAGAATGCGCCCCGCCCGGAGCAGGTTTTCCGGTGGGTTCGCCGGGCCGGGCCGCAATCGGGCCGATGTCATCAGGTTGTCACAGTACGGCGGATGAGACTGAGGCCGACAAAATAAGTCAACTACGGAGCCACTCATGTTCAAGAAACGTTTCGCCGTGTCCCTGGCCGTAGCGGCCGCTCTCGGCGCTCAGGGGATGGAGACGGCGCTGGCCGACGTACCGCTGCCGAGCATCGGCGGCAGGATTTTCGCCGACCTGACCCATATCAGGCAGCAGAACAACGGCACCGATACCTCCAATAGCGGCACCGGTGTCGACGTGAAGCGCTTCTATATCATCATCAACGAGAAGCTCAACGACATTTGGTCGGCAAAGCTGGAGACCGACGCCACGTACAACAGCGTGACGGGCAGCACCTGCACCGGCTCCGGCGCGACCCTGAAGTGCACCACTGGCACGACCGCCCAGCAGGTCGACGTCTACATGAAGAATGCCTTCCTGCAGATGAGCCTCGACCCGGCGTTCTGGGTGCGGCTCGGCGAAGCCGACAATGCCTGGATTCCCTTCTCGGAAAGCGTCTATGCCCACCGGTACGTGGAGAACGTGCTGGTCGATCGCCTCAAATTCGGCAGCTCGGCTGACTGGGGACTGAGCCTCGGCGGTGATCTGCTCGGCAAGACGCTGAGCTATCAGATCTCGGCGATCGAGGGCAATGGCTACAAGAACCCGACGCGCTCGAAGACCATGGATATCGAGGGCCGGGTGAGCTATCAGATGGATGGCGTGGTCATCGGCATCGGCGGCTACACGGGCAAGCTGGGGCAGGACAAATACGCCAACAGCCTGACGATCGCCGGCGTTGCGGTGCCGCAGACCTACCGCACCGCCAGCCGCTTCGATGCGCTGGTCGGGTACGTCGGCTACGGGCTGCGCGCGGGCGTCGAATATTTCTCGGCGAACGACTGGACCAATGGCATCACCGGAGGGAGCGACGTTCCGGAGCTGACCAGCGCCGGCGTCCTCACCCCGACGGACAAGGCGGATGGCGAGTCCGTGTTCGCCTCATACGACTTCACGACCATGTGGGGCGTATTCGCGCGCTATGACAATGCGAAGCTGAGCAAGAGCCTCGCCCCGGGGCTGAAGGATCAGTATTTCGACGTCGGCCTCGAGGCGCATCCCTTCAACATGGACAAGAAGAACATCGACGTCGCGCTCGTGTACAAGCATGAGAAGATGAACGGCGGCCCGACCGGCAGCAGCTTCAGCACGACCAATGGCAGCGGCTTCAACGAGGCCGACGGCAAGTACGACGAGGTCGGCATCTGGACCCAGGTTTCCTTCTGACGTGGAGCTATCATGAAAAGAAGATCTCTCATGGCGACGCGCCTCGTCGCAGCCGCCGCGGCTGCGGTTGTCAGCAGCAACGTGTTTGCCGCCGGCGCCATCACCGGCGCCGGCAGCACCTGGGTCTACCCGCTGGTCGCAAAGTGGGCAGACGCCTACAGGTCGAAGACCGGCACCCAGGTGAATTACCAGTCGATCGGCTCGGGCGGCGGTATCGCGCAGATCGAGGCGGGCACGGTCGCGTTCGGCGCGAGCGACAAGCCGCTCACTCCGGACGTTCTGCGCCAACATCACCTGATTCAGTTCCCGACGGCGATCGCCGGCGAAGACATCGTCTACAACCTTCCGGGAGTTCGGGCCGGACAGCTCATCGTCAGCGGTCCGTTGGTCGCCGACATCTTCATGGGCAAGATAACCCGCTGGAACGATCCGGCGATCCAGAAGCTCAATCCCGGCCTGAATCTGCCGGACATGCCGATCAGCGTCGTGCATCGCTCGGACGGCTCGGGCACGACCTTCACGTTCGCCAACTACCTTTCGAAGGTGAGCCCTGCGTGGAAGTCGCAGATCGGCGCCGATACCGCCATCGCCTGGCCCACGGGCCTGGGCGGCAAGGGCAACGAGGGAGTGGCCTCGTACGTGCAGCACATCAGGGGTGCCATCGGGTACGTGGAGTACGCGTACATCCTCGAGAATCACATGCAGTACGCACGAATGATCAACAGCGCCGGCAAGGTCGTGAGTCCCAGTCTCGCCGCCTTCCAGTCAGCCGCGGCCAACGTCGATTTCACCAAGGCACAGGACTTCTACGTGATACTGACCGATCAGCCCGGCGCCAACAGCTGGCCGATCTCCGGTTGCACTTGGCAGATCCTGCGAACCGATGCGCAGAAATCGGTCAACCAGCAGGTGACTGAATTCTTCCTCTGGGGTTTCGAGCAGGGGCAGTCGATGGCAGAGTCGATCGCCTTCGGTCCGCTGCCTGCGAGTACCGTCCGGGCGATCAAGGTATACTGGCAGCAGAACCTCGGGATCTGACGGGTCCGGCCCGTCGGGCCCAATCCGAGGCGAGTCGAGCGGGACAAGCGGCCGCGCATCGTGGCGGCCGGCCGCTCGCTCCCAAGACCCCCATGGACCGGCGGCCGCGCGAATCCCGCGGCCGCCGATCCGCGCTATGAGATGGAGCGAGACGAGTGAGCCATCGACTCGGGCAGAGGCCATGAGCTCCGCCGAAGCTTTCGCGCGACACCTCGCGGGCCAGCGGCTGCGCGAGCGTATCTTCCGAGGCTCGACCCTCGCGGCAGCAATACTGCTGCTCCTGCTGCTCGGCGGTGTGGTGGTCTCCCTGTTGCACGCGGCGTGGCCCGCGTTCTCGCGGTTCCGGCTGGCGTTCATCACACAGGACGTCTGGAATCCGGTGACCGACCGCTACGGAGCGTTGTCGGCGATTTACGGTACGGTGGTGACTTCGCTGCTCGCGATGATTTTCGCAGTTCCGGTGAGCGTCGGCATCGCCATATTCCTCACCGAGCTCGCGCCGCCGTGGCTGAAGCGTCCGGTGGGCGTAGCCATTGAGCTTCTTGCGGCCATTCCCAGCATCATTTTCGGGATCTGGGGACTGTTCGTCCTCGCGCCGTTGCTGCAGGAGCACGTCGAGCCGTGGATGGACGGTCACTTGGGCAGGCTGCCCCTCGTCGGTGCGCTCTTTGAGGGCGCGCCGTATGGCATCGGCTTTCTGACGGCCGGGATCGTCCTTGCGATCATGATCGTCCCGTTCATTGCCGCCGTGATCCGCGATGTGTTCGAAACGGTCCCGGACGTTCTCAAGGAGTCCGGCTACGGGCTCGGTGCGACGACCTGGGAGGTGATCTGGAAGGTCGTGGTTCCTTATTCGCGCACCGGGATGATCGGCGCCATCATGCTCGGGCTGGGAAGGGCGCTCGGGGAGACGATGGCTGTGACTTTCGTCATCGGTAACGCACACCATGTCAGCGCCTCACTGCTCGCGCCGGGCACGACGATCTCCGCAGCCATCGCCAACGAGTTCACCGAGGCGACGACACCGCTGTACAGATCTTCGCTGATCGCCCAGGGCGTATTGCTGTTCATCATCACCTTTGCGGTGATCGCGGCCGCGCGCCTGATGCTGCTGCGGCTCGGCCGCCGGGCGCTGGCATCGGCATGAGGCGCCGCGACGTCCGCAAGGGGGTGAATCTACTGGCGCTCGGGCTGTCGGCGCTCGCGACGGCAGTCGGCCTGATTTTTCTCGGAGCAATCCTCTGGACACTGGTGAAAGACGGCGTCGCGGGGATGTCCGTCGCGGTGTTCACCCAGAGCACTCCGCCGCCCGGAGACGCAAGTGGCGGCCTGCTGAACGCCATCTACGGCAGCGCGATCATGACGGCGCTCGGCATCCTCATCGGCGCGCCGATCGGCATGCTCGCGGGAACGTATCTCGCGGAGTATGGGCGCAAATCCTCGCTGAGCTCCGTGATCCGTTTCATCAACGACGTCCTGCTGAGCGCGCCATCGATCATCATCGGGCTCTTTGTCTATGAGCTCGTCGTCGTCCCCATGGGGAACTTCTCCGCGATCTCGGGCGCGATAGCGCTGGCGATCATCGCCATGCCGGTGATCGTTCGAACCACGGAAGACATGTTGAATCTCGTGCCGCAAGGCATGAAGGACGCCTCCACGGCCATGGGTGCGTACCCCTGGCGGACCATTACCAGCATCGCCTATCCGGCGGCCCGCAGCGGCATGGTCACGGGCCTCCTGCTGGCAGTGGCCCGCATCAGCGGCGAGACCGCGCCGCTGTTGTTCACGGCACTCAATAATCAATTCTGGAGCACGAGTCTCAAGGCGCCCATGGCCAACCTGCCGATGGTGATCTTCCAGTTCGCCCTCAGTCCCTATGACAATTGGCAGCGGCTGGCCTGGGCGGGGGCGCTTCTCATCACCTTCGCGATCCTCATGCTGAGCATCATGGCGCGAGTGGCGGTATCGAGACTGGGACCGGGGGCGGGCCGGAAATGAGCGCGCCGCAGAGAGAGTTGGACAGCGTACGGCCCGAAGAGGGAGCGGCGGCGGCCAAGATCGAAGTGCGGAATTTGAGCTTCTACTACGGTCTCGCGCACGCGTTGAAGGACGTGAGCCTCACGTTGCGCGACCGCAGCATCACCGCCTTCATCGGACCCTCCGGTTGCGGGAAGTCGACGCTGCTGCGGGTCTTCAACCGCATGTACAACCTTTATCCGGGCCATCGCGCGGTGGGCGAGGTTCTGCTCGATGGACAGGACATCCTCGCCCCATCCGTAGACGTCGCGGACCTGCGCCTGCGCGTCGGCATGGTGTTCCAGAGGGCCACCCCGTTTCCGATGTCGATTTTCGAGAACGTGGCGTTTGGTCTGCGCCTCGCGCGGCGGATCGGCAGGGCGGAGCTGCGCGATCGCGTGCATGAGGCCCTGAGGGATGCGGCGATGTGGGAAGAGGTCAAGGACAAGCTGCACGAGGACGGCCGCAGCCTCTCGGGCGGGCAACAGCAGAGGCTCTGCATTGCGCGTACCATAGCGCTCGAGCCGGAAGTGATCCTCTTCGACGAGCCGACGGCCGCGCTCGATCCGATCTCGACCCTGCGGGTCGAGGAGACGCTGCAGAGTCTGCGCGAGAAGTACTGCATTGCCATCGTGACACACAACCTGCAGCAGGCCGCCCGCGTGTCCAACTTCACGGCCTTCATGTATCTGGGCCAGCTCGTCGAGATGGGACCTACGGGGCAGATATTCACGGCGCCGAAGAATCGCCGCACCGACGACTACGTGACCGGCAGGTTCGGGTAAGTGCAGTGCCGGGAGACGACATGACGCACGAACCCAGGCGCGCCGAAACCAACGCGGCGGGCGGCTCGGATGCGCGCCGGCGCCTGGGCGATGGCGGCTTGAACATGAAGCCGAGCGGCCGGGTGCACGTTCCGGAATCACTCGAGGCGGCCTCGCCCGGCCGTCCGGTGGGAGAGGTCTCGGTCGAGAATCCGGTCTTCTCCTGCCGCGACGTCAGCGTCTTCTACGGTGCCAAACAGGCTCTCAACAACGTAACCATCGACATCGCACGCTGTCAGGTGCTTGCTGCGATCGGCCCCTCAGGTTGCGGCAAGTCGACCTTCCTGCGTTGCCTCAACCGGATGAACGACACCATTCCGGGCGCGCGGGTGACGGGTACCATCACGCTGGACGGCCAGGACATCTATTCGAAGCGTCAGGACGTGGCGCAGCTGCGTGCGCGGATCGGAATGGTGTTCCAGAAGCCGAATCCGTTTCCGAAGTCGATCTACGACAACGTGGCCTATGGCCCGCGCATCCACAAGCTCGCCCGCAGTCGTACGGACCTCGATGAAATGGTCTTCACCAGCCTGCAGCGCGCGGGCCTCTGGGACGAGGTCAAGGATCGCCTGGGCTCGCTCGCCATCGGCCTCTCCGGAGGGCAGCAGCAACGCCTCTGCATCGCGCGGGCTCTGGCCGTTCAGCCCGAGGTCATCCTCATGGACGAGCCGTGCTCCGCTCTCGACCCCGTCGCCACCGCCCACGTCGAGGACCTCATCGAGCAGCTGCGCGGTTCCTACGCCATCGTGATCGTCACGCATTCGATGCAACAGGCGGCGCGCGTTTCCCAGCGCACCGCCTATTTCTACATGGGACAGCTCATCGAGGTCGGTGACACGGACCGAATGTTCACCAACCCGCAGCACCGCCTGACGGAAGACTACATCACCGGACGCTTTGGGTGAGCCGGTGCCTTTAAGCGAGGACACTTAAAGTGTCCTCGCTCCGGCGAACGCCCGCGCACGGACGCGCGGGCCGGGTGCCCTGCCGCCATGGACGGCCATAACGGCGCGCCTACTCGGCCGTTCTCAACAGCTCGTTGATGGAAGTCTTGGCGCGCGTCTGCGCGTCCACGCGCTTGACGATGACGGCGCAATAGAGCCCATACTTTCCATCCGCGGAAGGCAGCGTCCCCGGCACCACGACCGAGCCCGCGGGAATCCGCCCCTGCAGGATCTGTCCCGTCGTGCGGTCGTAGATGCGCGTGCTTTGGCCGATGAACACGCCCATGGAGATGACCGAGCCTGCCTCGAGGACCACTCCCTCGACGATCTCCGAGCGCGCCCCGATGAAGCAGTCATCCTCGATGATCGTCGGACGGGCCTGCAAAGGCTCGAGAACGCCACCGATCCCGACGCCGCCCGAGAGATGCACGTTGCGCCCGATCTGCGCGCAGGAGCCGACCGTCGCCCAGGTGTCGACCATCGTGCCGGAGCCAATGTGGGCACCGATGTTGATGTAGCACGGCATCAACACAACGTTGGAAGCTACGTAAGCTCCCCTACGGACGATGGCGTGCGGGACTACGCGCGTGCCGGACGCACGCAACTCTTCCTCGGTCGCGCCGGCGTACTTCAGGGGCACCTTATCGTAAAAACGCGTGTACCCTGCATCCATCACCGTGTTGTCATGGATGCGGAAGTAGAGCAGCACGGCCTTCTTGAGCCATTCATTGACGACCCAGATGCCGTCCTTCTGCTCGGCAACCCGGGCGCTTCCCGCATCGAGCAGCCCGATGCATTTCTCCAACACGCCCTCGAGCCCGGCCGGGATGTTCTTCGGGGTGATCTCGGCGCGAAACTCGAAAGCGGCGTCGATCGCGGATTGCAAATTCTTGTGGTCTTTCATGATGGCTTCCGTCGCACGAATTCTTTGATGCGCTCGGCGGCTGCGACGCATTGCTCCACCGGTGGCACCAGGGAGATGCGCACCCGGCCGGTACCGGGATTGCCTTCCGAACCCGTACGAGCCAGGTAACTGCCCGGCAGCACAGTGACAGCCTGGCTCGCGTAGAGGTCACGGACGAAGCGCTCGTCGTCACCGCGGACATCCGGCCAGAGATAAAACGCGCCGTCGGGCCGGGCTACATCGAGGCAGGAAGCGAGGATCGGCAGCACCCGCTCGAACTTCTCCTGGTACAGGCGCCGGTTGCGCGCCGGGTAGTCGTCATCCTGCCAGGCGGTGATGCTGGCGAGCTGCGTTGGCACCGGCATGGCGCTGCCGTGATAGGTCCGGTAGAGAAGAAAGGGTGCAATGATCTCACTATCGCCACAGACGAAGCCGGACCTCAAGCCCGGCACGCTCGAGCGCTTGGAGAGGCTGTGGAACACGACACAGCGCTCGAATCGGCCGTGGCCGGCCGCGAGGCAGGCCTCGAGGAGCCCCGGAGGGGCGCGGTCCCCGAGATAAATTTCGGTGTAGCACTCGTCTGCGGCGATGATGAAGTCGTGCCTGTCGGCGAGCGCGAGCGCATGGCGCAGAAAATCGAGCGACAGCACCTTGCCCGTCGGGTTCCCGGGGCTGCAGAGGAACAACACCTGACAGCGTCGCCAGACACTCTCCGGCACGGCATCGAGATCGGGCGCGTAGCCGTTGGCAGGTGTCGTGTCGAGAAAATGGGCGCTCGCACCCGCGAGCAGCGCCGCTCCTTCGTAGATCTGATAGAACGGGTTCGGCATCAGCACCAGCGGATCGCCGCGGGCCGGGTTGGAGCCCGGCCGCCCAGCGACCGCCGCCTGCACCAAGGCGAAGAGCGCCTCCCGGGTGCCGTTGACCGGCAGCACCATGTCGGGAGCGACGCTCCCCGCGGGCAGCCGATAGCGCCGTTCGAGCCAACGCGCACAGGCCGAGCGCAGCTCGGGAAGACCGGCGGTGGTGGGATAGGTACCCAGGCGGCCCAGATTGTCGTGCAGAGCGGCGAGCACGTTTGCCGGCGGCTCGTGCTGCGGCTCGCCGATCGACATCCTGATGGGGTCGAGGTGCTCGGGTGGGCGCACGCCGGACAGCAAGCGCGCCAGGCGCTCGAAGGGATACGCGTGCAACCGCGTCAGCAGCGGATTCATCGGGATGTCCGCCGCAACTTATGCCGCGTCGCGCCGGTCGAGCGCCCGCGTCAGGCTTTCCCGCAGCCGCTCCCCCGCCGCGGCATCGAGCGGCCGGCCGTCGAAATCGATGACGTAGAACACGTCCTCGGCACGCTCCCCGACGGTCATGATCTTCGCCGCCTGCAGCTCCACGCGCTCCTCCATCAGCACCTTGCCGACGTCGCAGAGCAGGCCGGGGCGATCGCCGGCGGTGAGCTCGAGCACCGAGCGGCGGTTGCGTTCATCCACGCTGAGGGCGATCAGGGTCGCGGTATGGAACATGCGCGCCTGCCTCGGCGCGCGTCGATAGACGGCAAAAGGCGTGTCCTCCGGGCGCTGCAGCGAGCGCCAGAGCGCGTGCTCGATCTCCTCCTGGCGGTCGCGATCGGTGATCGGGGCGCCGTCGTCCTCCAATACGTGGTAAAGATCGAGGCTGAAGCCGTCGCCGGTGGGAGTGATCCTCGCATCGACGATGTTGAGCCCCAGCTGGTCGAGCACGGCGGTCGTGCGCGCGAAGCCGTGCCGGCGCGCGCGGCTGTAGATGAGCACCGCGGTGGTGCCGCGCACGCTCTGCGGGTCGAGCGCGATCAGCGGCTCATCGGAGCTCGGGTCACGCTCGGCGAGCAGGCGCGCGTGCCACGCGACCTCTTCCGGCGAGTGCTGCAGGAAATACGTGGGCGAGAAGCGTGTCCAGGCGCGCTCGATGTCGGCTGCAGGAAGGTTGCGCTCCTGCATCAACCGCCGGGCGGCCTCCTGGGTCTCGCGCACCAGCTGCTCCTGATCGATGGGGGTCTCCAGACCGCGGCGCAGCGCCCGCCGCACGCGGTGGTAGAAGTCATGGAAGAGAGAGGCTTTCCAGGAATTCCACAGCTTGGGGTTGGTGCCGCGCACGTCCGCACAGGTGAGCACGTAGAGGTAATCGAGGTGCGCCTCATCGCCCACCGTGCGGGCAAAGGCGTTGATGACCTGCGGGTCGCCGATGTCCTGCTTCTGCGCCGTGATGGAGAAGGTGAGGTGGCTGCGCACCAGCCACGCCACCATGCGCGCGTCATAGGGCGAAAGACCCTGTTCGAGGCAGAAGGCTTCCGCATCCACCGAGCCGAGCTCGGAATGATCGCCGCCGCGGCCCTTGGCGATGTCGTGGAAGAGGGCCGCGAGATAGGCGACCTCGGGACGAGGCAGCTGCTGCATGATGCGCGAGGCTTCAGGCAACTCGTGGTCGTACCGGGAAATCGCGAACCGCCTCAGGTTGCTGACGACGAAGAGCGTGTGCGCATCCACGGTGTAGGCGTGGAAAAGGTCGTACTGCATGCGGCCGACGATGCGGCCGAAAGCCGGGATGTAACGGCCCAGCACTCCATAGGTGTTCATCCGGCGCAGCTCGTGGGTGACGCCGGCCGGCGCGCGCACGACCTCGAGGAAGAGCCGGTGGTGACGGGGGTTCTGACGGAACTCCTCGTCGATCAGCCAGAGGTTGCGGGCAACGGCGCGCATGGTGGCGGCGCGCACGCCCTTGATGTCGGGATTCTGCTGCAGCAGCACGAAGAGCTCGAGCAGCGCCGACGGGGTGCGCGCGAACACATCCTCGCTGACCGCGTCGAGCGAGCCGTGGCGCACCTGGAAGCGGGCGTTCAAGGGCCGCGGCGGCTCGGTCTCGGTCTGCAGCGCTTCGCGGAACAGCTGCAGCAGCAGCTCATTGAGCAGGCTGACATCCTTGACCGTCCGGTAGTAGCGCTGCATGAACTGCTCTACCGCCAGAGTGTAGGACGCGTCCTCGTAGCCGAAGGTCTGCGCCAGCCGCAGCTGATGATCGAACAGCAGGCGGTCCTCCCGCCGCCCGGTGAGCGCATGCAGGCCGAACCGCACCTTCCAGAGGAAGGACTGCGCCTGCTTGAGGCGCCGCAACTCCGCGATCGTGAGAAAGCCGTTGGTGACGAGTCCATCGAGCGTGTCGGAGCCGAAGCGGCGCTTGGCGACCCAGGCGATGGTCTGGATATCGCGCAGGCCACCGGGGCTCGTCTTGACGTTGGGCTCCAGGTTGTAGGCCGTGTCGTTCGCCTTGAGGTGCCGCTCCGCCTGCTCGCGCACCTTGGCCTCGAAGAAATCCTTCACGGGCCAGACCCGATCCGGCGCGAGCGCCGCCTGCATGTCCGCGAGGAGGGCAGCGTTGCCGGACAGGAGGCGCGCCTCGAGCAGCGTCGTCATGACGCTGACGTCGGCGACGCTCTCCGCCGCGCATTCCTCCACCGTGCGCACGCTGTGGCCGACCTCGAGGCCGATGTCCCAAAGGAAGGCCAGCAGCCGTTCGACCGCGCCCCGTTCCTCGGTATCCGGCGCGCGGGGCACGAGGAGCAGGATGTCGATATCGGAACAGAGGTGCAGCTCCCCGCGGCCGTAGCCCCCCACCGCGACCAGTGCCCACGAGATCATGGAGGCGATCGAATGCGTGCGCCACGACTCCCGCAGCACGACGTCGACGAGGGCCGCACGGGCGTGCACCAGCGTCTCGGCCGGCTCGTCGGCAAGAAAGCGGGCCTTCAGCTCCTCGTGAGCCTGGCGGAGCAGCTCGCGCCAGGCGGCGGATGAGCCCTGCGCCTCCGCGAGCAGCGCCGGCAGACGCTGTAGCCAGGGCCAGCCGGGATCGGCTGTTGGCTCGCGCGGCGCTTCGTCGAGGAGATCGATGTCCCCGGCGGCCATGGCGCGCTCAGCTCGCCCGCCGGTCGGCGGATCCGAGCGTGAGCACCTCATAACCCTGATCGGTCACCAACACCGTGTGCTCCCACTGGGCGGAGAGGGAGTGATCCTTGGTGATCACCGTCCATCCGTCGGGCAGCAGGCGCACGTGGCGCTTGCCGGCGTTGACCATCGGCTCCACGGTGAAGGTCATCCCGGCCTTGAGCTCGAACCCGGTACCGGGCTCTCCGTAGTGCAGGACCTGCGGGTCCTCGTGATAGATCCGTCCGATGCCGTGGCCGCAGTATTCGCGCACCACGGAATAGTTGTTCTGCTCCACGAAAGTCTGGATGGCATGGCCGATGTCGCCGAGGCGCGTGCCGGGACGCACCGTCTGGATGCCGCGCCACATGGCCTCGAAGCAGGTTTCCGCGAGGCGCTGCGCGTGCGTGGGGGGCTTGCCCACGAAGTACATGCGGCTGGTATCGCCGTGAAAACCGTCACGAATCACGGTCACGTCTATGTTGACGATATCGCCCGCCTTGAGGCGCTTGTCGTTCGGGATGCCGTGGCAGACCACGTGATTCACCGAGGTACAGATGGTCTTCGGAAAGCCGCGGTAATTCAGATTCGCCGGCACCGATTTCTGCACGCCCACGATGTAGTCGTGGCAGATGCGGTCGAGCTCATCCGTGGTCACCCCAGGCACCACGTGCTCGGTGATCATGTCGAGCACGTCGGCGGCGAGGCGCCCGGCAATGCGCATCTTTTCCTGCTCTTCGGGGGTTTTGATGGTCACGTGCATGGTGTCTCGATTCATGGTATAAAGCGCGGCCTTTTTTGGCAATTAACCCACACGCGCATCGCTAAACCCGTCGGCTGGGTGTCCTCGCCTTGGATGAGGATGGCCGCGGGGATGCGCGGAGGCTCAACCCAAACGGGAGATTCTCCATGTCCGGCGTGTCCATGCGACAGATGCTGGAAGCGGGCGTCCATTTTGGACATCAGACCCGCTTCTGGAACCCGAAGATGGCGCAGTTCATCTTCGGCGAGCGTAACAAGATCCACATCATCAATCTCGAGAAGACGCAACCGCTCTACGCGGAGGCGGCTCAGTTCATCAGGGGCGTGGTCGCCGACGGCGGCAGGGTGCTCTTCGTCGGCACCAAGCGCTCCGCCCGCGAGGCGATGCAGAAGGAAGCCGCGCGCTCCGGCCAGCCCTTCGTCAACCAGCGCTGGCTGGGGGGCATGCTGACGAACTTCAAGACCATCCGCCAGTCGATCAAGCGGTTGGGCGAGATCACCGAGCTCGCCACTTCGGGCGCGCTCGAGAAGCGCGGCAAGAAGGAGGCGACCCAGCTGCGTCGGGAGATGGAGAAGCTGGAAAGGAGCCTGGGCGGCATCAAGAACATGGAGGCGCTGCCGGATGCGCTCTTCGTCGTCGATGTCGGTCACGAGAAGATCGCGGTCGATGAGGCGAGGAAGCTCGGTATCCCCGTGGTGGCGATCGTAGACACCAATTGCTCCCCCGACGGCATCGATTACGTGATCCCCGGTAACGATGATGCCATGCGGGCCATTCACCTCTATGCCGCCGGCATTGCCGATGCCGTGCTCGAGGGCAAGGAGTCCGTGCCGACCGTCGCCGTGGGCGAGGACGAGTTCGTGGAGCTGGACGAGGCCGGTAATCCCCGCCGCAAATCCGCGCGCGGGCGGCCGAAGCCTGCCGCCACGGTCCGCAGCAAGAAGGCGCCGCCGCGGCGCCGGCCCGCGCCCGCCAAGGCGCCGGCAGGCACAGCCGCCCCCGAGGAAGTCGGTGCCGAAGAGGACGATCTGGACGTCGAGGAAGTGCCGGAGCTGGCCGCGTCCGGCGGAACGGGCGAGAAGGCCGCTGTTCCTGCACGCCGCCCGAGCGGCGGTGGCGCCGGGCGCCGCAGGCCCAAGTCCGGTGATTGAGCGCGACCGGCGCGGTTCGCGCCGCAACATGGACGGGGTTCGGCTCGGCGAACCCCGTAGAATCCTGCGCGCAGCGCATGGGGAGCATCATCATTCATGAGCATCTCAGCAGATACGGTCAAGCAGCTGCGCGAGCGAACGGGCGCCGGCATGATGGAGTGCAAGAAGGCCCTGGTGGAGACCGGGGGCGATCTCGATGCCGCCGCGGAGCTCATGCGCAAGCAGGGTCTCGCCAAGGCCGACAAGAAGGCCACGCGGATCGCGGCGGAGGGCGTCATCGCCGTCGAGCGCGCCGCCGACGGCCTTGCGGCTGCGATGGTGGAGGTCAACTGCGAGACCGATTTCGTGGCGCGGGAGCAGGACTTCCGTGCTTTCTCCAAGGCTGTCGCCGGCCGCGTCGTGACGGAGCGTCCGCAGACGCTTGATGCGCTGCTGCAAGCGAAGCTCGACGGCTCGGAGAGCATCGAGGAGCGCAGAAGGGCCCTGGTGGCGAAGATCGGCGAGAACATCGGCGTGCGGCGCTTCGCGCTGCTGGCCACGCCGCAGCACCTCGGCGCCTACACTCACGGCACCCGGATCGGGGCCCTGGTGGCAGTGAAGGGCGGGGACGCACAGCTGGCGCACGACCTCGCGATGCATGTCGCTGCGAGCAACCCCAGATATCTCTCCCAGCGTGAGGTACCGGCCGAGGTGGTTGCCAAGGAGCGCGAGATCCTGACCGAGCAGGCCCAAGGCGAGGGCAAACCCCCGGAGATCGTGGCCAAAATGGTCGAGGGGCGCTTGCGCAAGTCCCTGGGGGAGATCACGCTTCTCGGCCAGCCGTTCGTCAAGGATCCGGATACGACCGTGGAGAAGCTGCTGAAGGGTGCGGGCGCGCAAGTGGTCGCGTTCGAGCGCTTCGAGGTCGGGGCGGGCATCGAGAAGAAGCAGGAGGACTTCGTGGCGGAGGTCATGGCCCAGGTGAAGGGCTCCTCCTCCCCGGCCAAGCACTGACGCGACGACAGCCGTTCACGAAAAAGCCCCGCCCAAGGCGGGGTTTTTTCCATCCAAGCGGGAGTCCGTGAAAAGCGAATGAGTAAGCGGGCGAAAGCCGTTCTTTCGCCCGCGAGGTCGATAGAGTCAATGGGCTGGCTGCTGAAAGCGCAGGACGCGTCTTTCAGCCAATGAGAGATCGGCATGACAGAAGGCAATTCCAAGGCTCGCTACTCCCGCATTCTCGTGAAGCTCTCGGGGGAAGCCCTGATGGGGGGGGCCGATTACGGCATCGACCCGGCTGTGCTCAAGCGCGTCGCCGGGGAGCTGCAGGACATCGTCGGTCTCGGCGTGCAGCTCGCGGTGGTCATCGGCGGCGGCAACATCTTCCGTGGCGCGGGTCTCGCCCGTGCCGGCATGGACCGGGTGGCAGCCGATCACATGGGCATGCTGTCCACCGTCATGAACGCGCTGGCGATGCAGGACGCGCTCGAGAGCCTGGGGCTCTATGCGCGCGTGATGTCTGCCATCCGCATCAACGAGGTCTGCGAGGACTACATCCGCCGCCGCGCCATCCGCCACCTGGAGAAGGGACGGGTGGTGATATGCGCTGCCGGAACCGGCAACCCGTTCTTCACCACCGATACCGCCGCGGCTCTGCGCGCGATCGAGATCAGCGCCGAGGTGCTCCTCAAGGCAACCAAGGTCAACGGTGTGTACTCCGATGATCCGGTACGCAACCCGGCCGCGGTCCGCTACGGCCAGCTCACCTTCGACCGGGTGCTCACCGATAAGCTCAATGTCATGGATGCGACTGCCATCGTGATGTGCCGTGACAACCACTTGCCTTTGCGGGTGTTCAATCTCAACAATGCCGGCGACCTGACGCGTATCGTCCGCGGCGCTGACCTGGGTACCCTGGTCACTTGCGAGTAGGCCGCGACCCGGAGTCAAACATGCTCGAAGACATCAAAAAAGACGCTCGTGAGCGGATGGCCAAATGCGTGCAGACCTTCCAAGGGGATCTCAAGAAGCTGCGCACCGGACGGGCACATCCCAGCCTGATCGAGCACCTGAAGGTCAACTACTACGGCTCGGATGTACCCCTGCAGCAGGTGGCGAGCATCGCGGTCGAGGAGGGGCGCACCCTCGTCGTCTCACCCTGGGAAAAAACCGTGGTGCAGGCCATAGAGAAGGCCATCTTCAAATCCGACCTCGGCCTGACGCCCATGACCGCGGGCACGGTGATTCGTATCCCGATGCCGCCTCTGACCGAGGAGCGCCGCCGTGAAATCACCAAGGTGCTGCGGCACGATGCGGAGAGTGCGCGCGTTGCCGTGCGCAATGTGCGCCGTGACGTCATGAGCGACATCAAGGAAATGCTGAAGGAGAAGATGATCTCTCAGGACGACGAGCGGCGCGCGGAAACGGAGATCCAGAAGCTCACCGACAAGCACGTCGCCGATATCGAGCAGCTTCTTGCGGCCAAGGAAAAGGAAGTCATGCAGGTGTGATGAGAGGCTCGTCGCAATCCGCGGCCGCGGAAGCCGTGCCGCGGCACATAGCGATCACGATGGACGGCAACGGCCGCTGGGCAGCCGCGCGCGGCCTGCCGCGATCGGCGGGTCACAAGGCCGGCCTGACTCCGGTGCGCCTCTGTGTCGAGGAATGCAGCCGGCTGGGCGTCGAGGCGCTGACGCTCTTCGCCTTCTCCAGCGAGAACTGGTCGCGGCCGGCGGAAGAGGTTGCGAGTCTGATGGGCCTGTTCTTCGAGGCCGTCGATCGCGAGATTGCGGAGCTGCATCGCCAGCGCGTGCGCTTGCGCTTCATCGGTAACCGCACCCGGCTGTCGGTGCGTCTCCAGGCGCAGATCGCCGCGGCAGAGCAGCACACCGCCGGCAATACGGGCCTGAAGCTGCAGGTGGCGGTGAGCTACGGCGGACGCTGGGATATCGTGCAGGCGGCCCGCCAACTCGCGACACAATGCGCCAGCGGCGCTTTGCGTCCAGCCGATATCGACGAGGAGCGCTTTGCCGCGGCGCTGGAGCTTGGCGGATTGCCGGATGCGGATTTGCTGATCCGCACCGGTGGCGAGCGGCGGATCAGCAACTTTCTCCTGTGGAACATCGCCTACGCGGAGCTCTATTTCAGTGATCGGCTCTGGCCGGATTTTGATAAGACGGAGCTGTCGGCTGCGCTCGAGTTCTTTGCGGGCCGGGAGCGGCGCTTCGGCCTCACCGCCGGACAGTTGCCCGGGGGCGGGCGCTCATCCACGCCCGTGGCGAAGCAATGAAAGCCCGAGGACCGTGAGCGAGTCGCTGCGCCAACGGGTCGCTACCGCCGCCGTCCTGATTGCGCTGCTGCTCGCGGTGCTCTTCTGGATGCCCGCGGGTGCGACGGTGGCTGTCCTGACGCTCGTGGTGCTCATGGGCGCGTGGGAGTGGTCCGCCTTTCTCAAGTGGACGGACCCGCGTGCTCGGGGTGCCTTCGTCGCGCTCGTCGCCGTTCTGCTGCCCCTGGCCTGGGTCGTCACGCGCACTCGGGCGGGGCTCGAAGCGCTGCTCGGGGTCGCGCTTCTCTGGTGGCTCATCGCTCTCGTGTGGATCGTGGCTGCGCCGCGGCGGGTGTCGCCCTGGTCGGCGGGACTCGCGGGGCTGCTGTCGCTGATACCGGCCTGGCTCGCGCTGACTCGCCTGCGGCGGGGGACCCCGCATGGCGCGGAATGGGTGCTCTTCGCACTGCTGCTCGTCTGGATGGCCGACATCGGCGCCTATTTCTGCGGCCGGCGGTTTGGCCGGCGGCGCCTGGCCCCCTCGGTATCGCCCGGCAAGACCTGGGAAGGCGCGCTCGGCGGGCTCGCCGCGAGCGGTATCGTCGCCGTCATCGGCGGTGCCTGGTTCCGGCTGCCGCTCGAGCAGTTCCTGGTGCTCTGCCTGGCGGCGGTGGCCTTTTCCATCGTCGGTGACCTGACGGAAAGTCTGCTGAAGCGCTTCGCCGGAATGAAGGACAGCGGTACGCTCTTCCCCGGGCACGGCGGCGTGATGGACCGGATCGACAGCGTCACGGGCGCCGCGCCCGTGCTGTTGCTCGGCCTCACTTTTCTAGGAGTCCTGCCATGATCGGTGTGGTCGTATTGGGTTCCACGGGCTCGATCGGCGAGAGCACGCTCGATGTGCTCGCGCGGCATCCGGATCGCTTCCGGCTGGTGGCGCTCGGCGCCCATCGCAGTGTCGGCAAGCTCGCCGAGCAGATCCGCCGCTTTCGCCCGGCGTATGCCGCGATGGCCGATGAGCAGGCTGCGCGCGAGCTCGTCGCCGAGCTCGGCTCCGCGGGACGCGGGACGCGTGTCCTGGCGGGCGCCGGGGCTCTGACCGAGATTGCAACGCTGCCCGAAGCCGACTGCGTCATGGCCGCGATCGTGGGTGCCGCCGGGCTGCGCTCCACGCTGGCCGCCGCGCGCGCCGGCAAGCGCCTGTTGCTCGCGAACAAGGAATCGCTCGTCATGTCAGGACCGCTGCTCATGGATGCGGTGCGCGCGAGCGGTGCCACCCTGTTGCCCATCGACAGCGAGCACAACGCCATCTTCCAGTGTCTGCCGGCCGGCTGCCGCACCGGAGAGACGCCGAAGGGCGTACGCCGCATCCTCCTCACCGCCTCGGGCGGACCTTTCCGCGACTGGCCGGCGGAGGCCATTGCCGCGGCGACTCCGGAAGCGGCCTGCGCACATCCCAACTGGGTGATGGGACGGAAGATCTCGGTCGACTCGGCGACCCTGATGAACAAGGGTCTCGAGCTCATCGAGGCCTGCTTCCTCTTCTCGCTGCCGCCGGATAGCGTCGACATCGTCGTCCACCCGCAGAGCATCATCCACTCGCTGGTCGAATACCTCGACGGATCGCTGCTCGCGCAGCTCGGCTCGCCGGACATGCGGACGCCGATAGCGTGCGCGCTTTCCTGGCCCGAGAGAATGGCCTCCGGTGTAGAATTCCTCGATCTGGTGAAGACCTCGCGGCTCGACTTCCGCGCCCCGGACCCGCAGAAATTCCGCTGCCTCGCACTGGCGCAGTCGGCGGCGCGGGCCGGTGGCCTGACTCCGGTCGCTCTGAACGCCGCCAACGAGGTCGCCGTCCATGCGTTTCTGGAGCGCCGATTGAACTTTCCCGGCATCGCCGCAGTCATTGAAGAGGTGGTCACACGGTGTCCCGCGGGGGCTATCGGCGGTCTGGAGGATGTGCTGGCGGCCGACGCGGAAGCCCGGCGGCTCGCCTCCGAACGCATTGACGGCGGGCTGCGTGCGGCCGGGGGGCGCTCGCTCGAGGGCGCGCGGGCATGAGTGTCGTCTGGTACACACTGTGGTTCGTCATCGCGGTCGGGCTGCTGGTCACCGTTCACGAGTTCGGCCACTTCTGGGTCGCGCGGCGGCTCGGCTTCAAGGTCCTCAGATTCTCGGTCGGCTTCGGACAGCCCCTGTGGTCGCGGCGCGTGGGCGCCGACCGGACCGAGATCGCCATCGCGCCCATCCCGCTCGGCGGCTATGTGAAGATGCTCGACGAGCGCGAGGGTCCGGTGCCGCCCGAGGACCTGCCGCGATCCTTCCTGCGCAAGCATCCTTTCCAGCGCATCCTGGTGCTGCTGGCCGGCCCGGGTTTCAACATCCTCTTCGCCATCCTGGTGCTCGCCGGGATGATGTGGGTCAACGGCATCACGCAGCTGCTGCCGGTGGTGGGCGACGTGACCGCCGGCTCCGTGGCGGCGAAGGCCGGGCTGCGCTCCGGCGACAGCATCGTCGCGATCAATGGCGCGGCCGTCAACGAGCAGCAGGATGTGGTGTTCGCTCTGCTCGATGCGATGAGCTCACGCGGCGATGCAGACCTGACGGTGCGCGGCAGCAACGGACAGGTCCGCAACGTCGATCTCGAGGTGAGCGACGCCGCCACTCGCCGTCGTCTCACGGCGCTGCCGCAGTTGTTCACGGGCCTGGGCTTCGAGTTCTGGGAGCCGCCCATACCGGCGCAGCTCGGCCAGGTTCTGCCCGACGGACCGGCGGCGCGCGCGGGGCTGCAGCCGGGCGATCGGGTGCTGTCGATCGACGGCCATGCGGTGAAGGATTGGAACGATCTGGTGGCGCAGATCAGTCCGCATCCGGGCGGCACGATCAGCCTGACATTCGCGCGCAACGGCGCGACGCACACGGTGCAGGTGGAAGTCGCGAGCGTGGAGGCCGACGGCAAGTACGTCGGCCGCATCGAAGCCGCGAACCCGACCGACATACCCTACCCGCCGAGCATGGTACGCCACCTCAGCCTGTCACCCGTTGCGGCCGTGAGCCGCGCCTCGGAGGAGGCCTGGGACATGACTGCGCTGCAGGGACGGCTCTTCTGGCGCATGATGCTCGGACAGGTGTCCCTCAAGAACCTGAGCGGGCCGGTATCGATTGCCGAGTACGCCGGCCAGTCGGCGAGCGAAGGAGTGAGCTCGTTCCTCGACTTCCTGGTGCTGATCTCGCTGTCGCTCGGCTTCCTCAACCTGCTGCCCATTCCCATCCTCGACGGCGGGCAGATCGTCTTCCAGCTGGTCGAGTGGATAAAGGGCAGTCCCATGTCGGAGCGGGCGCAGGCATTCGGGCAGCAGGTAGGGATCGCGCTGCTGATCCTCCTCATGGGGGTGGCGCTTTTCAACGATATCGCGCGCCAGTTCAGTTAGTTAAGTGAGCGAGCGCAGGACCCCAAGAGGTCCACACATCCCGCCGCGGTCCTCGACTCGCGGCGAGTGGGGGCGACTTACGTAATCGATGCAACAGTTGGGGCCGGGTGAGCCCGAAAGTGACGAAAAAATTGGGTATCAGAACATGAAGTCTCGCGCCGCACTGCTGGCCTCGATCGCACTGGCCGTCCATTCCGCGATCGCGCTCGCACAGGTCCAGATACAGTCCCCGGACGCGAATTTCACCGTCGGCGACATCAAGGTGGAGGGACTGCAACGCATCTCCGAGGGCACGGTATTCAATTATCTGCCGGTGAACATCGGCGATCATCTGACGCCGCAGCGGGTGCGTGAGGCCGTCCGCGCCCTTTACGCCACGGGGTTCTTCCGCGACGTGGAGCTGCGCCGCGAGGGCAACACGCTGGTCATCGTGGTCCTCGAACGGCCCTCGATCGAAAGCTTCACCATCACGGGCAACAAGGACATCAAGACCGCGGACCTGCAGAAATCGCTGAAAAACGTCGGGCTCGCTCCCGGCAAGATCTTCGACCGCTCCGTGCTCGAGGACGTGACTCAGTACCTGACGGACCAGTACTACAGCCGCGGCAAGTACGGCGTCGGCATCGACACGAGCGTCACTCCCGACAGCGGCAACCGCGTGAAGATTGCGGTCAAGATCCGCGAGGGCGACCGTGCGGTGATCCGCTCGATCAACATCGTGGGCGATACCAGGTTCAAGCAGAAGGACATCCTGCAGACTTTCCAGCTGAAAACCCCGGACTGGCTCTCCTGGTACAGGCAGGACGACCGCTACTCGCGGGAGACGCTGCAGGGCGACCTCGAGCGGCTGCGCGATTACTACATGGACCGGGGATACGCCAACTTCCAGATCAACTCCACGCAGGTGCAGATCACGCCCGAGAAGAACGACATCTTCATCGACGTCGACATCTCCCAGGGCGAGGTCTACAAGATCTCCGAGGTCAAGCTCGCGGGCATCTTCGTCGTGCCGAAGCCGGAGCTCGAGCGCCTGGTGGAGATCCATCCGGGGGAGATCTTCAACCGCAAGCTGATCACCGGCACCCAGAAGCTGATCCAGGACCGCCTGGGCGAGGACGGCTACGCCTTCGCGAAGGTCGATCCCGTGCCGACGCCGGACGAGAAGAACCATACGGTCTCGCTCACCTTCTTCATCGATCCGGGCAACCGCGTGTACGTTCGCAACATCACCTTCTCGGGCGAGACGGCGATCAATGACGTGGTGCTGCGGCGCGAGATGCGTCAGCTCGAGGGCGGTTGGCTCTCCAACGTGGCGCTCGAACGCTCCAAGCAGCGCATCCAGAAGCTCCCTTATGTCAAGGACGTCAGCTACACCACGACGCCGGTCGCCGGCTCGCCGGACCAGGTCGACGTCGATTACAAGATCAAGGAGGGACCTGCCGCCCAGCTTTCGGGCGGAATCGGCTACTCGGCCACCTACAAGCTGATGCTGAACGCAAACTACGCGGATGCCGACTTCCTCGGCACCGGCAACCGCTTCGCCGTCGACCTCGAGGGCGGGGCCTACAACAAGGTCTACACCGTCCAGTACACCAACCCCTACATCACCATGAACGGGGTGGGGCAGACGCTCTCGGTCAGCTACCGCGACGTCACGCAGTTCGTCTCCTCCTCATCGAACTTCTCCTCGAAGACGCTCAGCCTCGGCCCGACCTGGAGCTATCCGATCTCCGAGTTCCAGTACCTCTCCTTCGGCGCCGCGTACGAGAGCTCGCGCCTGCTGACCACCTCGTTCTCGAGCGCCCAGCAGTCGCAGGAATGGGTGCAGCAGAACGGCCATGCGTACAATCAGCTGGTGCACGAGGACTACACCAACAACGACTACGAGCTCTACGGTACCAACTTCAGCGACATACTGCTCGTCGCCGGATGGGGCGTCGATTCGCGCAACCGCTCGCTGTTCGCCGATCGCGGCAACCGCACGGCGCTCGACGTACGCATCACCGCTCCGGGAAGCACGGTAAAGTACTGGATGGGGGATTTCAGCTTCCAGCAATACGTCCCGGTCTGGAAGCACTGGCTGACGCTGTCGTTCATGGACAGCGTCGATTACGGCGAGGCGCTCGGCAAGACCACGGCCATCCCGCCCTATCAGCAGCTCTTCGGCGGCGGCCCGGACTCGGTGCGCGGCTTCCGCGAGGACTGGCTCGGCCCGCGCGACAACTTCGGCAACCCCTACGGCGGCAACTTCCGCATCACCAGCCAGAACGAGCTCATCCTGCCGATGCCGGCGAAGTGGCGGGAGAACGCGCGGGTAAGCCTCTTCTTCGACATCGGCAACGTCTTCTACACGGGGAACAAGATCCACTTCTTCGGACCGGACGGCGCTACCCCGCTGACCTACCACCTGAATGGCTGGAACGACCTCAAACGCTCGGCCGGCCTCGCCGTCGAGTGGCTGGCGCCGCTCGGGCTCTTCCGCTTCAGCTTCGGTGTGCCGCTGAATTCGAAGCACAGCGTCTGCCATACCGTCCAGGATCCCACCGCCTGTACCTGGGGGGATGAGACCGAGGGCTTCCAGTTCTCCGTGGGTCAGGCTTTCTAGCGCTGGCGCGCGGGGGGCGGCGGGGGGATGCTATTATTGGGGGCTTGACCGCCGTAAACGGTCGACCATAAGCATATCGAGGTGGGTTTCAGTGAAGCGCTTGATCGGGTTGAGGGGCGGCGTCGCCGTCATTCTGGCGGTCGTGCTGGCCGGGACGGTGGGCGTGGCACACGCGCAGGCGGCAGGGCTCAGGATCGCCGTAGTGAACTATGGCCAGCTGCTGCAGGCATCGCCGCAGGCACAGGCGGCCGTGGCGACGCTGCGCGCGGAATTCGCGCCCAAGCAGCGCAACCTGCAGGCGCAAGCCGCTCAGCTCAAAGCCAAGGAAGATACGCTGAAGAAGAACGAGGCCACCATGACGCAGGACCAGCGCGATCAGGCGGAGCTCGATCTGCGGGAACGGTACCAGGACCTCGCGCGCAAGCAGAATGAGATCCAGGACGATGTCAACACGCGCCGCAACGAGCTGATGTCGCAGCTGCAGAAGACGCTGCAGCAGGTCGTGCAGAACTACGCCAAGCAGCAGCGCTATGACCTGGTGCTCGCCGACGGCTTCATCTATGCGGACAATGCGCTCGACATCACGCCGGCGATCCTCAGCGTCCTGAAGTCACAGGGCGGGTCCGGCCGCGCTCCGGCCCGCAGACACTGAGCGGAGCACGGCGCGGGCGCCGCGGCTCCTTATTCCATGGGCATCTCACTCGGAGAGCTCGCAGTCCGTTTCGGCTGCGAGCTGCGCGGCGACCCTGCCGTGTGCGTCGATCACGTCGACACGCTGGCGCACGCGGATTCGCATTCCCTGGCGTTCGTAGCCAATCCCCACTATCGCCAGCAGCTCGCGGCCACCGCCGCGGGAGCGGTGGTGCTCGATGCCGCCACCGCCGCAGATTGCGCGACCGCCGCCCTGGTGTGTGAGAACCCCCACGCGACCTACGCGCGGATAGCCGCCGTTCTGCATCCGAATCCTCCGGCTCCGCCCGGCGCGCATCCCTCGGCGGTGATTGCCCCGGGGGCGCACATCGATCCGAGCGCGCACATCGGTGCGCTCAGTGTGATCGCCGAGGGCGCAGTCGTTGGCGCGCGCGCGTTCGTCGGCCCGCAGTGCCTCATCGAGGCAGCGGCGAAAGTGGGCGAGGATGCGCGCCTGACAGCGAGAGTGACGTTGTGTCGGCGCGTGGAAATCGGTGCGCGAGCTACGATTCAGCCCGGCGCCGTGATCGGCGGCGATGGTTTCGGCTTCGCCCAGGACCGGGGCCGTTGGGTCAAGGTGCCGCAGACAGGCACGGTCCGCGTCGGAGCCGATGTCGAGATCGGGGCCAATACCACCATCGACCGCGGAGCCATCGAGGACACCGTGATCGAGGAGGGCGTGAAGCTCGACAACCTCATCATGATCGCCCACAACGTGAGGGTTGGCGCCCACAGCGCCCTGGCGGCCTGCGTCGGCGTTTCGGGCAGCACCAGCATCGGCCGCCACTGCATGATCGGCGGCCAGGTAGGGATCGGCGGGCATCTCACGATCACGGACAATGTGATCATCACCGGCTGCACGATGGTCAGCCATTCCATTTCCCGCCCCGGCGTATACTCCGGGGGCATTCCGCTCGAAGAGGCCCATGTCTGGCGCCGGTTGGTCGCGCGCTTCAAGCGCCTCGACTCGCTCGCCACACGGCTCAAAGCGCTGGAGCGCCATCTCCGCGGCCCCGATCAGGAAGAGGATGATGACTGACTCGACACAACTCGATATCCAAGGCATTTTGCGGTACCTGCCGCACCGCTACCCCTTCCTGCTGGTCGATCGCGTGCTCGAATGGCACAGCGGCAGGAACATCCGGGCGCTGAAGAACATCACGTACAACGAGCCGTTCTTCCCCGGCCATTTCCCTGGGCGGCCGGTCATGCCTGGCGTCATCATCATCGAGGCGCTGGCCCAGGCGGCGGGCATTCTCACCTTCCTCAGCGCCAACGTGATTCCGGACGCGGAGACCCGCTTCTATTTCGTGGGCATCGACAAGGCGCGCTTCAGGAAGCCCGTGGAGCCCGGCGATCAGCTCATCCTCACCGCCCAGGTGGAGCGTTACCTGAAAGGGATCTGGAAGTTCTCCACCGTGGCGCTGATCGGCGACAACGAAGTGGCTCATGCGGAAATCATGGTCGCGCCGGAGACCGCGAAGTGATCGATCCTCACGCCATCGTTTCGCCGCAGGCGGAGCTGGCGGCGGATGTCGCAGTGGGTCCCTTCAGCATCATCGGCCCTGAGGTGCGCATCGGCCCGGGCACGGTCGTCGGGCCGCATGTGGTCATCAACGGGCCGACCACCATTGGCGCGGACAACAAGATCTTCCAGTTCGCCTCGCTGGGCGATGCGCCGCAGGACAAGAAGTACGGCGGCGAGCCCACCCGGCTCGAGATCGGCGACCGTAATATCTTCCGCGAGAGCTGCACGATGAATCGCGGCACGATCCACGACAAGGGCGTGACCCGCATCGGCGACGACAACCTCTTTCTGGCCTATTCGCACGTCGCCCACGACTGCGTCGTTGGAAGCAACACGGTATTCTCGAACTGCGCCTCGCTCGCAGGTCACGTCGAGATCGGCGACTGGGTCATTCTCGGCGGCCTGTCGGCCGTGCACCAGCACTGCAAGATAGGCGCGCACGCCTTTCTCGCTGGCGGGGCGATCGTCACTCGCGACGTGCCTCCCTACGTCATGGTCGCGGGCAATCCAAGTCAGCCGCACGCCGTCAATTCCGAGGGTCTCAAGCGCAGGGGATTCACGGAGGAGCAGATCCGCGCCATCCGTGAGGCCTACCGCACCGTCTATCGCAGCGACCTGAAGCTCAGCGAGGCGTTGGAGCGGCTCGAGGCATCCGCGCAGGAGCAGCCCGGTGTGCGCCTGTTCGTCGACTTCATCCGCGGCTCCACGCGCAGCATGATCAGATGACCGGGGCGGCGCGGCTGCGCGTCGGCATCGTCGCGGGGGAATCATCGGGCGATCAACTCGGCGCGGCACTCATCGCGGCGCTGCGGGCGCGCGTCCCCGCCCTCGAGTGCTTCGGGGTCGCGGGACCGAAGATGGCCGCGGCAGGCTGCGAGGCGTGGGCGGGCGCGGAGGAGCTTGCCGTCATGGGGCTGGCGGAAGTGCTGCCGCACCTGCCGCGCATCCTGCGGCTCAGAGCCTCGCTGATCAGGCGATTCCTGGCAGATCCGCCGGACGTGTTCGTCGGCATCGACGCGCCGACTTTCAACCTGGGTGTGGCGAAGCAACTCAAGGTGAGAGGCGTCAGGACCGTGCAATACGTCGCGCCCCAGGTCTGGGCCTGGCGGCAGGGCAGGGCGCGCACGATCGGCCGCGCCTGCGATCTCGTGCTCTGCCTGCTGCCCTTCGAGACCGCGTTCTATTCGCACCTCGGGGTGCGGGCGGCATTCGTCGGTCATCCGCTCGCCGATCAGATCCCCCTCGACGTCGACAGAGGAGCGGCGCGCGCCGAGCTCGGTCTGAACCCGTCCGCGACGGTCATCGCACTCCTGCCCGGCAGCCGCGTAGCGGAAGTCGACCGTCTGGGAGCGAATTTTCTTCAGGCGGCCGCATGGCTCGCCGAGCGCCGGCCGGATTTCGAGTTCATCGCGCCCATGGCGACGGCGCGTGCTCGTGAGGCCTTTGCGAGAAAACAGACGGAAGTCCCTGCTTCACCAAAGGTTTTGTTGCTGGAAGGGCGGGCGCAACAGGCCCTCGCGGCCTGCGACGCGGCCATCGTCGCTTCCGGAACCGCTACACTGGAGACACTGCTGTCGCGCCGTCCCATGGTGGTGGCGTATCGTTTCGGCGCGGTCACCGCGTTCCTGCTGCGAAGACTGCGACTGGTCAAAGTGCCGTACTTCTCGCAACCGAATCTGCTCATCGGGCGGCCGCTCGTGCCCGAGCTCCTGCAGGAGCAGGTGAGCGGCGCCGCCCTCGGCGAGGCGCTCCTGGGCCGATTGTCGGATGGCCTGTATCTGCACGAGCTCGACGGCGAATTCCGCAAGGTGCACGAGGTGCTCCGCGGCGGCGCTGCCGACCGGGCGGCCGAGGCCATTCTGACGCTCCTGCGAGGGTCCGAGGCGCAGGGGAGGGCGATGTGAGTCCGGCGATGCCGCGCGGTGTCAAGGCACGCAAAATCTCCGTCCGCCGCGAGCTGACAGGCTGTGTCAGGAGAGTCGCCGGCGTCGATGAGGCCGGCCGCGGCCCTCTGGCCGGGCCGGTCGTCGCCGCGGCAGTCATCCTGGATCCGCGGCGCCGGATCCCGGGGCTCGCGGATTCCAAGGCCCTCTCGCCGCAGGAGCGTGCGCGTCTCGCCCCGATCATCCGCAGCCGTGCCCTGGCTTGGGCCGTTGCGTGGGCCGACCGCGACGAGATCGACGCTCTCAACATCCTCGGCGCCACGTTCCTCGCGATGCGCCGCGCTCTCCTGCGCCTGCCCGTATGTCCGACCCACGTGCAGGTCGATGGCAACCAACTTCCTCCCCTCGCCGACCTGCCGCTCGGCTGCACGGCCGAGGCCATCATCGAGGGCGATGCCCGCATTGCCGCCATCAGTGCCGCCTCGATTCTCGCGAAGACGCATCGCGATGCCATGATGGAGGCGCTCGACCCCTGCTATCCCGGCTTCGATCTCGCCGCCCACAAGGGCTATGGCACCCCGGCGCATCTCGAGGCGCTGCGGAACCGGGAGCCTTCACCGCAGCACCGCCGCTCCTTCAATCCCGTGAGAGTGGCGCTCGACGCGCTGCCGCCCGATCTGCAGGGCGAGCTGCCCCTGACCGGTACCGACACGGAGTCCTGACATGTCCGCCGGCTTCGTACACCTGCGCCTGCACACGGAGTACTCCCTGATAGACAGCGTCGTGCGCGTGCCGGAGCTCATGGAGGCCGTTGCCGCGGCCTCCATGCCCGCGGTCGCCGGGACCGATCAGAGCAATCTCTTTGCGATGGTCAAGTTCTACCGCGAGGCGCTTGCGCGCGGGGTCAAGCCCATCATCGGCGTCGACCTGCTCGTCCGTGAGCCCGGCGAGCGGCAACAGCCCTCGCGCATCACGCTCATCTGCCAGAACCAGACCGGCTATCACAACGCGACCCGCCTGGTCAGCCGCGCTTATCTGGAAGGGCAGCAACGGGGCGTGCCCCTCATCGAGCGCGCCTGGCTCACCACCGAGAGTCTCGAAGGCCTGATAGCGCTCTCCGGCGCTACGGAGGGCGACGTCGGCCGTGCGCTCACCAACGGGCGTGAGCAGGATGCCGCGCGCGCCCTCGATGACTGGATCGCGCTGCTTCCCGATCGCTATTACATCGAGTTGCAGCGCGTCGGCCGCGCGGACGAAGAGAGCTACATCGCGGCCGCCGTCAATCTCGCCGGTCGCCGTGGCGTGCCGGTGGTCGCCACCAACGACGTTCGCTTCCTGAAGCCCGGCGACTTCGAGTCGCACGAAGCCCGCGTCTGCATCCACGACGGCACGCTCCTCGCCGACAACAGCCGGGTCCGCCGCTACACGGGTCAACAGTACCTGCGCTCACCCGAGGAGATGGCGCGTCTCTTCGCCGACATCCCCGAGGCGCTGGCCAACTCGGTGGAGATCGCGCGCCGCGCCAGCCTGACCCTCAAGCTCGGCCAGCCGCGCCTGCCCGCTTATCCGGTCCCCGGCGACATGACCACGGAGGACTTCCTGCGGCGGGAGGCCGAGTCAGGGCTGGAGAAGCGCCTGGCAGAGATGGCGCGCGGCGAATCCCAGGCATCCCCGTCCGCGGCGCCCGACACGGTGGCCATCAACTCCGACGACTACCGCAAGCGTCTGCAGGCCGAGATCGAGGTCATCTGCAAGATGGGCTTTGCGGGGTATTTCCTCATCGTCGCCGACTTCATCCGCTGGGCCAAGGAGAACGGAGTTCCGGTGGGGCCCGGCCGCGGCTCCGGCGCAGGCTCCCTGGTCGCCTACAGCCTGCGGATCACCGATCTCGATCCCCTCCGCTACGACCTTCTCTTCGAGCGCTTCCTCAATCCCGAGCGCGTCTCCATGCCCGACTTCGACGTCGACTTCTGCATGGAGGGCCGGGACCGCGTCATCGAATACGTCGCCGGCCATTATGGACGTGAGCGCGTCTCCCAGATCATCACGTACGGCACCATGGCCGCCAAAGCTGTCGTCCGGGACGTCGGCCGCGTCCTCGGCATGACGTACGGCTTCGTCGACAAGATTGCGAAGCTCATCCCCTTCGAGCTCGGCATCACCCTGGACGATGCGCTGCAGAAGGAGCCGGAGCTCAAGCGGCTCTACGATTCCGAGGAGGATGTCCACAACCTCATCGATCTGGCGCGCTCCCTCGAAGGGCTGACCCGCAACGCCGGCATGCACGCCGGCGGTGTAGTCATCGCGCCGTCGGTGTTGACGGACTTCGCGCCTCTTTACTGCGATGAGTCGGGTGGAAGCGTCGTCACGCAGTTCGACAAGGACGACGTCGAGGCAGCGGGGCTCGTCAAGTTCGACTTCCTGGGACTGCGCACCCTCACCGTCATCGACTGGACGGTGAAGGCCATCAACGCGCGGCGCTCGCAGGCCGGCGAGCCGGCGCTGGACATCGGCAAGATCCCGCTGGATGACGCCTTGACCTATGAGAGGGTGTTCAAGCGAGCACAGACGGTGGCGGTCTTCCAGTTCGAGTCCGGCGGCATGCAGCGCATGCTGAAGGACGCGAAGGCCGACCGGTTCGACGACCTCATCGCCCTCGGCGCTCTCTACAGGCCGGGACCGATGGACCTGATCCCGGAATACGTCGCCTGCAAGCATGGGAAGAAGCCCGAGTACCTGCACCCGGACATGGAGCAGGTGTTGGGCGTGACTTATGGCGTGTTCGTATATCAGGAGCAGGTGATGCAGATCGCCCAGCGTCTGGCCGGGTACACGCTCGGCGGCGCCGATCTGCTGCGCCGCGCCATGGGCAAGAAGAAACCCGAGGAGATGGCCAAGCAGCGCGGCGTCTTCGTCGCCGGCGCCACCGCGCGCGGCATCGAGGAGAGGATCGCCAACGCGATCTTCGACCAGATGGAGAAGTTCGCCGGCTACGGTTTCAACAAGAGCCACGCCGCGGCCTACGCGCTGCTCTCGTATCAGACCGCCTACCTCAAGGCGCACTTCCCCGCGGCGTTCATGGCGGCCATGCTGTCCGCCGACATGGATCACACCGACAAAGTCGTGACGCTGATCCACGAGTGCGGCGCCATGAAGCTCAGGGTGTCGCGCCCCGATGTCAACACCTCGCTCTATGAGTTCGCGGTGGAGGGCGATAACGCCATTCTCTACGGGCTCGGCGCGGTCCGCGGCGTGGGGCGCGGGGCGGTCGAAGCGCTCATCGCCGAGCGCGAAGCCCGCGGGCCTTTCTGCAGCCTGGAGGATCTGTGCCGCCGGATCGATCTGCAGAAGATCAACCGGCGCGTCCTGGAAGCGCTGCTGCGTTCCGGCAGCCTCGATGCGCTGGGACCCAACCGCGCTACGCTCATGCAGCGCCTGCCGGCGGCCATGCAGCTCGGCGATCAGAACTCCAAAGCCCATGAGGCGGGCCAGAACGACCTGTTCGGGCTGGGCCCCGCGCCGGCCGCCGTCTCGATTGCCGGCAATACATCGGCGCCGGCCCCGGCGGGCGCTGCGCCTCTGGATGGAGTCGTGCTGCAGGAGTGGACCGAGGCGGTGCGCCTCGCCGGCGAGCGGGAGACGCTGGGGCTCTACCTCACGGGCCACCCCGCAAAGCCGCTCGCACCGCTCCTGGCCCGTGTTGCCTCGCATTGGATCGGTGACCTGGTGAGCGAGAGACCTCCGCCGGGCGCGGAGCCCATGCGCTTCGGCGGCGGCAAGCTCGTCAGCGTTGGAGGGCTGGTCGATGAGATCAAGAAGCGGGGGCCCCGCGTGATTCTGACCCTCGACGACAGCACCGGCCGCCTCGAGATAACACTCTTCGAGGATGTCTACCAGAAGTACCGGGACATCGCCACGAAGGACGCGCTGGTGCTGGTCGAGGGCATGCTGCGGTTCGATGACTTCAGCGATGGCTGGCGGCTCGCGGCGCGGTCGATCGTCGACCTCGGCAAGATGAGTGAGCAGCAGGCCCGCCATATCGTGCTCACCTGGCCGCAGGATCGGCACGATACGGCGGCGCTGCAGGGACGGCTGGCCGAGCTGCTGGCGGCGTACCGGCCCGGTCCCTGTGCGATCATGATCGAATATTCCGGCTCAGCCGCCCGCGGCGCGCTCAGGCTGGGGCCGGAGTGGGGGGTACGCGCCACCAGTCAGCTGCGCGAGAGCCTCGAAGAATTGCTCGGCCGCGGTTCCGTGGACGTGAGGTACGCCTCGCGATCGGCCGAGCTTGCGCCCGGGGCTGCCGCCCCTTAACCTCGCGCGCAGCATGAGAAAGTCGCGGTAAGACTGCATGGCCGTTGCGTTCCTGGATTTTGAGCAGCCGATCGCCGAGCTCGAAGCGAAGATCGAGGAGCTGCGGCATGTCACTTCCGAGTCGGAGGTCAACGTCCAGGAGGAGATCTCGCGCCTGCAGGCGAAGTGCCGGCAGCTGACGACCAGCATCTTCGCCAGCCTCACGCCCTGGCAGATCACCCAGCTCGCGCGCCATCCCCGCCGTCCCTACACGCTGGACTACGTCGCTGCCATCTGCACGGAATTCTGCGAGCTGCACGGCGACCGGATGTTTGCCGATGATCAGGCGATCGTCGGCGGCCTCGGCCGCATCGACGGCCGTCCCGTCATGATCATCGGCCATCAGAAGGGACGCGACACCAAGGAGCGTGTGCGGCGCAACTATGGCATGCCCAAGCCCGAGGGTTATCGCAAGGCGTTGCGACTGATGCGGCTGGCGGAGCGCTTCGGGCTGCCGCTCGTCACGCTGATCGATACTCAGGGCGCCTACCCGGGTGTCGGTGCCGAGGAGCGCGGCCAGAGCGAGGCGATCGCGCGCAATCTCTTCGAGATGTCGGTGCTCAGTGTGCCGATCGTGACCGTGGTGACCGGCGAGGGCGGCTCCGGCGGCGCGCTGGCCATCGGTGTCTGCGATCGTCTCCTCATGCTGCAGTACAGCACTTACTCCGTCATCTCTCCCGAAGGCTGCGCGTCGATTCTCTGGAAGAGCCAGGACAAGAAGGAAGCGGCCGCCGAGGCGCTCAATATGACGGCCGACCGCCTCGCGAAGCTGGGCCTGCTGGACGAGGTGATCGAAGAGCCGCTGGGCGGCGCTCACCGCGATCCGGTCGCAACGTCGGCGAGCCTCAAGGCGGCGCTGCTGAAGCACCTCGATGCGCTCGAGTCGATTCCGCGCGATGAGCTGCGCACCGCGCGCTCGCGCCGGATCGCCTCCTTCGGGGTCTTCAGTGAGAGCCAGGAATGATTCGCCGGGAGCGAATCATGACGACGCGCGGAGCGTGTCGGCCGACGCGGGAGCGGCGGTGAGGCCCCGGGGATGGGGCCGAGCAATAACAAGAAGAGCGCGGACGCATTCGGTCCGGACTGGCTCCGTCAGCAGCTTGCTCGGCTGCTGCCCGGATTCCCCGATGTTGCCCTCTGCGTCGCGCTGAGCGGCGGCGTCGATTCCACTGCTCTGATTGCGGCGCTCGCCGAGCCGGGCGGTGACGGCTTGCGCGGCGGTTCCGGTTTGCGGCTGCGCGCGCTGCACATCGATCACGGTCTGCACCCCAATGCCAGGCGCTGGGCCGCGCACTGCCGCAGGCTCGCGCGCCGGCTCGGCATTCCGTTGAAAGTGCTCTCTGTGAAGGTGTCGCAAGAGCGGGGAGCCTCGTTGGAGGAGGCCGCGCGCGGCGCGCGCTACCGCTGCTTCGCCGCGCAATTGCGCAGCGGCGAGGCCTTGCTCACCGCGCACACGCAGGACGATCAGCTCGAAACGGTGCTGCTGCAGCTCTTCCGCGGCAGCGGTCTGCCCGGCCTCGCCGCGATGCCGGCCGTAGCGGCGCTCGGGTCAGGACGGCTGGTGCGGCCATTGCTCGGGTGCTCGCGCGCGCAGCTCGAGGCCTGGGTGCGCGCGCGCGAGCTCACCTGGATCGAGGACGACACGAATCGCGATGAGCGCTTCGATCGTAACTATCTGCGGCGGCGGGTGCTTCCCGCCGTGCGCGAGCGCTGGCCCGGGGCGGGGGCGGCAGTGGCACGCTCGGCACGTCACGCCGCCGAGGCACAGGGACTGCTCACGGCGCTCGCCCGGGCCGATCTCGAGCGCGCGCGCGACGGTGCGTCAGTTTCAGTGAAGGCACTGAGATCCCTGTCCCCGGACCGCCGGCGAAATATGCTGCGCCTGTGGATCGCCAGCGGTGGCCATACGTTGCCGGATGCACGACGGCTGGAAGAGATCGCGGGTCCTCTCATCGAGGCACGCGCCGACGCGCATCCGCGCGTGGAATGGGCGGCGGCGACGGGCAGCGACAGAACCGGTGATGCCGTGACCGCGCGGCGCATCGTCGTGATGCGGCACGCAGATCTGCTGTCTCTGGCGGAGTACGCGGCGGCGGCGGTGTTGGATTCAGCAGCGACGGCGGCGCAGCTCGCGTGGGACTGGCGGCAGTCGGCGTGCTGTACGCTGCCGGACGGCGGCGCTCTCGAGCTGCTGGCCGAGCGGCACGGGCCAGTCGATCTCGATGCGCTGCCGCCGCGGCTCGCAATCGCCTGGCGCCGTGGCGGCGAGAAGCTGCGCGTGCGGCGCGGCGGACCTCGCCGTGAGCTCAAGAGCTTGCTGCGGGAAGCTCACGTGCCGCCCGCACAACGGATGCGCGTGCCCCTGATCCTCGCGGACGGCGTTCTGATCGCGGCGGCGGATCTCTGGATCGACGAGTCGGTGCGGGCGCCGGCCGAGGCGCAGCATCGCGGCCGCCTGATCTGGCGCAAGCCTCGTTCATAGCGCTGGATCCGGGCTCCTGCCCGGCCCAGCGCGCGTTGAACAAAAAGCGTGGTTTTTCTGCTCAACGTCCGCCACCTGCGGCGGCGGGGCACGTCCCTGTGCCTGGGTACCTACATGCGCTTCGGCCCTGCCGCGATTTTGTGATAATCTGCCCTCCCGTCGTCCATGCTCTGATTCATCGGACGCAGGCCGCACTGCTCACGACGGGACAAACCCTGATTTAACTATGACGCGATTCGTATTCGTCACCGGTGGCGTCGTGTCCTCATTGGGCAAGGGCATCGCCGCCGCCTCGCTCGGGGCGATCCTCGAGGCCCGTGGCCTCAAGGTCTCCATGGTCAAGCTCGATCCCTACATCAACGTCGATCCGGGGACCATGAGCCCTTTCCAGCATGGAGAGGTGTTCGTCACCCACGACGGCACGGAGACCGATCTCGACCTCGGCCATTACGAGCGCTTCGTGCGCACGACTACCGGCCGTCACAGCAATTTCACCACCGGCCGCATCTACGAGCGGGTGATCGCCAAGGAGCGCCGCGGTGACTATCTCGGTGCCACCGTGCAGGTGATCCCGCACATCACCGATGAGATCAAACGCAGCATCCAGCTCGGTGCCGAGGGCGCCGACGTCTGCATGGTGGAGATCGGCGGCACGGTGGGCGACATAGAGTCGCTCCCCTTCCTCGAGGCGATCCGCCAGCTTGGAGTCGAGCTCGGGCGCAGCAATTGCGTCTACATGCACCTTACGCTGGTGCCCATCGTCGGCGGCTCCGGCGAGATCAAGACCAAGCCGACCCAACATTCGGTGAAGGAGCTGCGCGGCATCGGTATCCAGCCCGACGTGCTGCTCTGCCGCTGCAAGCACCCTCTGCCCGAGGAGCAGCGGCGCAAGATCGCGCTCTTCACCAACGTCGAGGAGCGGGCGGTGATCTCCGCGGTCGACGCGGACGACATCTACCAGATTCCGATCCTGCTGCACGAGCAGTCGCTCGATGAGATCGTCATCGACAAGCTGCGGCTGCAAGTGCCGCAGACCGACCTCACGGAATGGCGGCAGGTCGTCAGCGCGAAGGCGAATCCCGACGGCCAGGTCGATGTCGCGATGGTCGGCAAGTACGTGCAGATCCGCGATTCCTACCTGTCGTTGCACGAGGCGCTGATGCACGGCGGGTTGAAGTCGCGCACCCGCGTCAACATTCACTACATCGAGTCCACCGACGTCGAGCAGCACGGCACCCATGCGCTGAAGGGGATGGATGCCGTCCTGGTGCCGGGCGGATTCGGGGAGCGGGGCATCGAGGGCAAGATCCAGGCTGTGTGCTTTGCCCGCGAGCACGGCATTCCCTACCTCGGCATCTGCCTCGGGATGCAGGTGGCGATCGTCGAGTTCGGCCGGCACGTGCTCGGCCTCACGGGCGCCAACAGCACGGAGTTCAACCGCGCGACGGCGCATCCGGTGATCGCACTCATCAGCGAGTGGCAGGACCAGTCCCGCGGCATGCAGACCCGTGATGAGGCTTCCGCCAAGGGCGGCACGATGCGCCTGGGCGCCCAGGAGGTGCTGCTCGGGGCCGGCACGCGCGCCCGCGAAACCTTCGGCAAGGACGCCATCTTCGAGCGCCATCGCCACCGCTTCGAGTTCAACAACAACTTTCTCGATCGCTACCGGCAGGCGGGCATGCGTTTCTCCGGGTTCTCGCGCGACAACCTGGTGGAAGTCATCGAGATACCGAGCCACCCCTGGTTCATGGCGACACAGTTCCATCCTGAGTTCACCTCGACTCCGCGCGACGGCCATCCGCTCTTCACCGGCTTCATCCGCGCCGCGCGTACGCAGCGGGCGTCGCTCCTGCCCCAGGCGGCGGGCGCCTGAGCCTCCATGAAGCTTGCAGGACATGAGATCGGCATCGGCCGACCGTTCTTCCTCATAGCGGGCCCCTGCGTCATCGAGAGCGCAGAGCTCACGCAGCAGGTTGCCGGGCGCCTCAAGGAGATCACCGGCCGCCTTCATATCCCGTTCGTATTCAAAGCCTCCTTCGACAAGGCGAACCGCTCCTCGCGCGCGAGCTATCGCGGCCCCGGAATGGAACAGGGACTGAAAATTCTGGAGGGGATCAGGCGCAGTCTCGGCGTACCGATATTGACCGACGTGCACGAGGACACCCCGCTGGATGAAGTCGCAGCCGTCGTGGACGTGCTGCAGACGCCTGCGTTCCTCTGCCGGCAGACCAATTTCATCGTGGGCGTCGCCTCCCGCGGCAAGCCCGTCAACATCAAGAAGGGCCAGTTCCTCTCGCCTTGGGAGATGGGCAACGTCGTCGACAAGGCGCGATCGACGGGTAACGAGTCCATCCTCGTCTGCGAGCGCGGCTTCTCCTTCGGTTACAACAATCTGGTCTCGGACATGCGCTCCCTGTCGGTCATGCGCGCGACCGGCTGTCCCGTGGTGTTCGACGCGACCCATTCCGTGCAGCTGCCGGGCGGCCTCGGCGCCGCCTCCGGAGGGCAGCGGGAGTTCATTCCGGTCCTGGCCCGCGCCGCCGTGGCGGCGGGGGTCTCGGGGCTTTTCATGGAGACCCATCCCGATCCGGCGCGCGCGCTCTCCGACGGGCCCAATGCGTGGCCCCTCGACCGCATGGAGCCGCTGCTCGCCACCCTGAAGGCTCTTGATGAGGCCGTGAAAGCGCGGCCGCTCGAGGAGTCGCTGCTTTTATCACAAGGAACTTCCAAATGACCCGAATCGCCGACATCCGCGGCCGTGAGATCCTCGATTCCCGCGGCAACCCCACCGTAGAAGCCGACGTCATTCTCGATTCCGGTGTGATGGGCCGTGCCGCGGTGCCGTCAGGCGCCTCCACGGGCACGCGCGAGGCGGTGGAGCTGCGCGACGGCGACAAGAAGCGGTATCTCGGCAAGGGCGTGCTCAAGGCCGTCGAGCATGTCAACACGGTGCTCAAGTCCGCCGTGCTCGGCGCCGATGCGCGTGACCAGGCGGGGATCGATCAGAAGATGATCGAGCTCGACGGTACCGACAACAAGGGGCGTCTGGGCGCCAACGCGATTCTCGCCATCTCGCTCGCGACCGCGCACGCCGCCGCGCGCGATGCCGGACTGCCGCTCTACCGCTTCCTCGCCCAGAGCCTCACGGCCGGCAGGGAGCCGGTGATGCCCGTGCCGATGATGAACATCATCAACGGCGGGGCGCACGCCAACAACAGCCTCGACATCCAGGAGTTCATGATCCTCCCGGTCGGCGCGCCGAGCTTTCGCGAGGCGCTGCGCTACGGCGCCGAGGTCTTCCATCACCTGAAGAAGATCCTCGGCGATCGTTCCCTGCCGACCACCGTCGGCGACGAGGGCGGCTTCGCGCCCAACCTGGGCTCCAACGAGGAAGCGCTCGGCATCATCCTGCAGGCCATCGACAAAGCCGGTTACAAGGCAGGCCGTGACATCTACCTCGGCCTCGACTGCGCCAGCTCGGAGTTCTTTCACGACGGAGGCTATGAGCTCAAGGCCGAGAAGCGCCGCTACTCCAGCGCGGAGTTCACCCGCTATCTCGCCGAGCTCGCCGGCCGCTACCCGATCGTCAGCATCGAGGACGGCATGGCCGAGGGCGACTGGGACGGCTGGGCCCAGCTCAGCCGCGCGCTCGGCGAGAAGCACCAGATCGTCGGCGACGATCTCTTCGTCACCAACACCAAGATCCTGAAGGAAGGCATCGAGAAGCACATCGCCAACGCCATCCTCATCAAGCCCAATCAGATCGGCACGCTCACGGAGACACTGGGCGCCATCGAGCTCGCGGACGACTCGCACTACGCCGCCGTGATCTCCCACCGCTCCGGTGAGACCGAGGACAGCACCATCGCCGACCTCGCCGTTGCCACCGCCGCCACGCAGATCAAGACCGGCTCGCTCTCCCGCTCCGACCGCATCGCCAAGTACAACCAGCTGCTGCGCATCGAAGCCGAGCTCGGCAAGGTCCGCTACGCCGGCCGCGATGCGTTTCCTGTTAAAGTATGACTGATGGCACGCTACGAAACCCTGCATGAACGGGGTTCGCGTCAGCGAACCCCGTTGAGACCTGCGCGCAGCGCATGAAAATACTTGCAGCTGCGCTGGCCGTTGCGCTGATCCTCCTCCAGTACCGGATCTGGATCTCCGACGACGGCCTCCGCGGCGTGGGGCGCCTGCAGCACGCCGTAGCCGCGCAGCAAGCGCTGAATGCCACCCTCATCCGGCGCAACAGCCGCCTCGAGGCCGAGGTCCAGGACCTGAAGTCCGGCACCGCCGCCATCGATGAGCTCGCCCGCAGCGACCTGGGCATGATCGGCCCCGGCGAAACCTTCTACCAGGTGGTGGAGCCCGCTCCCGCGGGCAGCAAGCCGGTGGGCTCCGATACCACCGCTGCCAGATGACAAAATTGACGGGGCCTGGCAACTACTGGCTGGTCATGCCGGCGGCCGGAGTCGGCCGCCGCTTCGGCGCCGACCGTCCGAAGCAATATGCGCCGCTATGCGGCCGCACCGTCATCGAGTGGGCCCTGGCCCCTTTCCTGGCCGATGCGCGCTGCGCCGGCGCCGTGGTAGCCATCGCCGAAGATGACCCCTATTGGACATCCATCGCCATCGCTTCCGGCACTGTCCTCGTGGCCCCCGGCGGCCAGGAGCGCAGCCACTCCGTCCGCAATGGCCTCACGGTGCTCGCAGCTCACGCGCGCCGCGATGATTGGATCCTGGTTCACGACGCCGCACGACCCTGCCTGCCGCACCAGGACCTCGATCGCCTCCTCACTGAGCTCGCCAGCCACCCGGTCGGGGGTCTGCTCGCGACTCCCGCGGCCGACACTTTGAAGCGCGCCGACACCTCGCGGCACATACAGCAGACCGTCGACCGCGCAGGCCTGTGGCGTGCCCTGACACCGCAGATGTTCCGCTACGGCCGCCTGTGCGAAGCGCTCGACCGCGCGCATGCAGCCGGCCGCGTCCCCACCGACGAGGCCCAGGCGATCGAATGGCTGGGCGATCACCCTGAGCTCGTCGAAGGTGCCGCCGCGAATCTCAAGATCACCAGCGCCGCGGACCTTGCGATCGCGGCCGCACTCCTGAAGGAAACCCGCTGATGAGAATAGGCTCGGGCATCGACGTGCATGCATTCGGCTCCGGCGACTTCGTCATGCTGGGCGGCGTGCGTGTGGCGCATACCCATGGCGTCGTGGCGCACTCCGACGGCGACGTCGTGTTGCACGCGCTTACCGATGCGCTGCTCGGGGCGGCCGGGCTCGGCGACATCGGGCAACACTTCAAGGACACCGATCCGCGCTGGAAGGGCGCCGACAGCAAACGCTTCGTGCGTGCGGTCATGGACATGCTGCGCGCCCGCAAGCTCCGCGTAGGAAACGCCGATGTGACGGTGCTTGCGGAGCGGCCGAAGCTCTCGCCTGTGCGCGATGACATCCGGCGCCAGGTCGCGGAGCTTCTCGAGGTAGATGTCGAGCGGGTCAACGTAAAGGCGACGACTACCGAGAAGCTCGGCTTTCTCGGGCGGGCCGAAGGCATCGCCGCGCAGGCGGTGGTGCTCCTCATCGATGCCGAATGAGCTGGCGCTCGATCCGCCGCGAGCCCACGGCGCGCCGCTCGGCCCGGGCAGGTTGCGCACCGAGCCCGAGGACTTCGTAGTCGAGGAGCAGCTCGGCTTCGCGCCGTCGGGGGCGGGCCAACACGTGCTGCTCAAGGTGCGCAAACGAGATGCCAATACGCAGTGGATCGCACGCGAGCTCGCGCGCGCCTGCGGCTGTCGACCGGCCGACGTCGGTTATGCGGGCCTGAAGGACCGCCACGCGGTGGCCACCCAGTGGTTCACCATGCCGCAGTCGCGGCTTTCGCCCGAGGATTGGGTCGCGGTCCGCAGCGGTGAATACCAGGTTCTCGAGGCGCATCGTCACTCCCGCAAGCTCCCGCGCGGGGCGCTCGCCGGCAATCGCTTCGTCATCAGAGTTCGCGGCACGGCGGTCGACGATGTATCTCTAACGGGCCGCCTCGCCGCCATCGAGGCGCGTGGCGTGCCGAATTACTTCGGACCGCAGCGCTTCGGCCGGGGCGGAGCCAACCTGAAGCGGATCGGAGAGGACCTTCGTGCGCTCGGGCCGGCCGAACGCGGCTTCGTACTCTCGGCGGCCCGTAGTCTCATCTTCAACTCCGAGCTCGCGGAGCGCGTCACCGACGGGAGTTGGGAGCGGCTCGAGCCGGGTGACCTGGCCAACCTTGACGGGCGCGCCAGTCATTTCCCGGTCGCGGCCGTCGATGAGGCGCTGGCACAGCGGTGTGCGCAGCTCGATGTCCATCCGACCGGCCCGCTCTGGGGGCGCGGTTCGCCGCCGAGCGGCGGCAGGGTGCTGGAGCTGGAGCAGCGTATCGCGGGACAGCTGGCCGCCGCTTGCGAGCTCGTTGCGCGTGCCGGCATGGATCAGGAAAGGCGGAGCTTGCGGCTGGCGGTCCGAGACCTGCGCTGGCGGCGAGACGCAGCCGCTGCGGACTCGATCACCGTGGAGTTTCGATTGAGCCGCGGCGCTTACGCCACGACGGTGCTGCGCGAGCTGTTCGCGCTTGACGCCGACTATGACGAGAGCAGCACGTAAACCGCGCCCGTACCGCCGTCGACCGGCCGCGCGGAGACGTACGCCACCACCGAACCGACTTTGCGCAGCATCGCGCCGACCATGCCCTTCAGCACCGGCCCGCGGTGTCCCGAGCGAAGCCCCTTGCCGTGAATGATCCGCACGCAGCGCCACTGCCGCATCAGCGCCTGCGCCAGGAATTCGCGCAGCTCCTGTTTCGCCTCGGCCACGGTGAGACCGTGAAGGTCGATCTCCCCCTGCACACGGTAGTCACCGCGACGGAGCTTGCGCAGTACCGAGGGCTGGATGCCGGTACGATGGAAGACGAGCTCCTCGCCGCTGGCGAGCTCCGGGTCGATGACCTCGTCGCGCAGACTCTCTTCGAGCACTGCGAGCCGGTCGGCGCGGGTGAACCGGGCGGCGGGACGCGGCCGCCGCGGTCGGGCTGAGGGCTGCTCCTCTGTGCGCGCGGCGCTCCCCAAGGGCTTCACGTCCTGGACCGCTTCTCGAAAGAGCCGCGCCTCATCGGTTTTGGACCCCCTCAGATCCGCATCCGTCAAGGCGGAAGGGCGGCGGGGAGACTCCTTTGGCGAACGGGGATTCACGCTACCTCCGCGCATTTTGCTTCCAGTATAGTTACGCGCCGTCTCCGGGGGGACGGGCGTCAGCCTTGCAATACCATACATCAGGACCGTGAAAATCCTCGTCAGCAACGATGATGGCTACCGCGCCCGCGGCATCCGCCTCCTCAAAGAGGCGCTCGCAGGCCTGGCCGAGATCACGGTCGTGGCCCCGGACCGCAACCGTAGCGGCGCGAGCAACTCCCTGACCCTCGACGTACCGCTGCGGGTGTTCGAGTCCGAGCCCCGCGTCTACTACGTCCAGGGCACACCGACGGACTGCGTGCATCTGGCCATCACTGGACTATTCGACTACGAGCACGACATGGTGGTTTCCGGCATCAATGATGGCGCCAACCTGGGCGATGACGTGCTTTATTCCGGCACCGTCGCGGCCGCGATCGAGGGCCGCTTTCTGGGGTTGCCCGCGATTGCGGTCTCTTTGTGCACCATGCCCGATGAGGAGTCGCACTTCGAGACAGCAGCGGAGGTTGCGCGGCAGCTCGTGGCGCAACTCGTCCAGAGCTCGCTGGAGCCGACTCTCATCCTCAACGTCAATGTACCCAACCTGCCGCTCGCGGCGCTGCGGGGTTTTCGCAGTACGCGTCTCGGATACCGCCATCGCTCGGAGCCCATCGTGCCCGCGAACGATCCGCGCGGCCGGCCCGTGTACTGGGTGGGGCCCGCGGGGCCGCAGCAGGACGCCGGACCCGGCACCGATTTCGAAGCCATCGACCAGGGTTATGTTTCCGTGACTCCCTTGCAAATCGATCTCACGCGCCACTCCGCGCTGCCGGCCCTGCAGCAGTGGCTGGAAGGCATCCATGCCTGACTTGCGATTCTCCGGCATCGGCATGACTTCCGCGCGCACGCGCGACCGTCTGGTGCAACGCCTGCGCGAGCAGGGGATCGCCAGCCTCGGCGTCCTCGACCGCATACGCAACGTGCCGCGGCATATCTTCGTCGACGAGGCGCTCGGCAGCCGGGCCTACGAGGACACCGCGCTGCCGATCGGATTCGGACAGACGATCTCACAGCCCTACATCGTCGCGCGCATGACTGAGGCACTGCTGGAGGGCGGGCCGCTGCATAAAGTGCTCGAGGTCGGGACCGGCTGCGGCTATCAGACCGCGGTGCTCGCGCCGCTCGTCGAGCGAATCTACACCATCGAGCGCATCGAGCCCCTTCTCGAGCGCGCCAAGGAGCGGTTGAAGGAGCTTGGCGTGCGCAATGTCAGGTTCCGACACGGCGACGGCAGCGTCGGCTGGAAGCCGCAGGGGCCGTTCGACGGCATCCTCGTCGCCGCGGCACCGCTCGTCGTTCCGGAGGCGCTGCTGAAGCAGCTGCAGGTGGGCGGCCGGCTGCTGGTGCCGGTGGGCCCGGAAGGGGAGCAGGAGCTGGTGCGCTTCACGCGCCGCGAGCAGCGCATCGACCGCGAATCGTTGGGGCCGGTGGCCTTCGTGCCGCTGCTGGGAGGCACGGGCTGATTCAAGATTTAAGGTTAGATTAAGACTGTAATTCATTGAAATATATAAAAACTAAAATCTAGAGTTGCTAAGCAGAGTGTGACCTGTTTAACATGTGCCCCTGTCGCTGACTGCCGACAGGCTGCGGTGCAGCTCGCAGAGCAGCCGGAAGAGGGCACAGGGAGGAGGGGATGCCGAAAGAAAAGCAACAACAGCGACGAACAAGAAGAAAAGCATGCCGTCATCCGCAGTCTGTCAGCTTCGGATGATGGGTCGGTTGGTTGATGCCCCTCCCCCTGTGTCTTCTTCCGGCTGCCCTCGAGGCAGCTTTTTTTATTCCAGAAACAGCGCCGCGACCGCGCGCCGCTCCTCCTGCACCAGGATGTTGTAAGTCCGGCAGGCCGCACCGAGATCCATCACTTCGAGCCCGACGCCGCGCGCCGCGAACGCCGCGCGAATCTCCGCCGGCGGGAAGCGTTGCCGCTCGCCGGTGCCGAGCAGCGCCACTTCGGGCTCGAGCGCCAGAATCGCCCCCACGTGCTCCGGCCGCAACTCCTCGAAGCGGACAGGCGGCCAGTCAGTGATCAGCCGGTCGGCGGACACGATGCAGCTCGAGCGTACGTGCACCTCACCTATGTGCAGCTCCACCCGCGAGTAGGCGCGCACGAGGTTCACCCGCGAGCTGCTTTCCAACGTGAACTTCATAAGACGATACGATAGCGCTCGTGCGCGAGCTCGTCATCGTCATCGCGGATCTCTATCTCGAGCCGGAGCCCGCCGCCCGGACGGCGGCACCGCCGATTTCCGGCCACGGCCCGGACGCAGGCGCCGCTCCCGGTATCCAGCACCTCGCGCGCTTCGGCGACGAGACGACTCTGCCGGAAGGCTGGCGCGCGTGGGTCGCGCGCTGGCTCGGCCTGCCGCAGCACGCGTGCGAGCCTCCCGCCAGCATCGCGGCTGCCGCGCTTGCAGATGCTCCTGCCGCACCCGCGGACGTGCCGGCCGCACGACCCGGTGCCCCGGCCGCACGTTCCGATGCGCGGGCTGCATTTACCGGTGAGCGGGCCGATCGCGCCGTATGGATTGCCACGCCCATGCATCTGATCGCCGGCCTGACGAGCGTGCATCTCGACCGGCGCAGCGTGCTTCGGCTGTCGGGCGCCGAGCTGGCCGAGCTCACGGCGAGCTTTCGCGATACGTTTCGCGGCTCGGGCTTCGATCTCGACCCGCTCGAGAGCGGTGAACTGCTGCTCTCGGGGCCACCGCAGCCGGCCTCTTCGACTGCTACCGAGCCCGCGCGGATGCTGCTGACGTCGATAGCCGAGGCGTTGCCCGCGGGACAGGGAGCGCCCGCCCTGCGGCGATTGAGCTCGGAAATCGAGATGTGGCTGCACGATCATCCCGTCAACGATGCGCGCGTACGACGCGGCGCCGCGCCGGTTGCAACACTCTGGCTGTGGGGCGGCGGAGCTCCTCCCGCGCAGCGCACCGCCGGTGCGCGCGAAACGGCGGCTGCGGCCTTCGGCTCGGACGCTTACGTGCGAGGCCTCTGGCGGCTTGCCGGAGGAGAATCGCGGCCGATGCCGGTAGACTGGGCGGCAATGATCGGCGAGCCGGGCGCGCAGCGCGCGCTCGGCGTGGTGGAGGTTGCCGAATTGCTGCATGCCAATACTTCCTGGCCTCTCGCGCGAGCGCTGGCGGAGGTCGACCGCCGTTTGATATCGCCGGCGCTGGCCGCTCTGCGCCGCGGCGAGCTTCAGCGGCTGGTGCTGCTGGCGAATGACCGCTCGCACATTGTGCGGGCCGCGGACCGTTGGCGCCTGTGGCGGCGCCTGCGGACGGTACGCGGAGCCCTGGAGGCGCTGGCATGAATCTGCGGGTGGTACGGCGCACGGCCTGCGCCGAGGGTGCCTCGACACTCGCGGCCGCGGGCCTGCATCCGGTGCTGCAGCGGATCTATCTCGCCCGCGGCGTACGCGCGCCCGATGATCTCGACCTCTCGCTCGATCGCCTGCTGCCGGTGAGCACGCTGGAGAGCATCGCTGCCGCGGTGGACCTGCTGTTGGCGCATCGGGCCGCGGGCCGGGTGCTGGTGGTCGGCGACTTCGATGCCGACGGCGCCACGAGTACGGCGCTCGTCGTCAGGGCATTGACGGCGTGGGGTTTTGCCGCGGTCGACTTCCTGGTGCCCAACAGGTTCGAGTTCGGTTACGGCCTCACACCCGAGATCGTGCGGCTGGCCTCGGGACGCACCCCGTCGCTGATCATCACCGTGGACAACGGGATTTCGAGCGCGGCCGGAGTCACGGAGGCGCGCTCGCGCGACATCGATGTGCTGATCACGGATCACCATCTGCCGGGTATCGACCTTCCGGCAGCCAACGTCATCGTCAATCCCAACCTCGCCGGCAGTCTCTTCAAGAGCCGTGCGCTCGCCGGCGTGGGTGTGGCCTTCTATGTCATGGCGGCGTTGAAACGGCGGCTCGACCAGGAGCGGCTGACGCCGCCAGGGGCCCCGGGCGCCGCGGACTTCCTCGACCTCGTCGCTCTGGGGACGGTTGCCGATCTCGTACCGCTCGACGCCAATAACCGCGTGCTGGTGGCTCAGGGCCTGAAGCGCATTCGCGCCGGCCGCTGCGCCGCGGGCATTCGCGCCCTGCTCGAGATCGCGGGGCGGCCGCTCGAGGGGCTCATCGCCGCCGATCTCGCTTTCGGCGTAGCTCCGCGGCTCAATGCGGCCGGACGGCTCGATGACATGACAGTGGGAATCCAGTGCCTTCTCGCCGATGATGCCGGCAGCGCCGCCGGGCTCGCCACGCGCCTGGATGAGCTCAATCATGAACGGCGGGCCATCGAGGCGCGCATGCAGGCGGAGGCGCTCGCGGCGGTGCGCCGGCTGCGCGATCCGGGCCCGCGTGCCCTGCAACGCAGCGGCGTCTGCCTCTTCGATGAGAGTTGGCATCAGGGCGTCGTCGGCCTCGTGGCGAGCCGAGTCAAGGATCGGATCCGCCGGCCCGTCATTGCCTTTGCGCTCGCGGGCGACGGGCAGCTGCGCGGCTCGGCGCGCTCCATGCCGGGCATTCACGTCCGGGACGTGCTCGCCAATCTCGATGCGCGCCACCCGCAGCTCATCGGCAGGTTCGGCGGCCACGCCATGGCGGCCGGCCTGACGCTCGAGCGCTCCCGGCTGGACTTCTTCGCCCGCGCCTTCGACGAAGAGGTCGCGGCCTGGGCGGCGCAGTGCGGTCCGAGCAATGCCATCGAGACCGACGGCGAGCTGGCGTTGGAAGAGATCGCACTCGAGACGGCGCACGCATTGCGTGCCGGCGGCCCCTGGGGGCAGGCGTTCCCGGAGCCCAGCTTCGACGGTGTGTTTTCCATTCGCAGCGCCCGCGTCGTCGGCGACCGGCACCTGAAGATGTGGCTGGAATTCCCCCGGACCGGCCGCTCCTTCGACGCGATCGCCTTCAACCATATCGAGGAGAGCTCGACTTTCGCGCTCCCCGAGGGCTCACTGCAGCTCGTCTATCGCCTGGACATCAATGAGTACCAGGGCGAGCGGCGGCTGCAGCTCCTCGTGGATCACGTCCTGCCGGGCCCGTCGCCGGCAGCAGACGGGGTCGCGATCCGTTGAGAGTTGGAATATGGGCATGCTCCTTGCCGCGCGGCGTGAACGGCGTCGCAGCCCCGCTCGGCCGGCTGGGCTATGGTCCGGTCGGCCGCAGGGGTCCACCGTGCGCCTGCCCCCCGGGCGGCCTTGGGATCTGCAGGTGCAGGAGGCTGTCTTGAGAGACGAATCGGGTTCCTCACGTAGAGCGGTCACCACGCCGCGCCATGCGAGCGCTGGTGCTGCCGCGGCGGCTTTGATGCTGGCCTGTCTCGTCGCGCCGGCGGTATCCCGGGCCGCAACTCCGGATTTTGCGCTGGCGGTGCGCGGCGGCACGCTCGGCGCCGGGTTGGATCTGGATCTCGGCCTTTCGCCGTCGTTCGGCATGCGCGTCGGCTTCGGCGGCTTCAACATCAATCACAACGTCGACACGTCGGACGTCAACTATGACGGTCGCCTGAAGTTGCGGACCGTCACCGGCTTGCTCGACTGGTACGTGTTTCAGGGGGCTTTCCACCTGACAGCCGGGGTCGCGGGCAACGATACGAAGCTCGACGTGGTGGGGCAGCCGAGCCAGAGCACCTACACGATCAACGGCACCACTTACTCGAGCTCGCAGATCGGCTCCCTGACCGGTGAGCTCAAATTCGGCAACTCGGTGTCGCCGTACGTCGGGTTCGGCTGGGGGAATCCCGCGGGCGAGAACGGACACGTTCACTTCCTCTTCGACATCGGGGCCATTTACGGCGGAACACCGAGCGTCACTCTGACCGCGCAATGCGGACCCGCGGCGCCGGCCGGCTCACCCATTTGCGATCAGGCCCAGAGGGACGTCGCGTCGGAAGAGGCGAAGCTGCGCCACAAGGCAGACATCCTGCAGTGGTATCCCGTGGTGAGCCTCGGAATCGGGGTGCGGTTCTAGTTGAAGCGCTGGATCCGGGCATCGTGCCCGGCCCAGCGCGCGTTGAGCAAAAAAGCGTGGTTTTTGTGCTCAACGCCCGCCACCTGCGGCGGCGGGGCACATCCCTGTGCCTGGACGCGGTGGAAATTCCGTGCCTGGGCGTTTAGCATGCCGGACTCTTTACGGCAGCGCTGCAACCCGGCACGGCACCCAAATATGGAAGTCAATCAGCTCAAGCGACAGCTCAAAGACCTAGGCGAGCGTACCGCCTCGCTACGGGGGTTTCTTTGAGTACGACCGCAAGAAAGAGCGTCTCGAGGAGGTAGGGCGGGAGCTCGAGGATCCGGCCGTGTGGTGGCAGCCGGAGCGCGCGCAGGAGCTGGGGAAGGAGCGTGCGCGCCTCAGCGCCGATGTCACCGAGATCGATCGCACCGCCAGCGGCATCGCCGATGCGGCGGAGCTTCTCGAGCTGGCCGAAGGGGAGGGCGATGAATCCGCCGCCCGGGACATCGGACAGGATGCGGAGCGGCTCGAGGGCGAGGTGCGCCGCCTCGAGCTCAAACGGATGTTTCGCGGCGAGATGGACTCGCATAGCGCGTTTCTCGATATCCAGGCCGGTGCCGGCGGCACCGAGGCGCAGGACTGGGCGCAGATGCTCCTGCGCATGTATCTGCGCTGGGGCGCCGCGCATGGCTTTGGTTGTGAAGTGATCGACTCCAATCCCGGTGAGGTGGCCGGCGTGAAGAGCGCCACGGTCGAATTCAAGGGGGACTACGCGTACGGGTGGCTGCGGACCGAGACCGGCGTCCACCGCCTCGTGCGCAAGTCGCCTTTCGATTCCGGCAACCGGCGCCATACCTCGTTCGCCTCCGTGTTCGTTTCGCCTGAGATCGACGACGACATCGAGATCGACATCAACCCCGCGGATCTGAAGACCGACGTCTACCGTTCCTCGGGCGCCGGCGGCCAGCACGTCAACAAGACGGAGTCGGCCGTGCGCATCACGCATATGCCCACCGGCATCGTCGTCGCCTGCCAGAATGAGCGCAGCCAGCACAAGAACCGCTCGACGGCCATGAAGATGTTGAAGGCGAAGCTCTACGAGCTCGAGGTGAACAAGCGCAACGCCGCCGCCAGGGTGCTCGAGGATTCGAAATCGGATGTGAGCTGGGGCAACCAGATCCGCTCCTACGTTCTCGACCAGTCCCGCATCAAGGATCTGAGGACCGGCGTGGAAGTGGGCAACACCACCGCGGTGCTCGACGGTGATCTCGATCAATTCATGGAGGCCTCGCTCAAGGCGGGGCTGTAACCGACATGACAGACAAGCAGCAAGACGGCGGCGCGGGCCCCTCGGACCACGGCGACGAGAACAGGCTGATCGCGGAGCGCCGCGGCAAGCTTGCAGCCCTGCGTGAGCGCGGCGAACCCGCCTTTCCGAACGATTTCCGGCGCACCGCGCTCGCGGGGCAGTTGCACGGCGCCTATGGCGAACGCGATCGCGAATGGCTCGAAGCCAATCCGACGCGAGTCAGCGTCGGCGGCCGCATGATGCTCAAGCGCGCCCAGGGCAAGGTCAGCTTCGCCAACATCGCCGACCGCACCGGACAGATCCAGCTCTTTCTGCAGAAGGACGCCGTGGGCGAGGAGGCGTACGCGGACTTCAAGACCTGGGATGTCGGTGACATCGTCGGCGCAACGGGACTGATTTTCCGGACGAATGCCGGCGAGCTTTCGGTACGCGTCGAGAGCCTCCGCCTCCTGGTGAAGTCGCTGCGGCCATTGCCTGACAAGTGGCACGGGCTCGCCGATGTCGAGACCCGCTACCGCCGGCGCTATGTCGACCTGATCGTCAACGAGCCCAGCCGGAACGTCTTTCGCACGCGGGCCAAGGTCATCAGGTACCTGCGTGATTTCCTCGATGCTCTCGATTTCCTCGAGGTCGAGACGCCCATGATGCAACCGATCCCGGGCGGAGCGGCGGCGCGTCCGTTCGTTACGCACCACAACTCCCTCGATCTCGACATGTATCTGCGCATCGCCCCGGAGCTGTATCTGAAGCGCCTGGTGGCAGGCGGCTTCGACCGCGTGTACGAGATCAATCGCAACTTCCGCAACGAGGGACTCTCGACCCAGCACAACCCCGAGTTCACCATGCTGGAGCTCTACCTCGCGTACGCCGATTACCGCGACATCATGGACTGGGTCGAGAAGGCGATCCGCGGCCTCGCCGATACGCTCCACGGCTCGCAGCGGCTGACCTATCAGGGGCGCGAGTACGATCTTTCCCAGCCCTTCCGTCGGATCACGGTGGAGCAGGCGATCCTCGCGAACAATCCCGATTTCGATCCGATGTCGCTGCGCGATGCCAGGTATCTGCGCAAGTTCTGCGAGCGGCTCGGCATTGCCGTGCAGCCGCACGACGGCCCGGGGAAGCTGCAGATCGAAATCTTCGAGAAGACCGCCGAGCACACCCTGCTCGATCCGACATTCGTGCACGCCTATCCGGCCGAGGTCTCGCCGCTCTCCCGTGCCAATGACGCAGACCCCTTCCTCACCGACCGGTTCGAGTTCTTCCTCGCGGGACGCGAGCTGGCCAACGGCTTCTCCGAGCTGAACGACCCCGAGGACCAGGCGGCGCGTTTTCGTGCGCAGGTCGCCCGTAAGGAGCATGGGGATGAGGAGGCGATGTACTACGATGCCGATTATGTGCGCGCGCTCGAGTACGGCATGCCGCCTACCGCCGGTCTCGGCGTCGGGATCGACAGGCTGGTAATGTTCTTCACCGACTCGCCGTCCATCCGCGACGTCATCCTCTTCCCGCACATGCGTCCCGAATGAATCGCCTGGAGCGATTGCTCGGCGCCATCCCTGCGCCTCGGCCTTCGGCCCGCCTGGCGGCGTCCAAAGCCGCTCCCGGCGGCTTTGTCATAACGACACGCCTTAGCGTGTCGGCCGCCGCGAAGCGGGGGCGAGGCCCACGATGGGCCGAGTAATGATAGAGGGACTCTCCCCCGGCGCGAAGCGCCGCTGCACGGACGGGGTTTGCGTTAGCGAACCCCGTTAAGACCTGCGCGCCGCGCATGAATAGTCCCATAGGCGTCTTCGATTCGGGAGTCGGCGGGCTCACGGTGCTCAAGGCTCTCGTGGCGCAGCTGCCGCGGGAGCGTTTCGTCTATCTCGGCGATACCGCCCGCCTGCCTTACGGCACCAAGAGCCCGGAAACCGTAGTGCG